>WNGB01013488.1_pt1 | contig 19411 bp, 19 predicted proteins | sample 5400681 | NCBI WGS metagenome assembly WNGB01 (sample SAMN13153367, study PRJNA577476) | soil metagenome | isolation source: 115 cm soil or saprolite under grassland replicate 2 | place: USA:California | collected 2016-06-15
CTCCCTGCGCGCGCACCGAGTCCGCCAGTCCCGCGCCCGCTTCGGAGTCGAAGCGCCTGCGCGGCTGCCGCGGGTTCGGGTGGATGGCGTCGACGGCCAGCTCGGCCAGCTCGGCTGGCCCGGCTCCACCCAGCAGGACTTCGAGGCCTCGGCCGAGGCCCCGCCGTTCAGGCACGCTCGACAAGCTCCATCGCCACCTTCCAGTAAGCGTCCGCGCCGCGCGAACGGCGGTCGTACGCGATTGCAGGGAGACCGTGACTCGGTGCCTCGGCAAGCCGCACCGAGCGCGGCACCGTCGTCGTGAAGACGAGCTCGCCGAAGTGGCGTCGCACCTCCGTCTCGACGTCAGCCGAGAGACGCGTGCGGCCGTCGACCATGGTCAGCAGCACACCGCCGACCGCGAGCCGCGGGTTGAGCCGCATCTTCACGAGGTTGATCGAGTGCACGAGCTGCGACAGGCCTTCGAGTGCGTAGTACTCGGCCTGCACCGGGATCAGCACGCGGTCGGCGGCGGCCAGCGCATTCACGGTCAGCGGCCCGAACGACGGCGGGCAGTCGAGGAACACGTACGAGTACTGCTCGACGCCGGACTCGAGCGCGTGACGCAGGTAGGTCTCACCGTCGCTGTGCCGCGTCAGCTCGACCGTCGCACCGGCGAGCTCCGGCTTCGCAGGGATCAGATGGAGATTCGGAAAGCGTGTCGGCTTCGCCAACTCGCCGATCGGAGCACCGTCCAGCAGGTCGTACGTCGACGCCCCGTTGGCGCGCTCGCCCAGACCGGAGGTTGCATTTGCCTGCGGGTCGAGATCGATCACGAGGGCACGCTCACCGGCCTCAGCGAGGCAGGCCGCGAGGTTGATCGCCGTCGTGGTCTTCCCCACGCCGCCCTTCTGGTTCGCCAATGCGTAGACCCGCGCCACGCCGCCAGAGTACTCAACCCAACGGACGCTTACGCGCGACTCCGGTCCTGCGCGGGAACCCCGCCGGCGTCGTTCCGAGCTTGCGCAAGACGAGCAGTCCGTCAGCCGCCTCGGCGAGCTCCCCGCCGAGCTGCGCAGCGACGCGCGCGACGCGTTTCAGATCGGCTGTCGGCCCCACCCAGAGCACGGCCGCACCGCCGGGGCGAACGAGCGGCAGGCACCATTCGGCCGCCACCGGCGGCGGTGCAAGCGCCTTCGCCACCGCGATGCCGAACCGGTCGGTCTCCTGTTCCTCCGCACGACCCGTGACGACGCGCGCGTTCGGCGGCGCCCAGTCGCGCAGGAAGTCGCACTTGCGGCCGTTCGCCTCCAGCAGCGTCACTTCACGGTCCGGCAACGAAACCGCGAGCGGGATCCCGGGCACTCCGCCGCCGGAGCCGACATCGACGATGGGACCGTCGAAACCGCGAACGAGCTCGGCCCCGCGCAAGGAATCCTCGAGCAAGACGCGGCGAGCCTCCTCGAGATCGCGGATCGCCGTCAGCCCGGGTGTCTCTACGAGCGCAGCAAGCCAGTCGTCAAGCAACGGGGTTGATGACGACGAAGCGGTTCGGCTCGGTGCCCTCGCTCGCCGTCTCGACGCCGTCGAACTCCTTCAGACGGAGGTGGACGACCTTGCGCTCGACCGCCGTCATCGGCTCGAGCTCGACCGGCTCGGCGTTCGAGACGGCGCGCTCGGCCGACCGCACGGCCAGCGCCTCCAGCGACGCACGCCTGCGCGCGCGGTAACCGGCCGCGTCCACCACGACTTCCTTGCGTTCCTCCGCATGGCCGCGATACATCGCCGCGTTCGCCAGGTACTGGATCGCGTCGATCGTCTGGCCGTGGCGGCCGATCAACATGCCGAGATCGGGCCCGCTGCACGAAACGGTGATCGTCTCGTCGTCCTCGTCCAGCTCGACCTGCGCGTTGACACCGATGCCCTCGACGATCCGCTGGACGAGCTCGCGCGCTTCGCCGGCCAGGTCGCTTTCGTCCAGAGCAGTCGCACGGTCAACCGCGACCGGTGCGTCCGCGGACACGCTCGCGATCACGCGTGCAGGCGTATAGCCGACTCCGAGCAGGCCGCGCTCGCCTTCGGACACGACCTGGAAGCGCACCGCCGACTTGTCCAAACCAGGCCGCTGTCGCTCGAGCTCGCGCAGTGCCGACCACTTGGCCTCGCCGACGGTCTCGCCGCTGGCCTCGACCTGCAGCTCCATCAGCGCCGGGCTTTCTTCTTCCGCTTGACCCGTCGGGGCTGGCTGCTGGGCTTGGGCGGAGCGGCCGCCGGTTCCCCGGCACCGTCCTCGCGAGCCTCCTTCGGAGGGGTCCGCGACGAGCGCTTCGGCCCGGTCGGCGGCGCGACCTTGGGTATCAGCCGCCGCGTGATCAGCCCCTGCCCGACGGTCCAGAGGTTCGTCGTCATCCAGTACAGAACGAGGCCGGTCGGGAAGCGCATGATCACCGGGATGAAGACGAACGGCAGGATCATCATCAGCACACGCTGCGACTGCTGCATCGTCCCCGACATGAAGTACGTCGACGCGAGCTGGCTCAGGACGTAAATCGCGAGCAGGACGAACCCGGACCAATGCTTGTCCGCGTGCTGCGTGATGTCCCGGACGAAGTGCAGCCACGAGAGGTCGCCCGGCGGCGGATTCTTCGCGAACGCGCGCAGCGTGTAGAAGAGGCCGATGAAGATCGGGATCTGCGCGACCAGCGGCAGGCACGACGACGCCGGGTTGATGTTCTTCTCCTTGTAGAACTTCATCAGCTCTTCGTTGAGCTTCTGGCGGTCACCCTTGTACTTGCGCTGGAGCTCCTTCATCGCCGGCGCGTGCGCCTGCATGTTCTGCATCGAATGAATCTGCTTGACGGTCAGCGGCACGAGCAGGACGCGCACGATCAGCGTCAACCCGACGATTGACCACGCCCAGGGCAGCCCAACCGAGTGCAGGCCGTTGAGGATGTGCCGCAGGAGATGCTCGAGCGGCTCGAGCAAGTAGACGAGCGTCACGTGAACACCTCCTGATCGCGCGCGTAGTCGACGCCGCCCCGGCTCCACGGATTGCAGCGCAGGAGCCGCCAGACCGCCAGCACGGTCCCCTTGAACAGCCCGAACTCCTTGTAGGCGTCGATCGCGTACTGCGAGCAGGACGGGTGGTACTTGCAGCTGCCCACACCGAGGAAGGGCCGCAGGGTGAGCCGGTAGAGCCACACCGCGGCGACACCTGCGTACCTCACAGTCGAGCCTCCAGCTCGAGCGCTCTAGGCCGGCAGCGAAGACGGACGCACGGACAAGTCCGTGCATCCTGAGGTCGGCATCGCAAGCGACGCCTCATGCGGCCGCCTTCGTCAGCACCTCGTCGACGCGCGCGCCGAGCCACTCGAATCCGTTCGCGGCAACTGCCTCGGGCAGTCCCGGCTTCGCGATCAGCACGTAGTCGCGCCCGGTCGGGACGCGCTCGAGGCGGGCGTGCCAGAGCTCGCGCAACTGCCGCTTGATCCGATTCCTCGCGACCGCGTTGCCGGCGGCCTTGGGGACAGCCAGCCCGAGCCGGGGGTCGCCGGGGTCGTCGTCACGGTCGAACCAGTAGAGAACGAGGAAGCGTGTCGACGTCGAACGTCCCTGCCGATAGACGGCGTCGAAGTCTCGCGAGCGAGACAGGCGGTGCCGACGCTGCACGGAATTACGCCGAAAGACGCTTTCGGCCCTTCGCGCGGCGGCGCTTCAGGATCGCGCGACCTGCACGCGTGGCCATCCGCGCGCGGAAACCGTGCCGACGCTTCCGCCGGCGCACGTTGGGCTGATACGTCCGTTTCACGAGGTCGAAGAGGGAGGAAATTGCCACAAAAAGGGGCGGTGGCCGGGCCAGTATAGATGAGCGTTGGTACACAGAGTTATCCACACCAGGGCATGTGCGAAGTGCCTCCAAATGTGACGAACGGTCACGCTTCGTCCACAGGTGTGGAGAGTCGTGTGGAGTGGGGGAAAGCCCTGCAAATCCCGTGAATTTCTTCCCCAGTTTCCACGCATTGTAGGTCTGTGGACACGCTGGTATGCTCGCCGCTTCCCCGAGGCGGAGAGGAGTGGTACCGCGGCGTGGATCGCCCAATTGAGCTGACTGCGGAGACCCTGTGGAACGAGGTTGCCGGTCGGCTCAAAGGGGCCCTCAACGAGACCACGTACCGCACCTGGTTTGCCGAAGCCGAGGGCTCCGAGCTCTCGGACGACGCCTTCGTCCTCGGCGTCCCCAACGACTTCACCCGCGAGTGGATCGAGGGGCACTTCCTCGGCCTGATCGGGGCCGCCGTCCGCGACGTCACCGGCCAGGAGCGCCGCATCGCCCTCTCTGTCAGCGAGCGCACCCCGATCGACACCCCGATTCCAGCGGCGGAGAGCATGCCGAGGCACGCCGGCAGGGGGTCGGTGGACTCGGGGATGAACCCGAAGTACACCTTCGACCTGTTCGTGATCGGGTCGTCGAACCGGTTCGCGCACGCCGCGGCCCTGGCCGTCGCGGAGGCGCCGGCGCAGGCGTACAACCCCCTCTTTATCTACGGAGGCACGGGCCTCGGCAAGACGCATCTGATGCAGGCCATCGCGCAGTACGTCGCCGAGCACTCGAGTGACCTGTCGGTGCGCTACGTCACCAGCGAGACGTTCATGAACGACTTCATCAACTCGCTGCGCGACAAGCGAATCGAGGGCTTCAAGCAGCGTTACCGCACGTACGACCTCCTGCTCGTCGACGACGTGCAGTTCTTCGAGCACAAGGAGCGGATCCAGGAGGAGTTCTTCCACACCTTCAACTCCCTCTACGAGGCCGGCTCGCAGATCGTCATGTCCTCCGACCGGCCGCCACGCGACATCGCAACGCTTGAAGAACGGCTGCGCTCCCGCTTCGAGTGGGGCCTGATCACGGACGTCCAGCCGCCGGACCTCGAGACCCGGATCGCGATCCTGCGCAAAAAGGTCAAGACCGACGGAATCCACGTGGCGGACCCACAGGTGCTCTCCTTCATCGCGTCGCGCATCTCAACCAACATCCGCGAGCTCGAGGGTGCGCTGACCCGTGTCGTCGCCTTCTCCTCGCTGACCGGCCGCGCCCTCTCGGTCGCGCTTGCCGAGGATGTGCTCAAAGACGTGTTCCCGCAAGGCGAGGCGGCTGAGGTCTCGATCCGCCGGATCCAGGAGCTCGTCTCAGAGCGTTTCCAGCTCTCGATGGACGAGCTCTGCGGCGACAAGCGCTCTCAGAACATCGTCTACCCCCGCCAGGTCGCGATGTATCTCTCCCGCGAGCTCACCGACTCCTCCCTGCCGAAGATCGGCAAGGAGTTCGGCGGACGCGACCACACCACCGTGATCCACGCGACCTCCAAGATCGCGCGCCTGATTCGTGAGGACAGATCTGTCTACAACCTTGTGCAGGAATTGACCGCGCGTGTGAAACAGGTCCGCTGAGAGCCCGTGCCTGTTGAAGCGACCACTCTTTCCACCATCTGCATCCCCTGCGAGAATGGCTCAACCAACAGGGAGAAGGGCCTCCTCCACGGCGTCCACATCCCCTATGACTACAACGAGGTTTTAAATGATTGAAACCAACACCATGGTAGGGACGGGGATGAAAGTCGTTTGCCAGCGCGACGCGCTCGCGCAGAAGCTTGGTGTGGTAGCGCGGGCGGTCTCGACTCGTGCAAGCGTGCAGATCCTGTCCGGTGTCTTGCTGCGAGCGGAAGCCGGCCGCCTGCATCTCGCCGCCACGGACATGGAACTGTCGCTGCGCTCGTCGCTCGACGCGCAGGTGGAGGGCGATGGCGCGGTGGTCGGGCCGGGGCGCTTGCTGGTGGATCTCGTGCGGCTCCTGCCGGAGAGCGAGGTCACGATCGAGCATCGCGCCGATGAGAGCGTTGTGCGGATCACGTCGGGCCCGTCGAGCTCGACACTCCACACCTACGCGGCCGAGGACTTTCCGCGGCTGCCCGATCTCGACGCGGTCGGAACCTTCACGGTAGAGCGCGAGTCGCTGCTGGACACGGTCTCACGCGTTGCGCGCTCGGCGTCGCGCGACGAGTCGCGCCCGGTGCTCACCGGGATCCTGGTTCGCTTCGAGGCCGGCAAGATCGTGATGGCCGCGACTGACTCCTACAGGCTGTCGGTGAAGGAGACCGACCTGGCGGGAGATGTGCCTGAGCTCGAGGCGATCATCCCGGCGCGTGCACTCGGCGAGCTCGCGCGGATCGCGCAGTCCGGGGACTCGATCGAGCTCGGTGTGCACGAGAACCAGGTCGTGTTCGTTGCGGACGACGTCTGGCTGACGACGCGCCGCATCGACGGTCAGTTTCCGAACTACAAGCAGCTCCTGCCGGAGACGTTCGAGCACGAACTGACGCTGCCGCGCAACGAGCTACTCGACGTCGTGCGACGTGTCGGGGTGATGGTGCAGCGCACCTCGCCGATTCAGCTACGGTTCGCCGAGGGCGAGCTGACGGTGTTCGCGCGCACGCAGGATGTCGGCGAGGCGAAGGAGTCGCTGCCGGTGCAGTTCGCCGGCGAAGCGATGGAGATCGGCTTCAACGCGGAGTTCCTGCGCGAGGGCATCGAGTCGATCGCCGCCGACGACATCCAGCTGAAGCTGATCTCGCCGCTGCGTCCCGCTGTGATCGAGGGCGGCGAAGACGATCCGACGTACCTGATCATGCCGATCAGATTGCCGGGGTAAAGGATGGCCGTTGTCGGCGGTGGAGTGATGGTCCGTGCGAAAGGCAGACGGCCGCGCAGGCAGAGCCTGCACGGCCTCTATTGTCGGCGTCGCGAAGCGACGCCTTAGCCTGGCTAACGCCTGATCGTCAACACGGTCTCGCTGCGCAACATCCGGTCGTACGCTCGGCTCGAGCTCGAGCTGGAGCCGGGGCTCGTTCTTGTCGTCGGGCCAAACGGGGCGGGCAAGACGAACCTGCTCGAGTCGCTCCATGTCGGCACGCAGGGGTTCTCGCCGCGCACGCGTGCGGACGCGCAACTCGTGCGCTTCGGTGAACGGTCCGGACGTATCGCACTGAGGGGAAGTCGCGGCGAAAGCGGTGTCGAGCTCGAGGTCACGATCGCCGTTGGCGAGGGGAAACGCGCGAAGTTGAACGGTGCGTCGCTGCGCGCGGCCGAGCAGTTGCGCTCCGAGGTGGCGACGCTCGTCTTCACGCCCGACCGCCTGGCTGTCGTCAAGGGAGGTCCGGCCGCTCGGCGTGCGTACTTCGACCGCGCGCTGGGCCGGCTTGCGCCCGCACGCGCGCAGGTGTCGATGGAGTACGCCGCCGCGCTGGCGCAGCGCAACGCATCGCTACGCCGGGTCGCGGGCGGGTATTCGTCGCGCGACGCGCTCGCTCCGTGGACGGAGCAGGTCGCGACTCTCGGCCGGCAGCTCGTCGAAGCGCGCAGCGAGGTGCTCGCCTTGCTCGCCCCCGGGTTCGCCGAGCGGGCCGAAGAGCTCGGGCTCCCCGCCGCGCGGATGACGTACGAGGGTGAGCCGCCCACCTTGGAAGCGCTCGAGGCACGGCTCGACCGTGACCTCGAACGCGGCGCAACGGGTCTCGGTCCACACCTCGACGACGTTCTCCTGACGAGCGGCACACGCGACCTGCGCAGCTTCGGCTCGCAAGGGGAGCAGCGCCTGACGGTGCTCGCCCTCCTGCTCGCCGAGGCCGAGCTGATCGCCGAACGCCGCGGCTACGCGCCGCTCCTGCTGCTCGACGACGTCCTCTCCGAGCTCGATCCCTGCCGCCGTCGAGTGCTGGCGGAACGCGTCCAGCAGACAGGCCAGACGCTCGTGACCGCCACTCAGGCGTCCTCCCTGCCGCTCGACCCGGCCCAGTTGCTCGAGGTCACTCCCGGGCTCGTGCGGGCCGCGTGATGGATCGCGTCGGCGACGCGGTCAGGCGTGAGCTCGGTCGCTTCGGTCCCGCAGTCGGAATGGCCCGGGTCGTCGAGGCCTGGCCGGCCGCGGTCGGCGAGGTGATTGCGCGCAACGCGTGGCCGGCCAGACTCGCGCGTGACGGCACGCTGCACGTCAACACGACCGACTCGATCTGGGCCTTCGAGCTGAAGAGCCGCGCCGAGGAGATCCGGGGCAGGCTCGGGGAGCACGCTCCGCCCCGGCTCGCGTTTGCGCCGGGCCCGATCCCGGAGCCCGTCGCAACCGCGTCGAAGGAGCAGCGTGTGAACGTCGTCGAGCCCCGTGCGGAACACGTCGCGAAAGCTGACTCACTCGTACGAGTGATTCGTGACGAAGACCTCCGCAAAGTGGTCGCAAAAGCAGCTGCTTTGAGCCTCGCGAAGGCCGCTGACAACCGCTCGTTCTGGTAGAATTCGGGGTGCCCGCAAGTGCGGAATTTGCAGGGCTTTTTTCATGAGTGAAGCCACTTACACAGCAAAAGACATCACCGTTCTCGAGGGCCTCGAGCCGGTCCGCCTGCGACCGGGCATGTACATCGGCTCGACGGGTGCTCGCGGGCTCCACCATCTTGTCTACGAGGTGGTCGACAACAGCGTCGACGAAGCCCTTGCGGGTCGCAACGACAAGATCGAGGTGACCCTCCATCCGGACAATTCCGTGACCGTCCGCGACTTCGGCTCCGGCATCCCCGTCGACCAGATGGAGGACCAGGGAATGTCGGCCCTGACTGTCGTGCTGACGAAGCTGCACGCGGGCGGCAAGTTCGGCGGCGAAGACGCCGCCTACAAAGTTTCGGGCGGCTTGCACGGTGTTGGCGTTTCCGTCGTGAATGCTCTCTCGGAGTGGCTGATCGCAGAGGTGCGCCGCGGCGGCAAGATCTACCGCCAGGAGTTCACGCGCGGTGTCCCGAACGGCGAGGTCGAGGTCGTCGGCAAGGCCGACAAGGGAGACACGGGCACAACGATCATGTTCCTGCCCGACGCCGAGATCTTCGACGAGGTCGAGTATTCCGCCGAGACGCTGCAGCAGCGGCTGCGTGAGACGGCGTTCCTTACGCGTGGACTGCGCATCGTCCTGACGGACGAGCGCGCCGGCGGCGAGACCGTCGAGTTCCACTACGAGGGCGGGATCCGCGACTTTGTCGCGCACGTCAACTCGACGAAGGACGGAATCCACAAGCGCATCGTCTACTTCGAAGGTGAGAACGAGCAGGGCAACATCGAGGTCGCGATGCAGTGGAACGCGTCGTACCAGGAGTCGGTCTACACGTTTGCCAACAACATCAACACGCACGAAGGCGGGTCGCACCTCTCCGGCTTCAACGCGGCTCTCACGCGCACGCTGAACAAGGTCGCGCGCGACATGGGCCTGCTCAAGGAGAAAGAGGACAACCTCGAGGGTGACGACGTGCGCGAAGGGCTCGCTGCGGTCGTGTCCCTGAAGCTCCAGGATCCCCAGTTCGAAGGTCAGACGAAGACGAAGCTCGGCAACCCGTGGGTGAAGGGCTTTGTCGAGTCGACCGTGAACTCGAAGCTGTCGGAGTTCCTGGAGGAGAACCCGACCGACGCGAAACAGATCATCACGAAGGCGATCTCCGCTGCGCGCGCCCGCATGGCTGCGCGCAAGGCACGCGACCTCACGCGCCGCAAGGGGGCGTTCGGCGGGGAGATCGCCAAGAAGTTTGCCGACTGCCAGGTACGCGACCCCGAGCTCGCCGAAATGTTCATCGTCGAAGGGAACTCGGCCGGTGGCGCGGCCAAGGACGCGCGCGACAAGTCGAACCAGGCGATCCTGCCGCTGCGCGGGAAGATCATCAACTCCGAGAAGAACCGGATCGACAAGGTACTCTCGAACGCCGAGGTGCAGCTGCTCGTGCAGGTGATCGGCACCGGGATCGGTGAGGAGTTCGACATTGCGAAGCTCCGCTACCACCGGGTCATCGTCATGACCGACGCCGACGTCGACGGCGCACACATCCGCACGCTCGTGCTGACGTTCCTGTACCGGCACATGCCCGAGCTGTTCGAGCGCGGCCACGTCTACATCGCCGTACCGCCGCTGTACCTCGCGCGGCTCGGCAACCAGCAGAACTACCTCGAGAAGGAGTCGCAGCTCGAGGAGCTGCTCGTGCGCGAACGCTTCGGCGATCTTCAGATCGAAGGCCGCGACAACGCCGCGGTGAAGTTCACCGAGGCCAGGTATGCGAGGTTTGCGCGCACGTTGATGGAATACGTGGGCTGGGCCGCGCGCCTCCGCTCAGACTTCGGCCCGCAGGCGGCCGACTTCGTGCTGGCACACCGGCTGGTCGAGTCGGAGGCCACGTCGCCGGCGGACGCGGTCAAGGCAATCGCGGGTGCGGCGCCGAACGGGTACAAGCTCGAGTCGGAGGCGAACGCGGACGAGCTGCGAATCCGTGTCGTCGAGGTCGAGACGAGCGCGATGCAGAACGTGGTCGTGCCGGCAGAGCTGTTCGCCTCGCCGATCTACGACCGGGTACGCAAGACGTACGCCCGCCTGGCGGAGATCATCGGCGGGCTGCCGCCGTTCTCGCTCAAGTACGGGAAGCAGTCGTTGGAGGCGCTGACGTTCGAGGACCTGCGCGACGGCGCGCTCACGCTGGCGAAGAGCGGGATCCAGATCACACGCTTCAAGGGCCTCAGCGAGATGAACGCCACCGAGCTCTGGGCGACGACGATGGACCCCAACCGCCGCATGCTCATTCGGGTCGACGTCGAGGACGCGGCCGCCGCCGATCTCTGGTTCTCCCGGCTGATGGGCGACGAGGTCGAGCCGCGCCGCCTCTTCATCGAACAGAACGCATTGGAAGTAAAGAACCTGGATGTCTGACCTGACGCCCGAACCTCTGGGCGCCGGCCGGGTCGAGACGCGAGAGCTCGACCAGGAAGTCCGCACCAGCTTCCTCGATTACGCGATGAGCGTGATCGTGAGCCGCGCGCTTCCCGATGTGCGCGACGGGCTCAAGCCGGTGCACCGCCGCGTGCTCTACGCGATGCACGAGGCGGGCCTCCAGCCGAACCGCCCGACGCGTAAGTCCGCGCGCGTCGTCGGCGACGTGATGGGTAACTACCACCCGCACGCGCGATCTACGACGCGCTCGTCCGGCTCGCCCAGCCGTTCTCGATGCGCTACCCGCTGATCGACGGCCAGGGCTATTTTGGTTCCGTCGACGGGGATCCCGCCGGTGCGATGCGCTACACGGAGTGCCGCCTGTCCCGCATGGCGACCGAGCTCCTGCGCGACATCGACGCCGACACCGTCGACTTCCAGCCGAACTACGACGAATCGCGGCGCGAGCCGACGGTGCTGCCGGCGCGCTTCCCGAACCTGCTCGTCAACGGCTCGTCGGGCATTGCCGTCGGCATGGCGACCAACATTCCGCCGCACAACCTCGGCGAGGTTGTCGACGCGATCAACGCGATGATCGAGGACCCCGCGATCGACGTCGAGCGTTTGTCGAAGTTCGTCAAGGGCCCCGACTTTCCGACCGGCGGCTCGATCGTCGGCCGGGGCGGCATCCGCGACGCGTACCGCTCGGGTCGCGGCCGCATCACCGTGCGCGGCCGCGCGCACATCGAGCAGCTGCGCGGCGGGAAGAGCGCGATCATCATCACCGAGCTCCCGTACGGCGTGCGTAAGGCCGGCGAGGGCGGAGTGATCGAGAAGATCGCCGACCTCGTCAAGGCGGGGACGCTGACCGAGGTGCCGATGTCGGACGAGGCGCTGCAGGACCACTCCGACAAGGAGGGCATGCGCATTTACGACGCGCAGGTCGAAGTACGAGCTGCGCCAGGCCGAGAAGCGCGCGCACGTGCTCGAGGGCTACCTCAAGGCGCTCGACCGGCTGGACGAGGTCATTGCGCTGATCCGGGCGGCGGCCGACACGGACAGCGCACGCGAAGGCTTGATGACGACGTTCGATCTCTCCGAGATCCAGGCACAGGCGATCCTCGACCTGCGGCTGTCGCGGCTGACGAAGCTCGCCCGCGACGAGATCCAGACCGAGTACGACGACCTGAAGGAACGCATCGCGGAGCTGCGCGCGATCCTCGGCGATCCGGCTCGCATCGACGGCGTGATCAAGGAGGAGCTGCAGGAGCTGAGGGACATCTACGGCAAGTCCGACGACCGCCGCACGGAGATCGTGCAGGCGGAGGACGAGCTCGAGCTCGAGGACCTGATCGCGGAAGAGGACATGGTGATCGCGATCACCCGCTCGAACTACATCAAGCGTCTACCGGTGACGGCGTACCGCGAGCAGCGCCGCGGCGGCATCGGCGTCATGGGCATGGACCTGAAGGACGAGGACTACATCGAGCATCTCTTCGTCGCGTCGACGCACGACTACATCCTGTTCTTCACGAACGTCGGCAAGGTCTACCGGCTGAAGGTGCACGAGCTCCCGCTCGGCTCCCGCCAGTCGAAGGGCCGCGCGATCCAGAACCTGTTGCCGTTCCGCCAGGACGAGCAGGTGCGTGCCGTCATCCAGACCCGCAACTTCGAAGAGGCCGAGTACCTCGTCTTCGCGACGAAGAAGGGCGTCGTCAAGAAGACGAAGCTCGCCGCCTACAACACGCCTTTGCGCTCCGATGGGATCATCGCGATCAAGATGCGCGACGGCGACGAGCTGGTCGGCGTACGCCACTCGTCCGGGAACGACGACGTCCTGATGGTCTCCCGCAAGGGGCAGGCGATCCGCTTCCACGAGACCGACGTCCGGGCCATGGGGAGGGACGCCTCCGGCGTGCAGGGGATGAGGCTGCGCGCCGACGACGAGGTGATCGCCGTCAACATCGCCCACGACGACGCCGACGTGCTCGTCGTGACGGAGAACGGCTACGGCAAGCGCACGCGCGTCTCCGAGTATCCGGTCAAGGGCCGCGGCGGCATGGGTGTGAAGACCGTGCAGCTGACCGAGGCGAAGGGACAACTGGCGGGCTCGCGTGTGGTTCGCAACGGCTACCAGGTGATGCTGATCTCCGACGGTGGCACCGTGATCAGGATGTCCGTCGACGACATCAAACGCTCGGGCCGGGCGACCCAGGGCGTCATCGTGATGCGGCTTCGCCCGGGCGAGCACGTCTCCAGCCTCGCCCCGGTCGTCGAGTCGGCCGACGACAGGGCCGAAGCCGCAGCCGATTCCAACGGCGCCGGCCCGGCCGAGTCGTAGCCTTTTGCCACAAACCTCAGGAAGTAGGTGCCTCGAAAGGGGGACATTTTCAAGGAACCCCTTCCCCATCGGGAACGAGCGCTGTATACCTTTGAAACAAGGGGTCCCACTGCGGAGCGAAGCGAGGAAGACATGGCACCCAGTCGACAGGTAGACCTACTCGAGCCGATCGATCTCGCCGAGCACCTTGGCAAGGTCGAGCTGTACCTGGGTCAGGTCTGCCAGATCGCGGGCATCTCGAAGATGCAGCTCGATTACTGGACGAACAAGGCTCAGATCCCCACCAAGGGGAAGAAGCAGCGGATCTACGACATCGACGCGCTCGAGACCGTGATGCTGATCAAGCAGGCGAAGGACAAGGGTCTCAACCTCGGCGCTGCGATCGACGCGGCCCGACGCTTCCGCGAAGTCCAGTCGACCCGGCCCGCCGTTCTGCAGGCCGAGAACTAGCCGCCGAGCCGCCGAGCCGCTTCTTCGGGCGGCAAGGTGTTGACGAAGATCCCCGCGCCGAGCTCCAGGCCGGCGAGGACCGTCAGGCGTGGCAGCAGGACGAGCCGCCAGTCGCGCTCGTCGTATTCCAGCCAGGCGTTCAGCGGCACCGGCCCCTCGACCGTGTGAAGGCGGCGGACGACTTCGACGAGCAGACGGACGGCAGGGCCGAGGAGCTCGGTCTGGATCCCGGCCGTGTCGGTGCGCGCGGGCGCGATCACCGTCTCGTAGGGAAGTCGGCTGGCCCAGGGGCAGCCGGCGGCGAGCCCGTCGCTCTCGAGCAAGCTCTCGAGCCGCGGGCGAGCTCGCGGCGGTGGCGGCTCGGGAAGCCAGACCAGCTGCGAGTGCGAGTGCGGCAGGCTCGAGCCGGCTTCACGACCCTCGTTCACGAGCGCGTGCACGTAGCCCAGGCGTGCTGCCGCACGTCGCTGCCAGGCCTCGGCGATCAGCTCCGGCTCGTCACCCTCTAGCTCTGCCAGCGAGCGCACGTGCCGGCGGCTGTGTACGACCACCTCTTGATGTTCGAGGGCCGGGTAGAGATTTGGGACGACGCGCACGTGCCAGTCGCCGCTCTCCGGCAGCACCAGGGTCTGCGGCGGTGTCATCTCCTCGTGTCCTGCGCAGAAGGTGCAGGACTCGAGCTCCTCGGGCGTCGGTGCCTCCAGCGCCGCGCGGGCAGCGCCCGGACGCCTGGCGCGGCCGGGGGCGATCACGGCCACGCGGCCCGACTCGGGCTCGCGGCGGAGCTCGCCGCTCAGTTCGAGCCGTCGGCCTTCGGGACGAACGGTCGAATCAGGTCGACCGGGAAAACGATCGTCGTTGCCTGCGACGAGCCCAGCTCCAGCAACGTCTGCAGGTAGCGCAGCTGCAACGCGGTCGGTTCCTCGGCGATCACACGCGCCGCGTCCTTCAGTCGCTCGGCTGCCTGGAACTCGCCCTCGGAGTTGATGATCTTCGCCCGCCGCTCGCGCTCGGCCTCGGCCTGACGGGCCATCGCGCGTTGCATCCCGCTCGGAATCTCGACGTCCTTCACCTCGACGATCGAGACCTTGATGCCCCAGGGCGCGGTCGACTCGTCGATGATGCCCTGCAGGATTGCGTTGATCTTCTCGCGCTCGGACAGCAGCTCGTCGAGTTGGTGTTGTCCGAGCACGGAGCGCAACGTCGTCTGCGCGATCTGAGAGGTCGCGACCATGAAGTTCTCGATCTGCACGATCGCCGCCTTCGGATCGACGATCCGGAAGTACGCGACGGCGTTCACACGGACGGGAACGTTGTCCTTCGTGATCACTTCCTGCGGCGGAACGGTGAGCGTGATCGTGCGGAGGTCGACTTTGACCATGCGGTCGACGATCGGAATCAGGATGAAGAGGCCGGGGCCTTTCGGCTGCGGCAGGAGCCGTCCGAGCCTGAAGATGATCCCGCGCTCGTACTCGCGCGCCACCTTGATCGCCGAGAAGAGAAACAGGACGATCAGGAACAGCAGGATCGCGATGATGACGAGGGCGGCGCTCATGGGGTGATCCTACGTCTCAGGATGAACTGTGAGCGTAAGACCGTCGAGTGACTCGACACGAACGCGCTCCCCGGGGCGCAGCGGCTCGCCTCCCGTGGTCCGCGCCTGCCAGAGCTCACCGTTGACGAACACGAGCCCGTCGCGGCGCACCTCGCCGACCGCGCCGGCGATCATCTCGGGCGCGACCTCCACCGGCTTGTGGCGAACCTGCCAGGCCTTGCCGACGGCGAACGCCCACACTGAGCCGAGCACGACCGCGATCGTGATCACCAGCGGTTTCGACGTGTGGTACGGCGCCGGTGCGTTCTGGAACAACATGATCGTGCCGACCGCGAGGCAGATCAGCCCCGCCACGGTTAAGGCGCCGTGCGAAGTGACGTGCACGTCGGCGACGAGCAGCCCGACGCCGGCCAGCAGCAGGATCACGCCGGCCCAGCTGACCGGTAGCACCGAGAAGCCGAAGAGGGCGGTGATCAGGGCGACGAGGCCGAGCGCTCCCGGCAGCACGACGCCTGGGTGGAAGATCTCGTAGCCGATCCCAGCCAGGCCCGCCAGGAACAGCAGCGTCAGGATGTTCGGGTCGATCAGCGTGTTCAGCAGGCGCGTGAAGAAGCCCGGATGCACGTTGTGGATCTGCGCTCCGGCGAGGTGCAGCACGTAGCCGCGTGGCTTCGTCTTGACTCCGTCCGACTGCTTCAGCAACGCCGGAAGGGTCGGAGCGACCGCGTCGATCACGTTCATCTTGATCGCTTCCAGGGCGGTCGCGTTCGTCGCCACGCGGACCGCGCGGTCCGCCCACTTCGCATTACGGCCGTGGCTCTGCGCGAGCGCTCGCAAGGAGGCGGCTTCGTGGTTGATCAGCTTGCGGCGGAGATCGGAGTCGATGTTGCCGCCGCCGGAGTCGATCGGCGTCGAGGAGCCGATGTTCGTCTCCGGCGCCATGCCGAGGTAGTCGGCAGCCTCGGCGATCCAGACCCCCGCGGACCCGGCGAAGGAGCCGTTCGGCCCGACCCAGACGAGCACTGGCACCTTCGCGCTCAGCTCGCAGAGGACGATCTTGTCCTTCGACTGCAGCAGCCCGCCGGGAGTGTTGAGGACGATCACCGCGGCGTCGTAGTGGTCCTTCGCGGCCTGCTTCAGCTGGTGGCAGACGTAGTTCTGCGTGACCGGGTTGACGTCCGCGTCGAAATGGATCGCAAGGACGCGTGGCGTTGCCGCCGAAGCTGGTGAGGCGAACGCCAAGAACGCTCCGAGGAGGAAAAGTCCCCGCAAAATGGCGCTCTTCAACTCGTAAGGATTCTATCAGCGGCCTTGAGGCCGACAGCCGGCGCAGGCACCCTTGACTGGGGTCGCCGTCATGAAGATCGCGCTAGCCGCAGCCGTTGTCTTTCTCGCCGCACCCGCGGCGGCTTACGGCGAGGTGTCTATGACGATGCGGGACGTGCCGCTCCACGGTGAGCGAACTCTTGCCGCGGCATCGCCTGCGCGCTTCGACATGGTGGGACTGCACTGGCGCGGCCGGGGCTTGGTCGAGTTCCGGACACGCTCTCTTCACGGCGGCTGGAGTGCGTGGCATCGCGCCGCGCCCGAGGCGGAAGACGTGCCCGACAACGCGACCGCGGAGGCTCGTTCGGCTCGGGGCTGGCGCCTGGGCAACCCGTATTGGGTAGGCGCCTCCGATCGCATCGCCTACCGGTTGCATGGACAAGTGACGCGGCTGCGCGCGTACTTCATCCAGAGCACCGAGCAGCGGATTCCGCTGCGTCGCGTGTCGATGGCCGGATCGCCGTCCATCGTGTCAAGGCTTGCGTGGGGCGCGAACGAGGCAATCCGCCGTGCGCCGCCGAGCTATGCACGCACGTTGCAGCTCGGGCTCGTCCACCACACCGCCGGCTCGAACTCGTACACCGCGTCGCAGTCTGCCGCGATCGTCCGCGGCATCGAGGTGTACCACGTGAAAGGCAACGGCTGGAACGACATCGGCTACAACTTTTTGATCGACAAGTACGGCCAGGTGTTCGAGGGCCGCTACGGAGGCATCGACAGGAACGTGATCGGTGCGCAGGCCGAGGGGTTCAACACCGGCTCCTTCGGCGTCGCGCTGCTGGGTACGTACTCGACGGCCGCGCCCTCCTCTGCTGCGAGGACGGCCCTCGCGAACTTGCTCGCTTGGCGCCTCGACGTTGCGCACATCGATCCGCTTTCGAACATCACCTTCACGTCCGGCGGGAACGCGCGCTTCCCGGCCGGGACTCCCGTGTTCCTGCGCGCCGTCTCGGGACACAAGGACACGGGGTTCACGTCGTGCCCGGGCGCGGTTCTCTATGCCCAGCTCGGCGCGCTCGCGAGGCAGGCCGCCGCGACGGGCTTGCCAAAGCTCTACGCCCCGACCGTGCTGGGTCAGCTGGGGGGGCTGGTGAGATTCCGCGCGCGGCTCACCGAGCCGCTTCCCTGGACGGTTGCCGTGACCGACTCCCTGGGGACGCCCGTCGCCAGCGGCAGCGGCACGAGCCAGGAGATCGATTGGACCTGGGACGCCTCGACCGCCGCGGCGGCCTCGTACACCTGGACGATCGCGGCGGGCAACAGCGTGCGGGCGGCAACCGGCACGATCGGGACCGCGCCGGTGGCGCTCGCGATCAAGTCACTGACCGCGACGCCGCGCACGATCACCGACTCGACGGACATCTCCTACACGCTCACTGCGCCGGCGACCGTGACGGCGACGTTGCGTTCTGCCGACGGCCGCGACGTTGCCGTGCTCTTCACGCAGCAGCACCAGCCCGGGAAGCAGACGTTTCGCTTCACCGCGGCGAGCATTCCCGAAGGGAGCTACCAGATCGTGCTCACAGCGGTGAACGGAACGACCAGTGTCACCGCGAGTGTGGCGGTCCTCGTCGACCGCACGGTGCGACGCTTCGTTGCGGCGCCGCCGGTTGCGAACCGCGAAGTCACCTTCACCTTCGAGCTCGTGCGCCCGGCCTTCGCTCGTCTGGACGTTGCGCGCGCGGGCAAGACGATTGCGCCGGTCTATTCCGGCTCGCTGCCGCTGGGCCCCCAGACGGTCGCCTGGAGCGTCGCCGGCACGAAGGACGGCAAGTACGCCGGCGTGCTCACGACGACGGGAGAGGTCGGCTCAGCGACCCGCACCATGCTGTTCCGGATCGACACCACGCCGCCGCGACTCCGAGCCGTTTCCTTCCGCACGCTGCGCTTCTGGGTGAGCGAGGCGGCCACGATCCGCCTGGTCGTGAACGGCAAGCGTGTCGTTCAGAAGGTGCGCGCCGGATCCTTCTCCTTCCGTCACGGCCAGGTGCGCAGCGTGCGCATCGTCGCCCAGGACGCGGCCGGAAACCTCAGCCGGACGCTGCGGTTCCGCTGATCCAGGCGTCGTAGGCGCGCTCGAGCTGCAGCAGGATCGCGGCGAGTAGCGCTGCCCGGTCGACGGGCTCGCCGAGCTCGAGGCGCAAGGAGGTCGGCTCCGTCTCCGCGACGGCCGGAAGCTGCTCGGCCGTCTGGTTGACGTTGACGCCGATCCCGAGCGCCACTCGTCCCTCGCTCGACTCGGCGAGGATCCCGGCCACCTTCCGCCCGCCGACGAGCACGTCGTTGGGGAACTTGATCACCGGGTCGATCCCGGTTACCTCGGCAATCGCCTGGGCGACCGCCCCGCCGGCGACGAGCGAGAGCTCGGGCACGCGCGAGGGCTCGATCGGCGGGCGCAGGAGCACGGAGACGAGGACGCTCGTCCCCGCCGGCGCCTGCCAGCTTCGGCCGAGCCGGCCGCGACCCTCGCTCTGCTCCTCCGCCGCCGCGACCGCGCCCTCCTCGTCGTCCTCGCGGAGTAGGCGCTGGGTGGACGCGCAGAGCTCCTCGTAGCGATAGACGTGCCCGAAGCGGCCGCTCAGCAGCGGCCGGACGGCGTCCGGGGCGAGCGAATCCGCCACGCTCCTACACTAGAGCCAAGCATGCAACTGCCCGGCAGCCGCCGCCGTCCAATCCAGCAGTCCTTCCGGCCGGAAGGGCCCCTGGTCTACGCACGGCTGAGCGATCCGATTCTGGTCAAGCGAGCGAAAGACGGCGATGCGCGTGCCTTGGAGGCGCTCTGCGAGCGCCATACGCCGCGCGTCGAGAAGCTCGCCCTCCACCTGCTGCGCGATCCCGAGGACGCGCGCGACGCCTCGCAGGAGGCGCTCGCGAAGCTCTGTACGCGGATCCGGCAGTTCCGCGGTGAGTCGCAGTTCTCGACGTGGTTGCACCGGCTCACCGTGAACGCGTGCAGAGACGTTGCGAACCGGCAGCGGGCGCG
>WNGB01005260.1_pt1 | contig 19408 bp, 17 predicted proteins | sample 5400681 | NCBI WGS metagenome assembly WNGB01 (sample SAMN13153367, study PRJNA577476) | soil metagenome | isolation source: 115 cm soil or saprolite under grassland replicate 2 | place: USA:California | collected 2016-06-15
CCGGTGAGCATGAACGAGGCGAACGTGAGCGTGTACGCGTCGATGATCCACTGCAGTCCGGACACGCCCGCTCCGAGCTTGGTCTGGATGGTGGGGAGCGCCACGTTGACCACCAGGTTGTCCAGCATGGGCATGAACAGCCCGAACACCATGGCCACCAGCACCCACCACTTGCGGCTGTCCTCGGAAGCCGCCTGGCCGTCGGAAATGGCGCTGTCGATCGTTGGTTCCATCGGCTCTTCCTTCCCGTCGTTCCGGCACTCTCCGGCGATCGTTCGATCGGCTCACCCAAAGTGTGAGTGAGCACCCGCTCATTCTGAGTGAGCGCTCACTCATTTGTCAAACCCCTACGACACGGAGTGCGTGCCAGCCAGAGGTTCGATGTCACCCAATCGGTCGGTCGTGTACGCTCGCCGCGCCGCCGACCGGTCCACCCCGTTCAGGAGGTCGATCCGCATGGGCAAGGCCATCCACATGGTCACCGAGATCCCCGGCCCGAGATCCAGAGCCGTGCTCGAGCGGAAGACCAAGGTGGTGTGTGACCCGCTCGATATCCACGTACCGGCGGTCATCGACCGCGGGGAAGGCGCTCGGATCACCGACCTCGACGGCAACACGATGCTGGACTTCTCGGGTGGGCTGGGATGCCACCTGGTCGGCTACTCGCATCCTCGGGTGGTCGAAGCCGTCCAGCGTCAGGCCGCTCGCTTCTCCCACACGGACTTCTCGGTCATTCCTTACGAGGTCTACGTCGAGCTGGCGGAACGGCTGGTCGCCCTCACGGGCATGCCCGAAGCCAAAGTGGCCCTGTTCAACGCCGGGGCGGAGGCCGTGGAGAACGCGGTCAAGTTCGCCCGGGCCGCCACGGGCCGCCCGGCCATCCTGTGCTTCGAGGGCGCCTTCCACGGGCGGACGCTTCTCACGATGACCCTGACCAGCCGGTACAAGCCGTACAAGTCCGGATTCGGCCCGTTCGCCCCTGAGGTGTATCGGCTGCCCTATCCATATCCCTACCGGAGCGCCCATCCGGAAGAGGCCGGGCGGCTCGCGCTTCAATCGATCGACCGGGCGCTGCAGACGATGGTCGACCCCACTTCGGTGGCCGCAGTCATCGTCGAACCGGTCCAGGGAGAAGGTGGCTTCGTCGTCCCAAGTCCCGATTTCCTCCGGGGCCTCGCCGAACTGTGCCGCCGCCACGGCATCCTCGTCATCGCGGACGAAGTCCAGTCGGGCTGTGGACGCACCGGCCGGTTCCTCGCCTCCGAACACTTCGGCTTCGAGCCCGACATCGTGGTCCTGGCCAAGGCGCTCGCCGACGGGTACCCGCTGTCGGCCGTGATCGCCGGCAAGGAGATCATGGACGTGCCCGGGCCGTCGGCCATCGGCGGAACGTACGTGGGAAACCCAGTCGCATGCGCAGCGGCCAATGCCGTCCTGGAGGTCATCGAGGAGGAGGGTCTCGTTCAACGGGCCGAGCAGATCGGCAAGTCCCTCCGGGCTCGCTGGGACGAGGTGGCCCAGGATGTACCACAGATCGGCGAGGTTCGGGGAGTGGGGGCCATGGTGGGAGTGGAGTTCGTCGAGGACCGCCAGACCAAGGAGCCGCACGAGGGCTTCGTGAATGCGTTGATCGGCCAGGCCATGAAGAACGGTGTCGTCGCCGTGTCGTGCGGCCCCTACCACAATGTGGTGCGCCATCTGATGCCTCTCGTCATCACCGACGAGGAGCTCGACGAGGGGCTCGACGTCCTCGCCGACGCCGCGGTGAGGGCATCGAAAGAGCCTATGGGAGTGGACGATGGGCGATGAGACCCCCGCTTTTCCCCGGCCCGACATCCTGGGCAGCGGCCGTTCGCCGGTGGACCCGCTCGAGGCGCTCCGGGAGGAGTGTGAGCAGGTATCGAAGGTCGCCCTTGGCCTCTCCGAGGAGGACTTCTCTCGCCCCACTCGGTGCTCGGCCTGGAACGTCAAGGAGCTGCTCGCCCACATGTACTGGGGGATGAACCGGGCCAAGCGGTCGCTCACCGAGCCCCCGCCCGAAATGGCAGACACGGATGCGGTCTCCTACTGGCGCAGCTACGACCCGCTCGAGGACGCCCCTGACATCGCCGACCGGGCCACCCAGCGGGCGGCCGAGTACGCCAGCGGGATCGAGCTGGCAGAAGGCTGGGGCGAGCTGTGGCGTGAGGTCGTGGAGGCGGCCGCCCGCGAGGATCGGGGCCGCATCGTATCGACGTGGGGTCCCACGCTCACCTTGGACGAGTTCCTGAAGACCCGGGTTCTGGAGATGACCGTTCACCGGATGGACCTGGAGGATGCACTCGGCCAGAAGGGCTGGGGGACAGACAAAGCCGTGTCCATCGTCGATGACACGCTGGAATTACTCCTTGGGGAGCAACCGCCGAGCGACCTGGAGTGGGACGTCGTCGACTTCATTGAAGCAGGGGCCGGCCGGCGACCACTGACCGAGGATGAGCGGGAGATCCTCGGGCCGCTGGCGGAACGGTTCCCCTTGTTGGGCTAGGCGGCGCCGGCTCCCGCTGCGACCTGGCGCAACCGAAACGTGGCCTGGGCCAGGGTCCGTCCCCCCGACGCTCTGATCGAAAGGTCGCCCTCGCACGACTGGCACAGTCGTGACGCCACGAACAGCCCGAGACCGAACCCGCTTCGCGTGCGCGTGGCCGACATGTCCTCCTGGAAGAACGCTGCGAAATCCTGGCTCTTCGGCATCCAGCCTCCGGCATCCGCAACCGAAAGGACCCCGTAACCGTCGTCCGTCCACGCGGTCACCTCGATTGGGCGAGTCCCGTGGCGGATCGCGTTGGACAAGAGCTCGAACGCGACTCGCTCCACGCACTTATGGGGGACGCCTTCCCACAGCCCGTCCTTGACGGTCGCTCGGTCCGGCGGCGCGTTGAGCCGCTGCGCGGCCGTGGCGATGGCCTGCTCGACGTAGGTCATCCCCTCGGAGGAGGGGCGGGCGGCGACCAGCTCCAGACCCTCCACGAGGAACTCGAGCTCGCCCACTCGGCGCAGAGCGCTCTCCACTATGGGACGTTCCTCGACCGAGACGCCGCTCTGCTCGAGCATCCGGAGGGCGCCGGAGATGATGGTGAGAGGGGTTCGCAGCTCGTGGGACAGGACCTGGACGAATTCGGCCCTGGCCCTGGCCAGTCGTTCGATCTGAGTCCGGCGTTCGCGCTCCTCCTCCAGAAGGCGCCGGAGGTCCTCGACGGCGGCCGGCAGCACCCGCTGGTCAAGCTCGGCTTCACCTGTGGCGGCCCGCTTGATGGCGGCGGACAGCTCGTCGATCGTGCCCCCCTTCACGACGTAGCCGATCGCACCTGCGGTGAGCATGTCCCTCACTGTGCTGGGATCATCCGACCAGGTCAGGGCGACCACCTTCACCTCGGGGTACTCATTCAGAAGAGACCGGGCAGCGGCGACTCCATCCATGTCCGGCATGCGGACGTCCATCAGGACGACGTCCGGTCTGCACTCCGAGGCCACGCTGATGGCCTCCCGGCCGGTCCCGGCCTCCCCGACCACCTCGATGCCTCCGCCCAGCGCAAGCGCCTCCCGGAGCATCGTCCTGGTGCTCGAGGAGTCGTCTACGACCATGACGCGCACGGAATCGCCCATATTGGTCCCTCAGGGTAATGGTTCGACCGCCGTGACCCAGTACCTAAATGGAGTGAGTTCCTCCGCCAATAGAATCGCCGGCGTGCCGATCGCTGCCTCGCTGGCCGAACTAATGAACGAGATCATCGTGTGCCGGCGCTGTCCTCGCTTGGTCGAGTGGCGTGAGCGGACGGCTCGGGAGAAACGGGCGTCGTTCGCCAACTGGGAGTACTGGGGTCGCCCCGTCCCTGGCTTCGGTGACCCCGGGGCTCGCATCCTGATCGTGGGCCTGGCTCCCGCTGCCCACGGAGGGAACCGGACCGGACGGATCTTCACCGGCGATCGTTCGGGTGACTTCTTGTTCGACGCCGTCTACAGGTGCGGCCTCTCGAACCAGGCAACCTCTGTCAGTGCGGAGGACGGACTGGAGCTGAACGATCTGTACGTGGCGGCGGTCAACCGATGCTGCCCGCCGGGGAATCGGCCCACGACAGAGGAACGGGACAACTGCCTTCCCTACCTGGCCCGGGAGATCGATCTGCTCGACCGGCTGAAGGTGCTCGTGGCGCTGGGCTCGTTCGCGTGGGATGGGGCGCTTCGCGTGCTCCACATGCTCGGGCGATCCACCACTCGGCCCAAGCCGCGATTCCGTCACGGGGGCGAGGCGCGGGTCGGGCCGTACACGCTGATCGGTTCGTTCCACCCCAGCCAGCAGAACACCTTCACCGGCAGGCTCACGCAGTCGATGCTCGAGGGCATCTTGCGAAGGGCCATCGAACTGGCAGATTGAGGTCGCGCCCAGCCTGCCGTTCCGAGCCGGTCAGCCGGTGCGGCGATGACAAGCGAGAGAACCGCCGTATGCTGGGCCGCATGGGGCGGCGCGCCTACCACTGGCAGGTGAGGATCCCGGACCCGAACGCGGGGCCGGTCAACAAGCGCACGGTCCGCCGGGTTGCGGCCAGCTTCAGGCCCTACCGGAACAAGGTCATCGTTGTCGGCGGCCTCATCGTCTTGACCTCTGCCCTCGGCGTGATCAACCCCCTCATGATCAAGGTCATCTTCGACACGGCCCTGTTCCCTCACCGCGGTCAGCGGATCCTGCCGCCACATCTCCATCGCCTGTACTGGCTGGTGGGCGTCATGGTGGCCATTCCCGTACTGTCCGGCCTCCTCGGTATCGTCCAGACGTACCTTGCGAACGTGGTCGGCCAGCGGGTCATGCAGGACTTCCGCAACTCGCTGTACGCGCACCTGCAGAACATGCCGCTCAGGTTCTTCACAGCCACCCGCACCGGCGAGATCCAGTCGCGGCTGGCGAACGACGTCGGCGGCGTCCAGTCGGTCGTCACCGACACTGCCTCCAGCATCCTGTCGAACGTGGTGATCCTGATCAGCACCCTGGTGGCCATGCTGGTTCTGTCCTGGCAACTCACGGTGCTCTCGGTGTTTCTCACCCCGTTGTTCGTCTGGCTGACGTACAAGGTGGGGAAGGCCCGGCAGCAGATCGCGGCCTCGACCCAGAAGTCGCTGGCCGATCTCTCGGCGATCACGGAGGAGACGCTGTCCGTATCCGGGATCCTCTTGTCCAAGGCCTTCGGCCGGCAGCGCCACGAGATCGAACGGTTCCGGTCGGAGAACGAACGGCTGGCCGAGCTGGAGATCCGCCAGCAGATGATCGGACGTTCCTTCTTTGCCGTCGTCCAGATCTTCTTCTCGATCACCCCGGCGCTGGTGTACCTGGTTGCCGGCCTGGTCATCGCCCACCAGCCCCTGTCGGCGGCGACGATCCAGGCTGGCACGATCGTGGCGTTCACCACGTTGCAGAGCCGGCTGTTCTTCCCCATCGGGTCGATGCTGCAGATCTCGGTCGAGGTGCAGTCCTCGATGGCCCTGTTCCATCGGATCTTCGAGTACCTCGACATGGCCCATGAGATCGTGGACTCGCCCAACGCCCGCGACCTGCCGAAGGAGTCGGTCCAGGGCCACATCCGGTTCCGCCACGTCTTCTTCCGGTATGAAGCTCCCCGAGCAGCCGAGCCCACGGATCAGGCCGACGGCCCGCTGCACGGCGTTTCCGAGGCGGTGTCGGAGATGGCGGGGTCCATCCCGGTCAATCCTTCGGAGAGGACCTCGGTCCTGCCGCTCGTCACGGGCAACGGGCAGCCCGGCAGGGAGTGGACGCTCGAGGACGTGGACTTCGAGATCCAGCCCGGGCAGCTCGCCGCGTTGGTGGGGCCGAGCGGCGCCGGCAAGACCACGATCACCTACCTTGTTCCTCGCATGTACGACGTCAACGAAGGATCCATGGAGATCGACGGCACCGACGTGCGCGAGATCAAGCTGACTTCGCTCGGCGACATCATCGGGATGGTCACCCAGGAGACCTACCTCTTCCACACATCGGTCCGGACGAACCTGCTGTATGGAAATCCGGGTGCGACCCAGGAAGAGCTTGAAGCCGCCGCCAGGGCGGCATTCATCCACGACCGGATCACGGAGTTGCCGGACGGCTACGACACGGTGGTAGGCGAGCGGGGCTATCGGATGTCCGGCGGAGAGAAGCAGCGCCTGGCCATCGCCCGGGTCGTCCTGAAAGACCCTCGGATCCTCATCTTGGACGAGGCGACGTCGTCACTGGACACCACCAGCGAACGGCTTGTCCAGGAGGCGCTCCGGCCGCTGATGCAAGGCCGAACCACGATCGCCATCGCTCACAGGCTGTCCACGATCCTGGCGGCCGACGTCATCTTCGTCCTGGACCAGGGGAGGGTGGTGGAGCGAGGAACCCACGCCGAGCTGCTCGACCAGGGCGGCCTGTACGCGCGCCTGTACCAGCACCAATTCCAGAGCGGGATGGTCGAGGCCGAGTGCGAGGACGGCGTCGTGCTGGCTTCCGGCCAGATCCTTCACAACCCGAAGGCCTCCTAGCCCTACAGGGCGAGGCGGTACCCGAGAAGCGTCAAGTCCTCGCTCACGGGCAGGTCGAGGTCCAGTGCGCGCTCGAAGCCGACAGACTGGTAGAGGCGCTGGGCCGCCACCATCGGAGGGGTCGTCCGCAGGATCAGCGTGTGCTTTCCCGCGGCGCGACATCTGGCGATGACCTCCTGAATGAGAGCACGGCCGACCCCTCGCCGGCGACGACTCGGATCGACTCCCACCATCCGTAGGCCGGCCACCCCAGGGATCGCCTCTCGGTCGTCGTCGCCGATCACGTCGTCCAGCTCGATGGTGGCGGAACCCAGTATCAGCCCATCCTCCACAGCGACCAGGACGACCGTGCGTTTCACCCTGCCTGCCACGTCGCGCACCAGGTCGAGATGCTCGCGCCAGCCCGCGTCTTCCGGATCCCAGAAATCGGAGTAGGCTCGGGCAACGACGTCTCCGGCCACTTCGTATTCCTCGGGCCGACCCTCACGTATCTCCATCGACACGTCAGCCTATCGGATGACGGCCGCCAGCTTGGTAAAGCCGCTTGACGAACCGGCCGCCCAGCGGCACGATGGATCGATGAACGAGCGCGATCTCAGCCATCTCTTGCTGGAAGCATTCAGGAGCCTGGACCGGGAGATCGTGGCCGCCCTGGAGGACAGGGGCGTCTCGGAGCTCCGGCCGAGCCAGGCCATGGCTCTGTTGCTGGTGGATCGGGCCGGGACGCGGCTGTCAGATCTGGCGCAGCGGGCAACGATCACGAAGCAGGCGATGATGCAGCTGGTCGACGACCTGCAGGAGATGGGGTGCGTGCGCCGAGTGCCCGATCCTCAGGATGCCCGGGCCAAGATGGTGCGGCTCACGGCCAAGGGACTGCGGCTGCGGGCCAGCTCTCGCAAGTCGATCCAGGCCGTGGAGTCACGCATCCGCCGGCAACTCGGGGACAGGCGGTACGAGGCGTTCCGAGCCACCCTGGCCGAGGTTTCCGAGGCCGAGGAATAGGATTCTGAGGGCTGGAGCCCCCTTCCCGGCTGGAGCGGCGATGAATCCCCTGCAGGAGTTGGAGGAGAGGGTCAGCCTTCGGCTGGCTGCCTTCGACCAAAACGACACCATCCGGCGCATGTGGCACAAGGACTTCACGGTCTGGGCAGATGACCCTACAGAGATCTCGGATCGCCTGGGCTGGCTGACCGTCCACGAAGTCATGCGCGAACAGGTGTCCGAGCTCGAGGGGTTCGCATCGAGCTGCGCCGCCGACGGATTGACCCATGCCGTCCTGGCGGGCATGGGCGGCTCCAGCCTGGCTCCCGAGGTGCTCCGGGACACCTTCGGGGTATCGCGCGGCATGCTGGACCTCGTCGTCCTCGACACCACGCACCCCGACCAGATCCTGGCCGTGGAGCGAAGCCTGCCCATGGACCGGACCCTCTTCGTCATCGCGTCGAAGTCCGGGACCACAACCGAGACCCTCTCCCACTTCGCCCACTTCTGGGAGAAGGTCCCGGACGGATCGAGGTTCGTGGCCATCACCGATCCCGCGACGCCACTGGAGAAGCTGGCCTCGGAGCGAGGCTTCCGGCGCGCATTTCTCAACCCTCCCGACATCGGCGGGCGGTACTCGGCGCTGTCCTACTTCGGGCTGGTGCCGGGCGCTCTCATCGGGGCCGACCTGGATGGCCTGCTCGACGCGGTCATCGCCATGGCTCGGGCGTGCGCTTCCGCCGCCCCTTCGGGGAGCAATCCGGGGGCAAGGATCGGAGCCGTCATCGGCGAGGCCGCCATGGCGGGAAGGGACAAGCTTACGCTCGTCCTGGACAAGAACGTCAGGACGCTCGGGTACTGGTTGGAACAGCTGATCGCCGAGTCGACCGGCAAGGGCGGGAAGGGCATCGTGCCGGTGGAGGGCGAGGATCTGGGGGAGTCGGCGGTGTACGGGGCCGACCGGCTGTTCGTAGGGATCGGCGCCGAAGGCACGGACAAGGAGCTGGCCCCCCTTCGGGACGCGGGGCAGCCCATCATTCATCTCTGGCTGGACGACGCGATCGAGCTAGGACGAGAGTTCTTCCGCTGGGAGTTCGCCACCGCCGTCGCCGGGGCGGTGCTCGGCATCCAGCCGTTCGATCAGCCGAACGTGCAGGAGGCCAAGGACGCGACCAAAAAGCTGCTGGCCCGGGGTGGATTACCCGACGCCGGTCGCGACGACCTCGCCTCACTCCTCCGGCAGGTCCGGCCCGGTGACTACCTGGCGATCCAGGCTTATCTCCCTAGGAACCAGGACACTGAGCGGCGCCTGCACGAGGCGAGGATGCGTCTCCGCGATCGGTTGAAGGTTGCCACGACGGTCGGCTTCGGACCCCGTTTCCTGCACTCGACCGGGCAGCTCCACAAGGGAGGGCCGAACACGGGAGTGTTCGTCCAAGTCGTGGAGCGCCCGGCTGAGGACGTGCCGATCCCCGGGCAGCCGTTTTCGTTCGGAACGCTCATGGCCGCCCAAGCTCTGGGCGACGTGCAATCGCTTCGCGAGCACGGCCGGAGGGTGGCCCGGGTACGACTGGCAGATCTGGAGGCGGCCGCCGTATAGGGGACTCCGTTCATGGAGCGCGAAGTGATGGTGGTGGACGACGTTGCCGAGGCGGCCCTCGGCGTATTCCTGGCCGCGGGGCCCAAGACGGTGGTGCTGTCCGGCGGGAGCACCCCGGAGACCTTTTACCGGCGGCTTGCCGGCGCGGAGTACCCGTGGGAAGGGGTCGAGTTCTTCTTCGGCGACGAGCGGTGCGTGCCGCCGGATGACCCACTGTCCAACGCCCGAATGGCGGCCGAAGCCCTGCTTTCCAGGGTGCAGTCCAGGAGCTATGCGATGGACGGACTGGGCTGCGATGCGGAATCCTACGAGCGGACCCTGCGACGGCGATTCGACCAGAACCTGCTCTTCGACGTGGCGATCTACGGCCTGGGGCCGGACGGGCACACGGCGTCGCTGTTCCCCGGGAAGCCGGGTATCGACGTGACCGATCGGTGGGTGGTCCAGGTCCCGGAGGCCGGGGTGGAGCCGTTCGTTCCGCGGATCTCGCTCACCGTACCGGCGCTGTCAGCGGCCAAGCTCGGGGTATTCCTTGTGGCCGGGGCTGACAAGCGCCTACCACTTCGCCGGCTCCTGGCCGGGGAGGACATCCCGGCCGCGCGGCTGAGGCCGGATCGCCTGATCGTCCTGGCCGACCGCGAGGCGGCGGGGAGCTGATCCGGGCGGAAAGCCGCTAGCCGACCGCGCCGCCAACGTGGAGCAAGGTCCCCACGCCGTAGGTGACGGCGGCCAGTGACCCACCGATCACCAGCATCCTGCCTCCTGAGAGCCACGCCGGCCGGCCGGTGAGGAGGGACATCGAGGCTCCCACCGCGAACAGGACCGTGCCGCTTGCTGCGATGGACGCGAGCACGGCCGCCGTGCCGGACCCGACCACGAAGGGAATGAGGGGAACGGCCGCTCCCAGCGAGAACATGACGAACGACGAGATCGCTGCTCCCCACGGTGAGCCAAGCTCCTCTGGATCCAGACCCAGCTCCTCGCGGGCGTGGGTATCCAGAGCCACCCTGGGATCGGCCATGACCACTTCGGTCACCCGCTGGGCGAGATCCGGTGGGAAGCCCCTCTGCTCGTAGATCTCCCGTAGCTCTTCGTGCTCTTCCTCGGGCTCGGTGGCGAGCTCATGGGCCTCGATGTGCAGGAGGCGCTCGAACAGCTCTCGTTGCACCCGCATGGACACGTATTCGCCGCCGCCCATCGAGAAGGCCCCCGCCAAGAGGCCGGCCACGCCGGCCACGAGGATGAACTTGTTCGATACGTTGGCCCCCGTAACTCCCATGATGAGCGACAGGTTCGACACCAAGCCATCGTTCACCCCGAAGATAGCGGCCCTGAGCGCGCCGCTCTTTCCGCCCAAGCCGACGGGCTCGTCGCTGCCGTGAGTCGGCCCGGGGTGAGGATGGATCGACGGGATGCGACGCGACCTGAGCCGCTTCCTGATTCGAGACAACACGCTGGGATCGGCGACCGACACGAACCGTTACCTCATCCTCGTTTTCTCACCGCTCCGCGTCCCCGTCGCCCTGTTCCCTGAGGAATCGCTCCAGCTCGGCGGCGATGGCCTCGCCTGAAGGCACCTGCTCTTCGGTGAGTCGCGCCTGTCCGACACTCTCGTCGGCGGCCGCCTCCAAGCGTGCCACGTACTCGGTGAGCTCGTCGCTTTCCTCCATCGCCCCGAGCATCGTCTGTTCCCAGCGCCCGACGGCTTGGGTGAGGGGCTTGGTGTTCACCGATATCCCGAGGAGCTCGGAGACCCGATCGACCAGCGCCAGGGCCGCCTTCGGGTTCGGGGCCACAGGCAGGTAATGGGGGACGGCCGCCCACAAGCTGACGGACGGCAAGCCGGCTCGATTGGATGCGTCATGGAGCACTCCGACGATGCCGGTGGGACCCTCATACTGCGACCGGGCCAGGCCGAGCCGGCCGGCGGTCTCCTCGTCCACCGCCGAGCCCACGACCGGGACGGGGCGGCTGTGCGGGACGTCCGTGAGGAACGCGCCCAGGGTGACGAGCATGGAAGACCGGATCTCCTTCGCCGTGGCCAGAACGGCCCCCGTGAACGTCCGCCAGCGGACGTTGGGTTCGGTGGCGCCGAACAGCGCCACGTCGCGGCCGCCGACCGAGGCGGCGGCGAATTCGGCCTTCGGCCACTCGATCACCCGGCTCACGCCCTCCTCCAGCCGTACGGTCGGGCGGGTCACCTGGAAGTCGTAGAACTCCTCCGGATCGACCGTGGCAAATGTTTCTGCGTCCCACCGTTCCCGCAGGTACCGCAGCGCGATCGATGCCGCCTCTCCGCCATCATTCCAGCCCTTGAACGCACAGATCAGAGGGGGTCGCTCGAGCTTCGGGCGGTTCAGGAAGGTGACGTGGTCCATCGACTGCCAGCATAACCGCGCCTCGCTCGCCCCGGCCTCCTCAATCCGAGCAGGGAGACCTCTCGGTCACTGACCGGCGTCTTCGCTGCGTCTTGCATCTGTCTCTTCCAAAATGGCTAGCCTCTTGCCCCGTGGAAGAGGAGATCGCCTGGGCCATCGAGGCCTCCAAGGATGGCGAACGATGGCGCTTCTTCGGCAAGGCGTGGGCGAAGCCCGGCGAATCCCTGTTGGTCCACGCGGCTCCCCGCTTCCTGCGGTTCCGCAAGCTTGACGGGGACGACGAGTGGTGTTCGCCGCTGGAGCGGGGGGGCGATCACCCGATGACCCTCCTGCGCCTCGAGCAGCAGGAGCGAGAGGACCTGTGGCCCGGGACGGAACACACGGGCCTCCCGGTCCTTCTTCCGGGTGGTGAGGAGGGTCGTCTTCTGCGCTTCGAGCACTCCTCGGACGGGGAGCGCTGGACCTGGGCGGTCGAGTTCCGCGGCCTCCGCCATCCTGGCTGATCGGGCATGACCGAGCTGGGAGTCGCGTGAAGGACATCGGCCTTGTCGGTGTCCCGTATTCGGGAAAGTCCACGCTGTTCACCGCGCTCACCAGGGCGGGGGCCGCGGGGGGTCGGGCCAATCAGGCTGTGGTGCCGGTCCCGGACCCCCGGCTGAAAGTCCTGGCCGATCTGGAAAGCTCGAAGAAGATCGTTCCCGCGCAGGTGCGGTTCGTCGACGTGCCGGGGGGAACTTCCGCCCAGGGACTCGGGCAGCTCCGAGGGGTCGACGCCCTGTGTGTGGTCCTTCGAGCGTTCGGTCCGAGCCAGGACCCAGTGGGAGAGCTCTCAGAGGTCACCGCCGACCTGGTCATCGCCGACCTCGCGGTGGTCGAGACGGCCCTGGACAACGCCCGGCGGAAGCTCAAGGGACGCGGGCAGGACTCCAGGGCGCAGGTGGAGACCCTGGAGATGGCCCACGCCGCCCTATCTTCCGAGACGCTCCTCAGTGACGCTGGACTGTTGGACGAAGCGAACAAGGTGCTGCGGGGGCTTTCGCTCCTGACCCTGAAGCCGTGGGTGCTGGTGGCCAACCTCGATGAGAGCGGGGCGGTGCCGGAGGGGCTTCCGGAGGAAACGATCGGAATCTGGGCCGAGATCGAGGCGGAGACGGCGGGCATGCCGGCCGATGAGGCGGAGGCGCTCCTTCGCGAATTCGGGGTGGAGGAGCCCGGCCTGGAGCCGGTGGTCTCGGCTTGCTATCGAGCTCTCGACCTCATCACCTTCCTGACCACCGGCGAGGACGAGAGCCGCGCGTGGGAGGTGAGGAGGGGAGCCAAGGCCCCGGAGGCTGCCGGCGTCGTCCACACCGACCTGGAACGGGGATTCATCCGCGCCGAGGTGATCCGGTACGACGATCTCGTGGAGGCCGGAGGCTGGGATGCCGCCAGAGCCAAGGGACACATGAGGGTCGAGGGAAAGGATTACGTGGTGCAGGAAGGCGACGTCGTACACGTGCGGTTTGCCCTATGAGGTCAATCGTCTCGCTCATCGAGGAACTCTATCGGGGGCTCGTCCACGAACTCCATGCGTCGGTCCAGGAGGGCGATGGTGAAGACTCGATGAACCGCATCGGAGCCGCGCACCAGGACCAGCCGCCGTTCCTCATCGCGAGCGCGGAGGTCTGCCTCGACCACCAGCCTGATCCCGGATGAATCCATGAATTCGAGGCCTCGAAGGTCGATCACCAGCAGGCTGGGCTGCTTGGCCTCCGCTGCAGCCAGGACCTTCTCGGCCTGTTCGACCTCCGAGATGTCGAGCTCGCCGTGCAGGCCCACCAGGATCGCCCCCTCTGCCTCCCGAACCTCGATCCGAAGCTGGCTCACGGCCCCCCTCGTCAGCCCCTGCCCTTGACCTTGACCACGAGCAGCGCCACGTCGTCCCGGGGGGCCTCGGGAGTGAACGCGACCAGCGCGCTCTCGACCGCCTCCGCGATGCCTTTGGCGTCCGCCCCACGGCACGACCTGATCACCGATTCCAGGCGCTCGCGCCCGAAGATCTCGCCGTCCCCCCGGCGCTCTTCCAGGATACCGTCGGTGAACAGGACCACCGCGTCACCGAGTCGCAGGTCGACGGCGCAGTCCGTCAGCTCTGGATCGTTGAAGATACCGAGCAGTGCTCCAGGGCTCCCTGCGGACTCCACCGATCCATCCGCCCTCAGTACGAAGGGGAGAGGATGGCCCGCTGAGCACACCGTCAGCCGGGCTCCTTCGTCATGTGGTTTCAGCCTCACGTAGCAGACCGTGCAGAACATGTGATCGGAGCGCTGCTGGATCACCGCCTGGTTCAGATGCCTGAGGATGTTGCTCGGCTTTCGCTCCTGCAAGGCCACCGCTCGCAGGGTGTGACGGGCAAGGCTGGTGACGACGGCTGCCTCTACCCCTTTCCCGCAGACGTCTCCGATCATCAGGGCCCACGACCCATCTTCGGTGTCGAACGCGTCGTAGAAGTCCCCTCCGACCTCGTTGCCCTCGCCTCCCCACCGGTACCGGCCTTGGATCTCCAACCCCGGGATCTCTGGCAGCGCCGGCGGAAGGAGGCTCTCCTGCAGCCGGGTGGCCACCCGACGGATCTCTTGGAGGAGCCGTGCGTTGTCCACGGCCAACGCCGCCCGCCGGGCCACCTCCTGGGCGAAGACGAGGTCGCTGTCGTCGTACCGGCGGCCCGATTCTGCCGTCACGAGTGTGATGGCTCCCAGCGTGCGCCCCCGGGCGATCATGGGAACGACCATCGCAGATCGAAGTCCCAGCCGCTCCACGATCTCCAGGAACTCCGGGTCCAGAGCCGATTGCTCCGGCGGGGACTCCGGGATCTCGGCAAGCATCTCCGGCTGTCCCGTGCGCAGGACCCTGGGCAGCCCAGTGGCGGCCGCGGGGTCGGGTGGGTAACGCCGTCTGAGCTCCTCACCGAGCTTTACCTTCTCGGGGTCGACGTGAGCGACGGCCAACTGGCGGATGGAACCGTCCGGTTCAAGCATGTCGATCGAGCACCAGTCCGCGATCTGCGGTACGACGAGCCGGGCCACGCCCGCGAGCGTCTCCTCGTATCCCTCGATTGACGCAGCCATCAGAGGACCTGCTTCAGCCAGGAAATGCTGAGCCTGCTCCACCCGCTTGCGTGCCGTGACGTCCGCAACCACTCCCGTCATGGCCACGACCGCCCCCGTGTCATCCTTGATGCTCTGGCCCCGGGCGTCGATCCAACGGATGGAGCCGTCCGGCCAGATCACCCGATGCTCGATCTCGAAGTCCGAGCCGGACTCGCGGGCCCGATCGACCGTCGCCATGATCCAATCGCGCTCCTCGGGATGGAGCCGGTCGCGGTAATCGTGGAGCGTGCCTCCGAACGTGCCGTGAGGTAGCCCGAAGATCTCCTCGAGGGTCTCATCCCACGTCACCGCCCCGGTGGCGAGGTCGTGATGCCAGGTGCCGAGCCGGCCGGCCTCCAGGGCCAGGCGGAGGCGTTCCCGGCTCTCCCGGAGCCGCTCGTCGGCCGCTCGTCGTCGGGTGATGTCTCGGACGAAGCCCGTGAACATCGGCGGGCCGGGGAGATCCACGCGCGCCACCGTGAGCTCGATGGGGAACTCCGTGCCGTCTGCCCGCACGCCCGAGAACTCGAACCGCTTGCCGAGGAGGGGGCCTTCTCCGGTAGCCAGGAAACGGGCCAGCCCGGCCCTGTGTCGTTCCCGCAGGTACGGCGGCACGATGAGGGCGGCCATCTCCTTGCCTATTGCTTCGTCCCGGGGGTATCCGAAAGTCTTCTCGGCTGCCGGATTGAACTCGAGGACCCTGCCCTCATGATCGATCGTGATGATGCAGTCGAGTGCGGCTTCCACGATGGCAGACTTCCTGGCCTCACTCTCGAGGACTGCCTGCTCGGCCCCCTTTCGCTCGATGAACTGGCCGATCTGGCTGCCGATCACCGAGAGGGCCAGAAGCAGGTCGGATTCCGGCTCCTGGATCTCGCGGCTGAAGAACTCCAGGACGCCCAGGACCTCGTCCCCCAGGAGGATCGGAAAGCCAAAGGCGCCGTGGATCCCTTCCCGGCCGGCACTCGGCGCTCTGGGGAAGTCGTCGTCCTCGGCGACGTCGGGGATCCAGGCGGAGTGACCGGCCGACCACACCCTCCCCGGAAGCCCGACGCCCGGAGGGAACAGCGATTCGCGACTCACCCGTTCGAACTCGGCGACGTCGGCGCCGGGCGCATGCCACACGTCGACGCATCGGATGACCCCGGTTTCCTGGTCGACCCGCCACAGTGCTCCGACCGGCCACCCCAGGTTCTCGCAGGCCGCCTGGAGGATCGCCGGGGCGGCCTCGGTGAGGGACGAGGCTTCGGCCAGAGCTCGGGTCACGGCGGTCCGGGCGTTGATGAGCCGCTCCTTTCGCACCCGGTCGGTGATGTCCACCGACACGCTGACCACCCCAATGATTGCGTCGTCGGCGCCGCGGATGGGAGAGATCGTGGTGAACGCCAGGATGTGTGCGCCATCCTTCCGCTGGATCGGGAACTCGCCTTCCCAGTTCTGCCCGGCCAAAACGGCCGTCAGGATGTCGTCGGCCCGGCTCAAGTCGCCTGTCGAGACGAGCAGATCGCGGAAGTCGCAGCCCAGTGCCTCGGCAGTCTCCCAACCGAACATGTGCTCGGCGGCACGGTTCCAGTGAGTTATGGCTCCGGTCAGATCGATAGCGGTTACCGCAGCGCGGACCTGATCGAGGAGATAGGCTTCGAATCCTTTCGAGGAGAGCATGGTCAAACTCTTCCGTCCTCTGAGTGTTTGGGACGGCGTCGACCGGCCGGTGCCCGCTTTCACGGCCCTGACCTCCGAACGACCCCCGTGGTCTCTACCTCATGGTAGATGCGCGTGATTCTATAACCGAACGGACCAGGCGCCCCGGCCGAAGAAGCGCGCGGGTGCAGGTCCCTATTGTGATGGATCGCCGCAAAGGTGGGAGCCTGCTCGCATACGAGGTATGCCCCCCCCTTCCTTGACGATCTCGCGCTGGCCCGGCAGGTCGCGCCCGACATCACACGCACTCCCGAGGTGTCGAGATTCGAGCGGCCCGCAGGCGGGGAATCGGATGACAGGGCTTTCAGCGACGGCCGGATCGATCTCCGGCATCAGCTCAGGGGGCAGCGAGGTTGAGGGGATGAAGGAAGAGGCATCGATATCCGACATGTCGGAACCGCCCTCTGCGGTATTCGCTTCCCGCATGGTGGATGCCCACGTTGTTCCTTCGAGCCCGAGCCAACGGCCGGATTGCTCGACTACGGAATCCCGTCACGCATGGTCGAGTCGCTGCCGATCCCGATTCAATCTGGAGGCGTCCGATCCCCGGAGGTGTCTTGGCTCGAGGTGTCCCTGGCTACGGAACGCACCGCCATCAGCGCGATCACCAGGCCCAGCGCGATCAACGGGATCGGCCATAGCGAACCGAGGTGCGAGCCAGGCAGGGCGGTGCCACCGACCAAGAAGACGCCACCGATCAGGAAGAACGCGGACCCGAACAGCAGCGAGATGCGGTCCAGGTCGTGAGCCTTCATTCGGGCTAGCCTCCCCCCGAACCGGTCGGTGAGGGCGACACTGAAGGCCCCACCGACGGAACCGGCGAGGGTTCACCTGACTGGCCCGCCGGTGCTTGGAATTGCTCTCGATACACCGCAATCCTGCCGATACCCGTCTCGAGGTTCAGGACCAGATGCGCCAGCGAACCGGGAGGGGTGGACGTTCGGACGACGTCGACCCGGACCCCCTGATCCGACTGGCCGAAGAGGTCGATGCTGCCTGCTCCCGCGTGTGCCCGTGCCAGGATCGAGACCGTTTCGGGGGCCAGGACCGAGATCCGCCCCGCCGCGACGGTCGCATCGATGGTGATATTGCCGGAGCCGAACGTCAACGAGGTCAAGTCGATCACAAGCTCGCCAGCTGTCAGCTCGTATGCCCGGTGTAGCTCGCCCACCGATCGCGGGTTGATGTAGCGGTTCCCGAACCCGCCCCTGATCGGCACGTCGACCAGGCTAGTCAGGAGGACCAGGGGGATCAACAGGATGCCCGGCAGTATCAGCCGGCTGCCCTGCCTCGCCAGGCTCCTACGAGGAGTCCCACACCAAGCACAGTGAGGGCGAGCGCCAGGAACTGCGTCGGCTTCAAATGGACGATTCCCGACTCGGAAAGACCGGCGGCACAACCCAACGCAAGTAGGGCTGTCCCCAGCACCAACCACCCGAGCGCGGAGCACTCCCGACGGATCCGGAGCGGCGAGGGAAGGAGCAGCCTGACGCGATCCGAACGGCCAGCGTGGTGCACGGGCAACAGGAAAAGCGGTAGCCGGAAGGGTTGGGCGGACCGATTTGGGCTCGCTCGGGGCGACTCTTGCCAAAGCGGCGTTGGCGCCGGCGGCGGCGTCGGACCGCGGGGGTATCGAGGGCTCGGCTCCGGGGACACCCACTCGTGATCCATCTCGCCATGCGCGATCCTCCCGGAACAGGATGATGCCGGCCACGACGAGGGTCACACCCCAGAACACGGTGGGGTGCCAGACACCCAACCGATGAGCGACGAGCGCGCCGCCGATTGCCAGCAGGATGACACCCACCCAAGCGGGCCGGCCCCGGACCCGGCCGACGAGGCGCGCCGGCAGTCCTTCGCCGGCAGTCGATCCCGACCGGTCGGGCGGGATCATCAACCAGGCGAGTAGGTACAGAAAGATGCCGATGCCTCCCAGGAACGTCAGCACGACGAATGCAGCCCTGAAGACGATCGGGTCGACACCCATGTAGTCCGCCAGCCCGGCAGCGACGCCCCCCAGCAACCTGCCTTCTCTGGGTCGCGTCAGCGGGTGGCCGAGCGCTGGGGAAGGGGGGGTCGGAGCATCGTTCATAGGGTGATCATGGGTGGAAGACGCCCGCCGGACATCGGGGATGACCCCGAGAAATCCCGGAGGGAGGGAGAGGACGCATCCGGGAATCTCCCGCTGGTGGGTCGCCCTCCCCTGTGAGAGCATCCGCATGGCTGGGTCGTCAAAGCTGGCCGCACTGTCAGGCGAACGAATCAAGGAAGAGATCCCGGGAACCACTCCACTCCGCCATCGCGTCGTGACCGTGCTCGGATATCGCCCGGTCCGGAGCACGGGCGATCGACTCATCGCTGGGGTGGCGGGAGGCCTTGCGAAGCAACTTGGCGTCGACGCCATCCTGGTTCGCCTGGCGTTCGTCGTCCTGTCCTTCGCCGGCGGCCTCGGGGTCGCCGCTTACGTCTTCTGCTGGGCACGTGGGAAGGAGGCCGTAGACAGCTCGTCGGTGCGGGGATCTCCTCGTCAACTGGTCGCGCAGGCGATGATCTTCGCAGGGCTGCTGCTGCTCCTCCAGGCGGCCGGACTGTGGTTCGGCGACGCTCTCGTCCTGTCCGTGACGTTGGCTGCGGCCGGTTCGGCGATCATCTGGACGCGGAACGCCGAGGTCAGCATCGCGGGTCGGGGGCGATCGGACCGAATTGCCCGCCACGCATCACGGGCGTCCCGCCATGTTCCGGCCCTGACGGTCATGGCCGGCCTCCCACTGATCGTGGCTGGGATGGCCTTGTTCCTTCAGGCGAACCGAGCGCTGACTGCGGCGCGGAACCTCGCCTTCGCGGTCGCCGTGACGATGATCGGGTTGGCTCTCGTCTTGGGTCCGTGGATATGGCGGCTCGGGCGCCAGCTGGCCGACGAGCGCGGCGAACGCATCCGGTCCGAGGAGCGCGCCGACATGGCTGCGCACCTGCACGATTCTGTCCTCCAGACGCTCGCGCTGATTCAGCGCCACCGCGACCCAGAGCAGATGGCGAGCTCGCCCGCGGACAAGAACGCGAACTGCGCGCTT
>WNGB01005262.1_pt1 | contig 19405 bp, 16 predicted proteins | sample 5400681 | NCBI WGS metagenome assembly WNGB01 (sample SAMN13153367, study PRJNA577476) | soil metagenome | isolation source: 115 cm soil or saprolite under grassland replicate 2 | place: USA:California | collected 2016-06-15
GAGCGCGGCGGCCACTTCGCCGCCATGGAAGCACCCGACCTGCTCATCGGCGACGTGCGCACGTTCTTCCGCCGATTCCGCTGATACGGGATTTGCGGCGCCGGCCCTGGCCGGCGGTGCCAAGCTTAGTGCTGGCCACGGCACGTTCGATCCGAGAAAGCGGATCGAGCGCCAGCCAGAGGACCACAGTGTCGAGGGCTGCATCCAGTTCGCCGCCGGCGGCCTGCGCCTGGGTGAGACGATCGAAGATGCGGATCGCACGGCGATGCCAGCGCTCGCGTAGTATGGCCGCCCAGGCATCAAATGCCGGCGCATCGTGGAGGGCGAAGTTGGTCAGAAAATCGCCGCGATAGGCCATGACGGCGCTCTGGAGCTGGACGACGAGCGCCGGGCTGGTGCTGGTCGTGGCGACCGCCGCCTGAAAGGCCGCAGGGTGGTGGGCCGGCTCCCACCGATCGTGGCACGCGCGGGCCATCATTAGAGTAAGCCGACACCCAGCACGATCAGCCCGATGGTCAAGACCACTGCGCCAACATAGGCGAGCGAGATCAGGGCGTTGGGCCTGGTCGCGGTGGGGCGGAGCACCGATAAGAAAAAGGCGACGGGTAGGAGAATGGCGGCAGACGGGATCGCCGCGCGCACCACTTGCTTCCATGTCGCGGACAAGTTGGCTTGGTCAACGTACAGAAGCGCAAGCAGTGACAAGATCAGCAGCACACCGGCGTGGGCGTGTCCGGCACGCCACAGTTGCTGGCGGAGCGGATTCTGCCGATAGCGCGGATCGCGGATCAGCAAGGTCAGGATGCTGACGCCGCCAACAATGACGGTGGGCAAGATGATCAGCAACAGACCGGCCGATGCACGTGACTCAGGACTCATTTGTCTCTCCTTTTCAATGCCGCTGCTCAAGCCATTGATGCAATTCAGATCGTGATGTGCCGCAGGTCATTGTCATTATCAGTTGATCGCGACGGACACTGGTAGAGGGCGGTCGCCTGCCCTACCTACAACGAGGCACTTCGCTCGGCGGCAAGGGATTGGGCAACGCGCTGCTGCCAGCAAATGAACAGCGGCGCACCGACGATTTCAAGGATGGTGAAGCCGACAAATGGCAGCGGCGGCACGCCAAGCATATCAGCTTATAGCGTTGCACATTCAACCCCTCGATGTGGCATCTTTCACGCCTCCGGCGGGGTGTGGGCGCGCAGCCTGGCCTCGATGCGTTCCAGGGTCGCGCGCAGTTGCTGGAGCTGGTCGAGTGAGATACCGGACAGCGTGTGGTCTGCCAGCGCCACCGCGCGTGGAACCGCCCCTTTCAGCACGTGCGCACCGGCCTCGGTCAAGGCCAGCCGGTAGGTGCGCCGGTTCTCCCCCGGCCTGCGCGCCAGCCAGCCGATCTCGATCATCCGGTTGGTCAGCACGGAGACCGTCCCGCGCTCGATCAACAGATGGTCAGCCAGCACGGACGGCGCGATCCCTTCGGAACCGCCCTGTTCCCAGACCGCCAGCAACACACGAAACTGCGCCTGGGTGATCCCCAGCCCCGCGAAATGCTGATCGAATCCCGTGGCCATGCGCGTCCCGATCCGCATCAGCGCCGTGCAGACCCATGAGGCGAGGTGCTCATCCTTCATGGTTTGAATTATAACTGTTATAACAATAACTGTCAAGGGGATTTGGAACGGGTGACCAGGATTGGCGTGGGAGGAGCCAGGGCGATGCAACGCACGACCTCGCCCCACCGCTTCCGCGCAACGCCTGGCGGTGCTACAATACCTGCGGCAGGCCGCGAGAGTATTGGCGTGTCGTCGAAGATGACGCTGGCGGTGTGTTCATCGGACTGCTGCATATGCGCACCCAGCCTCAACCGCGCACCGACGACGGGTGCGCACGTGATGAAAGGAGAGCGTTGTGATACCGCAATCACAGGGGCCGGTACTATCCGTGATGCTGGCGGTCGCCTCTACGCCAACAGCAGTAGATTGGTACAAGCGAGCGCTCGGCGCCACGGAACTGTGGAGCCTGGGATCAGTGGCCGGCATGGAGCTGGCGGGTACACCATTCTTCCTGGGGGAGCCGGCCAACAACGGCTGGGAGAGCCCCGCAAAGCTTGGGATCACGTCCGCGCGGGTCGAAGTGTTCTGCGATGATCCTGACGCAGTGATCGCGCGCGCCTTAGCAGCGGGTGCACAGGGCAGTCTTGACGACATCAAGGATCATCAGGTGCCGTGGGGAACGCATCGGCAGGGCCACTTCATTGATCCATTCGGGCACATCTGGTTAGTGGGCGACAGGTCGCCACTGAGTCGATTCCCGCACTAGCGTCAGTCCAGTCTGTCGCCGAGATACACAGGCCGTGGCCTATCATCTGTCTTGACGGCGGAACTAGCAGAGTATCGCGATGGTCATGCTCAGATATCCAGGAAGAGCGTGGCATGCGTACCGAACAGCGTGTGGTATTGGAACAGGAAACCGTGTCCGGAGTCTGGAGTGAACCACGAAAGTGCTGGAGAAAGAGCAGCGGGGTTGGGACTGATGACCTTATCGTTGGCCGAGACCTGGTACCACGAGCGGATCGTTAGCCAGGCCGGCTCCAGCTGGAGCGGCTCGGCGAGGGACAGCACGGTGGGCGGGCGCTGGGTGGCGCCCAGCACCAGCGCGCGCTCGGGGTCGATGTCCTGCACAAAGGCTGTGCCGAAGTTCGCCCGGTCAAGGTAGATCAGGGTTTGCGGGTGGTCGGCATCGAACGGGCCATCTGGTCGGAAGTACTGGAGGATCGGCGTCGGCCCGTAGTCCTTGTCGAACTTGCCGCTCATTGAGAGCACGCGCTCGCCGCGGGCGAGCGCCCAGCCGGCCATGTAGAACAGCCCCTTCTTCCCGTGAATGAGATGAGTAGGCAAATGCTTGATCAGCTGGAAGCTGCGCTCACTATCTTGCGGCAGGCCTTCGCTGGTCGAGCTACAGCACACGATCGGCAAATAGATACAACCTAGCCGAGTGGCTTTTTCTCACCTACGATAATGTTGCGGTATGCATCGTCAGCGGGTTGGTATCGAGATGCTGCATCCACTCCAGCTCTGATCGGGATGCCGCAGATGATTGTTCGGCTGCCCGCAGCATCCCAAGGGGCCGTGCGGAGGTGCAGCAATGTCATCGCCACTCCGCTGCTGCACCTACATGCCACCGCTGCACAACGGCGTCGGCAGAACCGCGTCGCGGCGCTGGCACTAGCGATCATGGCCCGCTCCACCCGACCGCACACGGTTTCCGTACCCGACCGCACACGGTTTCCGTGGCTCCGCTCTCCAGCGCGGAACTTGCAAAGATCCCCAATCGGCAGTACAGTACCGCCAGCAGTTCCCCAATCATCCCCAAATTGTGGGGAAGGGGGTCGTGGTGGCACGCCGCACGCCACACGTCGATGGTCCTGTGCTGGTCGGGTTGCCTGGCAGCGCGAGCGACATAGCGGTCGGCAGCCCGGCTTGGTATGCCTGGCTCGAGGGCGCTACAACGTTTGCCTTTACCAGTGCACAGGGCGGTTTCACCGCGCGCAAGGAGCGCCGTGGGCAGAGTGGCTGGTACTGGAAAGCCTACCGCAAGCGCGATGGAATGCTATTCCGCGCCTATCTCGGCGAGTCCGCCGATCTGACTCTCGACCAGCTCGCCGCGATTGCCAGCCAGCTTGCTGGGCACGCCACCGGACCACCGCCACGCGACTCTGCCAGCGTGCTCGGCCCAGCGCCAGCCGCCTCGGATGACCAACCCGCACCCCTGACAGCTGTCCGTTTGCCGGAGGGCACCCTCACCTTCCTCTTCACCGACATCGAAGGCAGCACGCAGCTCTGGGCGCAGCACCCGCAGGCCATGCCCCAGGCGCTCGCGCGCCATGACGCCCTGCTGCGGCAGGCGATCACGGCACACCGCGGCGTGGTCTTCAAGACTGTCGGCGATGGCGTGCATGCCGTGTTCGTGTCGGCGCCCGCTGCGCTGGCCGCCACGCTGGCAATTCAGCACGCGCTGCAGAGCGAGGACTGGCCGGCCACCGGCCCGCTGCGGGTGCGCCTGGCACTGCACAGCGGGGTGGCCGAGGCGCGCGATGGCGATTACTATGGGCCGACGCTCAACCGCCTGGCGCGGCTGCTGGCGGTCGGTCACGGTGGCCAGATCCTGCTCTCGCAGGCGACTGCTGCTCTGGTCGGCGATATGCTGCCGGCTGGCGCGAGCCTGCGCGATCTCGGGACCTATCCGCTCAAAGATCTCCCGCACCCGGAGCCAATTTTCCAGCTGGTCACGGCCGATCTGCCCTCGGATTTCCCGCCGCTGCGGACGCTGGATGGCCGCCCGCCAGCCAGGCCCAGCCTCCCACCGCACCTACTAGCTACCAAACTGTATGCTCCGCCCGCGCGGGCGGACCTGGTCGCGCGCCCGCGCCTGTTCGAGCGCCTGAGCGCCGGGCTGAGCGGCAAACTCACGCTGATCGCCGCGCCCGCCGGTTTCGGCAAAACCACCCTCGTCAGTGCATGGATCGCCTCCGTGAGGCTAGAGGCTAGGGACTTGAGACTTGAAGATGCTGTACCAGCCTCAAGCCTCAAGCCTCAAGCCCCACGCGTCGCATGGGTCTCGTTGGACGCGCGCGACAACGAGCCGACCCGCTTCTGGAGCTACATCGGTGCCGCACTCAACACGCTCGCGCCCGGCAGTGGCGACGCGGCGCTCGCGCTGCTCCAAGCGCCCCAGCCGCCGCCGATAGAGGCGATCGTGACCACGCTGCTGAATGCGTTGAGTGCTGCGCTGCCGCGCGAGGGGGGCGAGAACCCCGCCGTGCTTGTGCTCGATGACTACCATGCGATCGACGCACCCGCCATCCACCGCGCGCTCGCAACGTTGATTGAGCATCTGCCCCCACCGCTTCACCTGCTCCTCGCCACGCGCGCCGACCCGCCGCTGCCGCTCTCTCGGTTGCGGGCGTGCCGGCAACTCACCGAGCTACGCGCCGCAGATCTGCGCTTCAGGGTCGAGGAAGCGACCAACTTCCTGACCGAGGTCATGGGCCTGGCTTTGTCTGAGGCGGATATCGCCGCGCTGGAGGCACGCACCGAGGGCTGGATCGCCGGGCTCCAGTTAGCCGCCCTGGCCATGCGCGATCGCAGCGACCTGGCGTGCTTCATCAGTTCCTTCACCGGCAGCAATCGCTTTGTGATGCACTATCTGGCCGAAGAAGTCTTCGGTCGCCAGCCGTCGCATATCCAGACGTTTCTGCTGCATACCGCCATCCTCGAGCGCATGTGCGGCCCGCTGTGTGATGCCATATTGGGACTCATACCCGACGACCGACCAGGGACCAACGATCAAGCTAGTACACAGACGAGAGTAAGCGTCGCCAACGTCGATCAGCAGCGGCAATCACCGGTCTTCGGTTCCTCGGTCGATAGCTACAGCCAGCTGATCATCGATCAGCTGGAGCGCGCCAACCTGTTCCTGATCCCGTTGGACGATGGGCGGACATGGTATCGCTACCACCATCTGTTTGCCGATGTGTTGCGCGCCCGGCTGCGCAGCGGCACGACACCCGCCACCGTGGCGGGGCTGCATCGGCGTGCCAGTGCCTGGTACGCGGGAGCTGGCCTGATTGATGAGGCCATCCGGCACGCGCTGGCCGCGCCGGATGCCGAAGCGGCCGCCACCCTGGTCGAGCGCTATGCCACCCCGCTGTTGTTCGAGCGCGGCGAGGTGCTGCTGGTGCGGAGTTGGGTGGAACAGTTGCCAGATGCGCTGGTCGCCGCGCGGCCCAGGCTGACGCTGGCCGCTGGCTGGACGCTTGCGTTCACCTTTCAGCCCGATGCTGTCGAACAGCTGCTGGCGAACGCCGCCACGACGCTGAGCGCGCCCGATCTGCCGGCTGAGGTGATCGGCGAGCTGACCCTGCTCCGCTCGCTGATTGCGCACGTCCGGGGCGACCTCGCCGAGACCCTTGCGCTCGCGCAGCGCGCGCTCGAGCAACTCCCCGGCGACAAGCAGACATTGCGCGCGGCTGCGGCGCTCAATTCCGGGTGGGTCTATGCGCGGCGCGGCGAGAGCGCGGCGGCAATTCCGGCGCTTAGGGAGGCCAGTACGCTGGCGGCGGCGGACGGCAGCCATTGGATCGCTCTGGCGGCGCTAGAGGAGTTGGCCACCCTGCAGGCGCGGCAAGGCCAGCTCAGCCAGTGCCTGCGCATCTGTGAGCGGGCCGTGGAACTGGTGAGGGGGCGGGGCCAGCGGCCGAACCTGGGGGCCGGCATGGCCTCTGTCGGCATCGGCGAGGTGTTGTACGAGCGCAACGACCTGCATGGGGCAACGCACGCACTGATGCACGGCATCGAACTGCTGCGGGAAACCACCGAGCGCGGTCTCGTGGTGCGCGGGTATACGGCGCTGGCGCGCGTGCAGCAGGCCCGCGGCGATGACGCGAGTGCGCTTGCGACGATCGGGCACGCCGAGGAGTGGTTCGCTCAGATGCAGCTCCGTGGCACCGTCGCCCTCGCCTGGTTGGCGGCACAGCGGGCGCGGCTGTGGATCCGGCAGGGCAATCTGCTTGCCGCCGAGCAGTGGGCCCCTACGTGGGCTGTAGCCGGGGACCGCTACCATGAGACGGTCGAGCAGCTGACCCTGGTGCGGTTGCATCTGGCCCAGCACCAGCGCGAGCCGGATGGGCGATTGATCGAGCAAGCGGCTGAGCGGCTGGCACACCTGTGTGCCGCGGCCGAGGCGAGCGGATGGATGGGCGAACTAATCGAGATTCTGGCGCTCCAGGCGCTGACGCTGCAAGCGCTCGGCGATGGGGCCGGGGCAATGGCCGCGCTCGCACAGGCCCTCACGCTGGCCGAACCGGAAGGCTACATCCGCATCTTCGTGGACGAGGGCGCGTCGATGGCCCAGCTGTTGCAGGCAGCCCGCGTGCAGGGGATTGCGCTAAACTACATCAGCAAGCTTCTGACCGCCTTCCCCAGGACTGAGGGCCGAGGAGCGAAGGCTGAGTCAGCGGAGGCTCCCCACTCAGTCCTCAGTCCTCAGTCCTCAACACTCGTTGAGCCGCTGAGCGAGCGCGAGCTGGAAATCCTGCAGCTGATCGCCTTGGGTCTCTCCAATCAAGCGATTGCCGAGCGGCTCGTGATCGCCCTCAGCACGGTCAAGCGCCACATCAATAATATCTACGGCAAGCTCGCGGTCCAGAGCCGGACCCAGGCGCTCGTGCGCGCGCGTGAGCTACAGTTGCTGTAGCGCGGTTTGACCTCAGCGCTACACCCCCCCGGCTTTCCCACATCCATCACTGATACACCCTCAGCTGCACCTTTCGGTGAGTGTCTTTGGTGTGCCGATCGCGTAGTGTTGGCGCATTACGATACGTGGAATCATCCCAGTGAGGCACACCATGTACAAAACACTCTCGGATCCAGTCAAAGCGATCGTGTTCTATGCAATTGCGTTCGGGTTGGAGTTCGTCGCGGCCGTTGCGCTCGCGCCCGTGCTTGGCGAACTGGTGGCGCTCGCCGGGATGTTCACCCCCACCATCGCCGCACTATTCATGCTGCTCCTCGTCACCCGCGAGGGCTACACGCGCGCGGGCTGGGCGAGCCTGGGCTTGCACCGCGCCGGCCTGCGCGTCTGGGGGCTGGCGCTGCTGGTGCCGCTGCTCGTTCTCGGCGGCGCCTACGGCGTGCTGTGGGCCAGTGGCGTGGCGTCGGCCGCACTGCCGGCGGGGCTGAGCGGCGGGGCGCTCATCCAGTTTGCGCTCAAGACGCTCTTCATGATCGGAATCGGCGTGTTTCTCGGCGGCGCCCTCGGCGAGGAGCTGGGCTGGCGCGGATATCTGCTGCCGAAGCTGCTGTTCCTGGGGCCGCGGCGCGCGCTGCTGCTGAGCGGGCTGCTGCACGGCCTCTGGCACCTGCCGCTGATCCTGCTTACGCCGTACTATCACAGCATAGGTAACCTGCTGATCACGCTGCCACTGTTCCTCGCCACGCTGACGCTCGCCGGCGTGTTCTACGGCTGGCTGCGGCTGACGACCGGCAGCGTCTGGCCGGCGGCGATCGCCCACCGCGCCCTCAATGTGTTCTGGAATCGCCTCGCGGCGATCACGGTCACGACCTCGCCGCTGCTGGTCGAGTACTTGGCCGGCGAGGCTGGGCTGCTGACGCTGATCGGCGTCGCGATCGTGGCGGGGGTGCTGCTCGCGCGGCTGGAAGCGTCGTCGCGCCGGCGCCTCGGCCCCGTTCGCGCATAACCTGGAATGAGAATCTTATCACAGCGTTAGGACTCGTTACAGATAAGGAAACAGCCATGACCAACTCTCAGAAAATCGGCGGCATCGCCGCCATGTCGCTCGGCATTGCTTTCATCGCACTCTTGGTGTTGCTGAGCTTGATTTCAAGTCAGGGTTACGTCCCTGGCTCAGGCAACAACCCCGCGAAAGCGTTGGCGTTCGCTGCCAGTTCGCCGCTGCCGTACATCATCTACCTGCTCTACGCGGCCGTCGCCATGCTGATTGTGCTGATCGTCTCCGCGCTTGCGGAGCGGTTGAACACGGGTGCAGCCGGGCTGATGCGACTGGCGATGGTTGGCGCTTCAGTCACGAGCGCTTTGTTTCTCGCCTATGCCATGCTCGGTTGGGTCGGCGAGCCAACCCTCGTCACTACGTATCACACGGATGTTGCTGCTGGGACTGCCGCCTATCTCGCGGTGCGCGCGGTTTCGAATGCGTTGAATACCGGGGCGATCTTTGCGGCGGGGTGGGCGATTCTGCTCTCGGGTTGGGCAGCGCGCAAGACCAGAGGACTACCCAGTGGACTCGCCTATCTGCTCATGCTGGCAGGTGCTCTGTCGGTGTTGGCGTTGCTCGTGCCGCCGCTCAGTCTGATCGCGCCGCTGCTCTACATCGTGTGGAGCATCTGGCTGGGCATCGTGCTGTTGCGCAAGCCAGTGACGCAAGTGGAGACCGCGCCCACAACTCAACCGCCGGTGCGGGAGAACCCGGCCTAATGAACAGCGCTGCGCTCAACGCCTCTGTGTGGCGCGATGGGCTGCGCTGACTGGAATTTGGATCATGTATCGAAAGGATCATGTCCCTATGAATGACAACACATCCATCTATCAACTTGGTCGCTGGATCGCGCTGGCGATCCTCGCCTTGGCGGTCTGTCTGACCGCCGTGACCGCCGGGGCCGCGCCCAGTCCAACCGCGCCGGCCGGCCCCGATTTCGCCGCGATCGACGCCTACATCGGCGCGCAGATGCGCGAGCAGCGCATCCCCGGCCTGGCGCTCGGCATCGTGCACGGCGACCAGATCGTCCATCTCAAGGGCTTTGGCGTGGCTGACGATTCTGGACGAGCGGTCACACCACAGACGCCGTTCCTCATCTTCTCGTCGACGAAGTCCTTTACCGCTTTGGCGATAATGCAACTGGTCGGGGCGGGAAAGATCGAGCTCGACGCGCCGGTGCAGCGCTATCTCCCCTGGTTCCGCGTGGCCGACCCCGACGCCTCCGCCCGCATCACGGTGCGCCATCTGTTGAACCACACCAGCGGCCTACCGGAAACAGCCGATGCCGATATCGGGCTGCTGACTAGCACCGATACAAGTGCTAGCGCTTCGGAGCAAACGGTGCGTGCCTTACGCACGGTCAGCCTCGACCGTCCGGTCGGCGCAGCGTTTGCCTATGTGAACGCCAATTATGTGACGTTGGGGTTGATTGTGCAAGCGGTCTCCGGGCAAACCTACGAAAGCTATGTCCGGGAGCATATCTTTGCCCCGCTGGACATGCGCCAGTCATTCACCACCAAAGCGGCGGCCCAACCGCACGGTCTAGCGATGGGCTACCGGTACTGGTTCGGCCGGCCCTTCCCCGCCGACTTGCCCGATAACCGGAGCAACCTGCCCGCTGGCGGTCTGTTCTCCAGCGCGGAAGATATGACCCATTATCTGATCGCCCAGCTCAATCAGGGACGGTATGGCGCAGCGTCGATCCTCTCGCCGAAAGGGGTCGCCGCAATGCACGCGCCGGCGGTCCGGCGGCGCGGCGAGATGTTTTACGGGATGGGCTGGTATGTCGTGCCGGTCAACGGCGCGCCGGTGATCTGGCATGGCGGCGACGGAACGAACTTTCACTCGAACATGATGCTGGCGCCCGAGGGCCAGTGGGGCGTCGTGCTCCTGGAAAACGCCCAAAACAACATGGACGGTGGCGATCGCATGCACCAGACTGCGTTTGGCGTGATCAGCATGGTAATGGGGCGTCAGCCGCCAGCCACCGAATCAGAAACTTTCAACCAGCTGATCTTGATGGTGATTTTAGCGATAACTGCGCTGGTGGTGATCGGGATGATACGGTCAATCGTCGTCCTGCGCCGCTGGCGCACGCAGCCGGGACGTCGTCCGCATGGCCGCCGGGGCATAATCTGGCATGTCGTCTTGTCCTTCGTGCTGCACTTGGCCCTGGCGCTGGTCTTCCTGGTTGGCCTGCCGCAGGTACTCTTCCATCTCTCCCTATCGTTCTTCTTGCTGTGGGTGCCTGATTTCGGCTACACCCTGGTGGTAGGTGGCGTGCTCGCGCTCGGCTGGGGCATCACGCGCACGGTGCTGGCCGTGCTTGTGCTGCGCAAGCGAAGCGTGCCGCGCGCCATCGGCACGCCGGTCAAGGCGTGAGGTTCAGCCAACCGTGGCGTGTCCAGCGAGTCACGCCTGGTCGGCGGTGTCAGCGCCGTGACGCTCGCCGGCAGCGGTGAACTGCGGAGCACCCAGGGCGAGGTCTCTGGGCTCCAACTCTAACTAATGTGATGTACGAGGCCGCGATATGGCCAGGAGGAAGTATGTTTGAACGTTGGTTGAAAGGTGACGCAAAGCTGAATGGGCACCAGCACCGCAGCGACGCGCACCTGATTGATCTGCGCCAGATTGTGAAAACCTTTCAGAGCACGGCCGGCAGCTTTACCGCGCTCAAAGGCGTCGATTTGCAGATCGACCGCGGCGAGTTCGTGGCGATCATCGGCAAGTCCGGCAGCGGCAAGTCGACCCTGATCAATATGCTTACTGGCATCGACCGCCCAACCACCGGCGAGGTGCTGGTGGGCGACACGGCGGTCCACACGCTCAGCGAGGGTCAGATGGCGGTGTGGCGTGGCCGGAACCTGGGCGTGATCTTCCAGTTTTTCCAGTTGCTGCCGACGCTGACGGTCGTCGAGAACGTGATGCTGCCGATGGACTTCTGCAATATGTACGCGCCGCGCGAGCGGCGCGAGCGAGCGATGCACCTGCTCGAGCAAGTCGAGATGGCCGAGCAGGCCGATAAGCTGCCGAGTGCGGTCTCGGGCGGCCAGCAGCAGCGCGTGGCGATCGCCCGCGCGCTGGCCAACGACCCGCCCATCCTGGTAGCCGACGAGCCGACTGGCAACCTTGACTCGAAGACGGCGGGCGCGGTGTTCCAGTTGTTCGAGAATCTGGTGCAGCAGGGCAAGACGGTCCTGATGGTGACGCACGACAGCGACCTGGCCAAACGCGTCAGCCGTGCAGTGATCGTCGCCGATGGCGAGATCGTCAACGAATACGTGGCCAAAGCACTCTCGACTCTCAGCGTCGACCAGCTCGGCTGGGTGACCAGCAGGCTCGAGTCGCGCGCCTACGCGCCCGGCGCCTCGATTATCACGCAAGGCGAGGTGGCCGACCAGTTCTACATCATCACCAGGGGCCAGGTTGAGATTCTGTTGCACCACCCCGATGGGCAGCATATTCCGGTCACGAGGCTGCGCGCGGGCCAGTATTTCGGCGAGATCGGCCTGCTGCGCGGCGGCGTGCGCACCGCCAGCGTGCGCGCCACCGGCGAAGCGAGCGTCGAGGTCGTCGCGCTCGACCGCGAGGAATTCACCAGCCTGATTGCCGATTCGGAAGCAACCAAAGTGACGATCGACCGCGTTGCCAATCAGCGCTTCAACGAGAACGCCGCCGCGCGTGCGCAGGAGGTGAGCCATGCGTAGTCCACGCTGGCGCAAGGTGCTGGGCGATCTGTGGAGCAACAAGACTCGCACCATCCTGGTCGTAATGTCGATCGCGATCGGCGTGTTCGCCGTCGGCATGATCGGCGGCGCGCGGGTGATGCTCGCGCACGATCTGGCCGCCGCCAACGACGCATCCAACCCGGCCAGCGCCACGCTCTACACCGGGCCGTTCGACGACGAACTGGTGCAGACCATCCGCCGCATGCCGGGCGTGGACAACGCGGAAGGCCGCAGCACGACGGTGTTCCAGGTCAGCGCCGGCCCGGGTGTCTGGAAAAACACGCAGTTCAAGGTCATCCCCGACTTCAACAACCTGCGCATCGGCACAATCAGGCCGATCAGCGGGGCCTGGCCGCCGCCGGAAAAACAGCTTTTGCTCGAGCGCAGCTCGCTCGACTTCCTGAACACGCAGGTTGGCGGCACCGTGCTGGTCGACCTGCCGGACGGCAAGAAGCGCGAGATGCGCGTGGCCGGCGCGGTCTATGATGTCACCTGGGCCTCGCGGCTGTACCGCTTTGGCTCGGCGTACATCACCAGCGATACGGCCCGCTGGCTGGGCGAGAGCGGCGAGTTCAGCCAGCTGCTCATCACGGTCGCGGGCGACCGGCACGACATCGCGCACATCAAGCAGGTCGTGTCGCAGGTACGCGACAAGATTGAAAAGAGCGGACGCGCCGTCGACTTCGTGAATATCCCCGATCCGCCAGGCATGCATTGGGCCGATTCAGTTCTGGTGGCCATCATGGTGGTCATGAGCGTCCTGGGTGTGATCTCGCTGTTGATGAGCGGCTTCCTGGTGGTGAATACGATCGGCGCGCTGCTGACGCAGCAGACCCGCCAGATCGGCGTGATGAAATCGATCGGCGCCAGAGGCCGCGATATCGTCGGCATGTATCTAATGACCGTCTCCATCTTCGGCGTGCTGGCGCTGCTGGTCGCGATCCCGCTGGGGGCGCTCGGCGCTCAGGTGTTCGTGAATGTGTTCGCCGGCCTGCTCAACTTCGACGCGCTCGGCGGCGGCATTCCGCCGCATGTGCTGGGGCTCGAAGTGGCGGCCGGGCTGCTCATTCCGCTGCTGGCGGCGCTCTGGCCAGTCTTGAGTGGCACCCGCATCACCGTGCGCGAGGCGCTGAGCGGCTATGGTTTGGGCAAGGGCCGTTACGGGGCGAGCCGCGTCGACGGGCTGATCGGGCGCATTCGCTTCCTCTCGCGCCCACTGCTGCTCTCGCTGCGCAACACCTTCCGCCGCAAGGGGCGGCTGGCGCTGACGCTCTCGACCCTGGTGCTCGGCGGCGCAATGGTGATCGGCGTGCTCTCCGTGCGCGCCTCGCTGCTCAAGACGCTCGACGATTACGTCTTCACCTACAACTACGACATCGAGGTCTATATGGCGCGGCCCTACCGTGTCGTCGCGATCGAGAACGCGGCGCGCCAGGTGCCGGGCGTCATCGGCGTGGAAAGCTGGGGCGAGACGCGCGGGCCGCGTGTGCTGGCCGATCGCACCAAAACGCCCAACATCACGATAACCGGCCTGCCCAAACAGACCAGGCTGTTTCAGCCTAAGATCATCGCCGGCCGCTGGCTGCTGCCCGAGGACCAGAACGCGGTCGTCATCGCGACCGACTTGCTCAAGAGCGAGCCGGACCTCAAGCTCGGCGACGACCTGGTGCTTGAGATCAATGGGCACGAGACCGCCTGGCGGATCGTCGGGATCGCCCAGGTGTTGTTTGTCGATCGCCAGGTCTACGCGGACAACGACGATCTGGCGCGGGTCACCAATAGCGTGGGTCGATCGGGCGTGGTTCGGGTGGTGACGCAGCAGCACGACGCCGCCTTCCGAGCAGCGGTCGCCAAAGATCTGCGCGAGCGCTTCAAGCGGATCGGCCTCCAAGTCGGTGGGACAATAACTATTAGCGAGATCCTCGACAGCGCCGAGTTCAACTTCAACATCATCGTAGTGATGCTGCTAGTGATGGCGGTGCTGCTGGCGGTGGTCGGTGGGCTGGGGCTGATGGGCACGATGAGCATCAACGTGCTCGAACGCACCCGCGAGATCGGCGTGATGCGGGCGATCGGCGCCGCCAACGGCGCGATCCTGCAGATCGTCCTGGTGGAGGGGGTGCTGATCGGCGTGGTGAGCTGGCTGATCGCCTTCGCGCTCGCGCTGCCCTTCAGCATGCTGCTCAGCAGTGTTGTCGGGCAAGCGTTCCAAATCGGATCGATCAGCACTAGCTTCTCGCTCATCGGCGCGGTACTCTGGCTGGGCATCATCATAGTGCTCGCGGCGCTGGCGAGCTTCCTACCGGCCTGGAACGCCTCACGGGTGACCGTGCGCGACGTTCTGGCCTACGAGTAATTGTAAATTGTATATTGGAAATTGCATCTGTCATCATATCCAGGCTGCAATTTACAATTTACAATTTGAAATAGTCATCAAGGAGTTTTCTAACCATGAAAAAGATCATCATCGGCATTGTCATCGTTATGCTGCTCGGCGGCGGGGCCTACTTCTCCTTCGGACGCGCCACGCCCACCGAGGCGCCCCTCGCCGCTGCCGCGCCGGTCACTGCCAGCAACGCGATTGTGGCCGAGGCCAAAGTCGTGCCAGCCCGCAGCGCCACACTCAGTCTCTCGAGCGGCGGTATCGTCGCCGAGGTGCTGGTCAAAGAGGGCGGCCAGGTCACGGCTGGCCAAGTCCTGGCGCGCCTCGACGCCAGCGATCTGCAGCTTAAGCTCGAAAAGGCCCAGGTCGATCTGCAGCAGGCCCAGGCCGATCAGCAGGCGCTGGAGCGCGGTGCCACACCCGAGGAGATCGCCGCGGCCAAGGCGCGGATCGCCCAGGCGCAGGGCGAGTACCAGCGCGCGGCCGGCAGCGTCACCAAAGCCGACATCGCCGCCGCACGCGACACCCTGGCCGCGGCGCAGGCCCGCCTGGCCGCGCTGCAAGCCGGCCACACCGGCGCGCGCGACGCCGAGCTGGCGCTGCAGCAGGCCCAGACCCAGCTCCAGGCCAAGCGCGACCAGCTCTCGGCGGCCAAGACCGACGCCCAGCTGCTGATCCAGCAGCGCGTGAACGAGCTCACCACAGCCCAGTCGGCCTACGCGACGGCGAAGCACAACTGGGACTATGTCCAGGAGACTGGTCGCGACCCCAGCGAGGTCGTGATTGACCCGCAAAGCGGGAAAAAGTCGCACGTCAAGCTCGACGACAAGCAGAAGCAGCAGTACGCCGACAGCTTCGTGCAGGCCGAGGCCGCCATGCATAGCGCCGAGGCGGCCGTGACGCAGGCTCAGGTCGACTACGATGCCGCAAGAGCGGCCGAGGCGAGTGGCGTGCAGGCGGCTGAGCAGGAGGTCGCCAGCGCCCAGGCGAAGCTGGACGCGTTGCGCGCCGGCGGTGACGCGCAGCAGCTCGCCTCGGCGCGCGCCGAGGTCGCCACCGCGCAGGCCGAGCTGAACCGGCTGACCGGCGCCAGCCGCAGCGGTAATCTGGAGGCCGCGCAGGCCAACGTCGCGATCGCCGAAATCGGGCTGGCGAAGCTGACCGCTGACTCGGACGTCAGCGCACTGGCGCAGGCCACCGCCGCGGTCGCACGCGCTGAGCTGGCCGTGAAGGCGGCGCAGCAGGCGATTGCCGAGACGACGCTCACGGCGCCGTTCGCCGGCACGATCGCCTCGCTCGACTTAAAGGTGCGCGAATACGTGGCCCCGGGCACGCCCATCGCGCGCCTGGCCGACGTCAGCGGCTGGCAGATCGAGACGACCGATCTGACCGAGCTGAATGTGGCGAAGACCTATGAGGGCGCGCCGGCGACGATCTCCTTCGACGCGCTGCCTGGGGTGACGCTGCCGGGCACAGTGACGCGGATCAAGGGCTTCGGCGAGAACCGCCAAGGCGACATCACCTACACCGTCGTCGTCAAGCCAAACCAGCGGGATGCCCGGCTGCGCTGGAACATGACCGCCTCGGTCAGGATCGATGGCCGGTAGGAATGATACGTTCGCAGAGGGGCGCGAAATCGCGCCCCTCCATCCGATGCGAACGACGGTGCCGCTTCTGTCTGGGCCATGGGCGCATGGCGCTTGACCCAGGGTAGGTGGATGCGCGAGGAGCCATGAGCACGAACGACGACGGATACGACGAGCGGTGAACGGAAAGGAAGCCGCTCTGGCGACCACTACGCAGTGGCGTCGCACGGTCGCATGGCAGGAGGAGGTCACAGCACACTATGGACGCGCCAACGTTCTATCAAATCCGAGTCAGCGGTCACCTGGGCAGCGAGTGGGGCGAGTGGTTTGGCGACTTCACGATTGACAACCAGCCCAATGGGGAGGCAACCTTGACCGGAGTGGTCGCGGACCAGGCGGCATTACATGGCCTGCTCCAGCAGCTATTCGCACTGAATCTCACGCTGATCGCGGTCAACCGTCTTGAACCGCCAGCACCAGCATGACAACAGGCGGAATGACTGGCGCCCGCTCTTGCGGATATGCCGCGACCGCTGCCGCACTCGGCGCGGCGGTGCGATCCGTGGACTCGTGCTGATCGGCGAAGGGTAGTGGCAGCGCGAGCCCCAGCCGGACTACCTGGCATTTCTAGATGCCCAGCGCGATGACTATCACACCTACACGGGGAATGTGCAAGTCGGGGTCGACACGGGCCTCATCCTGCGGTATGTGACAATCAGCAGCGACGATGAGTGGGATCACTACGAGGAACTCTACGGTCGTGCGATCGAGCGCTACACACACCTCCATCCCCGTGATCCGAACATGCCGAGCCTGCAGGCGCGCATCCGCCGCTGGCGCGACGGCAATTTCCGCTGGGAGCGCGATACGCTGGGGTTTGCACTCTCTCTTTCAAACGCCCTGAGGATCATCGTCTGGCGATCGCTGGCGCTCGCAGCAGCACACGATGTTCTGGCAGTGCCACCCGTCGCGCAGCCTGGCCTCCGGGTGGTCTTGCCGTAGCGACAGCCGCCCGGCTCAGGGTGAGTCGGTTGGCACGCACTCCCCACTGAAACAGCATCACGGAAGACACCTTCTGCCAGTACGTGCGCGCGACCGGTGTGCTCGTCGTCATCAATGCCGCGTAGAGCGCGCGGGTAATGGGTATGTCGAGATCGCGCAGCATTCGGGGCTGGACGCCTGCGAGGTCTGCGGTGAATGGTGGCGGCAGCGGCGTTTCCCACACCGTCGGAACACACACTTCGAGCGGTACCCGGGGACCGTTCAATCAGCGCTGCCGGTCGGGGATTGAGGCGTCGAGCGATGGCGGGCTGCTGCCGCGTGTGCTCGTGCGCTCGTGTCGCGCGCGATGGTCGCGCTGAGACCGGTGTGGGATGCAGGATCGAGCAGCTTCGCGATCGCTGCCGGGCTCAGATGCGCGTTGACCCGCGGATCAGCAGCCAACACCTCCAGAAACGTTGCGCCCGAGTTGCTGGTAGCGACGATGTGGGCTGCGTGGTGAACCACCTCGTGCGCGTTTTGGCGACCAATGGTTGTGCCGAGTGTCATCATCACCGCTTCAGCGCTGATTAGGCCGCCAGACAGCGTAAAGTGGTCAACGATGCTGCGCGAGGGAACCGCCATCGGCGTCAGGCCCAGCCGTTTGGCAACGCCGTCCTGGACGGCTGGGCCGACCTCGCCCAGGGTGGCGAACGCCCCGGCCGCCCCACCAGTCATCGCGGTGAACAGGCGTGGCTGAAGTTGCTCCAGCCGTTCCAGGTGGCGAATCATCACATCGGACCAGGCCGCGACCTTGAACCCGAACGTGAGTTGAGAAGATCTCACGAGGGTAGACTACAGGCATGAAAACTTCTTACACACCGACCTTCAAAGCTCAGGTCGTCCAGGAGTTGTTGAAGGGGACCAAGACGATCGGCCAACTCGCTGCGGAGCATGGCGTGCATCCGAATGTGCTGCGGGAGTGGCGCACGACCACGCTCCATGGTTTGCCCGGCTTGGTCGCGAAGGGCGACTCGCTCGAGGCCATCCGTACTGCCTACGAACAGCAGATCGAGGAGCGCGATGCCCAGATTGGCCGGCTGACGACTCAGGTGGCCTGGCTCAACAAAAAAGCTGGCTTCGACCCTGACCAGGGCAGAACGGATGGCGCTGGTGGACCGCCACGCCGCTGCGTTGCCGCTGAAAGAGCAGGCCGACCTGTTGAGCGTGAGTCGGCGCAGCCTGTACTGTTTCGTATTCCTCAGTCGTCAATCGAAGCCTTCGAACGTCAGGCGCGCGACACAAAGCGGTCGGCACGCGTTGGTGCAATTGCGTGCGCTCGCATTGCAGCGAAACGTACACAAATCACTCTTTCGAGAAGCGTTGAGAGGAACTATGGCGAGGATCAACGCTCCTACGGAGTGCGGCCAAACGAGTTGACGGTTTCAGTAGTTTAGGGCGATCGCCCTAAACCAAAAGTCCAGCCTCAGGGTTACCTGGGGCATACAGCAATGCTGTACGCCCCTTCCTGTGGCTCCCCGACCAGGATTCGAACCTGGAACCTACTGATTTCCTGTGATAGACAAGGCACCTGATTTTACATCAGGTGCCTTTTTGAGTCCCCTTTTAACCTTGACCGGAAACCACTAATTTTCAGCCGTGCGATTCCGCATCATCACGCTTCTCACGCGGTGTCTGTGTTCGTCTGAAAATCCGGTCGTAGGCGGCAGCCAGGCGATCATCATCGTTGCGCAGATAGATGCGCGTGGTCTCCAGATCGGCATGTCCCAGCAAGTCGGCCAGGTCAATCAGCTGGGCGCCGTTTTCAATCGCCGCATGCGCGAAGCCGTGGCGGATCGAGTGCAGCGGTGCGCCTTTGGGCAGCACAATCCGTGCGTCTTTGGCAATCCTTTTGAGGGTGGCACGCACGAGATCGGGCGTAATCTGGCCACCGTTGTTGCGCAGGCTACAGCCGCGAAACAGTGGCCCGCCGTGTTTGCCGCGCCGGAGCAGTAGGTACCGCGCCAGTGCGACCGCAGCCGACGGCTGCCAAAAGACCATGCGGTGCTTCTTGCCTTTGGCGCGCAGCACCCTGGCGCGTTTCTTGGCCGGCTCGGTGACCTCATCGGTCAAATTGCACAGCTCGCTAATACGCATGCCGGTCTCGAACAAGAGCGACACGATCGCGCGGTTGCGGGCGCTCTCTTCGCTGCTGCCGTCGCCACAGGCGGCGATCAGGTGCTTCACGGTGGCCGCATCGGTGCTGGGCCGGGGATCGTCAGGCACGGCTGGCGCAGCGATGCGTGTGAAAAAGCGCTGCTGCTCGGCGGTGAGCAGGCCTTCGACGGCCAAAAACGACCAGAACGCCCGCAGCGTGCGGTGGTAGCTCGCGAGCGTGTTTTCCGACAGCGGCCGCCGCATGGGTTTGCGGCTG
>WNGB01005264.1_pt1 | contig 19403 bp, 20 predicted proteins | sample 5400681 | NCBI WGS metagenome assembly WNGB01 (sample SAMN13153367, study PRJNA577476) | soil metagenome | isolation source: 115 cm soil or saprolite under grassland replicate 2 | place: USA:California | collected 2016-06-15
CATCATGTGCCACTCGCCGAGCGGCGGCGCTTTCACGCTGGCAGTAGCGAGCTGGCGGCGGCCGCGGTCGTAGTAGTAAAGTCGGAAATTGCTCTCGAGCGCGTTGGCCCGGACCACGTAGTACTTGCCGTCGACGAATCGGAACACGATGCCGCCCGACGCATCCTCCTTTCCCGACAGCGGGTTGAACTTCATCATCACGTCCACGTCGCCGTATGGTCCGGGGGGCGCGACGATGACGTTGAACTCGTTCCGGGTCGCGCGCTGCACGAGCACCTTCTTGCCGCTCGGCGCGCCGGCCATCGCTTCGACGGCCCACTGCCCGTTGACCGTCGTCCAGCCTTCGATGCCTTTGGCCTCGAAATCGAACTTGTCCACGGGCACGTTGTCGGGCACTTTGAGCTCCTCGGCAGCGCTCACCGCGGAAACCCGCGGCCACCGGGCCACCGCGAGCGCGGCCAACATGGTCTTGAACATCCCTCGACGTATGACATTCATGAGTTTCTCTCTCCTACTTCGGCAGCACCACGAGGGCGTCTGGCAGGTCGTCCCGCCGACACCGCCTCAATCGAGCTTCTCCGACACGGTCTTCCACTCGGTGTCCTTGACCAGCGTGACGTCGGCCACGGGATGGCCGTCCTTCAGCGCCGGCATGACGCTGACGACCCGGTACCCCTTGTTCACCTTCACCGCCTCGGAGGCTGCCGCGTCAAGCGAGCGCTTGGCTTTGGCCATGGCCTCGCTCTGGGCCTTGGCATGCGCGAGATCGTCACCCTGGGTGATCGGCTCCGTCTTGGCGACCTTTCCGGTCTTGTGGTCGACGATCACCTCGGAGAACGTGTCGCCCTTCATCGTATAGACGGAGAGCTGGAGCTTGCCCTCGTCCATCTCGTACTTCGCCGAGATGGGTTTGCCTTCCTTCGCGCTGGCCGTCAGTCCACGCTCCACCGAGATCTTGGCGTCCTTGAGCGCCTTGGCCAGCTCCGCGTCCTCCTTATGCTCGGGCGTCTGCGCCCAACCCGTCGGCATGGCGAAGCACCACACGACCAGAAATGCCAGTGCGATCGTCATCTTCGTCATGGCTTGCCTCCGTGGTCTGGCTACGTCTTCTGCTTCAACACCGTGTAGAGGCCCTCGAACAGGGCCATGCCGCGCTGCAGCAGCTCGTCGTCGTCCGGAATCGACTCGACGAGGCCGTTGATGGCGAGGTCGACGCCCGCGGCTTCGTTGCGGGTGAACTTCCCGTCGTGCAGGTCGGCCTCGTGGACGATCTCGCCGATCACCCGCACCCGGCGATCCTTGACGCTGAACCGCTTGACCAGGGTCTCGAACGTGCAGTCCTCGCCGTGATGACCGAAGTCGGCGCCGAGGACGTCGAACGGGATTCCCTTGCGGGCGACATCGGCGGCGTCGGCAAAGGCAAACTTCGCGTCCGGATCGCAGAAACGCTTGATGAGCCACGCGGAGGCGATCCGATCGATGTGGGGTCGTGGGCGCGTGACCCACGTGCTGCCTCGCGGGGGAAGCGACGTACGATGGCGCCCGACCCGGGTCGCCGGCCGACGCGTCTCCGCCGCCCGCAGTCGCTTCGCCGTCGTCTCCCACAGGGTTCGGGCGCGCTCCCCGATGGGCGCCCTCAGGTAGTCGATGGACTGGATCCGGTCTAGCTCACGCTTGAGCCCATCGAGCTTGCCGCGGAGCTTCGCGATCGGCCGGCGGTGGTTCGTCTGGTAGCGGTCGAGATACCGGAGGATCTCCCGACACCCTTCCGTCACCCCCTGGTACTCGACCGTCCGGGCCTTGTGAAAGAGCGTGGCGATCTCTTCGTCGGCCATGGTTTCGATGCGATCGACGCGAAGCAGGGTCGCCTGGCCACGGAACGACTGGATCTCCTGAACGAGCCACTGGAAGAGCTCCGTCGTCTCCGGCGTCTCGGGCAGGAGCCAGCCCGCGCCGCGCAGGCGGACGGCGCCCATCCGCTGCAGCTTTCGCCAGACCCCGACGCGATGCCGGGTCGGCGTGGGAGGCAAGGTCATGAGAAGGGTCAGCCAGCGCATCCCATTCCTCAGTAACCATTGATACCACCGACGTCAAGGGTTACACTCCGTCAGACAACGCCCCCTCCGGAGGACGACCCATGGAAGCCGAGACCACGACCAGGCGCATTCCCATCCGCGAACTCGTTCGATACTTCCTGCGTCTCGGTCTCCTGGGCTTCGGCGGCCCCGTCGCCCTCGTCGGCCAGATGGAGCGCGAGCTCGTCGGTGAGAAGAAGTGGCTCACGAAGGACGAGATGCGCGAGGGCATTGCCGTCTGCCAGTCGCTGCCCGGACCACTGGCCATCCAGGTGGGCATCTGGATCTCGTACATCCGCGGCGGCTTCTGGGGCGCGTGGGCCGGCGGCTGGGCGTTCATCCTCCCCAACTTCGTGATCGTCGCCGCCATGGGCGCGCTGTACGTCTACTTCGGCGGACTCTCGCCCGTGAAGGCGATCTTCTATGGGGTGAGCCCGGCGGTGATCGCGCTGATCCTGCACTCGTGTTACCGGCTCACCAAGCTCGGGATGAAGGATTGGATCGAGTGGGCGCTCGCCGCCGCCGCCTTCGTCATCACGGTCGCGGTCCAGGCCGAGGTAGCGCTCGTGTTCATCGGCTGCGGGATCGTCGGGCTCCTGTACTACGGTTCGCTGTTCCGCGGGCGCACGACGACCTCGACGACCCGATCGTTCCTCATCGGCATCCCACTCGTCGCCGCCGGAGCGGCGGCGCCGGCAGGTATCGGAAAGATCCTCGGCGAGCTGCTCGCGTTTTTCCTCAAGGCGGGCTCCCTGACCTTCGGAAGCGGTCTCGTGATCGTGCCCTTCCTCGAGAAGGGGCTCGTGCAGCAGATGCAGTGGCTGAACGAGCGTGATTTCCTCGTCGCGGTCGCCATGGGCATGATCAGCCCGGGTCCCGTCGTCATCACGGCGACGTTCGTGGGCTACCTCGTGGCCGCGCGGCTCGGCGGGTCACTGCTCGACGGCCTCTGGGGATCGATGACGGCGACGGTCGGCATCTTCCTGCCGTCGTTCCTGTTCATCCTCATCGTCGCGCCCATTCTCATGCGCTACCGCCAGAACCCGAATGTGCAGGGCTTCGTCAAGGGGGCGTACGCGGCCGCCATCGGGACCATTCTGGGCGCCTGCGTCCTGCTGGGGAAGATCGCCATCGGCGACTGGCTGACCGCGCTCATCGCCCTGGGCAGTCTCGTGGTCCTCTTCCGCTGGAAGGTCAACAATCCTCTGCTCGTCGCGGTCACCGCCATCATCGGGCTGATCGCGTTTCCATTGCTCAGACCGGAATGGGTGTTCGTGAAATAGGAGGACGCGGGACCATGACCACGACCCGGACGGTACTTTTCGTCTGCCTCCACGGGTCCGCGAAGAGCCTCATCGCCGCCGAGCACTTCCGCCGCCTCGCCAGGGAGCGAGGCGTCGATGTCCAAGCGGACTGGGCGGGCATCGAACCGGACCCCGAGATCCCGCGCAGAGTCGTCGAGGGCCTCCTCGGCGAGGACATCGACGTGCGAGGACGCCAGCCGCGGCAGGTGACGCGTGCCGACGTCGAGCGCGCCTCCCACCTCGTGACGTTCGGCTGTGAGCTCGGAGCGCTCGAATCGCCAGGGCCCGCGCGCGAGCGCTGGGACGACGTGCCGGCGGTCAGCGGGGGCTACACGCCCGCGCGCGACGTCATCGTTGCGCGCGTCACAGGGTTGCCCGACGAGCTGTCTCATACCGCCTGAGTCGGCACGCTAGCGGCGGCAGCGGATCGAGCGACATCGTGAGCCGATGAGATGCGACCTCGACGGTATCGACTCCTCGTCGCCGTCATCGTGATGACGGCCGTCTGTGGCATCCCCCCGATGGTTGGCATTCTGGGCGTCAGAGCGATTGGTAGCCAAGCGGACACTGTCATCGGTGATTGGGGTGGAGGGATCGTCCCCATCGGACTGCTCCTCTTCGTGGCCGGCGTGTTGATGTTCGCCCCCGTAGAAGAGGAGCGCGGTCACCGGCCAGCAGCCACGGCTTCCGGTGCCCGCGATTCGCACTGAGGTTTCTCATGGCAGCCGCGCGACGTGCTCCGACGTCTCGCGTCATCATTGCCGCGGCCCTATGTCTGTGCTCTCCCTGGGCCTCGCCCGCCCGCGCGGAGATCTTCGACGGGTCCGGCTTCGAGGCGATCAACTGGAACATGCGCATCGCCGACGCCGAGAGGGCAATGGGGAACCGTGTATCCAGGGTTCGGAACGAGCACACGGGCTATCCGTATCTGCGGGGAGCACGTTATGAGTACCTGGGATGCACGTACACCTTGCTGCTCAATTTCGACGAGCCTGGAGGGCCGCTGTCGGAGATCGTGCTGACGCATCGGGGAGACGCAAAGGCCGAGGCGGCGGACAAGTCGTGCCTGGATGGGCTGTCGGGGCTCAGGGAGAAATGGGGCGCGCTATATCGGTGGACAACGGCGCACGGGTGTGGCGATTGAAGACCACGACCGTCACCGTGATCGAAGGACCTCGTGACGATCTTCAGATCCGGTACCGACCCAACTAGCCGGTGACATCGGGTAGGACTGCCTGATGTTTGCCTTTCTCTGGGAGATGCGCCCGTACTTCCGGCAGGTGGCGGGTCAGCTCGTCCTGGGATCGATCGCCGGCATCGTCATGAATACCGCGGTCGTCCTGCCGGCGATCCTTCTTGGCCGTGCGATCGACCGAGCGCTGGCCCTGGAGCGGGGCCACGCCACGGCCGCCGATGTCGGCTGGGCCGCGCTGGCATTCATCGGCGGCACGCTGCTGACCGAGGTGCCTCGCATCGCCAAGCGCTGGTGGCTCATGACCGCCAACGCGAGGATCCGCGCGAACGTGCGAGCGGACGCGTTCCGCGGCGTGCTGGCCTGGCCGATGGCGGACCTGCAACGGACGCCGCTGGGGGATGTGATGGCCCGCATCGTCGGTGACGTCGAGGTCCTTGGCGTCGGCGTGCGGGAGTTCACCATCGAGACCTGGGACACGGTGCTCTTCTCGGTGTCCTTTGCCGTCGCCATGCTCGTCTTCGACCCGGGCCTCACGCTGCTGGCGCTCTCGCCCGTGCCGCTCGCGATGATCCTCGCGCATGCCACGGGCCGCTGGGTCGCGGATCGCACCACCAGGGCGCGTGAAGCGAACGCCGATCTCACATCGGCGATTCAAGAGCACCTGGCCGGCATCCGCGTGCTGCGCCTGTTCGGGCGCGCCAGCGCCTCCGTGGGGCGCGTGGCGGCGCTCTCCCTGCGGTTTGCCGACCGCAACCTGAGCGTGATCCGCCTCAAGGGTGGTCTCCAGCCCGTCTACACCACCCTCATGACCGGCGGCGTCTTCCTGATCGTCTGGCAGGGAAGCGCGCGGGTCATTGCCGGCGCGATGACGGTGGGCGCGTTCGTGGCGTATCTGGAGCTGTTCTTACGATTCGTCAACCGCGGGCATCGGATCCCCCAGATGGTCAACTCCATACAGAGCGGCGCCGCCGCGTATGCGCGGTTGCGACCACTCCTCGCCCCCGCCCTGGCCGTCGAGGGCGAGCCTCCCCGCGCCTCATTCCATGCCGGACATCTGGCCGGCGTCACACGCCCCGTAGCCCGCACGATGACCCGAACCGCGGGGCCTGTCGCGCTGTCGCTGCGCGACGTGACCTTTCGGTATCCGGGCGCCGCCACCCCGGCGCTGCGCGACCTGGACCTCGACGTTCCCGCCGGCGCGCTCGTCGGCGTCACGGGTCCGGTCGGGTCGGGCAAGAGCGCGCTGACGAGGGCGATTCTCGGCATCTATCCGGTGGAGTCCGGCACCGTGCTCGTCGATGGCCGCCCGCTCGCAGAATGGAGAGATGTCGCGCGAACCGGCCTGATCGGCTACCTGCCGCAGGACGCGTTCCTGTTCTCGGGCTCGCTCCGTGAAAACGTCACCCTCGCACCGGACAGTGGACCCGACGACGACGCCTTCCTCATGCGGGCCGTGCGGTTCGCCGCCCTCGAGCAGGACGTCCTTGCCTTGCCGCGTGGGCTCGACACCGAAATCGGCGAGTTGGGGATACGCATCTCCGGTGGCCAGCGCCAGCGGGTGGGTCTGGCGCGCGCGATCGCGGCGGCCGCGCCCCGCTCTCCCGGACTGCTGGTGCTGGATGACCCGTTCTCCGCCGTCGACGTCAACACGGAGGCCCGCATCGTGGCCTCACTCCGGCAAGCGTTCGGTCCTGACGCACCTCCCGAACAACGGGTCACGATCGTGCTGTGCTCGCACCGCCTCGGGGCGTTCCCCTACGCGGACACGGTCGTGGTGCTGCAGGACGGCAGAATCAAGGAAATCGGAACGCATGCTCGGCTGGCCGCCTCCGAGGGGCTGTATGCACGGATCTACCGGGCCCAACGTGTGGCCGAGATGGCCGTCGGCGACGGAGCGCTCGGGTGAGCAGCAGTCTCCTGCTCACGCGGGACGCCGCCGAGGACCAGAGCCGGTCGCTGCCGGGCAGCCTGGTCGGTCTCTTGCGGCCGTGGCGCATCCGAGTAGCGCTCGTGGCCGTGTCGGTGCTGGCCGCCGCCGCCGTCGAGCTGGTGCCGCCCCTCATCATTCGCACCCTCGTCGACGCCCATCTGATCGTTCGCCAGCCGGATGGAGTGCCCTTCCTCGCCTTCCTGTATCTGGCCGCGGCCGCCGCCGTGCAGACGATGACCTTTCTCTACAACTACCTCACGGCCACGATCGCGCAGGGCGTCTTGAGCGCTCTCCGCGTGCGCCTGTTTGCCCACGTGCAACGACTGCCCACGAGCTACTTCGATCAAGTCCCGATGGGTGACCTGATCAGCCGCTGCACCGCCGATGTCGACACGCTCGACACCGTCTTTTCCTCGAACGTCGCGCTGCTCCTGGCCAACCTCATACGGTTGGGGGCGATCACGGTGGCGATGCTCGCGCTCAGCGTTCCTCTCAGCCTGGTGGCCGCTCTGGTCGTGCCGCCCTTGGCCTTCGTCACCCGGTTGCTCCAACAGCGGGTGCGGCAGGCCGAGCGGGAAAACCGTCTGGCCGTGGCGGCGATCAACGTGCGTCTGCAGGAGAATCTCCGGAGCACCGAGGTGATCCGGGCCTTCGGGCGCGTGCCCGAGTTCGTGGCGGGGTTCCGTCGCGTACTCCGTCGCGGTCTGGTCGCGTCCAACCGTTCGTCGTTCTTCTCCTCCGTCTATACGCCGATGACCGCGATCCTCTCGGCGCTCGCGGTCGCCGCGTTGCTGTGGGCCGGTACGCGGCCGGCGTTCGCGGCCTTCGGCATCTCCCTCGGCACCCTGACCGCATTCCTCATTCTCATGCAGCGCTTCTTCCAGCCGATCACGGCGCTGGGCGAGGAGTGGCAGACCGTGCAAGGGGCCATGGCCGGCGCCGAACGCATCTTCGGCACACTCGCGCTGCCGCCCGACGGACCGTTGCCGGTGATCACGGGCGAGGGTCTCGGGGTGGGGCAGCGGCCGATCGTGCTCAGTCGCGTCGAATTCGGCTATACCGAGGGACAGCCCGTCCTGCACGGGATTTCGCTCGAAGTGAAGCGTGGCGAACACGTGGCGCTCGTGGGACGCACGGGGGCTGGCAAGACGAGCGCGCTGCATCTCGTGGCCGGCCTCTACGAACCATGGAGCGGGAGCATTCGTGTCGCGGGCCGCGACCCCGTACGTCTCGATGAAACGGAGCGCCGCCGAGTGCTCGGCGTGGTGCCGCAAGTCGTGCAGCTGTTCTCAGGCACGGTCATGGACAACCTCACGCTCGGCGACACCTCCATACCGGAGGCGGCGGTGTACGAGGCGTGTCGCATCGCCGGCGCGGACGCCTTCATTCGCACGTTGCCGCAGGGCTACCACACGGCGCTGAGCGGAAGCGGCAGCGGCACGGGAAGGCATCTCTCGGCGGGACAGCAGCAACTGCTGGCGCTCGCGCGCGCCCTCGTCCACAAGCCGGTGGTGCTGCTCTTCGATGAGGCCACCGCCGCGATCGACAGTGCCAGCGATGCCGCCTTCAGGGCAGCGCTACGGGTCTCGGTCCTCGCACAGGGATGCGGGGTGCTGACGGTCGCGCATCGGCTCTCGACGGCACTCGAGGCCGACCGCATCATCGTCCTCGACAAGGGGCACATCGTAGAGGAAGGAGGGCCGGCCGAGCTCGCGGCCAGCGGCGGGCGCTTCGCCGCTCTGCTGGAGTTGGAGGCGGCCGGTTGGGACTGGCGCACCGGCCCCTGAATCGATGGTGGTAGGATCGCCGCCATGCGCCCCCCGCTCCTCGCTCTCGGTCTGCTCGCGTCCCTCCCAGTCTCGACGCCACAGCGCTGGTGGCTCGAGCAGCTCGCCATGCTCGTTCCCGGCTCAGCGGCGACGCGATGGCTGCTCGTCGCCGATGCCGTCTGTCTCGTTGCGGTCGGTCTCGCGTCCCGGCGCCCGTTGCTCGGCATCCCGCTCGCGCTGGGCGCCGGCTTCCTCGCGCTGAACGTCCTCGGCATGGTGCTCACGGACTTCTATCTCGGTCTGGCCGTCTTCCACCTCTGCGTAGGCGTCGGGACCGCGGCGCTGGCGCGCCGGACGCGGTGGCTCGGCCTCGGCCTCGTCGTACTCGCGCTCGGCCTCGGCGTTCTCACCTGACGACGGCTCGCCTCACAGCTCCTTGTGGCACTGGCGGCAGATGGGCTGCACGCGCGTCTTCGCGATGAAACGGTCGCCGGCCCCGCCGTCGGTGGTATGCGAGGTATGGCAGCGGACGCAGGCGGTCTTCACCGTGTCGTGCTCCCGAATGGCGTGGTACGACGTTCCGCCGCGGCCCTCCGTCGCGGCCTCGGCCGCGAACGTCGACTCGTCGGTCGGATCGATCGGTCGCGGGGACGTCGCGCTCGGTGGGCCGGTCCTCGCCGTCGGCTCATTGGCCGCCGCGCCCGAGGGCGCGCGCGGGGTCGCACGGGAGACGAGGATCGGCGCGTGGCACTGGCGGCACTCGACATCCCGGAGCGGCAGCCGCATGTGCGTCGGCTCCGCGTAGGTGCCCGCGAGAAATCTCAGCGTGTCGAAGCCCGCGACCGCCCAGACCTTGAGGCGCATCGCCGGGTCGGCGCCGCCGTGACAGGCGATGCAGCCCACGTCGGCCTTCTTGTCGTGATGAAATCCGGCCAGGTCGGTGGCGCTGCCGGCCGTGAGACGGGTGAACTTCTCGTCGTGAAGGTGGCAGGAGATACAGAAGCGGTTGTCGCGCTCCTTGGCCGCGAGGCCCGCGAGGAACAGTGCGGCGCACACGAACGCTCCGGCGATACCGCCCACCCACGGCATGACGCGTCGAACGCCTGGGGCGCGGATCGCCGGAGACTCCCGCGGATCTCTGGCGTTACCGGACGATGACCGTGACGGGCTTGGCGAACATCACCCGTGCCGACGGGCCACCAGGACCGCCGCGCGGCAGCACCTGACCGGCCGGGTTGGTCACGGTGCCGACCGGTGACCACTTCTCGGCGCCGAAGTGGAAGGCGACGGTGACCGTGTAGGTCCCGGGCTCCTGGGGCGCCTTCACCGTCCAGACGACTTTGCCCTCGGCGACCTTCTTCGTGGCCAGGTCGGACTTCTGGTCGAAAATGGTGACGCTGTTCAGGTTCTTCTTGAGGCCGGCGGCGCGGCCGTCGACCCACTTCGTCTGCTCCTTGCCGTCACCGCCCCAGACCTTCGGCGCACCGACGATCACCCAGCCGTCGCCCTGGAGCGGCCGGGCCTGGAAGCGAAGATCATTGTCGACGAGGAACACGCCCACCACGCCATGGCCGCCCTTCACGTTCACGGTGACCTGCGCCTCTTGACCGGGCTTGAGGCTCGCCGGCGCGCTGAGCGTGACCGAGGCCAGCTCGTCCATCAGCTTCACGTCGGCCAGCAACTTTTGACGGTCGGCCGGCGACATCGGCTGGTAGGGACCAGCGCCGTCCTCGATGGCCTTGTAGTGCTTGGTCTCCTTCACTTGGCCGGCCGCGAACGCCTCCGGCTCGTTGCGCAGCTGCTCCTTGCTGAAGGATGAGTGGCAGCTTGCGCAGGTCGGCGCCAGGTCGGTCACGTTGCGCAACGGCCCGCCGTTGTAGGCGTAGACGCCGGCCCCCAGGATCGGGTCCAGCAGGCTTACCAAGCCGACGATGCTGATCAGTCGTCTCATGGCGTCATCCTTTCTCTTTCTCTCATTTCTCCGCGCGTCGGTCCGCCGCTCGAGCCGGCTCAGCTCCTCGGCGGGACTCTGAACGGCGTGTGGCACGCGCCGCACGCGGTCCTACCGAAGTCCTTGACCATCGCCTGCGTCGCTTCCGCGTTATTCGTCTTCGCGGTGTCGCGGAGCGCGACAGCCTTCGTCTCGAAGTTCTTCGCGGCCGCCTCGAACTCCGGCCACTTCTGCCAGATCTCCGGCTTGGCGGCCGTCTTGCCCTCGAGCGAGCCCGGAGGGAACAATTCCGGGATTTTCTTGGCGTTCGCGGCGAGCCGATCGGCGTCGGGGGCGACGCCCGTGATGTCGCCGGCCTTCGTCTTGTCCTGAATGCTCTTCCAGAGGTCCCCGTGCTCCTTCATAAGCTTCTGGCGCGCTTCCACGCTCTGGGCCGGAGTCATCTTGGCCGTCTGCGTGCTCTTGTCCGTGCTGGCGCATCCCACGGCGATGACAGCCGCGAGGCTGCCGAAGACGACGGTCGTTGTCAGTCCGGTTCGTCGCATCGCATCTCCTTTTCGGGGATGACTGCGTTCACCACGCGTCACTTCTTCTTGCTCTCGACCGTGTGCTTGATCGGCGGGATGGTCTTCAGATACCGCGCGATCGCGAACCGATCGGCCTTGGTCAGATCCTTGTAGCCGGCCAGCGTGCCCTCGATGACTTCCCCCATGAGGCCGCCGGCCACATCGCCGTCGGGCCGGTTGCCGGACGCGAGATAATCGGCGATCTCCTCCTCCGTCCACTTGCCGATGCCCGTCTCGCGATCGGGCGTGATATTGGGCACCGCCTCCCCTTCCGGTCCTGTGGGGTTACCGGCGAGAAAGCGGGAGTTGTCGGTCGCCTGCGTTCTCGTCCGCGGCGTGTGGCACTCTCCGCAATGGCCGACGGCCCGGACGAGGTACTCGCCACGGGCCACGCCTTCACTCGGCGCCTTGGCGGGCGGCGTCTCGCGCGGCGCGAACGCGGCGAGCCACGCCGGGAGGAAGACACTCTCGAAGAGCGGCAGGAGCTTCTTGGGTTGGTTCGGGCGGTTGACGGCGGGCACCGTGCGCATAAACGCGACCAACGCCTGGAGATCCTCGGCGGCCATCCCGTTGAACACCGTGTAGGGGTGAACGGGCACGAGCCGCTCGCCGTTAGGGCGGCGGCCGAGCCGGATGGCGGCGATGATCTGTTCGTCCGTCCAGCTTCCGATGCCGGTCTTGGGATCGGGCGTGATGTTGGTCGCGTACACCGTCCCGAAGGGTCCCTCGTACTTTCGTCCACCGCTGTTGGGGGGCTTGACCGGCTTGCCCGGCTCGGTGTGGCAGCCGCACCCGCCCGTCGCCCCGAAGATGTACTTGCCACGCGCGATCTCGGCCGGCGTCGGAGTCGCCCCGCCGGCGGGCGCCGTGCCCAGCGCGAGGACCGCCCCGAGTCCCGCGGCGATCAGGGACAGCGCTCCTCCTACAGACGCGAACAGGCGGGCGGTCATGAACGGCAGAGAGATAACACGTGGCCAGCGTGCCCGGTTCCCCGGGCAGTCATCGCTCTAATGCCTATCCCCACTTCCCCTTGACCCGGGGCTCACGGGAGGCGTCCGCTGCCCGGGGCTCCGTCGGGGCCATCGGGGCCTCCATCACGAGCGCGTCCTCCCCGGTGTCGTAGTAGTAGCCGCGACGGCGGCCGACCACGCGAAAGCCGAACGACTCGTAGAGCGTCAGGGCCTCGACGTTGCTCGGCCGGACCTCGAGCAGGACCAGCCGGCTCCGGGATGTCCGGCCACGCTCGAAAACGCTCTCGAGCAGCGCGCGGGCGATGCCGCGCCGGCGGAGGTCGGGATGCACGGCGACGTTGGTGACGTGCAGCTCGTCGGCGACCTCCCACAGGCAGATGTAGCCGACGATGCGTCCGGCCTCGCGTCCAACCCAGCAGCGGGCGACCTGGTTCTGCTCGATCTCGTAGAGGAACGCGCCCCGCGACCACGGCATCGAGAAGCACGCGCGCTCGATGACGAGCACGTCGGTGAGGTCGGCCGCACGCATGGGCTCAATGAACAGGGACACCACGGCCCTTCAACCAGGCCTCCGACGGCCTCAAGTACAGCGGCGATAGCTCGGCCGCGGACACGACCTCGCCGGCGCGGAACCGCGCGAGGCCGAGGACGCCCACGGCAGCGGCGGAGGGCAGGCGGCGATGAGGCGGCGCGACCCGGGCGTGGCGTGACGCGATGCCGGCGGCTCCGTCACCGAGCAGGACGGTCGGCTCGCCGAGCCGCGCGGACAGAGCGTCCGGGGGAATGGCCAGGTACTCCCACTCCCGGCACATCTGCGCCCCGTCCCACCGGTACAGCGAGCAGTACACCTCGCCCTTGCGCGCGTCGAGCACGGGGCACACCGGCAGCGCGCAGAACGGCAGCGAGGCGGCGAGCGCGTCGAGCGTGGGCACGCCGGCGACGGGGATCCCGCGCGCCCAGGCCAGGCCCTTGGCCGTGCTGAGGCCGATGCGCAGGCCGGTGAACGAGCCGGGACCCACGGCGACGGCGAGCCCATCCAGCGCGGCGACCGTCCAGCCCGCATCGGTGAGGAGGCGATCGACGGCGGGCATCAACCGCTCGGAATGGGTCAGCCGGACATCGAGGAGATACTCCCCGATGATTCGCTCGTCGTCGAGGAGCGCGACACCGCCCGCGAGGGTCGAAGTTTCGAGGGCCAAGAGTCGCACGGCAGCCAGTCTAGCATGTGCCCCCGAAGGGCAGCCGGACGCCATGCGATAATGACCACGAGGAGAGCTGGATGACCCCCGTCCCACGCAAGGATCCGACCGCCGTCGAAGCCGAGGTCCGCGAGAAGATTCACCTCGAGATCCTCAAGCGTACCGGCGCCTACCACTCCAACGACCACGTCCTCCTGCCGTCCGGGCAGCACACGAGCGAGTACATCGAGAAGACCCTCGTCACGACGGAACCGTCGTTCACCGAGGGGCTCGGAGCCGTCATCGCCAAGCACTTCGCGCCATGGCCCGTCGACGTCGTGCTGTCGACCGGTCCCGGCGCGCTGATCCTGTCGCACTGCGTGGCCCGCGCCCACCCCTCTCGGCCGGTCGTCGTCTACGGAACGAAGGGTCTCTCGGGGGGGAAGCGCCGGGTGACGCTGCCCGTGGAGTTCCAGCGTCTCATCCGTCCGGGGACTCACGTCCTGCTGATCGAGGATCTGGTCTCGACGGGAAGCACACTCAACCTGCTGATCAGCCTGGTCGAGCAGCTCGGGGCGCACGTGGCCGGCATTGGTTGTCTATGGCGGCGGACCTCGGTCGACGTCAACGACAAGCCGGTCTTCAGCCTGGTGAGTAGAGACTTTCCTACTTATGCCCCAGAAGATTGTCCGTTATGTCGAAAGGGCGTCCCTCTCAACGAGGAGTTCGTCCGGCGGCGATCCCATCGTCGCCCGTCATCGGTACAAGAGTCTCAGCCCCGCTAGACGGTTCTCGAGCCGCTCGCATTTTCGCGGCACCCTTTTTGCTTGTGGCCTCGGCATGACTCCCCGCATGGTTGTCGCCTCGCTCGTGTGTGGTGCGGCTTTCATCTCGGCACCCGTCGAGGCCGAGCCGGTCAGAGTCCTCTTTCAGGAAGGCGTCACCCGAGCCTTCCCCGTCGTGCGATCGCTGACGGGACAGAAGCTGGCTCAGGGCGACCTCATCCAGGTCGCGCGGGGCGATCGGGTGGACAGCCGGATGACCTTCCGCTTCGCTGACGGCTCGCTCTACGACGAGCACGTCGTCTACTCCCAGGCCGGCGTCTTCAGCCTGCTCAGCTATCGCCTCGTGCAGCGCGGGCCGTCGTTCCCGGAGACGCTGGAAGCGTCGGTCGACCGTGAGACCGGACGCTACGAGGTGCGGTACCGCGCGGACGAGGACAGTCCCGAGGAGCTCTTGACGGGGCAGTTCACCCTACCCGCCGACGCGTACAACGGCATGCTGTCGCTCCTCTTAAAGAATCTGCCCCGTCGGAGCGACACGATCGTTCAGGTGGTGGCCTTCACGCCGCGTCCCAGACTCGTGAAGGTCCAGCTCCTGCCCATCGCCGACGATCCGGTGCTGGTCAGCGACTCTCCGCAACAGGGCATCCGCTGGGCGATTCGCCCGCAGCTGGGCCTCTTCGCGTCCCTGCTCGTGAGCGACATCCCCGACGTGCACTGCTGGATCCTGCCCGGCGAGGCGCCCGCCTTCCTGAAAGCCGAAGGGCCCCTGTACTTCCAGGGGCCGATCTGGCGGATCGAGCCTAACTGACGTCTTCGGTCAATATCGAGTAGTTGTCCGTATAGCGCGCGTTATTGACCGACTTTGGGGGGCTCCGGGCGCCCCCAAGCCCCCCGATGTTTCGACGGATCAGCTTCGGATCAGGCGGCTTCCCAGAGTCCCTCGGCCACACCCGCCGTCTTGTAGGCTTCGCGGATGCGGTCGAGGTTTTTCGTGAACAGGAGGCCGATGCGCGCAAAGGGCTCGAAGACGGGGCCCTGGCCGGCGATCAGGGGGAAGGTCACCTTGGGGCGACGCTCCCACTGGGACTGCAGGACCGCGTTGACGGCGGCCAATCGGGAGTAGAAGTCCTCGCGCTCCTTCTCCGCTCGCTTGACGATCGGCGTGATGATGCAGTCCACCGTTTGACGGGCGACCGAGGTCGCGCCCTCCACGGCGGCTCCGGCCAGGGGAACCACCGTCACCCCGAGCTCGTTGAGGAAGCGCTCGAGCAGGCGCCCGACGGAGTCCTGCAGGAGGATCTCGGGGAAGCCGACGGTCTTGAACGACCGGTGACCGATCTGGTTCCGCTCGGTGAACAGCTCCGCCTTGAGCCAGTCGACGTGGGCGCGGTTCTCCGGATCCTTCCACCAGTCCTTGATCATCTTCTTGCCGAAGTAGCGGATCGCCGCGTAGTACTTGTCACCCTTCATGAGCTTCTGCGCGATGCCGCGCCACGAGTAGAACTTCGCCATGGCATTGAGGGCCCCGACCTGGAGCTCGTAGGGAGACATCTTCCGCGGCTGATGAACGACGTGGTGCCCGTCGTAGAACGACCAGTTCCGGTTGATCACGTACTTCTCGCCTTGCGCGTAGATGCTGTCCCAGTCCGGGGAGCCCGGGATGGGCGTGAGGATCATGAACTGGATCGAGTCGATGTCGTGCTTCAGCGCGAACTCGGCCGTGGCGTCGAGCGTCTCGACGTCGTCCTCGTCCGAGCCCACGACGAACATGCCGTGGATACGGATCTTGTGCTCGTGGAACTTCTCGATGGACCGCTCGATCTTCCCGAGATCCTGCTTCTTCTGGAAGAGCTTGAGGGTGCGGGGGTTGATCGACTCGAAGCCGACGTACACGTTGAAGCAGTTGGAGTCGCGCATCAGCTCGAGCAGCTCGGTGTCGTCGACGGTCTCCGTCCGGACCTGGGCCCCCCATTGCGGGGTGAGGTCCCGCTCGATCATCCCCCGCAGCAGCTCCTTCACCCGCTTCTTGTTCGCCGTGAAGATGTCGTCGGCGAAGAACGTGTAGGCATTGCCCTTGTGGACGGCGAGCTCCTCGAGCACGCGGCCGATCGAATGCGTGCGGAAGGCGTGGCCGTACATGCCGGGCACCGAGCAGAACGTGCACGAGAACGGGCAGCCCCGCGAGGTGGCGACGGAGATGACCCCGCCCGGCTTCCAGCCGGTGATCAGGTGGTAGTCGGGGATCGGGTTGACGTCGAGGTTGGGGATCTTCGCCCGCTCGGGGTTGCTCACGACGCGCCCATCGACACGGTACGAGAGGTTCTGGATTTTCTCGAAGCCCTCGCCGGCCTGGATGGCGTCGACGAGCTCCTGGAAGGCGAACTCACCCTCGCCGCGGACCACGAAGTCCGCGTGCTCGAGCCCCTCGTCGGGAAGAAAGCTCGTGTGCGTGCCTCCGAGGACGACCACCCGACCCGCGGCCCGGACCGTGTCGGCGAGCCGATACGACTGCGGCGCCGTGGAGGTGATCGCGGAGATCGCCACCAGGTCCGCGGACAGCACCTCGCTCATATCCACGTCGTGGATGTCCTCGATGTAGACGCGGACGTCGTACCCCTTGCCGCGCATGATCGTGCCCAGGAGCACCGAGCCCAGGCGGGGAATCGTCACGCGGCTGTAGATGTGGAGATGCGTCGAACTGGGCTCGATGAACACGATTTTCCGTAGCGCGCGCTTCATAGGTGGGCTCTCCCCGACGGTGAGGTGGTGCTATCGGATTTGCGCAAACCGTAACACCCGGCCCGATGGCTGTCAAACGGCGGGCTCGGCGGGCGGCGCCGCGGCCCTAGATGTAGGGGGTATGAGAGCATCGGAACCCCGTATGTTGGATTTTGTGCTTGACAGGTCTCGATCCCTGCCACTAGCATGCCCGGGACAGCACTCCAACGCGGAAGGAGGTGATCCGGTGGCGAAGAAGAAAGCGGCCAAGAAGAAGAAGAAGTAAGCGCCCCTGAGGCGCTCGGCCCTGTCGGCCTCCCGTTCCGGCAGGGCCGTACTTTCTGATCGCCTCGCGGTAGTCTTCGACAGATCGCCAACCCCAGGTCTCCACTCGAGGAAATCGACCGGACTACTTGGTCTTCAGAGGGGTGCGCGGCTTGACCGAGGAGGCCCCGGTCTTGTCGGTCTTCAGCAGGCCCTTCACCTCGTCCATGAACTGATTGATGTCCTTGAACTGTCGATAGACCGAGGCAAATCGCACGTAGGCGACCTGGTCGAGCTTCTGCAGATGCTCCATGACCATGTCGCCGAGCTCGAGGCTGGAGATCTCCTTCTCGGCGCGCTCGTGCAGGCGCGCCTCGATATCGGCGACCACGTCGTCGACGGCGGGAACGCCCACCGACCGCTTCTCGCACGCCTTCAGGATGGACCCACGGAGCTTCTGTCGATCGAACGGCTCGCGCCGGCTGTCGCGCTTGACCACGTGCGGCAGGACGTCCTCGATGTACTCGTAGGTCGTGTACCGCCGGTGGCACTTCAGGCACTCGCGCCGGCGACGGATGAACTCACCGTCGCGGCCCACCCGCGAATCCACCACGCGGTCCTCGGTGTGGCCGCAGAAGGGACACTTCATCTGGCGCTCCTCGCGCTTGTCCGACCGCCTGGTCGGCGCATCATCGGAGCCGCTCCGGATACAGCGGAAACCGCGCCGTCAGCTCCTGGACTTCGTTGCGCACGGCGGTCTCCACGGCGGAGGAGCCGACGCTGGACAGCACCCGGTCGACGAGCGCCGCGATCTGACGCATCTCGGATTCGCGCATGCCCCGCGTGGTCACGGCCGGGGTGCCGATCCGGATCCCGCTGGTGACCATCGGGCCGCGCTTGTCGAACGGGACTGTGTTCTTGTTGACGGTGATCCACGCGCGGTCGAGCGCCTCCTGGGCGTCCTTGCCCGTCACGTCCCGGTCGCCCAGATTCACGAGCAGCAGGTGGGTGTCCGTGCCGCCCGAAACGAGCCGGTACCCGCGCGCGAGGAGGGCTTCGGCGAGCGCGCTCGCGTTGCGAAGGATCTGACCCTGGTAGGCGCGCCACTCGGGCGTCGAGGCCTCGCGGAAGGCCACGGCCTTGCCCGCGATGACGTGCATGAGCGGTCCGCCCTGCACCCCGGGCATGACCGTCCGGTCGAGGTCACGAGCGTACTCGGCCCGGCACATCACCATGCCGCCGCGCGGGCCGCGCAATGTCTTGTGCGTGGTCGTGGTGACGAAGTCCGCGAGCCCGACGGGTGACGGATGCAGGCCCGCGACGACGAGACCGGCCGGGTGCGCGATATCGGCCATGAGCAGGGCGCCAACCTCGCGCGCGATCTCCGAGAACGGGCCGAAGTCGATGGCCCGCGGGAAGGCCGAGCCGCCGGCGATGATCAGCTTGGGCCGGTGGCGCCGGGCCAGGTCGCGCACCTGGTCGAGATCGATCCGTTCGGTGTCAGGGCGCACGCCGTACGGGACGATCCGGTAGAGCTTGCCCGAGAAGTTCACGGGACTTCCCGCCGTGAGATGCCCGCCGTGGGCCAGGTTCGGTCCGAGCACGAGGTCGCCGGGCGCGAGCGCGGTGAAGTACACCGCCATGTTCGCCTGGGCGCCCGAGTGCGGTTGCACGTTGGCGTGCTCGGTGCCGAACAGCTCCTTCGCGCGCGCGATGGCCAGCTCCTCGATGGCGTCGACGACCTCGCAGCCGCCGTAGTACCGCCGCCCCGGATAACCCTCCGCGTACTTGTTCGTCAGCACGGAGCCGACGGCCTCGAGCACCGCCTCTGACACGAAGTTCTCGGACGCGATGAGCTCGAGGTTACGGTTCTGGCGCTCCGCCTCCTCGCGCAGGGCCTTGGAGATCTCCGGATCGATGTCAGCGAGCCGGGACATGCCAGCGATACTCCTTGCGCTCGATGGCGGCGACCTTCTCGATGCGCCGCGCATGGCGGTCGCCGGCGAACGCCGTCTCGAGCCAGACGCGCACGATCTCGATCGCCTCCTCGGGCCCGGTGATCCGCGCGCCGAGGGCAAGCACGTTGGTGTCGTTGTGCTCTCGTGCCATCCGTGCGGTGTAGGCGTCGGCGCAGGGCGCCGCGCGCACACCCGGAACCTTGTTGGCGGCAATCGTCATGCCGATTCCCGTGCCGCACACGAGGATGCCCCGGTCGGCGGTGCCCTCCGACACGGCCTCGGCCACGACCGTCGCGTAGTCGGGATAATCGACGGAGTCCGCGGTATGGGTACCGAAGTCGAGCACCTCATACCCCTGTCCGGTGAGCCATGTCTTCACGACTTCCTTGAGTGGCCAGCCCGCGTGGTCCGCGCCGAGGGCGATCACCGCCATTGCGGACTTAACCATAGCGGTAGTGGTCGTACCATGTCAAGGCACCCAGATATGGCGTAGTGTCTCAGTTCGAAACTATGGCGACCCAATCGCCGCCGATCCACCGGGCGGGTGGGGCGGGTGAGGCCTTGGGAAACCCGATCGGACTGTCTGGCCCACCGCCCGCCGGTCGGTTGCCGGTACGCCTGTCACGACGTACGACGACGGATTTCCCAAGGCCCCACCCACCCCGCCCGCCCTCTCCGCGGTGCTCAAGGTCGGATCTAGGACTCGAGTGGCGAGGCTCTCGTGTGCGGCCGGAAGAGA
>WNGB01009202.1_pt1 | contig 19393 bp, 25 predicted proteins | sample 5400681 | NCBI WGS metagenome assembly WNGB01 (sample SAMN13153367, study PRJNA577476) | soil metagenome | isolation source: 115 cm soil or saprolite under grassland replicate 2 | place: USA:California | collected 2016-06-15
GGAGCATCCTGCTGCTCGGACGTCCCGGTGTCGGCAAGACGACGATGCTGCGCGAAGTCGCACGCGTGCTCGCCGACGATCTCGGCAAGCGGGTCGTGATCGTCGATACGTCGAACGAGATCGCCGGCGACGGCGACATCCCACATCCGGGCATCGGACGCGCGCGCCGGATGCAGGTGCAGACGCCGTCGCTGCAACACGCCGTGATGATCGAAGCGGTCGAGAACCACATGCCCGAGGTCGTCGTCATCGACGAGATCGGGACCGAGCAAGAGGCGGCGGCCGCGCGCACGATCGCCGAGCGTGGCGTGCAGCTCATCGCGACCGCCCACGGCAACACGCTCGAGAACCTCATGCTCAACCCGACACTGACCGACCTTGTCGGCGGTATCCAGACCGTGACGCTCTCGGACGAAGAGGCCCGCCGACGCGGCACGCAGAAGTCGGTGCTCGAGCGCAAAGCGCCGCCGACGTTCCAAGTGCTCGTCGAGATCCAGGCTTACCAGCGCGTCGCGATCTACCACGACGTGTCGCAGACGGTGGACGCGATCCTGCTCGGCATGCCGGTCGCGCCGGAGATCCGCGCGCGTGGCGTCGACGGCGAGATCGCCCGCACCACGCAGACGCCGTCGCGGGCGGTGGCCGAGGCGGTCGAGCATCGCAGTACGCCGCGCATCGCCGACGAGAGCCTGCGCGAAACGATCAAGGTCTACCCCTTCGGACTGTCGTGGACCCGCGTCGAGGACGCTGCGCGCGGGCTGGGCATGCCCGTGGCGATCGTTCGCGAGCCCGAGGACGCCGACGTCGTTCTCACGCTCAAGAACTACTACCGGCGGAAGACACCGCGCCTGCGGAACGCCGAATCCGCTGGCATACCCATCTACATCGCGCGCAGCAACTCATCGACCCAGATCGCGAGCGCCCTCGCGAGCGTCGTCGACCTGCGCCGCGGGCCGGAGGAAAAGGCGCTCGAAGAGGCGCGCGAGGCGATCGATGCCGTCGCGAGCGGCAAGAGTGACGAGGTCGAGCTCGCACCGCAGAACGCGTACGTGCGCCGCCTCCAGCACGAGCTCGCGGAGCGCGCGAGCCTGTCCTCACGCTCGACGGGACACGAGCCCGTCCGGCGCGTGCAGATCTACCGTTGAAGAGAGGGCTCTTCCTCTCGTTCGAAGGCGGCGAAGCGTCAGGCAAATCGGTCCAAGCGCGGATGCTCGCGCAGGCGCTGATCGAGCGCGGCCACGAGGTCGTGCTGACACGCGAACCGGGAGGAACACCGCTCGGCGAGCGCATTCGTGACGTGCTGCTGCACGCGCAGGAGGTGCCGCTGTCCGCTGAGTCCCAGGTCCTCCTGTTCAGCGCCGCGCGCGCGCAGCTGGTGCGCGACGTCATCCGCCCCGCGCTCGAGGCCGGCAAGATGGTCATCGCCGATCGGTACTTCGACTCGACGCTCGCGTATCAGGGCTACGGGCACGGCGCCGACATCGGGGCGGTTCGGGCCGTGACGCGCATCGCGGTCGGCGATCTGGCGCCGGAGCGCACCTTTCTACTGGACCTGCCGATCGAGGTCAGCATCGCGCGACTACGGCAGCGCGGCGGCGAGCGCTGGGACCGGTTCGAGACCGTTGGTCGCGAGTTCCACGAGCGGGTGCGCGAGGGCTACCTTCGGCTCGCCGCAGCCGAGCCCGGACGGTTCGTAGTGATACCGGGCGCACGGCCCGAGAACGAGATCGCCGCCGATGTCCGCCGCGAGGTCGATGCTTTGCTCGGAGCGCCCGCCTAGCCGGAATCCGAGCGCATAATCCCGCCCGAAGTGAAGCTCGTCGTGGCCATCGTGCACCCCGAGGACGCCGGCACGCTTGTCGATGCGCTGACCGACAAGGAGTACCGCGTCACGCGCCTGCAGTCGCAGGGCGGCTTCCTGAAGACCAGTAATGCGTCGATCCTGGTCGGCGTCGAGGAGACATCAGCCCGATGCCGCCGATCATGGAGCCCGGCGAGTTCTACATGCCCTACCCGGTCGAGGTGACCTTTGGCGGGGCTACCGTCTTCGTCCTCGACGTCGCACGGTACGAGCGGCTCTGATTAGGCAGACGCCCACACAGCCGCTCGGAGGCCGATTACGGCCCGTTCTTGGTGTCTCTAGCGCGTATCGGAGCCTGAGAGCCCCTTAAGCGGCCGACCGTGCCGTCCGATGTACCCCCCGACACCTTGGTGGAAGGGAGGGGGCAAATGCGTCGGATTCTTTCGGCTCTCGTCGCTCTTATCGCGATGGTTCTGGCAAGCGGCGCCGGCAGCGGAGGCTACTAAACCGACTTCACGCGACCTCTAGAGGCGCTTTGCAAGCGCGCGCTAGGAGAGGACCGAAAGGTCCTCTCTGCGTTTTCTGAGACCAGCGGGTAATCAGACTTCCTTCTCTACTCTCCTATGCTCCCCGCCGTGGAACGGAGGGGCATGGCTACCGACGAGCGACTCATGCTCGTGGGTGTCATCGGCGCAGCGGCGCTGGTTCTCATTCGGCTGTCGACGCCGCTGCCAACAGATTTTGACTTAGGCGCACTGGCTTTCTGGGTAGCGCTGACACTCGTCGCTTCATTCGTGCCAGTGAAGCTTCCAGGTGGCGTCGTGGTCTACATGAACACGGCTCCTCTAATCGCTGCCGTCTTCGACCCGAGTCTTCTAAAGCCCTTCGCCATCTGCTGGATCGCGTTCCTAGGAACGTTTGAGCTTCGCGACTTTCGTCGTCAAGTGCCGTGGTACGGGACCCTTCACAACCGCTCGAACCTCGTTCTTTCGACATTCGCGGCGTGGCTCGCCTTAACCGTCACGCAGCCGTGGGTTGGTCCGTCGGATCCCTGGGCCATCTTCGCCCAGATCGTCATCGTCGGGTTCGCGTTCGCTGTCACGAACAACTTCCTCAGCGTCCTCGCCGCCAGCGTTCGGCAGCACGCTCCGTTCGCCAGGGTCTGGGCACTATCGATCCGGAACGTCGCTCCCGGTCTCCTTGGCCAGATCCCAATGGGTTGGCTTATGGCACAGATCGCGTCAGGAGTCGGTTACTGGGCGACGATCCCGTTCCTCGTTCCGCTGGTACTGGCGCGCTATACGTTCACCAAATACGCGGAGACGCGTGACCTCTTCTTCGGAACGGTCAGTGCGCTGTCGCAGGCGATCGACGCCAAGGATGGGTTTACACGGGGCCATGCCGATCGCGTGTCCCGGATCGCCGGCGCGATCGCGCGCGAGATGGGCCTCAGCGAGACGGAGATCGAGCGGGTCGAGCTGGCCGGGATGCTCCACGACATCGGCAAGATCGGCGTCGAGGATCGGATCCTCATGAAGCCGACGCGGCTCGATGAGGCGGAGACGGAGCTCATGCGTCTCCACCCCATGTACGGGGCGTCGATCCTCGAACCGTCGGCTGCTCTTCGACCTCTCGTGCCGATCGTTCTTCATCACCACGAGAACTTCGACGGATCCGGCTATCCCGAGGGTCTGAGGGGCGACGAAATTCCCGTTGGCTCGCGGATCATCATCGTCGCCGACGCATACGAGGCGATGACGTCGGACCGCATCTATCGCAAGTCGATCGGGCACGAGCGCGCGCTCGAACAGCTTGCGAAGTACAAAGGAATGCAGTTCGATCCGAAGGTCGTTCGTTCCCTCGAGCAGCTCCTTACAAAGCGTGGGGCTCAGGCGTTCGAGGTGAGCGACCTGCCGCCGATCAACTACGAGACGCTCGCCCAGCTTCGTCAGCGGCTCGCTCGCGAGCCACGCCTACGCGACCTGCATGCTGGTTAGTGGGGTCGTCGCCGGCACGCTATTAGGGCTCGCGATCGGTCGGAACTGGCGCAGGTTGGAGCGGATCGAGATAGCGTGGCTCCCGCTGCTCATCGCCGCGCTCGTTCTTCGGATCACCGCGGGCGTGTTTTCGCCTGGTTCGATCGCGCTCTACGTCGCATCGATCGCGATCACCGGCCTCGTCGCGGCCATCAATTGGCGATTGCCGGGTGCACTGCTGATCGCGCTCGGCTCCGCTCTGAATCTGGCCGTCATCGCCGCGAATGGAGCGATGCCTATCGACCAGGCCGCTCTCGAGTCAGTAGGCGGCCGCATGCCCCAAGACGCATTGCATGAGCCGCTGACGGCTCAGTCCTCGTTCGCTACGCTCGCCGACGTGATCCTGGTCGCTCCACTGCGTGCTGCATACAGTCTGGGCGACGTGGCGATCGCGCTCGGCGGTCTTCTTCTGCCCTTCGTCACACTCATACGGCGATGAGCCCGTTCGGGCTCTTCTGGGCTGCGCAGGCCGTCAGTCGCTTCGGCGATCCGATCACGCTCATCGCCCTGGCGACGGTCACCTATCGACAGACGCAGTCGGCCCTGTACACCGCGCTCGCGGTCGTCATCGCGACACTTCCGAACGCCGCGTTCGGATTCATCGGCGGTGCTATCGCGGATGCGGTCGGTCCGCGCCGCGCGATGCTGGCGTGCGATTTTCTACGGGCCGTCCTCATCGCTGCCATACCGATACTTCTGAGTAGCGGCGCGCCGCTCGTCACCGCATACGTGTGCGTCTTCGGCGCCGCTCTGTGTGGAGCGGTATTCAATCCCGCGCGTATCGCGATAATCCCTCAGCTCGTTCCGCCGGACCGTTGGGGCGAAGCCAATTCGAAGATCGGGTCAACCGATCGCACGGTCGAGATACTTGGTGCGCTCGCCGCCGGTCTGCTGGTGTCCACGTTGCTCGAGGGCGCTTTCTACATCGACGCCCTGACGTTCGCGGTATCCGGCGTGCTCATGATCGCGGTGCGCGCACCGACCCCTCCATCGCGGCCGGTCTCGATCATGAGCGTTCTTCGAGACACGGGGACGGGGGTCCGTTTCCTTTTCGCGTCGGCGATCTTGCGGGCGAACACGATCTTCTCGCTCGCGGCGCAGCTCGCGCTGCCCGTGGTGAATGGGCTGACTCCGGTGCTGTTGATCCGGCGCTTCGCGGCCGGCGATGCTGACTTGGGAGCAGCACTGTTCGGCGCGGCCGAAGCGTCACTGGCGGCCGGGGCCATCATGGCCGGACTCATGCTGCCGGAGTACATCGAGCGCGGCTCGAAGGGTTTGATGCTCATCGGCGGATTCGCCTCCTACGGAGCCCTTCTCGTTCTGCTCGGGTTTGCGCCGAGCCTCCTGCCCGCGATCATCATCTTCTTCTGCATCGGTGCCGCGAACATCGTGTTCCTCGTTCCGAACATCACGATCTCGCAAGAGGCGACCCCGCCCGAGCTGCGCGCGCGCGTCGCCGGCGCGCGCATCGCGTTGCTCAACTTGACCTGGCTACCGATGTTCGCGGTGAGCGGGGCCCTGGCCGATAGCGTGGACGCGGGGGTGTTGATCGCGATTGCTGGCTTGGTCACTCTCGCCACGGCGATCGTCGGCGCGTTCGTCCCGGCGATCCGCGACGTCGCGTGAGAGCGGGACCGTAGGCTGCTTACGCCACGGACGATTTGACATGTACGCTTCGCGGGACAGAAACTACGCCCCGCAACAAGGAAGGACGGCTGCGGAGGCACTATTTGCCTCCCGCTGGGAAGGAACCGTACAGAGGAATGACGCAACGGACCATCCTCGTCGCCGACGACGATGCCTCCATAAGGTCGCTGCTGCAGCAGCTGCTGGCCGATGAGGGCTACGCGGTGCTCGAGGCGGCCACCGGAACGGAGGTCGTCGAGCAGGTCAGCCAGGCGAATCCCGACCTCGTGAGCGATGGAGCTCGGCGCCTTCGACTACATCACCAAACCGTTCGAGCTCGACAAGATCTCCCACACCGTGAAGCGCGCCTTTGACTATCAGGATCTCGCGCAGGAGGTCGAGGTCCTCCGCGACGAGATCAGCTCGCTCGTGCAGACCGAACGCATCGTCGGCAACTCGCCGCCGATGCAGGAGGTCTACAAGACGATCGGCAAGGTCGCGAAGGCCGACGCCACCGTCCTCATCACAGGCGAGAGCGGCACCGGCAAGGAGCTCGTCGCAGAGGCGCTCCACTACAACTCGAACCGCCGCAGTGGTCCGTTGGTCAAGGTGTCGTGCGCGGCGCTGCCGGAAACGCTGCTCGAAGCTGAGCTCTTCGGTCACGAGAAGGGTTCGTTCACGGGCGCGATGGCGATGCGCAAGGGTCGCTTCGAGCTCGCCGACAAGGGAACGATCTTCCTCGACGAGATCGCCGAGATGAGCCTCGCGACCCAGACCAAGCTGCTGCGCGTGTTGCAGGAACGGAAGATCGAGCGCGTCGGCTCGTCCCTGCCGATCAAGGTGGACATCCGCGTGATCTGCGCGACGAACAAGGAGCTGCAGAAGCTCGTCGAGCAGAACAAGTTCCGCGACGACCTCTTCTACCGGCTCAACGTGATCAACATCCACATGCCGCAGCTGCGCGACCGCAAGGAGGACATCGCCGCGCTGGTCGAGCACTTCCTCGCCAAGCACCGCTACAGCGCGACGGCGCAGCCGGCCGCGATCAGCGAGGAAGCGCTCAAGCGCCTGACCGAGTACGACTGGCCGGGCAACGTCCGCGAGCTCGAGAACGTCGTCGAGCGCGCGGTCGTGCTGTCCCGCGGTCAGATCATCACCAGCCGCGAGCTCCCGTTCGGCGACCACGACGGTGCCGAGGGGGACGAGGACGGCCATGAGGACGCCTCCGCGGTGGGGTCCTTCTTCAAGAAGTCGGTCGCGCAGTTCGAGAAAGACCTCATCATGAAGGCGCTGCGCGACGCGGGCGGGAACCGCTCGAAGGCCGCGGAGATGCTCGGGATCTACCGTCGACTGCTTTACGCCAAGATCAAGGAGTACGCACTCGAGGGCTATCCGCCCAAGGGCCGCTGATCAGGAGGTCGTGATGTTCGGGGTGATCCGCGCCGCGCTTCGCGCATTCGTCGCAGGAGTGATCGTCGGCGTGCTCTTCGCGCCGCGTCCGGGGGCCGAGACGCGACGCATGTTGAGCGAGCGCTTTGCCGAGATGGTGAATCAGCTCCTCGAGATCGCGGCCCTGCCGCCGATCGAGCCGTCTGGCGCGAGGACGAACGGTCAGCCCGAGCGGGCGACGCCGTCGCGCCGCGCCCGTGCCGCGGAAAGTTCGAGTGCCCGCCCGGCGGAGTAGGAAGACCTCCGGTGTCGTGCGTGTGACCGAGGCCAGTGGCGACTCGGCACGCGGATGGGAGGCCGCCGTCACCGACGCGGTCAGGTCCAGCGACGTCGCTTCGCCCATCGGCGTGGAGGTGTCGCGCCTCTGGGCCGAATGGAACGGACGCAAGCTGAGCCACTACCACGCCACAGTGAAAGTCGCGTACAGCCAAAGCCTCAAGGCACCCCGGAGTCGCGCGCGATAACCGCTCCGTCATGGGGCTAGGCGAGCCATCTGTCGCGGTTGTTGACATCGCCGATCAGCCGCCGAAGAATCCTTTCGGAAGCACCGCGATAGGGGGAGCCCGTGGCCGAGACCGAGACGCGCGAGTCGCTTGCCCGCCTACTGATCGCCAATGACGGCGAGGTCTTGGCGCGCCTGCGGCTCTCCGCCGCGGAGGCGGCGCGGGTCTGCAACGTGACGCCGCGGCAGCTCATCTATTGGACGAAGAAGGGCCTGGTGAAGCCGTCGTCGAACGGCGACCACGACTACGACGTGCATGCGATGGAGAAGGTCATCCGGATCCGCCAGGCGCTCGCGAAGGGCTACTCGTTGGAGAAAGCCGCCCAGATGGTGCAGCGGGATCTCGCCGCGCTCCAGTCCGATGCAAAGCGCCTCGACGAGATGGCGGCCGAAGAGCTCGAGACCGAGCTGCGCCGTCGTATCGAGCGTTTCGAGGAGCGACTCGGCACGCTACGTCGCAGCTTGCCGACCTCGCTCTCGATCGCGAGGCTGCGTCGCGCTGTCGCCGAGCTCGCGCGGCTCGAAGCGCAAGGGGCGCTCGACGGCGCGAGCGGTGAGGGCTCGAAGACGCTTGTGCTCCGCCTCGGTCGCGCCGTGGATGAGCTCGAGATCCTCCTGCGCGAGGTCCAGCCCGCCACCGTCTAGCGCCGTACGCTTCGCGCGTGTCCGACGCACTCGCCACCCTCGCGACCGTTGCGGGCAAGCTCGCGCGGCTCGGTCTCGTCGCGGCTGGGCGCGGTGGCACCGCGCTTCCGGGCCTCATCACGCTGCAGCTCGACCCCGAATACATCGCCACCGTGACGCGCGATCTCGCGCACGGCGTCGTCCTCGTCTCGGGCACGAACGGGAAGACCACGACCGCCCGGATGCTCGCGGACATCGTGCGCGCCGCCGGATGGGCGCCGGTCCATAACCGCTCCGGTTCGAACCTCGAGCGCGGCATCGCTGGCGCGCTCGTCGCCGACGGCACCTGGCGCGGCGAGCCGCGTGGCGACGTCGGCCTGTTCGAGGTGGATGAAGCTTCGCTGGCGCGCGTGCTCGGACGCGTCGCGGCGCGCGTCGTCGTCGTGACCAATCTCTTTCGCGATCAGATGGATCGCTACTTCGAGATCGATCAGCTCGCGCGTCGCATCGGCGACGCGGTCGAGCGTCTCACCGAGAAGACGACGCTCGTGCTGAATGCGGACGACCCGATCGTCGCGCGTCTGGGCGAGCGCCATCACGGGCCGACGCTGTATTTCGGTGTCGACGATCCGTCCGTCGGGGGTCGCGTGCCGCAGGCGATCAGCGACGCGACGCGCTGCCCGCGCTGCCGCTCGCCGCTGCGCTACGAACGCGTTGTGCTCGCGCACGAGGGCGACTGGTCCTGCCCCTCATGTGGCCTCGCGCGTCCTCCGCGCGACGTCGCCGCGACGGAGGTCACGCTCGGTGCCGACGCCAGCGACATCCGCATCGGCGCTGTTGTGAGCGGTGCGTTCGATCCGGTCCACGTCCCCCTCGCCGGTCTGTACAACGCGTACAACGCGCTCGCCGCGATCGCGGCGGCGCGCGCGCTCGACATCGCGCTCGGCACCGCCGCGACGGCGATCGCGTCCTTCCGGCCGGCGTTCGGGCGGCTCGAGCAGGTCGCCGCGGACGGGCGCACGCTGCGACTTGTCCTGGTGAAGAATCCCGCGGGCTTCAACGCGGCGATCGCCGCGCTCCTCGAGACCGGTCAGCATCCGCGCCTCCTCACCGCGCTGAACGACCGGGACGCCGATGGGCGCGATGTCTCCTGGATCTGGGACGCCGACTTCGAGACGCTCGCACCATCTGTGGAGCACGCCGTCGTCACCGGCGTCCGCTCGCGCGACCTCGCCAACCGCCTGAAGTACGCGGGCGTCGCGCGCGAGCGCATCGACGTCGTCGACGCATGGGGAAGCGCGATCGACCGGGCGATCGGGACGGCGCCGCACGGCGGATCGGTCGTCGTGCTCGCGACGTACACGGCGATGCTCGCCCTGCGCGATGACCTCGCGCGACGCGGTCTCGTGCCGCCGTTCTGGGAGGATTAGGTCATGCCGAGGAAGATGCCCAAGTTCACCAAGACGCCCCCCGAGATCGTCGCCGCGTTCGACGCGGCGTCGCCATCGCGTTCGGACGTGCAGCGCAAGACGATGTTCAGCTACCCCGCGCTCTTCGTGAAGGGGAACATGTTCGCCTTCACGTTCGGCCCGAAGATCGCGGTGCGGCTCGACGAAGCCGGCCGCGCGAAGTCGGCGAAGGCGGGGGCCGGACCGTTCGAGCCGATGCCTGGCCGGCAGATGAAGGAGTACGTCAGCGTCCCGGCTTCGGCCATGAAGGGCGCGGCCCTCAAGAAGTGGATCGCCGATGGCCTCGCGTACGCGGACACGCTCCCTGCGAAGACGGCGAAGCCGACGAAGGGCCCCCAGAAAAAGTGATCGACCTGCGCATCGGCCATCTCTATCCCGATCTCATGAGCATCTACGGCGATCGCGGCAACGTGCTCGCGCTGGCGCAGCGCGCGCGCTGGCGGGACATCGCGGTCGAGCTGCGCGCGTTCACGGCGGGAATGTCGTTCGATCCGGACTGGGCCGACGTGTGGTTCTTCGGCGGCGGGCAGGATCAGGGGCAGGACATCGTCGGCGCCGACCTCGGCGGGCCGAACGGCGAGGCGCTCCGGCGATCGCTCGACGGCGGCGCGGCCGCGCTCACGATCTGCGGCGGCTACCAGCTCCTCGGTCACGAGTACGTTCCCGAGACAGGCCCGTCGATCCCCGGGCTCGGCGTGCTCGACGTGACGACGCGCGCGGGCCGCGAGCGCTTCGTCGGCAACCTCGTCGTCGACACGCCCGACGGGCAGCTCGTCGGATTCGAGAACCACAGCGGCCGCACCTATCTCGGACCACGGGCGAAGCCGCTCGGGACCGTCGTCGTCGGGCACGGGAACAACGGCGAGGACAAGACCGAGGGCGCGGTGCAGGGGAGGATCGTCGGCACGTACAGCCACGGCTCGTGCCTGCCGAAGAATCCGTGGCTCGCGGACCGGCTCCTCGCCTGGGCGCTCGAGCGGCGCCACGGCCGCCAGCGACTCATCCCGCTCGACGACCGCGAGGAGAACGCGGCGCGCGACCAGGCCGCGGCCGTCGCTCGGGAGCGGCCCTAGCGTCGCGCTCGGAAGCGGCGCACCTTCATGCGGTTGCCGCAGGCCCTGGGATCGCACCAGCGCCGCCGCCCGTTCGCCGACCGATCGACGAAGACCCAGCCGCAGCGCTCGTTGCCGCAGAGACGCAGGCGCGCGCGACGGTCCTGCAGCGCGACCAGCGGTGGGATGAGCAGATCGCAGAACGCCGCCCATCCCTTCGCGACACTGCCGAGCGTGCCGTCCGCCAGGAGCGCGAAGCGCGCTTCGCGCAGCAACGCGTCGCACCGTCGCCGGTAGCCCGACGCGTCGCGGCGTGCGAGCGCGCGGACCGCGTCGCGGACGAGCCGGAGGCGTCGCAGGTCCGCCATCGCCGGCGTGCCCGCCGGGGCGCGAAACTCATGCCGCGGCGCGAGGAACTCGCGCGCGGCGTCCGGGTCGCTCAGGTGATCGTGCGCCGCGCGCGTGCGCACGCCGCCGCGCGGGAGGTCGAAGTGACCCTCTGGGCCGTGCGCGCTCGATGCCACCACGAGGAGCGCGTCGATGCCGACCACCCCGCCCATCAGTGCGTGGTCCGGGGCGCCATGATCCGGACGGTCGTCGTGCCCGTGCGGCCTTGCCCATCGGTCGCGGTGACCGCGTAGAGCCCGGGCTCGCGGTCCGGCAGCCAGAAGCCCGAGTCGAAGGTCCCGTCCGGATTGGCGAGGGTGTCCCACACCTGGCGGCCACCGAGCTTGATGCGGACCGTGGCACCCGGCGCGTACCCGATGCCGCTTGCCTGCACCGGTGTTCCCGACGGCGCCCCGCCGACCACGTCCGACACCGTCTCGAGCGTGAACGACGCCGCGCCGTTGAACGTGAGAACGATCTGCGCACGGGGGCTCTTGCCGTACGTGTACGTCTTCGACGCGACGAAAGGACACGTCGCTCGCTCGAGCGCGATGGTGAAGGTCATCGCGCGGCTTGACTCATCGACGAAGGTGATGCCGCGCACCGTCCGGCCACCCGGCTCGATCGCCCGCAGTCCGCTATAGCTTGGCGTGCCGTCGGGATTGAGGGTCGATGTGCCGCTCACGCGCAGGCGGTAGGAGCGCGCCGCGCTCGTCCCATCGAGCGGCTCGAGCGTAAAGGCCGGCACGTCGAAGTCGTTCGACTCGCTGCTGGCGCCGAACGTGAGCACGACCTGCGTGTCGGTCGCTTCGACGAACCGCAGCTGCGTCTGCGCGCTGGCGCGCCCGCCGCGCGACTCGCCGCAGGCTGTCGGTAGTGGTGCGCTCCGCATCGGAGCGCAGCCGACGGCGACGGTCGCGAGGACCAGTAACGCTCTCAGCACGGTTCTGAAGGTTACAGCGGCCGCTAGTACTGCGGTACCGGGACCTAATCCTCTTCGTCTTCCGATGCCCCGCTGGTGAGATGCGCGTCATGCGCATCCGGACGTGCCTTCTCGCGATCGCCCTCGCGGTGGTCACCCTTCCCACCGCCGCGTTTGTGGCGTCGGCGGACGATGGATCGCCGATCCGTCCAGAGGTCGGCGGTCCTCCGATCCGTCCACCGCTCAGCGAGCTCCGCAACACGCAGTGGTTCCCGTTGGTTCCCGCGCCGCAACCGGTGCGGACCGGGCAAGTCGACGACCCGATCCCGGCTTTTCCCCCAAGCGCCGCAACGCAACGAGAGCTGGTCATCGTGGTAGGCGGCTATCAGTCGGAGTTCAAGGACCAAAAGCCAGTCCGTGACTTCATCGACGGTCTCGCTCTGGGGCCGCACTACAAGGTCATTCGCTTTGGCGAAGAACCGGAGTTCCGCTACGACACGCTCGGCTCCCTGGATGACAACGCGCGCCGGCTTTCCGAGGAGATCCTGTCGAAGGCGCCGAACTACAGCGGTGTCCACATCGTCGCGCATTCGATGGGCGGAAACGTCGTCGATCGCGCGTTCGTCAGGGGCTATCTTCCCGACGGAGGGCCGATCCTCACCTACACCGCGTTGTCAACGCCGCACGCCGGGTCGACCGCGGCTCGCGAGGCGGAGTTGACTCTCACACTCGCAGGCCCGGCGCGTGCGGATACGAACGAAGCCGGACGGATGATCGACGTCGAAGCCGACACGCCGGCGATGAAGGATCTCGCGGCGCGTCTTGAGCGACCACATCTTCGGCGCGTCGCCCGTCTAGACATCCGCATGGCTACCGACCTGGTCGTCTCCGCAGCCGATGCCGAGGATCCAGGCGTGGAGGCGCGCACTCTCATCCCGCACACGTTGGCCTCGATCGATGGCCATGGTGGAACGCTCGTCGATCCCATGTCTCGGCAGTTCATTCGTAACGCGATCCTCGAGCGGGGCGTCCCCCGCGACGAACGCAGCATCTTCGAGAAGACCGCTGCTGGGCCGCTCAGCTTCATTACAGACTCGCTCTCTTCCCGATTCGTGGCGTCGCTCTGTATCGGTGTCTTGTTCGTGGGTGTAGGCATATGGCTTGCGCGCGAGCTGCGCCGTCGCAGAGACTCGTCGAGGCTTCGGCCGTGCGTCGCTGCCTGACGGGAGCAGAGGGCCAGGCGATAGTGGAATTCGCCCTCGTTCTTCCCGTCCTCCTTGTCGTTGCCCTGGCGATCATCCTGGTCGCCGACCTGGGTGTCGCGCGGCTGGCGCTCCAGCACGGCACGGCGGAGGCAGCTCGCGCTGGCGCGCTCACGAACGATGACGAGGCCATTCGATCGACGCTCGCGTCCGCGGTAACGCCTCTCCCCGCGGATCGGGTCGCGAGTTCGATCGTCCCTTCCGCGGTCGAGCCGCCGCGCAACGCGAATCCGCGCGGCTCGCTGCTGACCGTCCGCGCGAGCTACGCGATCCCCATCCCCTTGGGCTTCGTGGGCCTTCCCCAGTTCATCGTCACGGCCAGCGCCTCTCGGCGGATCGAGTGGTCGCGGGACTGAGAGACGATCGTGGCCAGGCCTTGCTCCTCGCCGTTCTCATCTTGGCGATCGGCGCGATCGCGATAACCGGACTTCGTCTCAGCCAGCAGCGCATCCTGGAGAGTCACCGCGATCAACGCATCGGCGAAGCCGCCGTCGAAGCGGCGACAGCAGCCGTGGCCGACGCATATGTCTCGGCTCTCGCGGCGGCCGAGGACCGGGGGGAACCGCCAGACATCGGTCGCGTGCTCGCGCTGCCGTCCACGCGCGAGGCGGCGCGCGCCGCCGCGGTGGAGATAGTCAATCGGAATGGCGCCGCGTTCGACGGATCGGTGGAGGCCCATTGCAGCGGTGACGTCGTCGAGGTCGAGCTCTCGCGCCATGGTCACCTGTTTCGAGCGAACTTCAAGGGAAGCGCGTGCTCCCAGCGCTGATCACGTCTCGTCGGCGTTTTCCATCGCGCCGGGCCGCGACCGCCGCGGCGTCCGCGGTCCTCACTGTCGCGGCGCTGGCGTCCCAGCTGGGGGCTACGAGCGCCCCAACTCCCGAAGTCTCCGTGGCCGACGCATTGCGACCGTCGACGTGGGCGCTCATGGTCCCGACGGCATGGCTCGCGGCACCGCTCCCTCGCATCGCAAAAGGTGACTTGATCGATATCGTCGCCGTTCGTCAGGGCGACAAGGCATTTTCGCTCGCGGTAGCCGATGGCGTGCGCGTGATGTCCCTCGACGAGCGTGGCGTGGTCCTCGAGGTGGACGAGAACGCTGCCGCCTCGATCGTGGTCGCTCGGGGAAGCGGAATGCTTCTCGTACCGCTTCTTCGCTCGCGGCACTGAGAGATGACCGCGACGAATCCACGGGCAGCCATCCTCGGTGGAGATGAACTGCGCGCCGCCGCCGCCGCGCTCGGCCTGGAGGACGCGGACGGAAAGCGACCAGACGTCGCGCTCATAGACCTTCGCGATCCTGCGGCCTGCATGGCCGCGGCGTCGCTCGAGCGATCCATCCCCCGCGTCGTGGTGGCCGACGAGGCACAGCGATCCCTGGCGTCGGCGCTCGGGATCGACGCGTCATCCATCGCACTGTCGTGCGAGCCCGCGGCGATCGGGCCGCTCGTCGTCGCCGCGCTACCTCGGACTCCACGGCGCGCGACGCGCGTCATCACCGCGACCACGACGCGCGGCGGTGTCGGCCGGACCCTCCTCGTCGCGAATCTCGCGCGCCGGCTTGCCATGCGCACGACCGTCGCGGCCATCGACGTAACCGGCACCGGCGCGCTCGCGTGGTGGCTGGGCGTCACGGCGCGTGGATGGACGGAGCTGGAGGGCCTCGCCGAGGAGCTGACGGCAGAGCATCTCGCCGTCGTCGCGGCCGACGGACCGAATGGGATCAAGGTCATCGGCGGCGCCCCGGCGGCGCCGTCACGTCCGCTCGCTGAGTCGACAGTACGTGCGGCTGCCGCGCTGACCGAGCTCGTCCTGGTGGATGCGCCGCCGCTCTCGGACGAGCGCGGTCGGGCGCTCGCGGCGTCCGCGGACCGCGCGCTCGTCCTCTCGTATGACGACGCGATGTCGCTGTCGACGCTCGAGGCCGCCGAGGTGCCGGACGGCGCGTGGCTCGTCGCGTCGCAATCGCGCTCGGCCCGATTGGGAGATCGCGCCGCGTTCCGGGCGTTGCCGCGTGACGAGGCGTCCGTGGGTGCCGCGTACGCCAAGCGCGGACCCGTGGCTGGCGCGCTCGGCCGCGCGTACGACGACCTGGCTGACCTCATCGCGCTCGACGCGTCATGACATCCGACACCGTACGCGCGCGTCTGGAGCGCGCCATCGTCGCGCGCCTGCGCGAGGCGGAGGACGGTCGGCCGCGACGCGATCAGCTGCCGGTCGCCCTGCGCGAGGCGCTCGCGGCCGAGCGCGTCGTCGTGCCGTCGGGCGAGCTGCGCGCTCTCGAGCGCTGGTTCGAAGACCGGCTGTTCGGGCTCGGCGCGTTGGCGCCGCTCCTGCGTGACGAGCGCGTCAGCGAAGTCATGGTGAACGGCACGCGCGGCGTGTGGGTCGAGCGCGACGGACGTCTCGAGGAGACGGGCATCCACTTCGCCGACGGTGAGGAGATCCTCGTGCTCATCGAGCGTCTCGTCGCGCCGCTCGGCCGTCGAATCGACCTCGCGACCCCGCTCGTGGACGCTCGCCTGCCCGATGGATCGCGCGTCCACGCGGTGATCCCGCCGATCTCGCTCGGCGGGCCGGTGCTCACCATCCGGCGCTTCGCGAGCCGGCCGCTGACGCCAGAGGATCTGGTGCGCCTGGGTACCTGTTCCAAGGAGCTGATGGACGTGCTCGTCGGAGCGGTGCGCGACCGGCGCTCGATCCTCGTCTCGGGCGGCACATCGAGCGGAAAGACGACGACGCTCAACGCGCTGGCGTTCGCGATCGGCGAGTCCGAACGCATCGTCACCATCGAGGACGCGGCCGAGCTGCGGCTTCCGCAGCCGAACGTCGTCGCGCTCGAGACGCGGCCTCCGAGCGTCGAGGGCACCGGGGCGGTGGATGTCCGCGCGCTGTTGCGCGCGGCACTCCGCATGCGACCCGATCGGATCGTCGTCGGCGAGGTCCGCGGCGGCGAAGCGCTCGACATGCTGCAGGCGATGAACACGGGCCATCGCGGATCGCTCACGACGGCACACGCCAACGGTCCGTATCACGCGCTCCTGCGGGTGGAGACGATGGCGCTCATGGCCGGCGTCGACCTGCCGCTCGAAGCGATCCGCGAGCAGATCCGACGAGGCATCGACCTGGTCGTGCACCAGGAGCGGCTCCAGGACGGCCGGCGGCGCATCACGCACCTGGCGGAGGTCAACAGCGAAAGTCGCGGCGACTACGACCTGACAGAGATCGCCGCGTGACGATCGCGTTCGCGTTCGGCGCGGCGTTGTTCCTCGCAGTCGCGGTCCTGGACCAGCGCGCGATCGAGCGGATGCAGCGCTGGGTTCGGTCCGGCCGCGGCGGCGCGGCACGCGAGGCGCGCCTGGCCGTCCCCGCGCTGGTCGACGCGGTCGCCGCGGCCCTCGCGAGCGGCCTGTCGCTCCCGCTCGCGCTTGCCCACGTGGCGCCGACGCTGCCGCCGCTGCTCGCGCGACCGACGTGCCGTGCGGCGTCGTCGTTGGCGCTCGGTGCGCCGGTCTCGGAAGCGTTCGGCGCCTTTGCCGGCGCGGTTCCCGACGAGGACATCGCGCCCTTCGCGATCGTGCTCGCGTCGTTCGCCCGAAGCGGAGGACGCGTCGGTCGAAGCCTCTCACGAGTGGCGTCGCTGCTGCGTGGAAGGCTCGCGCTCGAGGAGGAGCGCAACGCGCTCACCGCGCAGGGCCGGGTGTCGGCGATCGTGCTCGTTGCGCTTGCGCCGCTCGGCGGTTCGTTCTTCGCGCTGGCGACGCCCGAGTACGTGGCGATCCTGTTCGGCAGCGGACTCGGTCTGCTTGCGATCGCCGTGGCGCTCGAGGTGATCGGCGCCCTCTGGCTGTGGCGGATCGTTCGCGCGACGGCGCCGCCGACCGATCTGGCGACGTTCCTCGACGCCGTCGTGGTGGGTCTCGAGGCGGGGCTGACGTTCGAACGGTCGCTCGCGGCGCTGGTCGAGCGCGCGCCACGTTTCGGACGGCTGAGGGACGCGCACCGGCTTCTCGCGGATCTCGCGCTCGGTCGATCCCTGCCGGACGCGTTCGGCTCATTCGGCGGCGGACCGGATGAGGCGCGCGTTGCCGCGCTCGTTGTCGCGGCCACGCGTTTTGGCGCGCCTCTCGCGGAGCTCCTTGTCGTTCAGGCCGAAGCGCTCCGCACGACGGATCGCCGAAGAGCGGAAGCGGCCGCACGCCGCTTACCAGTGCTGATGCTCTTCCCGCTCTCGCTCACCATCCTTCCCGCTCTCCTGATCGTCTTTCTCGGACCACCACTTCTGTCGCTTGTGAGGTAACACATGCGGAGTCGCATCCAGCGTTTGATCGTCGCGGCACTGGCGAGCGCGGCCATCATCGCCTTCGCGTTCTGGGTATTCCCACCGGAGCCCTCATCAAGGACGTCCGCGCGAGGCGCGATCCATCCACCGCTGAGCCAGCTGCGATACACCGAGGAGCGGCCACAGCCGGCGTTCGTCGTGCCAGAGTGGTTGACTGCGGTCTGGCGAGTTGTTCATGGAATTGGACGGTGAGATCGAACCGTGCGACCTCTGTTGGCGACGCTCGTGTATGCCCTGCGCGAAGACGAGGTGCTGTTGCACAAGCGCGTGAAGGATCCGAACGTCGGCCTCTGGGTCGCGCCCGGCGGGAAGCTCGATCCCGGCGAGTCGCCGACTGACTGCGCGATCCGGGAGATGCGCGAGGAAACGGGCCTCGAGATCGAAACGCCGCTGCTGCGCTGCGTGATGACGGAGGTCTCCCCGCGTGAGGACTACCAATGGCTCACATTCATCTTCGTCGCGACACGGTTTGGCGGCGAGCTCGCGCCGCCGCCGGGCATCGGCGAGTTCCGCTGGGTGAGCATGCCCGACGTGTTCTCGCTACCGATACCGGCGACGGACCAGATCTTCTTCGGCCGCGTCGTTCGGCTCGACGATCCGCCGTTCCTGCTGAAGTTCACGTACGACGCGGACCTGCGGATCGTGCGGATGGACGAGGCCTAGACGCGAACGCGGGCCATTCGCTCGCGCTCCGCGGACGTCATGTTCGGGTCGCGCGTCCGACGCTCGATGGCCAGCGGCAGATGCTCGCGGACCTGGGTGCGATCGAAGCGCGCGAGGAACACGCGCAGGAAGAGATCCGCGACGACACGCTCGCGGCGTGGCATCGTGGCCGAGCGGCCGACGACCACGAGATCCGCGACGTCGTCGGCCCAGTGCCCGCTCGCGGCGTTGGCCCAGTCGATCACCACGGGGCCGCGCGGAGAAAGGATGACGTTGGCCGGATGAAGGTCGAGGTGCACGAGCGTGTCGCCGGGACCGACGACACGCACGCCATCCGGAGCGGTGAACCGATGAAGCGCGGCATGGAGCTCGGCGAGCAGGTGCTCGTTCGCGAGAAGACGCCACGGCGACCGGAGCTGCGTCTGCATCGTCGGGCCGTCGACGCGCTCCATGACCATGTCCGTGCCGCGGACGTCGATGACCTCGGGCACGGGGTAGCCGTGGGCGCGCGTAGCGCATGACGGCGACCTCGGAGTCGGGGACGTTGCGGCGGCGGTAGCGACGCAGGACGGTACGCGCATCGAGCGCGTACACGTCCGCGTCACGCCCGCGTGCGAGAAGCTCTAAGGCCTATTTCGTCTTGACGACGTAGGTGTCGGCGATCTTGTCGTGCCAGCCCTGCTTGTTCGCGTCGAAGGCTGCCCAGATGAGACCGATGAGCAGCGGGATCGACGCGATGATGAGGCCGATGTAGCGGATGAACGCCTGCGTGTACGAGAGTGCCGAGCCGTCGGTCCGCACGACCTTCAGGTTCAGCACCCGCATGCCGAGCGTCTGGCCGGTGCCTTGGGCCGACCAGAAGTAGACGAAGTACGCGAGACCGAGCAAGAGGTTGACCGAGCTGCGGCCTGGGCTCGCCGGGTCAGGGTCGATGAACGCTCCCAGGATGCCGCCCACGATGCCGACGATGATGGCATCGATGAGATATGCGAAGAACCGGATCCAGAATCCGGCCTTCGCAGCGGTGGTGGTTGCCGCCATGGCGTCTGCCGTCATAAGTGCCTTGACCCCCTTCCTGGCGGGCAGTCTACGGGCGCAGACAAGCCGTACTAGTACGACTCTCGAAGGTCTGGGATTCTGTCAGGGCTAACTGGTCCGGGATTCTGTCAGTGACCGCGCGAGGGAGGGTCACTGATGGAAGAGCGCAAGCGTGCCCTGGTGCTGGGCCGGGTCGTGGCGGGAAGACTCACGATCCCCG
>WNGB01005266.1_pt1 | contig 19391 bp, 17 predicted proteins | sample 5400681 | NCBI WGS metagenome assembly WNGB01 (sample SAMN13153367, study PRJNA577476) | soil metagenome | isolation source: 115 cm soil or saprolite under grassland replicate 2 | place: USA:California | collected 2016-06-15
CGTTTTCTTGTCTGATTCTCAGCTCGAGCGACTGGCACGGCCGGAGCGCTGGCCCGAGCTCGGCCTTCCGCGCGACCCGCCCGACGCGGCTCGCTGGCGGCCGCCGGCCGATCCTCTGGCCCCTTGGGTCGTGGGCCCGCGGCGCGCGCGCCGGCGACTGGCCTGACGAGCCTGATTGGAGAGTGCTCGCGGAGAAGCGGCCTGCCGCCCCTCGCGCTTCAGCGCTCGCGTAGTCGCCCGAGATCGTCGAGGCGACGGCTTACGCTGCCCGCGAGTGCCCTTCTGTAGATCGCGCTCCGCTTGGCGTCGGGTTCGCTTCGAGGTCGTGCCTTTCTTCGGAGCGCCGAGCCGCACTCCGGCACGTCGCGCCTTGGACAAGCCAATCGCGATCGCTTGTTTCGTCGATCGCGCGCCGTGCTTGCCCTCCCGGACATGGTGGATCTCCTCGCGAACGAATTCGCCTGCTGCCGTGGTGGGCGCTTTCCCTTGCCGACGCGCCTTGCGCGCGCGCTGGACTGTTTTCTTTTCGGGCATTGTCAAGTCCTCCTGTGCGCTCGGCAAGCAAATCGCGGACCTCGCTCGACTGCAGTTCCCAGGCGGGCGAACTGTGCGAGGGACGTACACTCGCCATCGTCTGATGGACCCTCGTAAGTACAAATGACCTCCCGCTGCCAAGCGGCGCATGCAACGAGAGGCCTATCTCAGGGCGCGAACGGCGTCCTACATTGAGGTAGGGGTACAGCCGGCAGAATTGGCATGGACTCGAAATTTCGGGATCGGCGCGAAGCGGGACGAGCGTTGGCCGATCGCTTCAACGCTCTCCTGCTGGAGTCGGACTTTCTCATCTTGGGGCTCGCGCCCGGGGGCGTTCCGGTGGCGTACGAAGTGGCCCGGACGCTCGACCTGCCCGTCGACGTTTTCGTGCTGCGAACGTTGCACGTTCCACGGCACGAGGAGCTGACGGTCGGCGGCATCGCGGCCGGAGGCGTGCGCGTCCTCGACGGATCCACGATTGCCGCTCTCGGCATCCCCCAGGGTACCATCGACGAAATCGCCCGTCGGGAGGCCCTCGAGCTCGCGCGGCTCGAGCAGTATTATCGCTCGCGCCGTCAGGGCCCGAAGATCACCGGGCGCGGCGTGGCATTGATCGACGACGGACTCGCAACGGCATCGACCTTGCGCACGGCCGTCTCCGCACTATCGGTGTATCGTCCGTCGAAGATCATTCTCGCGGTTCCCATTGCCCCGCCTGAAGTGATCGAGCTCGTCGACCGATCGGTCGACGAAGTGGTGTACGCCGTTCCCCCCGAACCGCTGGAGGACATAGGCCTCTGGTACCACGACGCGTCACCGGCGAGCGATCGGGAGATTCGCCAGCTTCTCGCCGACGCCGCCGAAGCGCGGCGCTCGTACGCCGCGCTTCCTGAAAAGCTACGACGAAGAGATTCTGCGCTCAGGTCGAGCGACCCTCCGCTCGGACTGGACAGCTGATCCCGGTGCCTCCGAGCCCGCAGTACCCGCCGGGGTTTTTGGCCAGATACTGCTGGTGATAATCCTCCGCGTAATAAAAGGGGGGCGCGTCGGCGATCTCGGTCGTGATCGCGTCGTAGCCCTCTTGCCGCAGCCGAGCTTGATAAGCGTCGCCCGAAGCGATGGCGGCCGCTTTCTGGCCATCGTCATAGGCGTAGATCGCCGAGCGGTATTGGGTTCCGACGTCGTTGCCCTGCCGCATTCCTTGGGTCGGGTCGTGGTTCTCCCAGAACACGCGGAGCAGCTCCTCGTAGCTGACGACCTTGGGATCGAAAACCACGCGAACGACCTCGGTGTGCCCGGTCATTCCGGTGCAGACCTCGCGGTACGTCGGATTCTCGGTCGGCCCGCCAGCGTAGCCGACGGCCGTCGAATGGACGCCTTCGAGCTGCCAGAATTTGCGCTCGGCTCCCCAGAAACACCCCATCCCGAACATCGCCATCTGCATGCCCGGAAAGGGCGGCAAGAGTTTAGCGCCGGTCACGTAGTGCTTGTCGGTGATCGGCATCGGCTCGGCGCGGCCGTTGATCGCTTCTTGCTTGGTGGGGATGCGTAGCGCTTTCGAATCGAACGACATGCACCCATGATTGCCATTTTATGACCTGATGGCCAGCGCCACGTTCTATAAGGGGCAATCCCATGTCGGCGATTCTCCACAGCCCGTTAGCGCTCTTCATGGTCCAGGCCGCGCTGATCATCGCGCTCTCGCGCTTGGTCGGCATCGCGTCCGGAGCGTTGAGCCAGCCCATGGTGATCGCCGAGATTTTGGCCGGCATTCTCCTCGGTCCTTCGCTTCTCGGGTTCGTCAGCCCGCATGCGCTCGCCGTTTTGTTTCCCAAGGAGTCGATGCCGCTGCTAGGCATGATCAGCCAGATCGGCCTCGTGCTGTTCATGTTTCTCATCGGGCTCGAGCTCGATCCCAAGCTTCTTCGCGGCCGAGCGCACACCTCCGTCGTCATCAGTCACTCGAGCATCATCGTGCCCTGCGCGCTCGGCGCTCTGCTCGGATTGTATCTGTACCCGCGCGTTTCAGCGCCCGACGTGCCGTTCGGCTCGTTCGTCCTTTTCATGGGCGTATCCATGAGCATCACGGCCTTCCCCGTCCTGGCACGCATCCTCGCGGAGCGCAGGCTACTGAAGACGAAAGTAGGCGCCATCACGATCACCTGCGCGGCCGTGGACGACGTGACCGCGTGGTGCTTGCTCGCCTTCGTCGTGTCGATCGCCAAATCGACGGACGTGAAAGCGGCGGCGTTCACGGTCGGTCTTTCGCTCACCTATATCGCCGCGATGCTCATGCTGGTGAGGCCTTTCTTGCGCCGCCTGGGAGCCGCCAGCGCCAGCCACGAGGGTCTCACGCAGAACAGGGTCGCCGTGACGCTGCTCGTGCTCTTGGCGTCGAGCTTGCTCACGGAGCTCATCGGCATTCACGCGCTGTTCGGCGCCTTCATGGTCGGAGTGGTGATGCCGAAGGAAGGCCAGTTCGGGCGGGTGTTGGCCGAAAAACTGGAAGACCTGGTGGTCGTCTTCTTGCTGCCGATGTTCTTTGCCTACAGCGGCTTGCGCACGCAGATCAACCTGCTCAATACCGTCGACGCATGGATCATGTGCGCGCTGATCATCCTGGTCGCGTGCATCGGCAAGTTCGGCGGCAGCGTGGTCGCCGGGCGGCTCACCGGTATGCAATGGCGCGAAGCGAGCGCACTCGGCATTCTCATGAATACGCGTGGGCTGATGGAGCTCATCGTGCTCAACATCGGTCTCGATCTGAAGGTGATCTCGCCGACGCTCTTCACCATGATGGTGATCATGGCGCTCGTCACGACGTTCATGACCACGCCTCTGTTGCAGCTCGTCTATCCGCTCGCGCAATTCGAGAAGGAGCTCGGCTTTTCGACGAGCTTGGATGTTGCGTCGAAGCGCTCACATTTCACCATTCTCATGTGCGTGGCTTTCGATCGCTCCGGACCGGCCATGATGACGCTCGCGCGAGCGCTGGTCGGCAGCCCGCCCGACGACAGCCGCCTCTACGCGCTTCGCCTGATCCGTCCTACCGATCGCGCCTCGTTCTACATCATCGATCAAAACGAAGAGACCGGCGTCCAGGGTCTCAAGCCGCTTCTCGAAAAGGCCGAGCAGTTGCATCTTCCGGTGAATCCCATCGCCTTCGTTTCGCCACGGCCGGCCCAGGATATTTGCAGCGTGGCGGAAGTGAAAGGTGCCGACCTCATCCTCCTTGGCTGGCACAAACCCGTCGTGACGCGCACGGTTCTGGGCGGGACCGTGGCGGACGTGCTCGAAAAAGCGGCTTCGGACGTCGGGGTGTTCGTCGACCGTGGTCTGCAAACTGTTCGCAAGGTCCTCGTGCCGTTTCAGGGAACGCCGGACGACAAGGCTGCTCTTGCGCTCGCGCGCCGTATGACCGCGAATAGCGCCGAGGTCACGATCTTGCACGTGATCAAACCAGGACGGAGCGCAGACGAAAGACTGGGCGCCCAGCAGGAGATGGAACAAACCTTCACGGAAGAGGGGCCCTGGAGCCGCGCGTCGGTGCGAATGAAGTTGGTGAGCCACGACAAACCGGCCGTGGCCGCTCTCGAAGAAGCGGGGCGCGGCTACGATCTCGTGCTCGTGGGGGCAGGTCACCAGTGGGGGCTCGAACGCCGCCTTTTCGGTCTCGCACCCGAGTTCATGGTCGAGCGCTGCCCCATCTCACTCTTGCTCGTACGACAATACGACGCACGAGCACAGTCCGCGATGTAACGCGGCGCGCTCGGACGCGATGATCGGTTTTGGCGAGCCGGTTGCACTAGAGAAATGCGAGCGAGAAATGCGAGGGCCCAACCAACGACCGGGTGGAGGTGCGCGCCCGGGACCCGTGCCCATCTCGATTCGTGCCAACAGGAAAAATTCACGCGAGCGAGAATCTCCGTCACGAAAGAGGGGGAGTGCGTCCGGCGCACGGATGCGTTAGGCTCATGCGACAAAGGCGCTCAGTCATGTTGAAAGTGGTCGACGGCGGCGGGGAGCTTCAGCCGCAGGAGCAGGCGCCGCGTCCCGATCCGCTCGGCGAGCTGGCGGTCCGCGCGGCCAACGGCGACGACGTGGCCATGCGTGCTTTGCTGCGATCGGTCGCGACGCCTCTGCTCTCGGCCGTGCGCGCGATCGTCGGGCGTAACTCGCCGGACGTCGAAGACATCGCTCAAGAAACGATGGTGGCATTCGTGCACGCATTGCGGGCGTTCCGCGGCGAATGCTCGGTGATGCACTACGCATCGCGCATTGCGGTGCGCACCGCGATGGCCGCCCGCAGGCGGCGTCTCTCGCGGGAAAACCGCGCCGATGCATTCGAGGAGGAGCTCGAGCTCGAGTTCGAGCAGCACGCCGCGTCCCCCGGGCACGAAGCCTGGGCATCGCGGCGGCGTGCGCTGCTTCGCGCCCTGCTCGACGAGCTTCCCGTCGTGCAAGCCGAAACGTTCGCATTGCGGGTTGCACTGGGCTACTCGATGCAGGAAGTTGCCGACGCGACCAGCGCGCCGGTGAACACCGTGCGCAGTCGGCTGCGACTGGCGAAAGAGGCTCTGCGCCACCGCATCGAGCAAGACGCCACGCTCACGGAACTTTTGGGGGATGAGCCATGAATCACCCGGTCGACGTGCATCCGGAGGATCTGCTCGATCGCGAGCGCGACGGAGCGCTCACGCTCGAAGATCGACGCCGGCTCGACGCACACGCAGCCTGGTGCTCGGCATGTGCGCTCGTCCGGCGCGCCGGTACGGATTTCGCCGTCGAGCGAATCACCTGGCGCGACGACGAAGCGCTCGCCCAAAGCCTTGCCAACCGGGTGCTCGGTGCCACGCGTTCGGTCACGCCGCCCGGCGTTCCGGCGCGCTCACGCGCTCCGCAGAGCGCGTTCATCGCTCGTTCGCGCCGCCGGCGCCGCTCGTGGACGGTGGCGGCAGTCGTCATGTTCGCGGCGACGGGTGCAACCGCCTCGTTGTGGTCGGTGCGCCGCTTCCTCGTGGCACATCCGGTCGTGAGCCCGCCCCCTTCCCTTGCTGCCACCGCGGAGCCGCGGAAAGCTCCCGCCGCGAAGCCTGCTGAAATCGCAGCCGTTACCGTTGGTCCGGAGACGGCTCCGCAAGCTCCCAAGGCAGTCCACGCGCGCGCGGCGAATGCAGCGACGACGCGACCCAAGGCAGCCGAAGAGCCGGTCGTGGCTCCGCCCGCCGATCAACTCTTCGCGGCGGCGAACGAAGCGCGGCGCCGCGGAGACTCCTCCCAAGCCATCAAACTCTACGGCCAACTCCAGCAGCAGCATGCAGGTACGCGCGAGGAGACGACGTCGCGCGTGCTACTCGGCCGGCTGTTGCTCGACCGCGGCGAAGACGCGGCGCAGGCTCTGACTCTCTTCACGCGCTACCTCGATACCAATCCCAATGGTACGTTGGCCGAGGAAGCTCATCTGGGTCGGGCTGTCGCCCTCATGCGTCTCGGCCGCGCCCAAGAAGAGCGTCAGGCATGGCAGCAACTTCTTTCTTTTCATCCCCATTCGATCCATGCGGAAAGGGCGCGCAGGCGGCTCGACGAGCTTCACTAATCGGCCTGGTGGTGTGCATGCTCATGACCATGCGCGAGGGAAGAGGCACCGCCCAAGCGCGGCAGAGCGACGCGGTCCCCCGCTATGTCGAAATCAAGATGGTGTCCCCGGGTGACGCCTGGCCTGCGCTCGAGGTGGTGCTCTCGGAGCTTCTGGCGCGCCTGCAGGTGGCGGCTCGCTTCTCGAGTGTTTCCACCCTCGAGATGCGCCACATCATGGGTGAGCACCCCGGCGAGCCGGTCGCGGCCGCCCGAGTGTGGATCGATCTGCGCGATCCGGCGCGCGTCACGCTCTATCTGACGGGAGACAAGGCCGACCGCGTGCTCATTCGGCAGGTGCCGCTGGTGAGTCGCCTCGACGAGGTTGCGCGCGAAGAGATCGCGCACATCGTCGAAGCGACCGTCGACGCGCTTCTGGTCGGCGCTCGCATCGGCGTCGGACAGGACGAGGTCGTCGTGAAAAAACCAGCGCCGGTCAGTGCACCGGTGGAGAAGCCGGCCCACGGGCCGAGCCTCGATCTCGGCATTGGCTACGAAGTGCTGATGTGGTCGAACTCTCGCGGCCCCGTGCACGGTCCCGCCGTGTTCTTGGGCGTCGCGGGAAGGGCTGGACCGCTACGTCCGGGGGTGTGGATCTCCGGCGAGCTTCGGATTCCCACGACGATCGCAGGCGATCCCATCTCCACGAGGCTCGACCAGGGGGCCGTTCGCGCTCTCTTCGTCGGGGACTGGGCGGCGTCGGCGAAGTGGTTGGTCCGCACGGGCGTGGGAGGCGGCGTGGACTTCGTGCGCATCTCACCGGAGGTGGCACAGGGGGCGCTCGTAGAGCTCGAGCCGGCGTACGTTGCGCTCGCCCCGATGCTGCGTGGCCTCGCCTCGGTGAGATATACCTTCACGACGAGAAGCGAGCTCTTCGGCGGGTTGGCGATCGATGTCGACCTCTTCGATACACGATACCTCGTGCAGCGAGATGGGCGCGAGGACGTCGTGTTCCACCCTTGGCAGGTGCGCCCGATGGCGCTCGTTGGAGTGGCGTCCGATGTCCTCGCGCACTGAAGGCCGACGAACCGCGCTTGCGCTGGCCGCCCTGGCGCTAGCGGTGTGCAAAATGGCCTGCTCGGGTCCCGGCGATCACGTGCTCGGCAAGGTCCTTTCGGAAGGAACCGGGCCTCGCCCCGACGGCGGCTCGTACACCGCCGATGCCGGCTGCGTGAACCAGACCTATCCGGCCATGGAGCCTCGGCTGAATCTCTATTTCATGATCGACACCTCGCAGGCGATGATGCGCGATCCGACCGATGCTCGCTGGGATGCATTCGTCTCGGGGTTCACCGGCTTTCTGAATACGAGCGCGGCGAGCGGGTTCGGCATGGGGTTCGACAGTTTTCCGGAGTTTTCGAGCCACCTGGATACGTGCACCAGCCGCTGCAACGGCAGCTGCGAGTGCGTGATGATGTGCGGCTGTACCTGCAATCAATGGGGCGATCCGCGCTGGCCCTGCGGCAGGGACCTCTTGTGCGACGCGAGCGGCTACGACTATCCCGACGTGGAGATCGGCCCGTTGCCCGACAGTGCGTCGGAGTTATCGAGTACGCTGTTCCGGCAAACGCCGATGGGACCCACCATCATTCGCCCAGCGCTCGAAGGGGGTCTCCTTCACGTGGCGCGCTGGGAGGACTGGCACGACGGACAGCGCGCCGTTCAGATTCTCCTCGCCGGCGGTCCTCCTTCGACGGCCGCTTGCTCATCGGATACGGTGACCGACTGCGCAAACGCGGTCGCGGCGACCAGCACGAAAAACTACGTTATTGCGTTCGATTGCGACAAGGACCTGCTCGCGCCCATCGCCGTTGCCGGCGGCGGCCAGACCTTCGTGCTGAGCAGCCAGGGCGACATGACCGCGCAGATGACCGACATCGTCCAACAGATCCGCAAATCGGAAGCGCGATGCGACTACGTGCTCCCGCAAGTGGATCGGACCCGCTCCACCATCACCCTCGAAATCAAAGGCCCGCTCGCCGGCTCGTCTTTCTCTTCCAACATCGCCGAGCAGGTGAACAGCCGGGCCGATTGCGACAGCGCAGGTCTCGAGTGGCACTACGACCGGCCCGACAATCCGACGCGCATCGTGACCTGTCGATCCACCTGCGATCTGCTGCAACAAAGTCCGGGTGCCACCGTCAGCATCCGCGTCGGCTGCCAGACGAGCACTCCGTAGCTAAGCTAGGGAGCTCCTCTCGCGATGTTGAGAGGAAAGATTACGTTTAGGGGAGACCAGAGATAACCGCCGAAAACGGTTGTCTCACGGAACCGCGAACTCGGAGCTTGACGGGCCGCTGGCCCCATCGGGAGCTTTCGCGGCGCCCGTTCCTCCTGGACCAGCACTACCGCCCGTTCCTGGTGTGAATGTGGTACTGCTCCCCGTTGGCTTCGTCCCCTTGTACACGAGCGCATAGGAGGGGCCACCGCTTCCGCCCGCTCCGGCTCCGCCGGTGCTGCCGTTTCCACCGGGACCGCCGTTTCCGCCCTTGGCGATGGTGTCGCTTCCGTTCACCAGACCCGAGCCACCCGCCGCTCCAGGCTTGCCCAGTCCACCCGGTCCGCCATCGCCGCCCTTGCCCCCTGCACCCCCTCTGCCTGCAGTCAGCCTGCACGAGTCGAGCGTGATCGCACTTTGCCACGAAAGCAGTGCGATTGATGCGCCGCTGCTCGCTCCTCCCGTGCCGAGCTTCCCGCCGCAGCCGCCCATACCGCCGGCACCGCCGCTCGCTCCCAGGCAGCTCATGCTCATAGGACCCGTCGCGCTGCTCGCGCCACCACCGCCGCCTCCTTGCGCCGGGTTGCCGTTCGCTCCATCGCCGCCCGCGGGAGCAGGCGTGTAACCCATCGCCGAGAAGGTGCCGCCGGCTGCGCCCGGGGCGCCGTTCGCCGCCGACGCACCGTCCACGCCTTTCTGACCGTCGCCGCCGATCGGACCGCCGTTCATGTTCATGACGGGTGTTCCCGCGACTCCTGTGCCACCCGGGCCACCCTGAAAAGCGGTACCACCGCCTCCGCCTCGTGAACCGCACACAGCGCTGGGCCAAATCCCGCCATTTTGTAGGGCGCCAGCGTCGGCCGCGCAGGTTGCTGACTTCCCCTGCTGATCAACGCCTGGCATCGCGCCATCGTCGCCCTTCGCACCGTTGACGCCTGGCGCGCCGTCCGCGCCGGCACCAGCAACCAGTTTCACACGGCGTAGCACCACGCTCGTACTCGTGTCCGATAGGGCCGCGATGCTGCTCGCGCCGGGCGTCGTCGCGTTCGGAGCGTCGAACTCGAGATCTTCGATCGTGGCGCCGCTCGTCAGTCCTTTCAGCATGAGCGCAACACCGGAGCTGGGCTTGACCACGGGCGAGTTCGCGGAGCCATAGCTCCACGTCGTGCAGTCGAACCCACCGAAGATTTGAGCACCGTCAACGGCCGTGTCGATGGTCACCGCTTCCGTGTAGGTACCCTCGCACACGTACACGCGTTTCGCTGCGCCCTTGGCCGCTGCGAGTGCCCTGCCGATCGTCTTGTAGGGTGCCGACTTCTTTCCGTTTGCGGTGTCGCTTCCGGTCGGCGACACGAACACGCCGTAGGAGTCCTCGATTACGCAAGGATCCTCACTCGGCGTTTTGGTGCTATCGCAAGTGCCTCCGTCGCCCCCCGTTCCTCCCGAGTCACCCCCCTGCGCATCGGGAGGGGGCTGGCAGGTTTTCGTTGTCTCGCAGTTATCGGCGTCATTGGAGCACGACCCTGCCGCGACGGCGAAAAGGCACACAATCATGTACGGTTTCGTGGCCCCGAGGCGTTGCAGCGTTCTCACGATCGGCTCTCTCTTCTTTCCAAAACTTCTCAAAAGCTGCCCTCGAGAACCGCACCGGTCTGAGCTCCTACCAAAGGATGGATACGATAGGCGGTTCGCGACATGCGTGGAAGCAGCACGAAATATCCGATGGTCAACGCGCCGAAAACGCCCGCTCCAATGAACGATGCGGTCGCGAGGTTCTTGTAAGCATCGCGTGCTTCCACGGCGCGGCGCAGGTCCTCGCATTGCGCCGGAACCAACGGACCGCTGCAGGACGCAGTGCCGCCGAGCCGGTCATACGCCGAAATGTCGTCCTCCTTGCCATTCGCAGCGAGGGTAAACCCGATGCCACTGGCGAACGCCCCAGCAGTCAGCCCGATGCCAACCCATCCGATCAGATGCCCTGACTCGTTCGAGCGCGACGGTGAACTGCCTTGTTCAACGGGCGGCGCTGGCGAACTCGTGGCGGTCTGCGGTTCCAACGACAGCTCGACGGCCGCAGAGCCGCCTTTTTGGACATCGACCGTGCGGCGTGCAGCCGCGTACCCCGTAAGTTTGGCTTCGACGACCCGCGTGCCGGGTTCCACGAATATCTCGCCCGGCAGAGGTGTTTCCCCGACACGAGCGCCATCGACGATCACGTCAGCTCGCCCGACGTTGACCCGAATCAGGAGCGCGCCAACCTCGCGCTTGGCAAGGGCCAAACGGTTTTGCACCTTCTCGCGAAGTCGGCCGTCAGCCGAAGGGGGGTACTCACGGAGGCTAAAAGCCAGGTGTTCGGCTGCGTCGCGCGTCTTGCCGAGTCGAAGCTCCACGCTTCCAAGATTGGCCGCGATATCGAACGTTTTTTTCTTGCGCCAGGCGGCAAGAAGAATCTCGTAACCTTCCGCTATCCTGCCACTCCGGACTGCCTCCTCGCCTTTCACGAGCGCTTCAACACTCTCGTCTTCGTCGAATGCGCCGCGGGTCGCCGGCGTTTGCGCCCATACGGGAGTGCTTGCAAGGGATCCGGCGAGGAGCAAGGGAATAGCGCGGATGATGGGAAAGTTCATGTGGCGTGCGTGTTTGCTCAATGCCGAGAGGTCGCTCGGTTCTTCGGAGCGGTGAATAGAAGCAGGTCATCGTCTTCTGTGCCGGACGGCTTGGGTGCGGTCGACGTCGCCGGTGCGCTCGTCGCACGCCGCGATTCCATAGGCGCGCGAGTTGTCGAAGTAGGCAGGGGCGACACGGCTCCTGGAGAGGCGTAGGTTTCGTGCGAGCGCGAGGCGGATTCAAGCTTCTGCGAAGTCGGTGCTTTGGTGCGGACTTCCGCAGCCGTCGGCGGCGCGGCAGCTCCGGTGTCGACCAAGGCTGGGGCCAAAGCCCTAGCAATGGGAGATGCGCTTGCCGATGTCTGCGAAGCGGCACTTGCGCCGCCTTTGACTCTCGAGCCTGGCGTAAGAACGAACCACACACCAGCCAAGCCGGCGATGGCGATGGACAACGCCACGATAAGCTCTTTGGTCTGCTTTCGAGCTCGAGCTGTTGCTCGCTTCTTGTTCGCAATTGCCGCTGCGTCCGGACTCGTCTCGACATCGCGAGGGTTGGGCGCCGGCGAGATCTTTCGAGTCTCGTCTCCGAGACCCTCGCGAAGGCTGGTGTCGAGGACCACCGTCGCGTGTTCCTCTTCGCGATCGGTCGTGCGTGCGCGAGCACACTGTTCGGCCCATCGAACTGGATCTTGTTCGGTAGCAATCTGGGTCGGGGGTTCGTAGATGACTTGTTCGCTCGGCGGAGCAGGCCGCGGTTTGCCGAAGCGGTTGATGTCGTAGAAAAGCGCATCCTCGCCCGGCAAGAGCCCTTGCGAGAGTTCCTTGACGCATTCCTCCAGCGTCATTGCTTTCAAGGGTGGCTTGTTGCGTTCGTCCATGATGCGTGCCCGTAATCGAGGCGTCTCGAGCTAGAAGCGCGGCTTGTCGACGAGAAAAGGATTGATGAGAGGAGATTCGGTTGCGACAGGCTTCGTCGCCGGCTGCTTTTCGCCGCCTTTCGTTCGCCCGCCTACATCCGGCGAATCACCGGCCTGCCTTGCGCGCGGAACTTGGAACGGCAGCACATCATCGGCCGGGGGGGGAGAGATCGCGATATCGTCGCTTGCCCAGCTTTTGACCTTGGCTGGACGCCTGGGCGAAGATGGTGGCTTCGGTGCAGCGTTCAGGGGAGCCGCAGTTGCGGTATTCTCCGAAATGACCGGCGCTGGTGGAGGCGGTGTTTCGAGAGAAGGCTTCGCGGTCGCAAGCATGACCGAAGATGTCGGGGCGGGATTGATCTCTGCTCGCACGCTTGGAGTCTTGCGGATCCAGTCAAGGTAAAGCGCCGCAATCGGCAGCGAAACCAAGACGGCGACGACCGAAGCCACCACACGGCGAACTAGTCGACGCGAGTGGAGCGACTCCCATAACGTCAAGCGGGTGGAATGATGCTTCACTGGAACGGTCGTTGGCGTGCCCGCTAGGCGTGCACTAGGAGACGAGGAGGCTGCGGACCGGTTCTGAACCGCGGTATGGACGCCCTTTGGATCAGGCAGCGATGCCGCGGACGCGGCGACGGGAGTCTCCTGGGCGAGAATGACAGACCGATGCTGTTCGGCCTCCCCGGACACCGGTTCGTCTTGGACGGCGGGCGGAGCGCATGGATCGGTGTCGTCGTTGTGCATGAGCCGGCGACGGATGAACTGCCTATTCACCATGTCGAGCAACGCGCGTGTCTCCTGATCCACGCGGTCGCATTGCGCGGCATAAGCCGTAATGGCCGTGCGAAGCGGCTCAAGAAGGTCCTCCGTGCTCTGGTAGCGATCCTCCGGGCGCCTGGCCATCGCGCGATGGACGATCGCGGCGATCTCTTCCGCGATTCCGTAGTGCGTAAGAGGTTTCGCGCGGCCGACGAGCTGCCGCTCGACAATCATTGTCTGATTCGTCGCACCGTGAGCGAATGGGTGAACTCCAGCGAGCATCTCGTACATCATCACGCCGAGTGAAAAGATGTCGGCACGTCGGTCGACGTCAGGAGAACCCTCGATCTGTTCGGGCGCCGCGTAACCCGGAGTCCAAGGTGCGCGCCCGGGTTCCGTCGACCCGGCGGCAAAAAAGCGGCGGTATTTATACTTTGCCGCACCGAGGTCGAGGATCTTGATGATCCAGTTGTCGGTGATGAAGATATTCGCAGGCTTCAGATCGCGGTGGGTGATGTGTTTCGAATGGGCGTGTACCATCCCCTCCGCTACGGAGACGGCGACGAGCAGAGCGCTGGAAAGCGAGAGTCGCGCAGTCTCTTCACGTTGAAAGATGGCTTTCCGGTGTTCGAGAAGGGAACACCCTCGAAGCAGGTCCATCACGAGATAGACGATTCCCGTCTCGGTGACCCCCAAATCGATGAGGCGGACGATATTCGGGTGCTCAAGGTCGATGAGCGCGAGGGCTTCTCGGTTGAGTCGTCCAATCTGTTCGGGATCTCCCGCAAAACTCGGCCGAAGGCATTTCAGAGCCACGTGGCGCCCGAGCTTTTGCGTCCCGCCGCCTGACTTGACCGTCAACGGCTGGATCGCTTCGTACACGGAGCCGAAGCCGCCTTCGCCGAGCGGACGCACGATCTTGTAGCCGTTGCACCAGTCGCCGGCGCGAAAGAGCCCTTTGTCGTCGCTCATCGATCTGCTCCCCGGGGGGCCCGATGGTAGCTCGGAAGCAACGGGACGAACATCCCCCGCTGCCTCGTTATGCACGCGTGGCAGCAGCCTGCGGTCGAGACGCCCCAGGGAGCGCCGGATCCTCGAGACTGAGCCGTGGCTGCGTCCATCACATCAAAACTCCGGATTGCGAAAGATCTTCGTGTCGGGATTCGTTCGGTGTGTAGGTGCTCTCTCTTTGGCCTCCCGGGGCGGTTTCTGCTGGCCGCCGGTCTCCTCGACTGCGGCCGGTCCCGACGGCGAACTCGAGGAGGCGGGAGTATCTGATGGAACGGAATAGACCGCCATCGCCGGGACACTCGGCGGTGGCGCGGCTTGGGGCGCCGAGGGTACAGACGCGAGGAAAGTCGGCTGGGACGTCACGCGCTGCGATTTCTCAGTGGAAGTCCGGAAGGCGATCACGACTCCGATCACGGCCCCGACTGCTATGGCAAGCACCATAAGGACGCGGGAAACACGCGAGATGGGAACCTGAAAGCTGCTGTTGCTGTGGTCTGCAGTCGCTGGATTCTTGACCCCGCGCGAACTTGTCCAGCTTTCGGAAACCGAGAAGGAGAAAGAGTCTGGCGCGAAAGGAACTCGAAGTGCGGCGCGGAGGTCGGTGGCAAACTCGGCAGCCGTCGCGTGCCGCGCTTCAGGAAACTTCGACAGCGCCTTGCGAAGCACTTGCACAATCGGAGGCGGAACTGGATCGCGACGTCCGGAAAAACTGAAATCAAGATCGGAATGCAGGTGGGCCATCAGAAGCTTGTGGATCCCACGCACGTCCGGAAATGGATCGTGACCGGACAGGAGCGAAAGCAGGACGAGCGCGACCCCATACAGGTCGGTTCGATGATCCACATCGACTCCCTGGACTGCTTCGGGTGCGGCCCATCTCGGTGTACCGAGAAACGTACCTTCGGCGGTCGGAAACTCGAGGGGCTCCACACAGCTGGCCTGAGGATCGAGCGCCTTGACGAGACCAAAATCGACAATCTTGATGACCCGGCCCTCCGGAGTGTCGCAGAGAAATAGGTTGGAGAGCTTGATATCTCGGTGGAGCAAACCCTGCGCGTGGGCGGCGCCGAGCCCTTCGAGAATCTGCAACCCGTAGTGCACGGCCTCGTCGACCAGCAGTGGACCTCGTCGTTTCATCTCGTCGGCGAGTGTCCGACCGTAGAGGCGCTCCATAGCGATGAACCAGCGGCCCTTGGGTGTTCGAGCGAAGCGCGAGATCTGCACGATGTTCGGGTGGCTCAGTTTCGCGAGCGCGTGCGCCTCCCGCCGCATCCGCTCCGCCGCCGATTCGTCCATGTCGGCTCGCAGCACCTTGACGACGGCGGGCTCCTCGATGTCGGTGTCCTCTGCTGCGTAGACTTCACCCATCGCGCCGAAGCCAAGAAGTTCGATCTTTCGATAGCGAGTCCCTTCGAGTGGATCGTCGGAGTCCGTTGACGCCGCCGGCGACGGCAATGATTGAGCGATCTCGACTTCGGCGGGACGATAGGCGTCCGAAAGATTCGGGGCACCGGAACCGAGCTGCTTGGTCGCTGGCGCATACGTGCCGGACGAGTCGCCGGGTTCTCGTCTTTCGTTCGATGAGGCAGCAGACGGCGTGCCAACACGATGCCGTTCGCCCGAGGGCTCATCGAACGACCCCGCCGTCGGATCAATAACGGTGTCCGGCTCGTACGGTTCTGATGCGCTCGATTCTGCTTGCTGATCGGAGGAAACGTCGTCGTAGGGTTTCGTGAGCGCTTCGTGCACGCCAGCAGTGGGTTGCACAGCTTCACCGCGCTCCACCCGCTGTCGCTGCTTGTCCGGTTTCATCGCAGTCCATCTCGAGCGAGAGAATGTTCGATGGCACGAATTGCGATCGAGGCAATCATGTCAGCCGGCCTTGGCGCGCTTGGTCGCGTTCTTCGCCGCCTTGGGCGTGCGAACGCCCGAGGACTGCGACGCGCCTATGGAGCTCTTCGCGTTCGTCACGGATGCAGAAGCGTCCCTCGTCATACCGCTGAGAGATGCTTCGACGAGCTGCTTCTGCCGCTCTTCACGCCACTCCCAGTACTTTGCCTCGAGATCGCCGAGCCAGACGTTCTTCGGACGATCGCGCTCTACGGTCCGCGCGCGTCGCTCGTATTCTGCGAGAAACGCTCTAGGGTAAAGATCCTCCGTGCATTCCGCCAAAACGGCCGTCAACTGCGGCAATCGGTCGGCGGCTGCTTGCGATTCATCGCCTTGCGCCGCGGCCGGCGCGACACCGTATCTCGCGAGCCGCTCAGCCAGTCGCTCGAGCGCCAACCGCTCGAGGTCCGAGTAGGTCATTCCCCAGTAGTCGGCCATGGCCATCGCGAACGAATCGCCCACATTGCGATGACCATCCTTCACGTTGGAGACGTGCGCCGCGGAAAAGCCGGTGCGTTTGGCGATCACGAGCGCCTGTCCCCATTTTTGCCTGCATTCGGCGACGAGTCGTTCTCGTACGTAGTCGCCGACGATCCTTTTTCGCTCGAGCTGGTCCTGGGTGGCCATGAGTGATGCGCCAATTATTAGCACGATTATCTTGCCAGCGGCCACACAATTTTCGGAGACCAAGAAGATTATCTCGCCTCGGATATCCGGCCAGATGTCTCACTCGGAGCGAAATAGTCGCTGTTTATGCGTGGTGCCGCGAGGGGTTTCACCGAGAAAATGAGCCAGGCGGGCGCCGGCTCAGAAAAAAGTAAGCACAAGATAATAAATTATCTTGACGAAGAGAACGTCCTGCCCCAGGATGCGACCAGGCTGAGCCGAGGGCATTCGAGCTTCGGAACAGTAACCCGCTTCTCGAAGTTTGCGCGAGCGACCGGACCGCTCGTGACAGGCGTCGTGCGCTCAACGGAAAGCAAGCCATGGTCACAAAAGTCGAATCAGTCTGGACACTGAAGCTGACGGGGACGCAGCGCCGATATCTCAAAGGCATTCTCTCGCTCGCCGAACTTGTCGCTCCCGAGCGCACGTACTTGCGCCGCCCCGACACGACGCTGCGAGCAGCGCTTCTCGTCGGCTTGAAAACGATCGCACGCGAGCTCGAGACGAGAGCGAAGAAGCTCCCGCATTTCCGGAGGCCATGATGGTCGCTGCACAGCTGCAAGGAGAGAGAGCGATGGGGACCGGGCGAAACGAGCTCGAGGAAACGCGCGCGCATGTTGCGAGTCTCGAGCGCCAGATCCGAAGCCGCGACGACTACATCGTCGCGCTGAACGAGCGCAATCGAACGCTGCGCGTCGAAATCTACAAGCACCAGGCGGAGGTGGTTCGCCTCAGGCAGGCACTTCGGCAGGCGGGCCTGATGGATGCCGTCCGGGAGTCGTCGACACGGCTCGCTGTCGCTGCTGCACCCGCCGACGCGGACGCTCCGTCGCAGTCAACACCCGGAGAAAAACACGCAACCCGCGGGACCGAGTGACCGAACTTGGAATGGAGGACTTCGTGATGAGCAAGAGAACTACCAGGTGCCGTTCAAGCAACGCCCTCTTCATCAAGGGGTCGGCCCTGCCGCTGGCCACTTGTGCTCCGGTCCTTGTGACGGCGCTCGCCTTCATGGGGTGCGGCGGACCTGCGGATGTCGAACCCGATGACGCGGCCTGCACGATGCCTGGTTGCCATACCGGAGCTAGTGATTCCGGTGCAAGCGTCGCCGATGCCGGCAACTTGGACCCTGCTCATGCCGAGGGTTCGGTCGCCGAGAACCCTGCGCCAGGAACCAGTTGCGTTGCCGCCCCGGGGCCCGACGAGCCGGACGACCACTTCGCCGACACGAACTGCGACGGCATCGACGGCGACAAGTCCCGCGCGATCTTCGTTGCTCCCATGGGGAGCGACGCCGCAGCGGGCAGCATGGATAAGCCTGTCAAGACGATCGGCCACGCGATGGAGGTCGCGGTTGCCGCGAAAAAGAGCATCTACGTTTGCAACGGCAGCTACGCAGAAAGGATCGCGCTGCAAACGAGCGCCGTAAGCTTGTACGGCGGATACGACTGTGCGGCGGGCTGGCGGCGAACGACCGACCGCGCCGTGATTGCGCCGACGCAGGGCCGCGCGCTCACGATTCAGAGCGTCACGGGTCCCGTCCAGATCGACAGGCTCTCCTTTGTCGCGCCGGATGCTGCGCAGAATGGCGAGAGCTCCGTCGCCGTCTGGGTCGCCGATTCGTCGGCACTCAAGTTCACCAACGATCGCTTCCAGGCCGGCAATGCTGGCGATGGTCAACCAGGGGCACCCGTTGCCGCTGATACGGCGCCGCCGTCAAAAGCAGAAGATGGCGTGAGCGTGCTCGCGCCTTGCGGGCGCTGGATCACCACTTGCCAGGCCGGAACGGGTGGACACGCGAGCGCCGGCGCTTGCAGCACGGGCGGGCCGGGCGGAGTCGGTGGAGACGCGCGGCGAACGCCCAATTGGCAACCGAGCGGCGGCGGCGCCGGAACACCGGACGGCGCACCAGGAGGACCTCCCGGCTTTGCGGGAGTCGTTGGCTCACCGGGCGCAGCAGGCGCAGTGGGCATCCGCGCGGCGAGTGGTTTTGGATTCCTATCCGCCAGTGGGTACGAAGCGACGAACGCTGGCGGCACCGGCGGACAAGGTTCTATCGGCCACCCTGGTGGGGGTGGCGCCGGTGGCAATACGTTTTGGAATGGTGGCAACTACGATTCGGCGTACGTCGGCGCGGGCGGAGGTCAGGGGGGGCACGGTGGCTGCGGCGGCCAGGGCGGCAAAGGGGGAAGCGGCGGTGGCGCTTCGATCGCGCTCGTCCTCTACCGGAGCTCGGCGACGCTCTCGTGGTGCGCGCTGAAGACGGCGTCGGGCGGCGCCGGTGGCGCGCCCAGCTATGGAGCGGCGGGGCAACCCGGCGGGCAGCCCGGAGCGGGAGGCAGCGCTCCTGGTTGCGGCGCTCTGCCAGGTTGCAACGGCTACAGCGGCGGAGCGGGAGCTCGTGGGGGTCCGGGCGGCGCAGGAGGGCCAGGCGGCGGCGGACCGTCGATTGGCATCGTCGCCGTCGGCGGCGCACCCGAGCAGGACGCCCTCACGTTCGAGATCGGATCGGGGGGCATCGGCGGCCGCGGCGTCGGCAGCGACGGTCCCGTTGGAATGTCGAGCGCCACGCTGCTCATCGACGCGGACGCAGGCGCGGCTCGCTGAGTCGCGAGGTCCAACGAGAACCTATCGGAGGAGATACTCATGAGATCCAGGATCATTGGCTTTGCCGCTTTCGTTCTCTATTGGCTTGGGTGCACCTCGAGCGACGACGCAGGTCTCGCCACGTGGGCGGGAGCACCGCCGCCCGCTCCTGTCGCCGATCATCCGGCGTGCGTCATCAGCGCCGACTGCCCGGCGGGCCAGCATTGCGACTTGAGCGAATGCGTGCAGGACTGCAACGCAGAGGCGGCCTGCGGAGAAGGGCTCGCGTGCTCGCCTCGCGCGCGGTGCCTTCCTCCGAGCTCGCCCGACGCCGACCCGCCTCCGCCGACGACGCATCTCGGCGACATCTCGGTCGAGTCGAGCAGCCCTCTTTTGACGGACCGCGACACATCGCTCGTCATCAAGCTCAAGAGCTCGTCGGCAACGAGTGTCCGCTACCGCGTCCAGCTCGACGCGCCCCACCTCAGCATCGCGAACACGCGTGGAGAATTCCAAGGTGAGAAGACGCTCACTTTGGGCGTAAAGACAGAGGGCCTGGTCGGTCGC
>WNGB01008578.1_pt1 | contig 19386 bp, 23 predicted proteins | sample 5400681 | NCBI WGS metagenome assembly WNGB01 (sample SAMN13153367, study PRJNA577476) | soil metagenome | isolation source: 115 cm soil or saprolite under grassland replicate 2 | place: USA:California | collected 2016-06-15
TCTTTCTTGTTACATCTCATCGAACAATGGACCAGTGACGCCATGGCCGCAGAAGCGATAAATTGAAAACCATGAGTAGGAGAGAGCGTTCCAGTGGGCGGGCACGTCGAGCGCCCATGCCACGCCCGTCGCCCGGAACGCGCCAGCCACGTCCAACGGCCACCGGCCCGGGCGTCCCCGCGGCGTCGAAGTTTATCGACCTCGACGACGATGACGAGGACACCGTTACATACGACGCGCGGCGCACACCTACCCTCTCATTGCCGGCACTTCTCGCCGAATGCGTCGCTGGGGAGGAAACGGGCGGTGCCGAGAACACCTCTATGAGCGATGCTGATATCGACATCGTGGCGACGGCGAAGTCCGATGGCGTGGAATCGAACATCCATCGGATCGCGGCGAATCGGATCATCGACGACCTCGCGCCCCCGGACTCCAATGCCCGAATTTCGAGCTATGCCAAGGTTCCCAGGCAACCCATATCGATCGCGTCGTCGAACCGGCGGGACCGGGTCAGCGCGTCGGCTTTCCTCCATGTATGCGTTGGCGCGTCCAGCGACCCGCAGCAAAGCGTGGCACCGGCGATCGTTCGTCCGCGTCGGTCGCCCAAGCGTTCGTTTCTCGCCAAGTTCTTGTTCGTGGCGATTCTGGCGCTGGTGTTGATGATCGCCGCGATCGAAATCTCGAGTGCGCGCCACCTGCCGTGGCTGGATCCTCGGCCCCTCCTGGTCCAGCTGTGGAATCTCGTCGCGCAAAAGATCCCCTGGGAGAGCCTCCCCAAATTGCCAAAATTGTAGAGCGTCCGTGCTTGGCCCGAGCGAGGCGATGCGCTCCGCCATGGACGACTACTCGAATCCGCAAGCTGCGAGCGTGCAGATCGAAGATCTGGCTTCCACCGATCCCGTGCTGCTCGCGTGCACGCACGGCGCCGCGTACCGAGGCGATGGCGCATCGGCGCTGCGCGCTCTTGCCAAAGCGCTCAGAAGCGAACGGCTCGACGACTCCAATACCTTAACGAGGTTTCGCAAGCCGGTTCGGAACGGCCTTGAGATCGGTGAGGGTCACTCGTTCGAACTCGGCCGCCTTGCCGTCGAGCAATCTTGCGACACCCCGCTCGATGGCTTGTTCGATCGTCATCCCGAGTTCGTTGGGCCGAACGCTGAGCACGCGCGGTTGTCCGGCGAGGCCTTTGACCGCTTTCCATCCTTCTGCGAGCTCCGCGACCACCGGCGCGCCGCCCGACTCGTCGTCGAGCGACCAACTGCCGTCGGGCTGGCGGTAGAAGGTGAGCGTGCGCATGCTCGAGTGTAGCGCACCTGGCGCCGGTCCGCCGACCAGGTGACGAAAGAGCTTCGGGCCGGCGCATGGGCAACGCTCTCTACCCGCTCGCGCAGCGCGTCGACCGCGACGGGATGTCCGTTCGGGTGACGGTGTTCAGCCCCAAGCAAGAACAATTGGGACTTCCTCCCGTCGTTGTGACGGCGGGCATCCGTAACGGTTGGGTCATCGGCATCGCGTTCTTCGACAGGCGCTCGACCTGCGAATAACTTGGCCCAGAGGGCTAACCTTTGTTCAACTCCACCGCATGGACGTATCTTTCATGCGTCGCGCCGCCAAGGTCGGCAGCATCGTCGTTTCATGCGCGGTGGTCGGATGCGCGAGCCATTGGAAACTCCGAGGTGGCCCCTCCGAGTGCACGAGTATGTGCACCAAGTGGAATCTGGAATTCGTGGCCATCGTCGGCCTCGGCAGCCAAGACGCGACGGGCGAGGGGGCCACGGCGTGCGTGTGCCAAGTGCCGCAAAAACCGGCTACACCCGCATCCCCGCCGGCAGGGAGCGCGGCACCCACGTCGCTGCTTTCGACGCCGATCATCGCCGCAGAGGTGGTCCTCAGGGCACATGCCCAACAGCGACGCGAGGACCAGAAGGCAGACTCGTACGCTCATTGAGCTGCGCTTCTCTTAGCGTTGGTGTTTAGCAAGACGAGTGCCACTTTCCTACGCTCCGACGCGTGCAGCTCGATCAGCCGAACGCCCGAGCCGCCGCCCGGTGCATGCGACGCGATCCCTGGTACAGTGCCCCCCGCACGGAGCGAACATGGGACGAGCGAAAGCAAAAGCAGCCAAGATCGAGAAGGCCAAGATTGTCGGGGATCCCATCATCGACAGCGCCGACAAGCGCATCGTCTACTCCATCGATGTCGGCGGCATGCAGGGCAACGCGTGGGAGTACAAGGACACAGGCGAAGCGGCCCTCGCCGTCGTCAACTTCAATGCCGAAATCCATAGCGCGAAACGGGGCCTCATCTGGTCCGCCGTGAACGAATGGCGCGCGGCGAACCGTGACAAGTATGCTGGACTGCTGAAACAGTTGTAGGCGCGCCGTTTCACTAATGCGGCTTTTGTCGCGTTGACATCGTTCACTCGTGTGCTTCGATCGCCGACGACGAGGGAGACGTCATGCCCGCAGGACCATGCCCGCGGCTCGGTTTCCGCGCGCCCGCGTTGTTCATTCGCACCGCGCGCGAAACGCTGTCGCTCGATGCACTCGGTCGGCAGCTCGTGCTGCTCGCCTTTCTGCCGCACTCGTCAGCCGCAAGCGACGGCGACATACTCGCCGAGGTTCGCGCCGAGCTGCGAGGCCTCGGTGCGGTTCTCGTCGTTGTTTCGCCGGACGGGATGTTCGTCTTTCGTCCCGATGACGATGTCGAGCGGTTCGCGCACGCCAGCGAGCTTTCGGCCGACGACATCGGCGCAGCGCACGCTGCCTTCGGTCTCTCGACATGCGCGCATGGCCTCCGTTCGCCCGGGCTCTTTCTGCTCGATGAGGATCGAATCGTTCGCTTCGCCTATGCGTGGGACGACCCCGAGGCCATCGACCTCGCGGCGATCCGGGACGCGCTCACCGACGCCGGTCGAGCCCTGATCGTCCCGTCGAGCCGCAAGCGTGTTTCGCGGCGCGACATGATGTTGGCGACGCTCATCTCGGCACTATCGCTGCTTCTCGTCGCCGGCTGTAAACGTCGCCCCAGCACGACTGAGCAGGCCGAAAGCACGGCCAGCAATCTCGATGTCACCCTCGACGTCAACGGCAAGACCAGCAAAATTCACATCGACGTACGTTCGTCGCTTCTCGATGTCTTGCGCGAGCGCATGGGCCTCACCGGGACCAAGAAGGGATGCGATCACGGCCAGTGCGGAGCCTGCACCGTCCTCGTCGACGGCCGGCGGGTGACCTCTTGCATGATGCTCGCCGCTTCGGTCGAAGGCTCCAAGGTGACGACGATCGAGGGGCTCGCGAACGGCGAGCTTCATCCGATGCAGGCTGCATTCATCGCCGAGGACGCGCTTCAGTGCGGCTACTGCACGCCAGGCCAGATCATGAGTGCCATCGGTCTTCTCGCGGAGGGACAGGCAACGACCGACGACGAGGTTCGCGAAGCCATGAGCGGCAATATCTGCCGGTGTGGCGCCTACACGAACATCGTGGCCGCGATCCGAAAGGCGAGGACCGTATGAACATTCCGCCGTTTCGCTATCTCAGAGCGGCCGACGAGAAGGCCGCGCTCGGCGGGCTGGCGAGCCAGGATTCGGCTCTGCTGGCCGGGGGCACGAACCTCGTCGACATGATGCGGCTCGGCGTGATGCGTCCGGCCGTCGTCATCGACGTGAGCCGCCTTCCGCTCTCCCGCATCGACGTCACACCCGAGGGCCTTTCGCTCGGTGCCATGGCAAGGAACAGCGACGTCGCGCATCACCCGCTCGTCCGCGAACACTTCCCGGTCCTCGCGGAGGCGCTCCTGTCCGGCGCGTCTCCCCAGTTACGCAATCTCGCCACGGTGGGGGGCAATCTTCTGCAGCGCACGCGCTGCGTGTACTTCCGCGACGTCGAAAACCCGGCCTGCAACAAACGCAATCCAGGCTCGGGATGCGCAGCGATGGATGGCTGGACGCGGATGCACGCCGTTCTCGGGACCAGCGATTCGTGCATCGCCGCCCATCCTTCGGACATGTGCGTCGCACTCGCGGCGCTCGACGCCGTGGTGCACGTCCGCGGACCGAAGGGCGAGCGCGCGATCCCGGTAGCAGACTTCCACACCATCCCCGGAGCGCGTCCGGAGATCGAAACGACGCTGGGGCGCGACGAGCTCATCGTGCGCGTCACCGCGCCCGCAACGGCGTTTTCGAAGCGCTCGCGCTACGTGAAGGTGCGCGACCGGGCATCGTATGCGTTCGCACTCGCTTCTTGTGCAGCGTGCCTCGAGATCGACGGGAGCGGCATCGTGAAGCAGGCACGGGTCGCGTTGGGAGGCGTGGGTACCAAGCCTTGGCGCAGCCTCGATGCCGAACGCGCGATTGTCGGGAAGAAACCCGCGGCCGACGTCTTCCGCGGGGCTGGGGAAATAGCCATGAACGGCGCCCGAACGCGCCCGGACAACGCCTTCAAAGTGGAGCTCGGCCAACGCGTCGTTGCGCGGGCGCTCGAGCTCGCGGCGAGGGCGCCGTGAACGAACCGATCACCGGCAAAGGTCTCGACCGCGTCGACGCACGAGCGAAAGTGACGGGAAAGGCGGCGTACGCGGCGGAGATCGCCGTCGCCAACGTGACCTACGCCGTGATTGTCGGCGCCTCGATCGGCAAGGGAAAGGTCACCGCGATCGACGTGGCGGCGGCCAAGAGAGTGCCCGGCGTTCTCGCGGTTCTCACCCACGAGAACGCGCCGAAGCTGCCCGGAGCCGACAAGCCGCGCGTCTCACCGCAGGACAGGATGCTCCAGTTCCTCCAAGACACGCAGATTCACTACGACGGGCAACCCATCGCGCTCGTAGTCGCCGACACGCTCGAACGCGCGCGCGAGGCCGCCGGTCTCGTCGTCGCACGGTACGACGCCGAGAAGCCCGCGCTCTCGATGGAAGCGGAGATGGGATCGGCTTACGCGCCCAAGGAGACGGTCCGCGGTCCCACCGACACGCGCCACGGAGACTTCGAGGCGGCGTTCGCCAAGGCCGCCGTTAAGGTCGATCAGACCTATACGATGGCGCCCGAGAACCACAATCCGATGGAGACGCACGCCACGATCGCCGTCTGGCAAGGCGACGACAGGCTCACGCTCTACGATACCACGCAGGGCGGCTTCATCGTGCGCGACAAGATGGCGACGCTCTTCGGCCTGCCAAAAGAAAACGTCCGTGTCATTTCCCATTTTCTCGGCGGCGGCTTCGGCTGTAAGGGGTCGCCCTGGTCCCACGTCCCGCTGTGCGCGATGGCGGCCAAGGTAACCCGGCGCGCGGTGAAGCTGGCGCTGACGCGCCAACAGATGTTCCACTTCGTTGGCCACCGGCCGCGCACGGTCCAGCACGTCGCACTCGCCGCCGACAAGAAGGGCAAGCTCGCCGCGATACGACACGAACTCGTCGCCTGGACGTCGCGCATCGACGAGTTCATCGAGCCGGCGGCGTCGTGGACACGTCCGATGTACGCATGCGATAACGTGACCACGACGCACCGCATCGTGCGTCTCGACGTCGCGACGCCGACCTTCACGCGCGCGCCGGGCGCGGCGAGCGGCTCGTTCGCCATGGAGACGGCGATGGACGAGCTCGCGTACGCGCTCAACATGGACCCGCTCGAGCTCAGGCTGACGAATTATGCAGAGAAAGATCACGATTCCGGCAAGCCATTTTCGAGCAAGGAGCTGCGCGCTTGTTATCGGCGTGCCGCCGATCGCTTCGGGTGGGCCAAGCGCAAGATGCCGCCTCGCAGCACGCTCGATGGGCACTGGCTGGTCGGTATGGGCATGGCGACGGCGGCCTATCCCGCGCACCAACGGCCGTCGTCGGCCATCGCGAAGATCAAACAGGACGGCACCGTGGTCGTTCAAGCGGGCTCGCACGACCTCGGCACCGGGACGTACACGATCATGGCGCAGATCGCCGCCGACGCGATCGGGCAGTCTTTCGAGAAAGTCCGATTCGAGCTCGGCGACACGACGATGCCCGAAGCGCCGCTCGCGGCCGGATCGCAGACGGCGGCAAGCGTGGGATCTGCCGTCAAGAAGGCCGCAGCCGCGGCCCGCGCCGAGCTCGTGAAGACGGCGATCGCCGACTCCCGCTCTCCGCTGTACGGCACGCCGGAAGCGGAGATCGAGGCGGCCGACGGCGTCCTGCAAGCAAACGGAAAACGAGACCCGTACGCCGACATCGTACGACGCTCGGGCAAGGGTGAGATCGCCGCGAAAGTCGACGCCAAGGAGAGAGAAGAGCGGAGTGCGTTTGCCTGTCACGCTTTTGGCGCACAGTTCTGCGAGGTCAGGGTCGACGAAGCGACGGGAGAAATACGGGTCGGCCGCGTCGTCGGGGCTTTCGCGGGCGGCACCATTCTCAACGCGAAAACCGCGCGAAGCCAGCTCCTCGGCGGCATCGTGTGGGGGATCGGCCTGGCGCTGCTCGAACGCGCCGAGCGCGACGCGCGCACCGGGCGCGTCGTCACCCGGGAGTTTCAGGATTATCACCTGCCGGTCAACGCCGATGTCCCACCCATCGAGGTCATCCTCGTCGATGAGGTCGACCCGCACGTGAGCGACGTCGGAGCGAAGGGCCTGGGGGAGATCGGCATCACCGGCATGGGCGCCGCGATCTCCAACGCCGTCTTCCACGCCACCGGCAAACGCATCCGCGATCTGCCTATCACGCTCGATCGGCTTCTGTGAGGTCAAGATGATCGAACTCGAACGGATCTGCCGAGAGGCCGCCGCACTCCGCTCGCGGGGTGTCCCCCTCCTGCTTGCGACGGTCGTGCGCGTTTCGGGTTCGGCTTATCGACGGCCAGGCGCGCGCATGTTGATCGCGGAAGACCGATGGATGGCTGGATCGGTCAGCGGTGGATGCCTCGAACGGGACATCCTTCTACGGGGCGCGTTCCACACCCGAGGCGGCTCGCCGGTCCTCGTCACCTACGATACGACTTCCGACGACGACGCCCGCTGGGGCGGCGCTCGGGGCTGCCATGGCGTCATCGAGGTGCTCATCGAGCGCATCGATCCGCGAAGCGAGCTCGATCCGACCCACTTCGCCAGCAGCTGCTTCACCGCCGAAGAAGTGGGTGCGCTGGCAACCGTGTTTGCCTCCGACGATCCTTTGGTTCCGGTGGGCGCGCGGGTGGCAGCACGCCGCGGCCATGTCGTCGGGTCGACCCTGCCGGAGGGGACGGTGCGCGACACGCTTGCGCAAGAAGCACTGGCTGCCCTCGTGGATGGCGCCTGCCGCGCCCGTATTCATCTGTCTGGCCGCGTCGAGGCGCTCGTCGAGCTGTTCACGCCGGCACCCCACCTCTTCGTACTCGGCACGCGGCACGACGCGCTGCCGCTCGTTACGTTGGCGCATGCGATCGGCCTTACCGTGACGGTGGCGGATACTTGGGCACCGGCTGCGACGCGGACGCAGTTCGCCGCCGCCGACTGCCTCCTTTTCGCCCCTCCCCACGAGATTGCGCGCGCCGTCGACGCGCATGCCCGCGCCGCGGTGGTCGTGATGACGCACGATTATGAACGGGACCGCGATCATCTCGCCGCGATCCTCGGCACTCGAGCGCGCTACATCGGGGTGCTCGGTCCGCGCGCGCGAACCGCACGCATGCTCGCCGATGCCGGAGTGAAGCTGACTGACGACATGCTCGGGCGGCTCCACGCTCCGGTCGGTCTCGATCTCGGCGGCGAGACCCCAACAGAAATCGCGCTCGCGGTCGTGGCCGAGATTCAGGCGGCTCTCGCCGGCGCGTCGACGCGTCCTCTGCGGGAGTTGCCGGGAGCGATCCACGCCGACGAGCGGCAGGCCGCGGAACCCAACGAGCCACACAGCGTCGAGGAGCTCGCATGAAGATCGTTGCGGCCGTGCTCGCCGCCGGCGCATCGCGGCGGTTCGGGCGCCCCAAGCAGCTCGTCCCTTTCGGTGGCGAGCCCCTCGTTCGTCGCGCCGTTGCTGCAGCTCGGCTCCCCGATATCGAAGCAACCGCGGTGGTACTCGGAGCCAACGCGGAACCCGTCGTGCAGGCTCTCGATGAGCGCGTCGTCCCCATTCGCAATCCGTCATGGCAGGAAGGCATCGCTTCATCCATCCGTACGGCCGTCGGATGGGCAGAGAAGCAACATGCGACAGCGCTCGTCCTTCTCCTCGCGGATCAACCGCTCGTCGCATCGACGCACGTCGCGCGCTTGATCGCCGCCTGGCGCGGCGGCGCCGTCGCCGCTGCGTCCGCGTATTCGGGCGTGCTCGGCGCACCGGCTATTTTCGACGCCCGCCTCTTTGCGGAGCTCGGCACGTTGCAAGGCGACGATGGCGCGGGAAAGATCCTGCGGTGGCATGCGAATATCGCGGCCGTCGCATGTGCGGAGGCGGCGGTCGACATCGACACACGTGCCGACATCGAAGCACTCGATGGTCGGCCGCAGAGCTCCGACCGCTCGGGGGCGAGGGCTCGTCTCGTCAAGTTCGGTCTGCCGCTCATCGGCTTCATGGTGGGCGCCGTCGCCGGAGCCACGGTCACCCATGCAGTCGGGCTTGCGAGCATTGCCGTACCAACACTGCTGGTCGGCGCGCTCACCGTCACGGCGTGGCGCACGATCCGTCGCTCGTCGAGGCGCCACGCGATGCCCGGGCACGAAGAGGGGGACGCGGCCACAGCTTCGTCGCAACTACGTACGTCGATGATCCGCCTCGTCGCGACCAAAGCGTCGCCGTCGAGCGGGAGTCAAGGACCATCCGCGATTGATCGAGGGGAAGCGCACGCGATTCACGACGAGGCGCACCCCTCGCGTCGACGTGACCGGTGATTTCGTGCCCAGTAAGTTCGCGGTTTTCCAGAGCATCGATGCGCTCGACTGGTCAGACCAGCTGGTCAGGCCAGTCGATTTCTGGTCGGAGCACTGACCACCGGCGCTTTTGAGGACATCGCAATCATTTGGCGTGATCGGACGATTGCGAACACCGCGTCCCGCTGTCGACGCGCCAGTACCACCGAGCGACAACGATCAGTCGTCGACGACAACCCCCGATGACAGTTTGTTTGCAGTGGTGACCGAAAACAGCCGTGCGAGTGAATGCGAGGACGGTTGCGCGAACGCCTCGTCACAATCGAGCTGCCCGGGCGTTCGAAACGACAATCTCGGTACAACACTTGCCTCGTCGCGCCGCGGAGGCGCGAATGGGAAAGGAATCGTTCTCGTGGTTGTGGGTGACTCTCGCAAGCTCGGCGATCGCAGGATGTGGCGCGGCGCCTCCGAACGACGACGGTGAGCTCGGAGAAACCGCCGACGAGCTCTCGGGTATTTACGAATTGCGGGCCGTTCATTCGGGCAAATGCGCCGATGTCGCGAGCTCGAGCACGTCCAATGGCGCGAACATCCAGCAATGGACGTGTAATGGCCATACCAATCAGAGATGGCTGCTGAGGTCGCTCGGGAGCGGCGTGCATCAAGTCATCTCGTACAACAGCAGCAAATGCATGGAGGTCAACGCCGCCAGTCTGACGAACGGAGCCAACGTCGACCAGTGGACATGTCAAAGCGCCAACCATCACAAGTGGCTGCTCACGTCGGTGGCCAGCGGCATTTACACGTTGACGAACGTCAATAGCAGCAAGTGCCTCGACGTGTCGGGCGCGAGCACCGCCGACGGTGCGAACCTCCAACAGTGGACGTGCTCGGGCAACACCAATCAGCAGTGGAAGCTCGTTCCTATCACCACCGGGCGCAAGTTCGGCAGCCACACGTTCCGTTATGCCAGCGGCACCATCTTGCCGCAGGTCTTGCAACCGACGTTGGATTCGACGACCGCCAAGTTCTACGACCGATGGAAGGCCGCCTACGTGAGACAAGGATGTGGTGGCTTCTACATTTTGACCGGCGGCGGAACGGGAACCGATGTCGGCGATACCGTGTCGGAAGGCCACGGCTACGGCATGGTCATCACCGCCATCATGGCCGGCCACGATCCGAACGCGAGGACGATTTTCGACGGCATGTACAATTTCTACAAGAAGTTTCACGCGACGAGCAGCAGCTTCTTGATGGACTGGACGGTGGACGTCGGAGCCGGCTGCACGGTCCCGAGTGGCGGCCATGACACCGCCACCGATGGCGATCTCGACATCGCGTTTGCTCTGCTGCTCGCCAATCGGCAATGGGGGAGCTCGGGCACTGTCAACTATCTCGCTGCTGCCAAGAGCGCCATCTCCGCGGTCAAGTCACTCGAGGTGAATTCCACGACCCATTTGACCTTGCTCGGCGATTGGGCCAAGGGCGATTCGACCTTTGGAACCGGGACGCGCCCCTCCGATTTCATGCTCGACCACTTCAAAGCGTACGGCAGGGCCACGGGCGATACGGCGTGGACCTCGAGCGTCAACAGCACGTACAACCTCGTCTCGTTCATGCAATCGACGTATGCATCCTCGACCGGGCTCCTGCCGGATTTCGTCGTCAACACGACGTCCACCGCGAAGCCCGCTCCGTCCAATTACCTCGAAGACATCACCGACGGCCAATACGCCTACAACTCGTGTCGCATTCCCTGGCGGATCGGCACGGACTTCGTGACCAGCGGCGACACCCGCGCGAGGGCGGCGCTCATGAAGTTGAACAGCTGGATCAAGAGCAAAACGAGCGGCAACCCGTCGAACATCAGGGATGGTTACAAGCTCGACGGCAGCACGGGCTCGGCCCAGAGCGGGTGGAGCCTCGCCTTCGAAGCACCGTTCGGCGTTTCGGCCATGGTCGACTCGTCCAATCAGGCTTGGCTCAACGCGATCTGGAGCCACACGTCTTCTGTGTCCAATCAGGGATATTTCGAGGACTCGATCAAGATGATCAGCATGCTCGTCATGTCGAACAATTGGTGGGCACCCTGATCGACGCGGCTCGTCGCGGCCAACGGCCCGCTCTTGTGATTTGAACCACCCCCTCGCCCAAACAGGACGAGTTCATCGGTCGGGCGCGGGCGTTTCCTGAATGCACTGGCGCTATCGGGCTGTGGCTAGCATGGCAAGCGACCGCCGCACGATGCTTTCGAGGCTGGCATCTCCCACGTGGGCATCTGCGCGAACGCGCTCGAGCGCCCTCTGCGCCTCTCCTTCGCGAAAGCCGAGTGAGCGGAGCGCGAGGAACGCTTGTTCGTATACCGTGACCGTGCGAGGAGCGACGACGCGGCCATAGTCCATACCGTCGGCGTGTGTTGTCTCGCGGACTCACCACACCAGTTCATTGCCTACCGGTCACGTCTTCGAAGACCTGGTCCGCGGGTAACGTGAGCACTTGGCGGCCAAGCTCGCGTGCTTTCTCACGCGGCACGTCGGCGTAGCGCGATCGAAACGAGGAGGTCGGGCGTACCGTGATTGTCTTTCCGCTGCTCTTCTGCTTGTACGTCGTGGCAAGCTCGCTCTCGGTTCCATCGACCACGACGAGATTGAGCTTTCCGGCGCTGGCACCGGTTGCGGCGGCGGCACCGTCGGCGATGCATGAGAACATGACTTGGCGCGGGCTACGATGCGAGACCTCGAGATCGAAGCTCCCCCGTTCGAGACCGAGCTTGCCGAGCGCATACTGACCCATGCGGTACCCAGCTACCGCCCACGGACCGGGCGCGCCATGTACGGCGGCAACGCGGTCGAGCTCGGCTTCGCCAGGATCGGGACCCTTGTCGCAACCGAGCAGAGCAAGGGATGTGGCAACAACGAAGAAAACCCGCTTCACCGACCCAGTGTAGCGTGAGAATCGGCGCCTGCGGTGCTCAACCGAGCTCGATGGACATGTAGACGGCGGTGGCCGGGCAGCACGACTGAAACTGCTCGGTATGTCGAATCGGCGGAGGGGCGCGCGAGCGGTCGTGCTCCGCGAAGCCACGATTTCGGAAGAAAGCCGAAGCCGTCGTCGTCAGGAGATGAGCCTCCTTGACACCGAGCTCTCGCACCCGTTTCAAAACGTGATCGCAGAGCGCGCTGGCGATGCCTCGGCCGCGGAGAGATTCTGAGACGCACACCGAGCGCAGGAGCGCGTGATCTCCAACCCTTTGAATGGCGGCGGTCCCCACCAGCGAAGAGCCGGACCATGCGAGAGTGAACCCAGGAAGATGCTCTCGGACATCGGAGATCGGCAGCCCAGCGGTAGCAAGCATCGTTTCGATCTTCGAAAGATCGTCGGGTCGCGCGCCTCTGATCTGCAGATCCGGGAGAGAGTTCGAAGGGATTGGCATTTTGTATCCACCAGCGTAGCAGCTGGCTCCACGACGGAGCTCCGATGGTAGACTGGCGCCCGAACCTCGAGGTGACGCGCCATGACGACCGGACGAACCGTGCAGCTATTCGAATACGCGATGTGCGAAACGTGCCGAAAGGCGAAGAAGTGGCTCGGCGGTCATGGGGTCGCTTACGAAAGCGTTCCGATCGTGGAGAAGCCGCCCACGCTCGGCGAGCTCGAAAAGCTCGTCCACCAAAGCAAGCTGCCCGTCGACAAGTGGTTCAACACTAGCGGCCAGAGCTATCGCGCCCTCCTCGCACGCATCGGAAAGGACGGCTTCGCCAAACTCGGCGCGGCGGAGAAGCTCCGCCTTTTGGCAGCTGATGGAAAGATGATCAAGCGTCCGGTCCTGGTGACCGGCGACCGTGTCCTCGTGGGGTTCGACGAGAAACAATATCGCGCGCTCGGAAGTTGATCGGCGAGAGTCTGGCTTACGGTTTGGCTCCGCGAACGACATACTGTTCCGGAAGAGTCTCCGACTGAACGACCGCTGCCCGAAGTCCGCCGCCTTGGAGCTCTTTGACGACTTGCTCCGGCGGCAAGCGGTGCTTCGCGGGAGGACCCATCGCGGACTCGAGTGTGAAATCGACGACCAGCAAGGATCCTCCGAGTCGCAGCGCGCGCGCGAGCTTGCCGGCGTAGACCGCTCGATCGTCGATGTGATGCCAGGTATCGACGACGATGATCCGATCGACGCCGTCCGGCGGCAGATTCGGATCGTCGGCCGCGACGACACGGGGCTCGACGTTGCTCCACCCGGACTGGCGAACACGGCGGTTCATGTACTCGACCATGTTCGGCTCGACATCCAACGCCAGTACCCGGCCTCGATTTCCCACGGCTTTCGACAAATACGGGAGGAAGTACCCGGTGCCGGCACCGATGTCGGCGACCACGTGGCCCGCGTGAATATCGAGCAGAGTGACGACTTCGGCGGGCTTCTGCCAACTGTGCCGCTCCGGACTATCGAAATGGCGGGCAAACCGTTCCACCTCGGAGAAATCCATATGGTAGCCCTGCTTGCCGTGGTGGTGCTCCTCCGCCTGCGGGTGGTGTTCGGTGGGCGGTGCAACGGAGGACGCGGAGCTTGCGTTCGCTGCGGGCCGAGGCTCGGGCGGCGAGGGAGGCTGCGACGTGCGGCAGGCTGCGAACGAGAGTGCAAGGGCCGTCCAGCGCATGACCGGCGGCTACCCTATCGCCAATCGCTCGAGACGATCACGAATTTGTGCCTCTTCCCAGGCGTTTCGCGCAAGTCCAAGCGCGTTCGCGAGCTCGGCACGTGCTTCGTCGCACCGGCCGAGGTCCTCGAGCAGAATCCCGCGAACCAGGTGGGCATAGGGGTAGGCGCTGCAATCGATGCCTCCCTCATCGAGGAGCGCCGAGCAGCGTTGGCCTCGTCGCGGAGTTCTTCGACCCCGGCCCGAACCGCCGAAGCGGGCGACCGACGAGCTGGGTTCGCCAAAGCTCGCAGAGTTCGGGAGAATACCGACCGTTTCGATGCAGACCAGATATGCTGCTCCCACGAGAGGTGGACTCATGGCACTCACGCTCTACACCGATGGCTTTTTCATCAGCCCCTACGCCTTTTCGGTCTTCGTCGCCCTCGAGGAGAAGGGGGTGCCCTACACCCTAGCGACGGTGTCGCTGGCCGATCAGGAGCAGCATCGTGCGCAATTTCTCGAGCGCACGAAGCTCGGCCGCGTGCCGGTCATCGATCACGACGGGTTTTGGCTCGCCGAGTCGGCGGCGATCGTCGACTACTTGGACGAGGTCTTCACCGGGCCGCGGTACCGTCGCGCGCTACCCGAGGACGTCCAAGAGCGGGCCCGCGCTCGGATGGTGATGCATTGGATTCGCTCCGATCTCATGGAGTTGCGCCAAGAGCGACCCACGACGACGATATTCTATGCGCCCGCCGATCAGCCGCTCACGCCGGCCGGAGACGCGGCCGCCAAGCGCCTCGTCGAAATCGCTCTGCGGCTGGTGCCCGAGGCCAGGAGTTCGTTGTTCGGGGGCTGGTGCATTGCCGATAGCGATCTCGCCTTCATGCTGCAGCGGCTCCTCCTCAGTCGCCACGACGTCCCCGGGCGGCTGCGCGCCTTCGTGGATGCGCAATGGGCGCGCCCGTCGGTGCAGAAGTGGGTGAGGCTCGAGCGCCCTGCCTATCGCCCCTACTGAGCGCCTGCCCTACGGCCGGTCCCGTACTCCGGAGTTCTGCTCCGGCGACGGGTACACGTAGGCGCCGTCGATCGAAAACGTAATCCAGTGAGTCGTGTGATATCCGCCGCCGATCGTGACCCGCCGATTCTGCTTGGGAGGCATCACGGTCATATCGAATACGAACAGATCGGGATGATATTTCGACCCCAGCCAGACCTCGGTTTCGTCGGGCTTCCAGGCGATCGCATGGTTGCGCAGAGCGGGCGGATCGGGGTTACCCGGGTCGGGCACCCCCTCGGCGTGGACGCGCGCGACCACTTTGCCGGTGGCGACGTCGGCCATCTCGAATCCAAAAAACTGAAAGACGTTCCCGACCACGTAAGTGTCGGCGCCATTGACGGCGTGCGGGCCCACGATGTCGCCGAACGTCAAGTCGCGAACGATCTTGCTCGACGCAATGTCGACGACCGACACGAGTGGCGAGCTCTTAGTCTCCATGTAGGCATACTTGCCCGAGATCCCGATGTCCGTGTCGTGGACCAACGACGTGAGCTTGAATTCGCCGATCTGCATGCCCGTCTTGGGGTCCAACACGAACTCCAGCGGCTCGGTGTATTTCTCGCCGGCGGGCACGTACAGTTTCGTTCCGTCGATCGACACGTCGCCGCGATCGGCTCCCGGTGAAAGATCTTTGCTCCAGATCAGCTTGTCGGTGAGAAGGTCCATCGCGATGACCCGTCCGCCGCCGGAGGTCTGATAAAAGAGATAAAGCGCGTGCAGAAGGACGTTGCCGCAGACGCCGCGCAGATCCCCGGACGCTCCCGGCAAGGGGCCGATCGCCTTGATCATCCGATGGCCCTTGTCGATGTCGTAGACGTTCACTTTGTTGCCGGCGGATCCCGCATAGATGTACCGCTGCACGGGCCCGCCCCCCGGCGTCGCGCCGCCGGTTCCCGTCGCACCGCCATTTCCGGTGCTTCCGCCGCTGGACGATCCATCCACCGGCCCGCCAGTGCCGGTGGTCGCGCCCGACGCGGAGCCGCCCGTTCCCGAGGCGCCGCCGCTGCTGCCACCGGTCGTGTTGCCGGTGTTGCCCCCGCTGTTGTTCGCGCCCGCCGTCGCGGAAGTGTCCGCCGGTCTCGGCGGCTCAGACGTTCCGCTGCAGCCGGCCCACGACGCGCCGCCAACGATCGAGAGAACCATCGAAACGCATCTCATTCTCGGCATCGCGGTCCTCGGATAGCGTAAAAGGCCGAACGGGACAAACGCACGGAAAAGATATCAGCGCGCGAACCTTTCGCCATCCCGCAATCGAAATCAGATGAGACATGAAAAATACACGTCCCTTCGGGCCCTACTCGAAGAGCTGGATTTCCGCGCTTTGAAAATCATCAGCGCCGCAAAACATGCTCAAGGAGGACCTGGCAGGGGTCTTCCGCGTGAAAGTTGGCAAGCGAATTCGGATCTTCTACCTCGCTTCATCTGTGCACAATACGGCGATCGTTCTGATGATCGGCTACCGCAAAGAAGGTGACAAGAACGACGCCTACGAAGTGCTCCGTCGGCTATTGCATCGAGGTGCCTTCGACGCTCACTTTGCCGAGCTTGGTGTGCGCAAGCCGAAACTGTAGGCGTGGGTGCCCCTCATGCTGGCGTATCGGCCGTGCTTCCGTACTGTTAGGCGGAATCGACGGATGGGGCGGATTGTGCGGCGCCGAGAGGGAGGGGTGATGCTGGCAGGCTACTTTGGCTCGGGTTTCCGCACGAAAAAGACGGGCGAGCCTACGGTGAAGAACAGCCACCCGTTCGCGTCCAAGAGCTCGGCCCGGTACACGGTGGGCGCCATCCCCGGCGCCAGCTGGTTGTTCTCCGATAGCGGCAGCGCTTCCCATTTGAGCTTCGGCAAATCCGGTCGCATTTCTCAACCTCCGCTGCAACCGTACCACTCCGTCGGCGAGAGAGAAGCGCTTTGCCGAAACTCGGCCGCGTTCGGTTGGCGGCGCACTCGTTACGCGCGCTCCTCAGCGGCACGCGGTGGAGAGCACTGCCACGTCCCCGTCGGTCGCGACCTTGAAATCGAGCGTCGCATGCGTGACTTCCATTCTATACGCGTGGCCGGGGGCGAGCGGATCGCAGCGCTTCCTCTTATATGCCGGGGGAATGTCACCGTACTTCCACTCGCCGGCGATCGACATCCGCGGGTCGTGCGTCAGCGCCAGGCTGCAGATTAGCTCGCTGGGGGCGGTCCCGCCGTCCTGCGCGCCGATCTCGTACACGTCGAGGTCCATGACACGCGAGGGCTCTTCGCCGTTTCCGCACTGAGCGAATCGGAAGACGTAATCGGGGCCGCGCCGGTCGACCGCGATGCCCACGGCCAGGTCGCTGGGCGGCTTTCTCCGGCAACTCGCCGCGAGAACGACGAGCAGCCACACCCGGGTGTGCCTTCCATTCATTTCCAATCACTTTCTTGCCACCTCCTCGGAGAGCGCGTCAACCTCGTCAGCGACCCAAGCTGTACCCGCAGTGTTACCCATGTCCTGTCCGGACCGACGGTGACTGGATCGGGGACGGGGACTGGATCGGGGACGGGGACCGTCACCGTCTCCGTCACTGACACTGCCCCCATCACTGACGCTGATATTTGAGTTGGGGACGGTGACAGTGACTGGATCGGTGATGGGGACGGTTGCGGAGACAGCGACAGGGACAGCGCCACTCCGCGACGCCCATTGTCGTAGGAAGGCCGCGCCAGGCTTCGCCTGGCACTGGCCTTGCGCGAAGCGCTATGCGCCTGTAACCGATATCAACCCGCCTCGCTCGATGGGCCATTGTCAATTGCAACGCCGCGCCTCCTTCCCGGCCGTCGTCCGGCCGCCTCCGGCTTGCAAAGCACCGGACGACGTCCGGGAAGGAGGCGCTCATGGCAATGCAAGTTCACGAAATGGCTCCCTCGATCGTCGAAGCTCTCGCCCCACTCATGCCGCTCATCCAAAGGCAAGATCGGGCGCTGGCTGTGCAACTTCGCACGGCCGCCAGCAGCATGGTCCTCAACATCGCCGAGTCGGAGTACAGCGACCCCGGCAACAAGCGCGCTCGCCTCTTCACCGCCGCGGGGTCGGCGAACGAGTCCCGCTCGGCCATCCGGGTGGCGGTTGCGTGGGGTTACGTCCGGCAGGAGCGCGCGGCGGACGTACTCGCTCGACTCGATCGGGTAATGGCCATCCTCTGGAAGCTCACGCACGGCCCGTGAGCCGTGCGTCGCCACCGGCGCCCGCGACAAGCGAGAGCCCGTGGCGCGTAGGTCAGTGACCGCCGACGAGGTGCACCAGAGTGCCGAGCACGTGATCGAACCGGCGCCTGAGCTCGGCGTCGACATCGGGCAGGTAGCCCAGCGCCGCAGATACTTCGAAGCACGCGAGCACCTCGCGCAAAGAACCGAGCGCCGTATGGTAACGCGCCGCGCGATTCTTGCCGCGAGAATAGCTTCCCTCGGCGAGGTTCAACGGAGCGCTCGTGAGCGCCCTCCTGCACTGCCTGGCGAGATCCGGATCGCGCCGCTCGAGCTCTTTGACGAGAGGCCCGAGCGAACGAACGAGACCCAGGAGGACGGGATAGATGCGAAGCATGGCGAACTCCTTTCGTGCGTGCCGATCCGCGCACCCGCGCGCGGGGGCACCCCCGCCGTCCCCTCCGCGCGCAGGAGCTGTCCAGGCTGCGAGCGAAGCGAGCACCGCGCGGAGCCGCGCGCAGGCCCGCCACTTGGATGATCGGCAGTCCACATCACCTACCCACGTGGGCGGGCCGAGCACGGCCCCGGCCTGGACGGCTCCGAGCACGGAGGTACGATCCAAAGACCCGAGCGCCCGTCACGCTCTCTCGCTCCCGCGCGTTGCGCTGCCACTCGCCCTCGCACGCGCTCTCGCCCTCGCACGCGCGCACGCTCGCCCCTTGCTTGCATTGGCTCTACTCAGTGACACCCACGCGGGCGGGGCGAGCACGATCCCGACCTGGACGGCTCGAGCGAGCCGCGCCGACTGTCACCATCCATACCGCACCGCGAGCCACAGAACTACGCCGAGCACCGCCGCGATGGCCAACATCAGCGCGGCGCCGGGGACCAAGAACGGAAGAACGAGCAACACAATCCCGGTCAGCAGGTGCGGAGGGCGCGCCATCTTGCGGCCGTACACGAGGAGCACGAATCCCGCGGACGACACGAGCATGCCGGCCAGCAACGAAGATGCGTCAAAGTTCAAAGAGCGTCGGAGTCGGGACTACTCGTGCGCGTGTTCGTCGAGCCAGTTCAGCAGCTTGCGGACGCTCCCTCTGGCGAGCGCCACGCTCGTGTCGGCCGCGCCATAGTAGAGATAGATGGTGTCGCCGTCGGCACCGAGGGTGTACCCGCATGGAAACGTGACGTTGCCGACATCTCCTTCACGCTCGTAGCTGGTTTCCGGACCGAAGATCCACGAGTCGCCTCGTCGAAGGCAGTGGTCCGGCTTGTCCAGCGCGAAAAGCGCAACGCCGAGTCGATAGAGGCTGCCCGACGCCGTGTGCTTGACGCCATGGTAGATCATCAGCCATCCTCGCGTAGTTTCGATGAGCGGCGGCGAAAGACCCACCTTGTTGGCGTCCCACCATGCCCCCCTCCGCGCCGGAAGAACCAGCTTGTGGCCCCCCCAATTACGTAGGTCCGGCGAGAAAGATATCCATATATGGGCCCCCGAATCGGCATTGGGGCGGTGAATGAGCGCGAAGTTTCCATCGATTCGCCGGGGAAGCAGCGCGGCGTCCTTGTCATCCGGCTGCATCACCAGCCCGCAGCGCTCGAACTTGTGAAAATCGTCGGTGAGCGCGAGAGCGACACCCGGTCCCCCTTTGCTGAACGCCGTGTACGCCACGGCGTATTTGCCGAGTTCTTCCACGAACGTGATCCGAG
>WNGB01008805.1_pt1 | contig 19385 bp, 21 predicted proteins | sample 5400681 | NCBI WGS metagenome assembly WNGB01 (sample SAMN13153367, study PRJNA577476) | soil metagenome | isolation source: 115 cm soil or saprolite under grassland replicate 2 | place: USA:California | collected 2016-06-15
CAAGGGCAATCTGGTGGCGGTGATCTCGAACGGCACCGCCGTGCTCGGTCTCGGCAACATCGGGCCCCTGGCCGGCAAGCCGGTCATGGAAGGCAAGGGCATCCTCTTCAAGCGCTTCGCCGACATCGACGTCTTCGACATCGAGGTCGACACGGAGGACCCGCAGGAGTTCATCGACACCGTCACGCGGATCGCGCCGACGTTCGGCGGGATCAACCTCGAAGACGTCAAGTCCCCGGAGTGCTTCGTCATCGAGGAGGAGCTGAAGAAGCGCCTCAAGATTCCGGTCTTCCACGACGATCAGCACGGTACGGCGATCATCTCGGCCGCCGCGCTCTTGAACGCGCTCGAAGTCGTCGGAAAGAAGATCGACGAGGTGAAGGTCGTCTTCGCGGGAGCGGGTGCCTCCGCGATCGCCTGCGCGAAGCTCTACCTCTCCTACGGCGTCAAGAAAGACAACCTGCGGTTGGCGGACCGCGCGGGAGTCATCTACGTCGGGCGGACGCAGGACGTCAACGCGTACAAGGCGCAGTTCGCCGTGGAGACGAAGGAGCGCACGCTGGCCGACGCTTTGGTGGGAGCCGACGTCTTCGTGGGCCTCGCCTCGAAAGGGATCGTGACCGGCGAAATGCTGAAGAAGATGGCGCGAGACCCGATCGTCTTCGCGCTCGCGAACCCCGACCCGGAGATCCGCCCCGAGGAGGCCAAGGCAGCGCGACCGGACGTCATCATGGCGACCGGGCGGAGCGATTACCCGAACCAGGTCAACAATGTCCTCGGCTTCCCGTTCCTCTTTCGCGGCGCGCTCGACGTCGGGGCGACGGAGATCAACGAGGCCATGAAGAGGGCTGCCTCGCAGGCCCTGGCGGCGCTTGCCAAGATGGATGTGCCCGACTCCGTTTCCAAGGCCTACGGCGGTCAGACCTTCCGCTTCGGCCGCGAGTACCTGATACCGAAACCCTTCGATTTCCGCGTGCTGCTCTGGGTCGCTCCGGCGGTGGCCGAGGCCGCCATGGCCTCCGGCGTGGCGCGAAAACCCATCACCGACATGGGGGCCTACCTGCGCCGCCTCGAAGCCATGCTCTCGCGCTCGCGCGAGGTCATGAGCGTCGTGATCGAGAAGGCGCGACAAGACCCGAAACGGATCGTGTTCCCGGAGGGAGAGCACCCGAAGATTCTGCGCGCGGCGAAGATCCTGGCCGAGGAGGGCATCTGCAAGCCGATCCTGCTCGCCCGGGAGCAGAAGGTCCTCGCCCTGGCCCAGGAGCTGCAGCTGCCGCTCGACCAGATCGAGTTCATCCACACGGAGTCGTCGCCGAAGCTCGAAGCGTACGCGAAGCGATACGAGAAGCTGCGGCGGCGATCGGGCGCGACGCCCGATTCGGCGGCCCGCGACGTCCGGATGCGCAACGTCTACGGCCCCCTCATGCTCGATGCCGGCGACGCCGACGGAGTCATCTCCGGCCTGACCCAGTCGTATCCCGACACGATCCGTCCCGCGCTGCAGATCGTCGGCACGGCACCGGGCGTCCAACGCGTGTCCGGCCTCTACATTCTGATGCTGAAGGACCGGACGTTTTTCTTTGCCGATACGACCGTCAACATCAATCCCACGGCCGAGGAGCTGGCCGAGATCGCGAAGCTGACGGCGGATGCCGTGCGCCGCTTCGACATCGAGCCGCGGATCGCCATGATCTCCTTTTCGAATTTCGGCTCGAACACGCACGCCAACGCGCTGAAGGTGAAGAAGGCGGTCGAGCTGATCCACGCCGCCCAGCCGACGCTGGCCGTCGAGGGAGAGATGCAGGCGGACTGCGCGGTCGTCCCGGAGATGCTCGAGGCCGAGTACCCCTGGGTCACCTTCAAGAACCCGAACATCCTGATCTTCCCGGACCTGGAGTCGGCCAATGCCGCCTACAAGCTCGTCTGGCGCCTGGCCGGGGCTGAGGCCATCGGCCCCATCCTGCTCGGCATGAAGATGCCCGTCCACGTCCTCCAGCGTGGCGTCGACGTCGCCGACATCGTCAACATGGCCGCCATCGCCGTCGTCGACGCGCAGGAAAAAGCCGCGGCGAAATAGCTCAACCGGTCTCGTCGCGTCCGGCGATAATGCGGACGGACGATGCCATGAGACGGATCGTAGCGGCTATGTTCGGGGCATGGCTGCTCGCCTCGGCGGCGGAGGCGCAGGTGCCGACGCTGTCGATCCAGGACGTGTCCGTGATCGAAGGAAACATCGGGCCGCCGGCCAGCGCAGACTTCATCGTGAACCTGTCGGCACCCAGCACGTTCACGATCACGGTCAACTACACGACGATGGACGGCACGGCGGTTTCGCCCAGCGACTACCAGGCCGCGTCCGGGACGCTCACCATCTTCGCGGGGAATACCTTGGGGATGATCAACGTGAAAATCGCCGGCGACACGACGCCCGAGCAGAACGAGACGTTCACCGTCGTCCTATCAAATCCCGTGCACGCCACGATCGCTCGCGGCACCGCGACGGGCACCATTTTGAACGACGACGGCGCGACGCCCACGAACACCGCCACGTTCACGCCTTCGCTGACGCCGACCAGCACGTTGACGTTCTCGCCCACGGCCACGGCAACCGCGACGCCGACGCGGACGCCGTCTCGCACGCCGACGACGGTTGCGACCGCCACCGCGACGCCAACTCTGACGCCCCCGGTTCTCACCCCGACGCCCACCCGGACGAATACATCCGGAGCGACGCTGACCTCGACGGCGACCCGGACGGCGACCCCTACGGTGACCCCGACACCGAATCCAAGCTCCTCGCCGACTCGGACTCAAACGCGGACGCCCACGGTGACGGGGACGCCCCCGACCGCGACACCGACGCAGACTCGGACGTCGACACGCACGCCGACGCCCACGCCGAGCGGTACACCCCCGACAGCGACGCCGACCTCGTCACCCACGCCGACGGTGACTCCGACACCGTCTTCCACGAAGACGCCGACGCGGGTGACGCCTTCGGCCACGCCGAGCCGCACGGCCACGGGAACGCAGACTCCGACCGCGACCCTGACCCCTCCGGGTCCCACGGCCACTCCCGTGCCCCGAGGTCCCGTCGTCCCGCCGCAGGGCAGGCCGCACCGGCCGCCGGTCGTGCCAATGCGAACCCCCATCTGAACTGGACCTCGGAAGTCGGTCAGGAGGCCGGCTCTTTCAGCGAGAGCATTCCCGCCGGGACATCGCGCCGTTCCGTCGTGCGGCCGGAGGGCCAGCGGACGGTGACGCGGTCGGCTCGAGTCTTGTCGCCGAGGCCGAAGGAGAGCTCTTTCGGGCCGCTCGACAGGAACGAATAGTCTGCGGAGACAACCTGGGTGCGCTTTACGCCGTTGGCCTCGACCATGACGAGGGCGCCTAGAGCATCGCGCGTGGACTTGAAGGGGCCGGGAAGACTCGGGTTTGATGCGTTTGTTAGGCATCCCTTACCAGCGGCCGTATCAGATCGAGTCTAATCTTCAGTCCCTCAAAGTCCACGCGTCCGTTCTTGAAGTCCTCCCACAATTCTCGCACCTTCGGCTTCATGTCGGCCGGATAGAGAATACCGCTCTGACCGGAGGTTGCCTTGATCCAGATTGGGTCGAGCAAGCTCGCGACCTGCCTCAAGGCTTCAGCTCTCCACGCCGGGTCCTCAGTAGTCTCGTTCTTGGAGCCAACCCAATGAGTGTAGCGAGACAACTTCCCCCATGTCTTTAAGAGCTCCGAAGGACTCCAGCGAACGAGCCTCGGAGCTCTTATTTCCACAGCGACGACTGCGAGCGTGAACTGTTGCATCTTGTCGTAATCCGGGCTCAGCTGCTTGATGAGTTTGGCGAAGTTATTTCGCTCTTCGACGCAGCGTTCGTAGTCCTTGCGGGATAGTCTTGCGCCAGTGCTCAGGACGAGTTCCTCGAACAGCAGGTACTCAATACCACACCGGCCTTCAATGCACGCGTACAGCAGTGTCGGAAAATGATCGACTCTCCTAAAGTAGTCTAGCCAAGATACGGCGCGGAACAGGTAGCCCACGGAGTCCAGATACGACTTCTCCGTGATGATCTCCTCGGGAGTTCTACCAATGTGATTTGGAACGTACATGGATGATTTGCCGGATGCCTAACGGCTGGCAGCTCAGCGGCGAGCGCGCAGCGCGAGGGATGTTGACCCGCTTTTGTTGACACCGGTTAGGTCGACAATCGGCCGGCAATTGCTCCTGGTCATGAGGGTGCAGACAGCGCCGCGAGAAATGGAGTCCTGCAGGGTTGCACCGACGAATGCGCCGGCTAACAGCGGAGGAAACGCGTGTTCGGCGTAAAAGGGTGACGTCGCGGCACGGTGAGGTTGGACCTTGCGCAGACCCTTGGTCCTGGCCAAGAATTCTCCTCGAGCGTTAGGTCGAAAGTGTCAACTTTATCGGGTCAACTGCCGAGTCCGGTGCATGCGCGGGTTAGGCCGTCGCTCCGCGATGTTCACGAGCAGGCGTCCATGTCAGCCGGATCGAAGTTCTTGTCGACCAACGTCCACCCAACCTGACCCGCCGAGTTCTTGACCTTCACCCACCAATCAGTTTCCGGTAGGGCCTCGACCCAAAGCACGGCGCCGGGTGCCGGCGAGCCAGTATCGACGGCTTCAGCGCTGATCTGATCGGAATGCGTGCTCCCGTTGAACCAAAACAGATCATAGCCCTCACCGAGATAGTGAAGCGTGTAGATCACGTCACCCGGCATGAGTGAGATGGGCCTTAGCTCATCGAGCTTCAGCTCCTTAAGAACTCGCATCCGTCCGGCCTTCCGGGTAACGACCACTCCTGTGACGCACACGACGCGGTCTCCTTCAGCGAGCCGGAACGCGACCGGGGAATCCCGCCGCCTCTCCCTCCACACCAAGGTCGGTTTCGTAACGCCCCACGCGCGGTACGTGCAGCATTCGAATGGGCAGGCGCCCCAGTCTAAGTACGGAAGGTGCGGAGCCGTCGCCTTCGGGCTTTCTGCTGTCAGAGGCGCAGCCAGAAAAAGGGCGGCCAACAGATTGGCAAGATGTCGACGGCCTAACGTCTCAAAGCTCAGCGGCGGGCGCAAGCCCGTCCGCTGAAGCGCCGTGTTCGGCGTGTCTCTCATTTCGCCTCCCTGAGGGGCAGCCGCATCGCTAGGCAGCTCTCTGCTATTGCTACGACGATCGGACGCGCGGCGCTGAGAATTTCTCGGTCGCGCGGACCCTCGGGTGACTTGAAACCGTGCTTAACCTTGTTTCGAATGTTCTTCAGTAAAAATAGGAGCGACCGCAAGGCCTTTCTGGGTTTTGAGTTCCTGCTGCTTCGTAGGATCTCGATAGCTTCAGCGGTTTCGATAGATCTAAGCTCTTCATTCTTGTGACAGAGGATCGTTTCCAGGGGTGGTTTGATGTCCAGCAGATCATCGACCTGTGGAAGCTGTAGGATTCGAGATACCTGGGGATCAGACAGTCGGCCTGCCAGGGTCTTGATTCGCGCAAACTCTTCTGGATCTGGCTCAGCCAAGGCGAGTTTCACGATGCATACGTACACTTGCCCAAAACCGGCATAGTCGTCCAAGTTGGACGCGGCCGCAAGCTCACGCCTGATTTGGTCGATCATCAGCGGGTTTGAGATTTCTGAATGAGTCACGGAAGCGGTGTCCAGCCGAACTCCCTCTCGAAACGGCGTCGATATGGCGTATCGATCTGAGCCGGAGCCCTCCGAACGTAACGCTCCGCATATCGCCACTTCTCATGTGGCAGGCCGCGCAGGTATTCTACAGCTTGCTCTACCGTCAGAACGACGTTCTCGCGGTTCTCGAACTTTGGTGGCAGCGAGGTCCACACGACAGCATCAAGGGCCATCCTATGTGCCCAGGTTCCAATCTCCGCGGTGATCGAGTTTCTGGAACCTGACGAAGGAACCCAGTCGCTGATGTGAGTCTTCGCGTGCGGTTCGGGGATCCCTTCGCGTTGCCGGAGGGCCTCACGCGCCTCGTCGACGGTCTCGACTGAGAAGCTTGCCCACAGACTTCGAACTGGGGAAGTACCGGGAACGATAACGAGAGTCAGCCTTCCGTCTGACGATTGCCGGGCGAACTCGATTGGCAGAAAAGGACCATCCTCGAACCAGCGGGCTTGGATAGGCAATCCCCGAGCGTCCCAGATCAGTGACCCCCAGCCAAGGCACGCGATCATCGCCGGGCCACGGGTCCCAAGGCTCACTTCTGTTGAGCCACACGCGCCGAACATGTATTAGGGCACCAAACCGGAGAAGCAAACTCGACGAAAGTTGCAACCTAACTCCCCCCTAGAAGCCTGTGAGCTGTTATACCTTTAGGCATTCGTTCGCAGCCCACCGCACGCTGAATGCCCCAGTCCTCGAGGTGGGAAGGACTGGGGTCGATGATGAAATCATGTACTACCGCGATGAGGTAAAGAGGTAGCGAGTGAGTAGGCACCTCCGGGCAGCGCTTCTGGTGATTGCAACGTTCGGGTTCGTTGCTGCCTTGTGCTTCGCCCAGGGCGGGTGAAGGGCCGCCTCTCGCGAAGTCTGGTTCTCCATCAGCACGGAGGAACGCTGCCAGAGGGGCGATTCCTCGGGATCCGGACGCCGGTCTAAGGACGACGACTTGCCGCTTCAAGATGGGTCATGGCTCTATTGACACCATGGAGCAAGTGCGGCATCCTGCGTGGCTATGGGGGTGAGCGAGTGGCTCGACCGATGGTGTCTCTGCCGAAGCGGCCACGGATCAGCATTGACGTCGTCCCGGAGACGCGGCGCCGGCTCCGGCTAGCGGCTGCTAAGCGCGATCTAACGGTCAGACAATACATCCTGGATGCCCTCGAGGAACGCCTTCGGGAGGATCTCGGAAGGGAGGCGGACGGGCTGCTGGCGCTGACGGCAGACGCGGATCCCGTGCTGGCGAGGCTCTGGGACAACCCGAGAGACGCCGCATATGACCGCCTTTAGTCGAGGCGACGTCGTCCTCGTTTCCTTCGTCTTCGCCGACGAGTCCGGCAGCAAGCTTCGGCCGGCACTCGTCGTGAGCTCGGCTTCGTTTCACCGGGGACGCAGGGAAGCGATCGTGGCGGCAATCACCAGTAACGTGAAGAGACGCCTGGCGGGCGATCTCGTCGTTTCGGATTGGAAGAAGGCCGGCCTGCTCTTTCCGTCCCTCGTCACGGGGATCCTCCGCACGATCGAGCGAGTCATGGTTCGCCGCAGGCTTGGTTCTCTTGACCGAGTCGATCTGGAAGCGGTCGAGCATGAATTGCGAGCCTCTCTGGACCTATGAAGTCGGGTCAGGATGCCGGCTCCTTCAGAGAAAGCCTTCCCGCAGGGACGTCGCGGCGGTCCGTGACGCGGCCGGAGGGCCAGCGGACGGTGACGCGGTCGGCTCGAGTCTTGTCGCCAAGGCCGAAGAAGAGCTCCTTAGGGCCGCTCGACAGAAACGAATAGCCCGCGGAAACCACTTGAGACCGCTTCACGCCGTTGGCCTCGACGGTCACGAGGGCACCGAGAGCGTCGCGCGTGGACTTGAAGGGGCCGGGGAGGCTCGGGTCGCCTTCGAGCTCGACCACGAGCGACTTCGCGTGCGAGGGGTTCTTGTTGATCCAGAGCGAGGGGCGCTGGAGAAAGCCGGTGGCGAAGAGGTCGGGAGCGCCGTCGCCGTTGACATCGGCGACGACGAGGCCGCGCTGGTTGGCGTCGGACTCGAGGCCCGTGACGGCGGCGAGCTCGGCGAAGTGGCGGCCATCCAGGTTCTTGTAAAAACGCTTGGGCACACGGCCCCAGAGCGAATCGTCCCCCCAGTCGGCGATGGCGATGCCCTTCTCGAATTTCTTGAACTCGGCCGACATGAGGTTGAAGAAGTCGAGCTCGCGCTCTTTCGGATTCTTGCCCGTGACCATGCCGTTGACGACGAACAAGTCGGGCCGGCCGTCCATATCGGCGTCCACGAAGACGCAGCCCCAGGACCAGGACGTGTCCCAGACTCCTGCTTCGTCTGAGGTGCGTTCGAAACGGCCGCTGGCGTCCCGGACTGGCCGAAAGAGCGAGGAGCCGCGCGTCATCGCCTTCAGGCGCCGCCACACCAGTGGCCGCCCCAGGTTGTAGGGGAAGTCGGGCATCGGGTAGCGCGGATCGCGCAGAAACCAGTTCCAGGGCAGCGAGTAGTTGGAGACGTAGAGATCGAGCCGCCCGTCGCCGTCGTAATCGTCGATCGCCACGCCCATGCCGAAACCCGGATCGAGCAGGCCGGCCTTCTTGCCGAGATTCGAGAACGTCCCGTTTCCGTTGTTGCGCAGATACGTGTGGTTGCCGAAGTCGTTGGCGACGTAGAGATCGGGCCAGCCGTCGCCGTCCAAGTCCGCGGACTGAACCGCGAGGGCCCAGCCGGTGTCGCCCGTCTTCGACGCCTTGCTCACGTCCGTGAAGGTGCCGTCGCCGTTGTTGCGGAACAGATGATTCGGGGGCGCGTTGTCGGCCTGGATGTTGGGGCCGCGATCGCGCGGACCGTAGACGAGGACGTAGAGGTCGGGCAGCCCGTCGCGGTTGTAGTCGATCGCGGCCGCCGAGGCGCAGTAGTCGTTCAAGGCGACTCCGGCCTTCTGGGCGACCTCCTCGAACGTGCCGTCGCCCTTGTTGTGAAAGAGCTGGTTCGGTTTCTCGAGGTACGTGACGTAGAGGTCGGGGCGGCCGTCGTTGTCGTAGTCGAAAGAGAGAACGCCCACGGCCTCGCCCTCCTGGCCCGAGACTCCCGCCTTCGCCGCCACGTCCTCGAACGTGCCGTCACCGCGGTTCTTGTAGAGGCGGTTTCCGTCGCCGCCGGCCACGAAGAAGTCGGGGTGGCCGTCTCCATCGAAGTCGACGACCGCCACTCCCGGCGGCATGTGCTCGCCCGGGATGGGCACGTTTCGGGCGGCGTTGGGAAGGTAGGCCTTGTGAATGCGGGAGAGTCCCGCGCGGTCCGCCACCTCCTCGAAGAGCGGCTCCGGCGAAGAGGCCGACAGCCAGGCTTCGAGAGAGGCCGATTCCAGCTGCCAGCCGCCGGGGCCGCCGGGACTCGGCGACAGAACCGCCCGAACCTTGCCGCCTTCTTGCCGCAAGAGGCCGTCGGACCCCCGCCCGGTCAGAAGAAGGGCGATCAGCACTTCGCGCTTCGTGCCCCGGCGAACGAAGTCCAGAAGAACGCTCTCCGAGCGGCCCAGCGAGGCGAAACGGCCACGAATCTCGGCCAGACGGCGCTGCAGTCTGTGGGAGGCGGGAGCGCCCCCCTCGCCCGCCTTCGCCGAGGCTTCGGCAGGCAGGTCCCGGGCCTCTCCCGGCTGCGGAGAGGGGGTCAGCCGGCGAAAGACGGCTATCGAAAGGGGGGCCTGGGAAGGCACGGGCAGGAGACGATCGCCCGGCAGAGGCCCGCTCCAGGTGAAAGCCGGGGCATCAAGCGACGGGCCGGCCGTGCTGGCCAGCCAGTCCTCGAGGAACCGCTCGGCAAACCTCGAGGCGCCGTCCGAGTAGTCCTCCAGAGTCGGGAGGGGCTCCCGGCGGGAGGCGCAAGCCAGCGGGAGGGAGGCGGTCAGGCCCAGGATGGCCGCGGCGAGTCGTCCGCTTGGCATCGCGAAAATATAATCGAAGACATTGGTCCCCCTGCTCGAACGACTGAAGGAACGCATCGCGCGCGAAGGCTCGATGTCGTTCCGGGACTTCATGGCGATCGCGCTCTACGATCCCGAGCTCGGCTACTACACGACGGGAGCGCGCATCGGCGAGCGCGGCGACTTCGTGACGTCGCCGCAGGTCTCCCCGGCGTTTGCGGCCGCCCTCGCCGGCCGCTTTCGGGAGGACGCGGCGAAGCTTCCGGAACGGTTGGATTTCGTCGAGGCCGGAGCGGGTGAAGGTCGTTTCCTCGAGGACTTTGCCGAAGCCCTCGCCCGGCAGGACCGGGAAGTGGCCGAGCGGGTGCGCTGGACGGCGATCGAGCGCAGCCCCGCGTCGCGAAAGAGCCTCGCGCGGCTTGCGCGGCCGTCGCCACTTCAGATCCTCGAGTCGGCCGAGGGCCTCGAAGAGGGCTCCGTCTCGGGTTGGATCTTCTCGAACGAGCTCTACGATGCGCTGCCTGTCGTGCGCGTGGTGGGCACGCCCGAGGGTCTCGACGAGCTGCGCGTGGGACTCCAGAGCGGTCAGCTCGCCTGGGTCCGCGAACCGGCTCCGGAGGCTTTCGCGGAGCACCTGGCGCGCTTTGGCGTCACGCTGGAGGCCGACCAGGTGGGCGAGATCTCGTTCGCCGCGGCGCCGCTGCATCGCCGCCTCGCGCGGGCACTTTCCCGGGGGCGTCTCGTCGCGTTCGACTACGGCCACGAAGCGAAAGTGCTCTACCATCCGCTCGCGCGGCGGCAGGGCACCCTCGCCGTACATTTCGCCGGCCGCCGCCGCGGCGATCCGCTCGCGCGCCCGGGAGAGGTGGATCTGACGGCGCACGTCAACTGGGAAGACCTGATCGCGGTGGGCCAGGAGGAGGGGCTCGTCTCCGCGCCCGTGATGCGCCAGGGGCGTTACCTGACCGAAGCCGGCCTCTTTCGGTTCGTGGACGGACAGGCGGAGAAGTGGAGAGCGTATCGGCTCGTCGACCCGGAAGGCATGGGCGAAGAGCTGTCGGTGCTGATCCAGTCGCGTGGCCTTTGATTGACTCCCCGAATCGCTCCGATAGAATGATCTTCTGGTGACCGAGTACCTCCCCATCCTCATCTTTGCTGTGCTCGCTGCGGCCCTGCCGCTCGGGACGATCGTGATCGCGCGGGCGCTGCAGGTCAGCCGGCCGAACGTCGTGAAGGGCGAGCCCTACGAGTCGGGGATCCGGCCGGACACGGTTGCCTTCGACACGCGCTTTTCGGTCCGGTATTTCTTGATTGCGGTCCTGTTCGTCGTCTTCGACGTCGAGACGATCTTTCTCTTCCCGTGGGCCATTCAGTTCCACCGCCTGGGACTCTTCGGCCTGGTCGAGATGGTGATCTTTCTCGTCATCCTGGTCGTCGGTTACTTCTATTGCTGGAAGCGAAAAGCCCTGGACTGGGCCTGATCGAGCGAGAAGGGAAGCCGATGGGCCTCGTCGACAACCGATTCGAAGACAATGTCTTGACGACCACGGTGGACTCCGTGATCAACTGGGCGCGCCGCTCTTCGATCTGGCCGATGCAGTTTGGCCTGGCCTGCTGCGCGATCGAGATGATGGCGGTCATGGACGCCCGGCACGATCTCGCGCGGTTCGGCGCGGAAGTCTTCCGGGGGACGCCGCGCCAGTCGGACCTGATGATCGTGGCCGGCACGGTCGTGGAGAAGATGGCGCCCATCATCAAGCGCCTCTACGACCAGATGCCCGAGCCCAAGTGGGTCATTGCCATGGGCTCCTGCGCCACCTGCGGCGGCCCTTATCGCACCTACGCCGTCACCCAGGGCGTGGACCGGATCGTTCCCGTGGACGTGTACATTCCGGGCTGCCCGCCACGGCCCGAGGCCCTGATCTACGGAATCATGGCCCTGCAGAAGAAGATCGACCGGATGAAGGTCATCCGGAAGGCGTCGTAACCCTCGATGGCCGAGGAGAAGCCGAAAGAGGCGCCCAAAAAGCTTGAGGCGTCCGACGCTTCCGAGCACCCCTGGGTGCGATCGGTCCGGGCGGCCCTGCCCGACACGGTCCTCTCTGCGAAGGAGTTCGCCAAGCAGGTGACCGTCACGGTGGCGCGCGATTCCATCGCCCGGGTCGCCCGCCACCTGAAAGACGCCGAGGACTTCAAGTACTGCGTGGACGTGACGGCGGTGGACTGGAAGACCCGGCAGCCGCGATTCGACGTCGTCTACCACTTCTATTCCTTTTCGAAGAACGACCGGATCCGCGTGAAGTGCGGGGTGGCGGAAGGCGAGGAGGTGCCTTCGATCGCGATGGTCTTCCTCGCGGCCAACTGGTCTGAGCGCGAGACCTACGACATGTTCGGCATCCGCTTTTCTGGGCACCCGGACCTGCGCCGGATCCTGACCTGGGAGGGATTCGAGGGTCACCCGCTGCGAAAGGACTTTCCCGTCGAGGGGCTCTCGACGGGGGCCGCGGTCTACCCCGAGGAGTGGCCCGAAGGCGGAGGGCCGAGTGCCGGCGATCCCAACCGCAAGGTCGTTTCGTGACGGACGAAAAGCGACTGACGGAGGCGGAGCGCGATGAAGCGGCCTACTTCGCGCGGCGCGCGACGGAGGCGGGCGTGCCGCGTCCCGTCGCACAGGCCTTGCCCCCGGAGGGCAAGACGCTCTTCGACGTTCAGGAGATGGAGCTCAACTTCGGCCCGCAGCACCCGTCCACCCACGGCGTGCTGCGCCTGGTCCTGAAAGTCGACGGCGAAAAGATCATCGAGGCGAAGCCCGACGTCGGGTATCTGCACCGCGGAACGGAAAAACTTTTCGAGACCGAGACCTATCCGATGGGGCTTCCCCACACCGACAGAATGGATTACGTCGCGGCGGCGACGAACAATCACGTCTTCTGCCTGACGATCGAGAAGTTGCTCGACCTCGAGGTTCCGCGGCGCGCCCAGTTGATCCGTGTGATCCTCGACGAGCTGCAGCGGCTCTCCTCGCATCTGGTCTGGCTCGGCACATCGGGCATTGACCTGGGCGCGGTGACGCCGTTCTGGTACGCCTTTCGGGAACGGGAACAGATCCTCGATTTCTTCGAGGAGTACTGCGGCGCCCGGCTGACCTTGAACTGTATGCGGATCGGCGGTCTCCCGTTCGACCTGCCTGCGGGCTGGAGCGACCGGCTCGCCGAGTTCGTCGACGACCTGCCCTCGCGGATCGACGATTACGAGCAGCTGTTGACCGACAACCGCATCTGGAAAAACCGCACCGTCGGGATCGGAGTCATCTCCGGCGAGGAGTGCATCGAGTGGGGCCTGACGGGCCCGCTCCTGCGGGGCTCCGGCGTCGAGTGGGACCTGCGCCGCGCGCAGCCCTACGAGTGCTACGAGGAGCTCGATTTCGCCATCCCGACGCGCCCGAACGGCGACACCTACGACCGCTACGTCGTGCGCGTCCAGGAGATGCGCCAGAGCGCGCGGATCATCCGCCAGTGCCTGGAGAAGCTTCAGCCCGGTGAGGTGCGCGGCAAGGTGCCGCGGGTCATCAAGCCGCCGGCCGAAGAAGTCTACGCCTCGATCGAGGCCCCCAAGGGTGAGCTCGGCTTCTACTGCGTTTCGAATGGCACCAATCGGCCGTACCGGATGCACTGCCGTCCGCCGTCGTTCATCAATCTCCAGGTCCTGCCTCGCCTCGCCAAGGGGCACCTGATCTCGGACCTGGTGGCTTTGATCGGAACCGTCGACATCGTACTCGGGGAGGTGGACCGGTGAACCTCCTGACCCCCACGTTTTTGACGTTCGCGAAGATCATCCTGCTCGTGGCCGTCGTTCCGGCGATCGTGGGGTTCGTGATCGTGCTCGCCGAGCGGCGTCTCATGGGTTTCATGCAAGTGCGCCTGGGGCCCAACCGCGTCGGCCCGCAGGGCACGCTGCAGGGCCTCGCGGATCTCTTGAAGCTCGTGACCAAGGAAGACCTGACGCCGGCGCAGGCCGAGAAGGCCGTGTACTTCATGGCCCCGGTCCTCACGGTCATTCCGGCGTTGACGGCCCTGGCGTTGATCCCCTTCGGTCCCTCGATTCGAATCGGCAAAGTCGATACGCCTCTCTGGGTGACCGACGTGAACGTGGGTTTGCTGATCCTGGTTGGCATCACCTCGATTGGCGTGTACGGGATCATCCTCGGGGGGTGGGCCTCGAACAACAAATACTCGCTGCTCGGAGGGCTGCGCTCGGCCGCCCAGCTCGTGTCCTACGAGGTGCCGATGGGCCTGGCTCTCGTGTCGGTGCTCCTGATGACGCGCTCCCTCTCGCTCGTCGAGATCGTGCAGAGGCAGCAGAAGGTCGAGCTGTGGTTCGCGTTTCCCGGGCTCCTGGCCTTCTTCATCTATTTCGTGGCCGGCGTGGCCGAGACCAATCGCAACCCGTTTGACCTGCCGGAGGCCGAGTCGGAGCTCGTCTCGGGCTTCAACACGGAGTACTCGGGAGTCAAGTTTGCCTTCTTCTTCCTGGGCGAGTACACGGCCATGATGATCATCTCCTGCGTGGCCGTGACGGTTTTCTGGGGCGGATGGCTGCGGCCCTTCCCGAACGTCCACGCCCTCGACTTCCTGGACGTCGTTCCGCCGGTGATCTGGTTCGTCGGGGATCGCCCTGGCGAATATCGTGCTCGTGGCGTCGGCGCTCCTTCTGTGGCCGGGACGTACGACCGGCATGGTCGTGCTCTCGTGGCTCAACGGCGGACTCTTCGTCTTCTTCTTCCTGCTCGCCAAGCTCCGGCGAACGCTGACGCGGCGCGATCGGCTCGCGGCCGAGCCATCCGGCATGGGCCGGCCGTCGGCGGCATGAGGCACCGATGGCTCTGAAGAACTGGCTCGATCGGATCACGCTGCTCGACATCTTCGACGGCCTGTCGGTGACCGGGCGCCACCTCTTCAAGAAGAAGGTGACGATCCAGTACCCGGAGCAGAAGAAAGTGCCCTCGGACCGCTTTCGGGGCATGTTCCGTCTCGACGAGGAGCGGTGTATCAAGTGCACTCTCTGCGCGATCGAGTGCCCGATCAACATCATTTACATCGACTGGCACAACGAGAAGAACGAGGCGGGCAAGTCGGTCAAGGTGCTCGACCGGTTCGACGTGGACTTGAAGCGCTGCATGTTCTGCCAGCTCTGCGAGGAGGCCTGCCCGACCACGCCCAAGTCCATCTGGCTGACGACGAAGACCTACGAGATGGCCGCGTACGACCGCAACGAGTCGCTTTACCTCGACATCCGCAAGCTGACCGACTGGGAGAACGCTCCCAACGTGAAGCCCTTCACGGTGGTGGATCAGGGATGACCGGCGGGGCCGGGTCCGGCGTCCTGCTCTCGGGCGCGGCGGGCTGGGCCTTCTTGATCTTCGCCGCGGTCGGGATCGGAACGGGGCTCGCCGTCGTCCTCGCCAAGAACCCGGTGCACTCGGCCCTCTTTCTGCTGGCCTCGTTCCTGATGGTGGCCTCGATCTTCATTCTCCAGAAAGCCGAGTTTGTGGGCGCCGTGCAGATCCTCGTGTACGCCGGCGGCATCATGGTGTTGTTCCTCTTCGTCATCATGCTTGTCCACCAGCGCTCGGTGCACACGGCCACGGCGTTCCACCACCAATGGGACATTGCCCTTCTGCTGATCGCCGGGGCATTGGTGGTCTTCCTTTACATCCTGGGGACCGAGACCTTTCCGAGTGTGACCGCGAACCCGGATGCGCTCAAGTCCGTGGCCGGGAAGGTCGTCGGCAACACGGAGGCCGTGTCGCTGTATCTGTACCGCGACTACCTTTTGCCCTTCGAGGTGGCCTCGGTGTTCCTGCTCGTGGCGATGATCGGAGCGGTCGTCCTGGGGCGGCGCTCGGCCGAGAAGATCGATTAGGCAATGACGATCACGATCAATCACTACCTCGTCGTGAGCTTCCTGCTCTTCACGATCGGGTTTGTCGGCGTGCTCGTGCGCCGCAACCTGATCACGGTTCTGATGTCGGTCGAGCTGATGCTCAACGCGGTGAATCTGAACCTCGTGGCGTTCTCGTGGCGGCTCTCGGACCTGGCCGGCCAGATCTTCTCGGTCTTCGTCATCGTCGTGGCCGCCGGCGAAGCAGCCGTCGGTCTCGCGCTCACGATTTCGCTCTTCCGTCAGCGCAAGACGCTGAACGTGGAAGAAGCTCACGAGATGCGGGGGTAGGCCCGGCGTGCGGAACCTGATCTGGCTCGTCCCACTCTTCCCGCTGGCGGGATTCGTCGTCAACGGGTTGCTCTACCTCGTTGGGGCGCGGCCTCCGAAGCGGGATCGACGCCACGATCCCCACGGCGAACAGCCGGCGGCGGAGTCCGCGAAGGAGCTCGGGCACCCTCATGCCCACATGCACGGTGAGACGCATCCCCGCTTCCGGCGAGTCCACTCGTTCGTCGGCACCTCGAGTGTCGCCGCTTCGGTCCTGGTGGCTTTCGGCGCGATCTTCGACATCGGGCTCTCGGCACTGGCCGCGGGCGGTTCCCACGTCGTCACCCTCTACCGCTGGCTTCCGCTGGGCGTCAACGAGGCCGTCGGCAAGGTGCCGGGGAAGGCCGCGGAATGGTTCGTGGACATGGCGTTCCGCCTCGACTCTCTGTCGGCCCTCATGGTCGCCTTCGTCACCTTCGTCGGGTTCCTCATCCACGTCTATTCGGTGGGGTACATGGGTCACGACCGAGGTTACGGGCGCTATTTCGCCTACCTGAACCTCTTCATGTTCGCCATGCTGACTCTCGTCCTCGCGAACAACTTCCTGTTGATGTTCGTCGGCTGGGAGGGAGTCGGCCTCTGTTCCTACCTGTTGATCGGCTACGACTACCACAAGAAGTTCGCGGCCGACGCTGGCAAGAAGGCATTCGTCGTCAACCGGATTGGCGACCTCGGCTTCGTTCTGGGCATCTTCGGGATCTTTGCGCTCTTCGGCACACTCGACTTCGGCAAGGTCTTCGGCACGGCAGCGGCCAACCCGGCCGCCGTCGAGCCCTGGGCCACGCTCATCTGCATCTGCCTCTTCGTGGGCGCCATCGGAAAGTCGGCCCAGGTGCCGCTCTACGTCTGGCTGCCCGACGCCATGGCCGGCCCGACGCCCGTCTCGGCCCTCATTCACGCGGCGACGATGGTCACCGCCGGCGTCTACATGGTCGCGCGCTGCAACGTGCTTTTCCGGCTGGCGCCCGAGGCGATGCTCGTCGTCGCCGTCATCGGGGGCGTCACGGCGCTGCTGGCGGCCACGATCGGCCTCGCGCAGAACGACATCAAGAAGGTGTTGGCGTATTCGACGGTCTCACAGCTCGGATACATGTTTCTCGCCTGCGGGGTGGGGGCCTTCGTCGCGGGCATGTTCCACGTGATGACCCACGCCTTCTTCAAGGCCTGCCTGTTCCTCGGGTCGGGCTCAGTGATCCACGCCCTGGGGGGCGAGCAGGACATGCGCAAGATGGGCGGGCTGTCGCTCAAGATCAAGACCACGTTCTGGACCTTCCTGATCGCGACGCTCGCCATCGCCGGCGTGCCGCTGCTCGCCGGATTCTTTTCCAAGGACGCCATCCTTTCCGCCGCCTTCGGAGCGCACTTCGAGTCGGCGCCGTGGCTCGGCAAGGCGCTCTGGGCGGCCGCACTCTTCACGGCGGGCCTGACGGCCTTCTACATGTTCCGACTGGTCTCGATGACTTTCTTCGGGACGTTCCGCGGCGGCCGCGAGGCAGAAGAGCACGTCCACGAATCGCCGCGGTCCATGACCGTGCCGCTCGTCATCCTGGCGTTCCTGTCGGTCGTGGGCGGTTACGTCGGGGTGCCGCTGGTTCACGGAGGCGACAAGATCGGAGAGTTCCTTTCGCCGATCCTGCTGCCGTTCGCTGGGAGAGCCGCCGAGGCCCACCACGCGCCGGTCCCGCTCGAGCTCGCGCTCATGGGCGCCTCGGTGGCCGTGGCGATGGCCGGCCTCCTGATCGGCTTCTTCTGGTATGCGAAGGGCAACGGCAAGGTGCCGGCGGAGCTGGCCGCGCGGTTTCCCGGCATCTACCGCGCGGTCGCAAACAAGTACTTCGTGGACGAGCTGTACGAGGCGGCCTTCGTGGAGGGGCTCGCCAAGGGAGGTGGGCGCCTGCTGTGGGACTTCGACGCCACCGTCGTCGATGGGGCCGTCAACGGCCTGCGGCACGTCACGGTCGCGTTCTCCTGGATCGCGTCGTTCTTCGACCAGTACGTCGTGGACGGTCTCGTCAACGGCGTCGCCAACACGCTGCAGGCCGGGTTTCGCCTCTTCCAAAGGGGTCAGACCGGGCGCGTTCAGAACTATGCCCTTGTGATGGGGGGAGGCCTCTTTTGCATCGTGGCGGTGTATTTGATGTTCCGATGAGGAAGGCGCATGCACCTGACTGAAATACCGATCCTCTCCCTGGTCGCCTACATCCCGCTGCTCGGGGCGCTGGCGATCGTCTTCCTCTTCCCGAAAGAAAGAACCGGCGCGATCAAGGGTTTTGCGACCGCGGTGGCGGTCCTCGACTTCGCGATCTCGCTGCCGCTCTGGTTCGCGTTCGACCGGGGCAAGGACGGCTACCAGTTCGTCGAACGGACGGGCTGGATCCCTTCGCTCGGCGTCGAGTACCACTTCGGCATCGACGGCATCTCGCTGGTCCTGCTCCTCTTGACGACGCTCATGGGCGTCGTCGCGGTCGCCTGCTCGTACACGGCGATCGCGGAGCGGCAAAAGGAGTACTACGTCCTGCTGCTCCTGCTGCAGACATTCATGATCGGCACGTTCTGCTGTCTCGATTTCTTCCTGTTCTATGTCTTCTGGGAAATCATGCTCGTGCCGATGTACTTCTTGATCGGCGTCTGGGGTGGCGAGCGACGACTCTACGCGGCGATCAAGTTCTTCCTCTACACGCTCGCCGGCTCGGTGCTGATGCTGCTCGGCATCATCGCACTCTACTTTTTCAACACGACGGGATTCCTCGGCTACAAGGGTCTGGGGAACGCGCCGACCTTCTCGGTCGAGAAACTGACGGCCGTGGCGGCAGGAATGCCGGTGGAGCTCCAGATCTGGCTCTTCTTCGCGTTCTTCGTCGGCTTCGCGATCAAGGTGCCGATGTTCCCGTTCCACACGTGGCTGCCGGACGCGCACACCGAGGCTCCCACGGCCGGTTCGGTGATCCTGGCGGCCGTCCTGCTGAAGATGGGCACGTACGGCTTCGTGCGCTTCTCGTTGCCGATGTTCCCCGAGGCGGTGAAGACGGACTGGGTCCTCGGCCTGATGGCCACTCTGGCGATCGTGGGGATCGTCTACGGAGCGATGGTGACCCTCGTCCAGAAGGACATGAAGAAGCTCATCGCCTATTCTTCCGTCTCGCACCTGGGCTTCGTCATGCTCGGCATCTTTGCCCTGAACATGGCAGGCGTGCAGGGCGCGATTCTGCAGATGGTCAATCACGGCATCTCGACAGGCGCGCTCTTCCTGCTCGTCGGGATCGTCTACGAGCGGCGGCACACCAGAATGATCGCTGAGTACGGGGGCCTGGCGCGCCCCATGCCGATCTACGCGACGTACTTCATGATCATGGCCCTCTCTTCCATGGGCCTGCCGCTCTTGAACGGCTTCATCGGCGAGTTTTCCATTCTGCAGGGCGCTTTCGCGAAGTCCTTCTGGTGGGCCCTCTGGGCCGGCACAGGCATCATTCTCGGCGCGGCGTATCTGCTCTGGCTGTACCAGCGCGTCTTCT
>WNGB01005271.1_pt1 | contig 19384 bp, 20 predicted proteins | sample 5400681 | NCBI WGS metagenome assembly WNGB01 (sample SAMN13153367, study PRJNA577476) | soil metagenome | isolation source: 115 cm soil or saprolite under grassland replicate 2 | place: USA:California | collected 2016-06-15
ACTACCTGAATCATGAACACAGAAATGAGTGCGAGGGCAAAAGTGAAGTTCAAGTCCAGAGAAATGCCTCGGAAGAACGGAACGAGAATATAACCTCCGTCTTCAACCTTCGCCGGTGTAAGCATTGCCCATCTAGCACTTAACTCCTTAGTTAGATAACCCTCACCGTGCGCGGTATGAAGCACGCCAATCGACTCAAAGCCAGGAATGAGCTTGAGCAAATTCGCGAATAATACATAAATCATGATCGTCGCGAACCAGGGAAAGATTGCCTTTGCCCATTTGGCACCTGCCGAACCTTCTGTCAGGTTGTAGAGCAATTCAAGAACGGCTTCCATCAGGTTGCCAATACCACGCGGCACTAAATCAGTATCTTTGCTTCGCTTGATCGAACGATTTGTAAAGAAAGCAATTACACTTAACAAAAGTATAGTCACTACGAGTGTTGGGAGTGTGTTAACCAGATAGAATGGCCCAAAGGGGGCTGGGAGAGTAAAGAGAGGCTCCTCAATCAATTTCTCTGCCGCGACTGTAATCTCGGGCCGAACAGGTATAAAAATACCGCCCAAAATATAACCAACTATCATCAGCACGAGCAAGACCCATCGGCGCCAGGGTTTACGTTTTTCTTGTTCCAAGATCCACCTCCTAAATGCTATCCTTCTCTTTATTTTGTTCCTTCAACCTCGCCAGCGTCCTGCGTGAAATAAACAACATCAGGATCACCGAGAGAGGGATTCCAGCAAAAAGTAACATCAGAGTGATTACTGGCTTTGTTCCGAACATTCGATCAAGCCACAAGCCTAAGAACACCGATGCCAGAATGATAATCAACGTAAGGCATCCAACCTGCCCAATCATCACGATAAGCAGGGTATTAACAACGTTTTTGCGGCTCTCATTTGATTGTGCCATGTTGCACGATTATAACTGACAGGCTAAACAGGTGTCAACAAATACGGGAATAATTCTCCGCTTCGTCCTAGACTATTAGCCTGATTCCGATTAACAAAATTCTCAAACCTGACAGGTCTAAGCCGCGCCATCTCCAATTAACCGAATTTTGCGGAGACCTGTCAGGTTTCGTTTGAACTAAAACAAATTCACCGCTGCCGCGTTTGACCAACTAAACCAAGGTGCAAAGAGTGTGCCAACCAGTACCACGCCAACTACGAGCGCCACAAGCGCAATGGCATATGGACGAGTCAACGGAACCGGGTGCTGCTCTTCATCTTGATTAGGCATCCTGAACAGGTACACATATTTAAGTACGTTCAAGTAGAAATAAACGCCGATGATCGAGTTGAGAATGCCTACAATGACCAGCCAAACATACCCAGCCTGTACACCCGCAGCAAAGACAAAAACCTTCGCTACAAAACCACCGAAGGGAGGCATCCCTGCCAGGGAAAGGAAAGCAGCCAGCATCATGAGAGCTAACCCCGGGTTACGGCGGCTGAGGCCAGAGTAATCTTTAACATCATCTGAACCAATAATGCGGGATACAGCCATCACAATGCCGAAGGCCAGTAGGTTAGTTAAGATATACGCGGCAAGGTAAAAGACCACGCTGGCTGCACCGAGAACTGAGAAAGATACCACACCGATCATCACGTAACCGGCATGCGCAATGGATGAGTACGCAAGCAGGCGTTTGAGGTTGGTCTGAGGCAGAGCAAGCAAACTACCCACCGTCATTGTGACCGTGGCAATCACAGCGAAAATCAAGGTCCAGGATTGCGAGAAATTAGGAAAGGCTACAAAGAATAATCGCACCAGAACTGCAAAGCCCGCGGCCTTGGAAGCCGTAGAGAGGAAACCCGCTACCGGAGTCGGTGCTCCCTGATAGACATCGGGCGCCCAGAAATGGAAAGGTACCACCGAGGCCTTGAAGCCAAGTCCCACGAGCAGCAGGAATATGACACCCAATATCATAAGTAGCGAATTCGACCCGGAAGCAACCATTGTGGCGAGTTCATATATGTTCGTCGTACCGGCAAAACCAAAGAGCAAGGAGAAGCCATATAACATGATCGCGGAAGCCATCGCGCCATAGAGCAAATATTTCAAGCCTGCTTCGGTAGAGCGATCATCTGAGAGCATAAAGCCCGAAAGGATATATAGCGGGATTGAGGTGGTTTCAATCGAGAGATAAAGCATGACCAAATCAGCCGAAGACGCCATAAGGTTCATGCCGAGAAGCGAGGCAAGCATGAGTAGATACGCCTCGCCACGGTACCCAACTTTTTCATTGTCCATCAAAAGGAGAGCAGTTGCCGCGCCTGCAAACATGAAGAGCATTTTGAAGAAGAATCCGAGCCAGTCAAAGCGGACCATGCCGCCGAGGACAGCTACCGGTTCGGAGGGGCGAGCAAAAAGGAGACAAATGATCAGCGAAGCAAACAAACCGCCAGCGGTAAGCCATCCTACGTTGCGGCGGCGTTCTTCTTTCCAGAATGGTTCAACAATGAGAATGAGCGTGGCAACAACGAGGATCAGGATTTCAGGGAGGATAGCAAGGAAGGTTGTTGAAGTAAACATTATGCGCCTCCCAGCAGACGAAGGATGTTATCCACGCCTGTCGAAACAAGAGGGACCATCAAGCGCGGGAACAAACCGATCAGTACCATGAAGCTGCAAAGTGTAATGATTGCCACTTTATCTAGCACAGTGATGTCCGTGAGGTGGCCATCGAATTTTTCAGGCATTTTGGCAAAGAAGACTTGCCGGATATTGCGCATGATGTAGGCCGCGGTGATAACAATTGAAATACTGGCGATTACCGCAACCAGCCATTGTGCACCCCAAACGCCCATGAAGATAGGGAACTCAGCTATGAAGCCTGAGAAGCCAGGCATACCCATTGAAACCAAGCCGCCAATGATAAAACCGATCGCGGCAAAAGGCATTACTTTGTTTATACCGCCAAGTTCAGGGATTTGACGTGTATGGGCACGGTCATAAATCATGCCGACGACAGCAAAGAAGAGAGCCGTCATCACACCGTGAGAAAACATTTGCACACCCGATCCGAGAAGGCCATTGCGGGTAAGCGTGGAAAATCCAAGCATCACAAGCCCCATGTGCGAAACGGATGAGAAGCCAACCATATATTTAAAGTCTGTTTGCACGAAGGCGATGTAAGCACCATAGACCACCGCAATCGCCGCAAAAGTCATAATCAGCCATGACCATTGCTTCGCGCCTTCAGGTAGGAGCATGATACCCACGCGCAAGGCAGCAAACGCACCAAGTTTCATCAACACACCTGCGTGGAACATGGAAACGGCTGTCGGTGCGGCAACGTGTCCATCTGGCGACCAGTTATGGAAAGGCCAGATGCCACCCAACACCGCGAACCCTAGGAAGACGGGCAAGAACCAAATATATTGGAATGTCTGCGAGAAGCCCGCTTTTTCCATTTGAAGCATGTCAAAAGTGAGCATGCCCGTATTTTGATATTGCACCCAGTACATGGCCAACACGCCGACGAGAGAGACAACGGAGCCAATAAATAAGTACAACGTCAGTTTCATGGCGGCGTATTCGCGGGTCACGATCCAACCCCATATCGCTATGAGCAGGTACATTGGAAAGACGGCGATCTCATAGAAGAAGAACAACATGAACAGGTCGAGCGAGACAAACACACCGAACACACCCGAGGCAAGGATAAATAGGAAGGCAAAGAATTCACGTGGCCTGTCCTGAATGCCTGCCATCACATGCTTGTTGTCATCGCCCCATGAGATCAACACACCTGTGAACATAACGACGCCGGTGAGCAGAACGAGTGGTGCGCTTATACCGTCCACACCAAAGTGCAGACTGATGCCCAGCGCGGGAAGCCAGTTGTACTGCTCGACAAATTGATAACCACCGGCAGAGGTATCGTAATTGATGTACACCCAGAGCGATAACAACAAGGCAAAGATCGCGGCCGCCAAGGCGATGCCGCGCGTCTCGTTCTTTTTCTCGGAGGGCATGAGCAAGATGATCATCCCTGCAACGATCGGTGTGAAAGTAATAATGCTTATTACTGGAAAATTCATCAAGCACCTCTTAGAATAGCATGACCACAGCTTTGTTGATGACTTCCAAAATCCACGCAGGCCAGATGCCGATGACAAGGATAAGTGCCATCAACGGGGCCATTACCAAAACTTCACGCATGTTGATTTCGGTCAATTTGTGTTCACCGTGCGCCCAGTGTTCATTCATCGGGCCATGTAACACTTTCTTGATGCCCTTTAAGATATACGCGCCTGTAAAGAGCAAGCCAAGCATCGAAATCGCGGTGTAAACCGTCAGGATGGGGAACGCACCTCGCACCACCATGAACTCAGAGATGAAACCGTTGAGCCCTGGCAGGCCAAGCGAAGCCATACTTGTGAAAATCAAAATGCCGCCATAGATTGGCACAAGCGGGAACAATCCGCCGAAATCATTGAGATTGCGGGTGTGTGTTCTTTCGTAGATCACGCCGACGAGGAAGAACATGCCCGCCGCCGATAAACCATGATTGAACATCTGGAGGATTGCACCGTTTAAAGCGATTTGCGCGTTGATCGTTCCGGACGCAAAGCCTGCCGCGGCAATACCGAGCACGACAAAGCCCATGTGATTGACTGAGGAATACGCTACAAGCCGCTTGAAGTCACTTTGGCCAAAGGAGCCGAACGCGCCGAAGACAATCGCGGCAGTCGCGAGCAATGCCAATGTACCTGCAAAGATTTTCGCTTCAACCGGATAGAGCGGCAGGATTAGCCGCAGGAAACCGTACGCGCCGAGTTTCAATAAGACACCAGCTAGTAGCATCGAGCCAGCGGTCGGGGCTTCGGTATGCGCGTCCGGAAGCCAGGTGTGAAATGGCCATAATGGGACTTTGACTGCGAAGGCAATCACGAAGGCCCAGAATGCAATCGTCTTGACGGTATGGGCTGACATACCAAGCAACACCGCACCCGCGCCTACCGAATTCCACCTCTGATACAACGTGACCAGGTCAAAGGTATGGAAAAGAACGCCGAGCATCTGGATGGCGAGCAAAAGTCCGAGTGAACCACCCATAGTGTAGATCAAGAACTTGAGCGAAGCGTAATCTCTGTTCGCGCTTCCCCATTGGTTGATGAGAAAGTACATTGGGACAAGTCCAACTTCCCAGAAAACGAAGAAGATCAGCAGGTCAAGCGCCATGAACACGCCAAGCATTCCCGTCTCGAGGAAAAGGAAGAGCATCATGTAGGGTTTGACGCGGTCTGTGATGCTGAATGAGGCAAGCAGGGCTAATGGTGTGAGCAGCGTTGTCAGCAAGACCATCGTGAGCGAGAGACCATCTACACCAAGATGCAGAGATGCACCAATCGCTTCGTACCAGACGTATGACTCTTGAAATTGAAAACCAGGCTGGTCAGCTTTGAAGTTAAACCACGCCATGATTGAAAGCAGGAAGGGAATAAGGCTCGCGCCAAACGCAAACCAGCGCAGGAGTTTGGTCTCGTCTTTCGGAAGGAAAAGCATGACCAGTGCAGAGACGGCCGGGAAAAACAAAATCAGGCTCAACAAGTGATTAGCAATGAAATCCATGTCCACTCCTATCCACCGGCTACCGCAACAGTGGCAGGCGTCAGAACTACTAAGTAGTAGAGCAAACTACCGACAATGATCAGCACAATCAGCGAAAGCAGCATGTATTGCTGGATGCGTCCTGTTTGAATCGGGCGCAGATTGCTCCCTGTCCATTTCGTGACGTGAGCTGTGCCATCACCGAAGAATTCGTTGATGACTTTCAGGTCAATGTACTTGCGAATGTTATCTCCAAGCCAAGCAGTGGCTCTACCAAATGTATGCAGGATGCCATCAATGACACCTCTATCCATCCACTCCGAGACGAAAGTTTCCGAGAACCAAATCGCGGGTTTGACGAAGAGGTAATCGTAAGCTTCGTCGAAATACCATTTATTTTTTAGGACCGGGATTTGGAGCCTATCCTCTGCAGGTGATTGCACACTGCGGTATACAAGCCAACCAAAATACAGACCACCGAGGGCAACAAAAAGGGAAGTCGCCAGCGGAACAAAATTGAATGCCAACGCTTCAGGAGATTCAGCCAAGGTGCCGCCGACAAATTCATGGAACCAGTTCGGGATGAGTCCGCCGAGGGCAGGGAAATGCTCAGGAATGCCGACCCAGCCATAGGTCACAGCAAAGAACGCCAGAATGACCAGCGGTGCGGTCATCGTCCAGGGAGTCTCCTGCGCGTGTTCAGCTTCCGTCGTGCGCGGTTCGCCAAGGAAGGTTAGCGTGATCTGTCGCATGGTATAGAAAGCCGTGAGGAAAGCGGCAAAGGCAAGAGTTAGAAACACAATTAAGTGACCATGGCCGAACGCATCCGCCAGGATTTCATCCTTTGACCAGAAGCCCGCAGTCAAAACGGGGAAACCTGAAAGAGCAAAACCACCAATCAGAAAAGTCCAAAATGTGATAGGCATCTTCCTACGCAGGCCGCCCATGTTGAACATGTTCTGCGGGTCAACGTTGTGATTGCCGGTGTGCAAAACACCATGTTCCATGCCGTGAATGACGGAGCCAGAGCCAAGGAAGAGCAGAGCCTTAAAGAAGGCGTGAGTAATCAGATGGAATACTGCTGCCACATACGCACCAATACCCAACGCGGCAATCATGAAGCCGAGTTGTGAGATAGTAGAGTAAGCCAGCACGCGCTTGATATCATTTTGAGCGACAGCAATCGTTGCCGCAAAGAGCGCCGTAAACGCACCGATGAATGCAATAAATGTCATCGTGGGGTTGAGCGGCATCCCTTCTGTCCAGCCCGCCGTGATCAGCGGGAACATCCGTATGACCGCGTACACACCAGCCGACACCATGGTCGCGGCATGGATCATCGCGCTGACCGGTGTCGGGCCTTCCATCGCGTCAGGCAGCCAGACGTGGAGAGGGAACTGCGCCGATTTGCCGATCGTTCCGATGAAGAGCAGCAACGCAATCAAGCCGGCGGCTGATAGGCCGAAGACAGGCGTTATCGTTGTGGCAAGTACGTGAAGTGTCTCTTCTGTGAAGATCTGACGGAAGGAGAGTGTGCCAGTCGCTGAATATAAGAAAGCGATGCCGAGTAGCATGAAAACATCGCCAATGCGGGTGGTCATGAAGGCTTTGATCGCCGCATCGCGTGCTGATTCTTTTGCGTACCAGAAGCCAATCAACAGATACGAGCACAGACCCATGATCTCCCAACCCACGAAGAATGTGAGCAGATTGTCTGAGAGTACGAGCAGATACATACCGAAAGCGAACAAACCGATGAAGGCAAAGAAGCGTGAGTACATCGGCTCGATGGAAGGCACGACGTGTTTATGTCCATGCTCTTCAACCGTCGCACCGTGAGGCGGCAGACCCTTGTGGTCATGGTCGCCTTCGGGCTGCCCGTAGTTGTGGTAACCAACGCTGTAGATGAATATCATCAACACGGTCCATGCCACGAAGAACAAGACGGCAGCTGTGAGAGGATCAACCAGCACACCAATCTTGAGCCAAGTCTCGCCTGTTGGCAGCCAGTTCACCGAAGATTCAAAAGGATGCTCGCCCAAGTGTTCCACGCCAAGTGCGCGCACAAACACAATCATGCTACCCAGCCATGAAAGAAACGCCGCGCCAACAGCCAGGCTATGACTGAGCACCTTGTTCTTGTTCGTGAACAACACAATCGCGAAGAACGCCAGGACGGGAGGGAGCGGAATAAGCCAAATCAATGTTTCAGTCGTCATGTATCCCTACCACTTCATCAAATCTATATCATCCGCAATCACCGTGTTGCGTTTTCGATACACGGAGATCACGAGCGCGAGGCCCACAGCAACTTCCGCTGCGGCCACCGCGAAGACAATGATCGCGAACACCTGCCCTGCGATATAGTTCACGTCACCGTAGCGCCAAAATGCAGCCAAGTTCACGTTCACCGAGTTGAGCATCAATTCAACACCAAGCAAAATCGCAACGGCATTGCGCCGCGACAACACACCGAATAATCCGATGCTGAACAAAAGAGCCGAAAGAATGAGATACCATGAAAGCGGAACCATCGCGGCCTCCTATTTCCGATTGAACGCGACGTAGACCGCGCCCACTAATGCCGCCAACAATAAGACAGAAGCAACTTCGAACGGCAGGACATATGCATTTGGCGAGACCAATGCATCTCCTAATAAGCTCACCGCATCAAACCCTGACGGGATAGCTGCCGCGGCCTTCGAGGCTCCACTCCAACCCAAAAGCAGGGAGAGCAGCCCAGCCCCTGTCAGCACTGCGAGTAGAGCACCCACCCACCAGTTTTTATTCAACTGGGCACCTTGATCGCGAATATCCTTGCGTGTGAGCATCACCGCGAAAATGAAAAGGATGGCTATTGCGCCGATGTAAATGACCACCTGCACCACTGCGAGAAAGCCAGCGCGGAGCAGGGCATAGAGGACAGCCACACCAAACAATGTGGCCACCAGCCACAACGCAGCATGGACGAGGTTGCGAGTGGTCACGACCATTAACGCAGCACCTAGCGTGGCCGCCCCGACAATCAGGAAAATAATTTGTTCAGCAGTCATAAGACTTTCAATCTCCAGTCTCCAATCTCTAAACCCGTTGGGTGATTAGAGATTGGAGTTTTTCTTAATGTTGTACCTCAGCGACCCTTTCAACTTCCATTTCTACAGATTCAGGAGTCTCAGCGGGGCGGGTGATAGGAGGCTGTTTAGGGCCTTCCACCTTTTCACGCTCCTTGCGGCTGGAAATGCGTGCAATCTCCAAAGCTATCCAACCAACCAAAATATTCGAGAGAAACATACCTGTAACATAAAGCCAGGTTGGAGTCCCGGCGAGAATTGCATTCATCAGTGCAGTAACCATCAAAAGGGTAAAAGCTAGTGGCGTCAAGAACTTCCAGTTGAAGCCAAGCATATGGTCAATACGAATACGCATCATTGTGTACTTGACCCACATGATTACCCAGTAGCCAAGCATGGCTTTGAAGATCATCACCGCGACTGCGAGGAAGGGACTTACTTTCTCAAGCCCGAAGAAGCGATATCCACCAAAGAACAAGATCGCCAAAAAGCCACCAAAGGTGAAGGCATGTAAAAGTTCGCCGGCATAGAACATGCCGAACTTCATGCCGGCATATTCGATATTGAAACCAGAGACCAGTTCCGACTCACCTTCGGACATGTCGAATGGTGCGCGTCCGAGCTCAGCGATCGAAGCAATCAAGAAGATCAATGCGGCAACCGGTGCAAGGAACACAAACCAAATATTCTGTGCTTGGACGATGGCATTTAAACCCATGGAACCAGCAAAGATAGTTGGGATGAGTAATGTGGCGAGCATCGGAATTTCAAAGGAAACCATCACTGCCACCTGACGGTATGCACCGATCATCGCGTATTTGTTATTCGATGACCAGCCTGCCATGAGAATAGATAGCGTGCCAATCGCGCCTGCGGCGATCAGATATAACGCGCCGACATTCAAGTCCACGCTGAGGATGACCGGAGCCAGCGGAACGACAGCCCACAAGATCAACACAGACATCATGGAAAGGATGGGCGCAATATTGTAGACCACTTTATCCGCGCCGCCCGGCGTGAAGTCTTCTTTAATAAGCAGCTTGATAATGTCGGCGAAGGGCTGGATGAGCCCAAATGGTCCCACACGGTTTGGCCCGAGACGATCCTGGAAGCGCGCCACCACCTTGCGCTCGACCCACACAAGCACAATATCAATGAACATAAGCACACTGATGAGCAGGAGAACGCCAAGGAATGCAATCAATACCTGCGCGGCAACTTCCGGCATACCCCAGCCTGTTAACACACTCATAAGCCAGTCTGCAGCTACTTTCAAGGGGTCATTCCAAAAATTCATAAGTTGCTCCTGTTGCCCTCATCCTTGCCTTTCGCAGCACTTGCACCGCATTGCCCTGTCCCGTCCGGGCCAGCCTGTCCCTTGGACTGTCGTCCAAGACAGGCTGGACGGACAGTCCAGGGGACGGGGCGTTCGGTACAGTGCAGGTTAGCACCCCTGTGGAGCTGGGGATGAGAGTTTTTCCTTTACACAAACAAAAGGCTGAGAGGATAACTCCTGTCAGCCTTAGCTTAAACTCGTGCAAAAATTTAAGCCCACTCCAGCATCCCTTTACGCCATGTATAAACAAGGCCGACAATCAGGATGAGAATAAATATGATGCCTTCGATCACAGCATACAATCCAAGCTGGCCAAGTTTCACAGCCCAAGGGAAGAGAAAAACTGCTTCCACATCAAAAACCAGGAACACGAGCGCGAAGATATAGTACTGAGCCTTGAATTGTACCCAGCTATCTCCAACCGTCTCGATACCACATTCATAAGTGTCCTGTTTGATGGGGTTGGGCTTCTTTGGGCTAAGAATCCATGCCACCCCAATGGCGCCTACAGGGATCATCAACCCAACTATGATAAACAATAAAACGTAAAGCCACTCGTTTTGCATAGACGCTCCGTCGTGAAATGTATTACAAGCGGCAAAATTGTACCATAGAGAACAAATAGGATACCACTTATCCATGTCAAATTTTCGGGTGATTTTTGTCATATATTTAAAAAAACTCTGGCAGGGTCTAAGACCCCGCCAGATCACATCTTCAGTGATAGCCTACTTGTGGTCAACGTTTACTTTTTTATTCTTCTGAATAGTAACTTAATGATATCTTCCAAAAATGGAAAGCCAATAATCCCACCAACGAATGACCCCAATGCGCCCGCGCCGCGTACCAACCCAAGCGGAAGATCCAGGAGATTCACCGCTTTAATCTCAACGAGTTGAGCTGACACCGTTTTTCGGCTCTCTTTGCCGTTTGACTTATCTACAAAACGCAAGTAGAGCCAGATGGTGCCTCGATATACTCCTACCTCCTGCGGACGAATGCTCCAGTAAAACGTAACCGATTGACCGGGTGTTACTGGTTCACTGATTACATCCGCGGGCTTTACATCCATACCGGCAATATCGAATCGAGCTTCCGCGGTAACGTTATGGGTTTCATATAAATTGGGAATCTGCACCACCTCTCCTGTGACCTTGGTATTTTCAAGCTCAGCAGTCGGTGTCAGGTTGCCCAACGTATCCACTTCGAGCGTGAGGCGGACTACATCTCCTTCGCCCACCCGAATCTGGGGAGGAAACTCGAGCGTCAGCCTGCGCGACTCGTTGATTGCAGGTTGAGGTGAGGGTTTAGAAGTTGGGGCTTCGGCGACGGCGGTCATCAATGGGCTTGCTGTCGATGTGGCAACAAGGAATAGGGGTTCAGCAGCTTCTGTAGCTCCTGGTGGTTGTGTTGCCCCAGCCGCCGGAGCAGGGAATGGTTCTTTTGAAGCAGCTCCCCCACAGGCGAGACTCGTAAAGATCAATGCAAAGCCTGCCACTAAGATAGAAATAAAACGGGGTGAAAAAAACTTTGAGTTCACGCGGCAGTATACAGTCCAATAAGCCTGCATTGAGCGTAGTCGAAATGATACGACTGCGGCGTAGGCAAGGTCATCTCTGAAGGGGAAATTGGCTGGACACGTGTCTCACGTTGGACTGGCCAGAAACCCCAGACCAGGAGAGCGATTGAAACAGCAAGAATGATTATGGCGAGAAACAGCCGAAGCCGTTTCATCGTTGCACTTCTTCCACTTCGGTATACCAGCGGACGCGAGTCCCAACCCGGTCACGCAGCTTCCAAGCCAGTGGCTTCTCAGCCTCTTCGAGCCCACGCTTAATTCGCTTAATACGTTCGATCAATAAATTGCGCTCATCATCCGATAGGCCAACCTCTTCTTTTTCGATCAATTCTTGCACCTTTTTGAGATTGATGGCTGTAGTCGTGTATAGACCCCAATCATTGACACACAACTCGACGATACGATTTAGATTGATCTTTTTGTTGTCGTCGACTCCTACTTCATTATTGAGGAGAAGCATGGTCATATCGAGCGCGTCTTTGCGATTTAACTCGACAATCTGCGCCTTGGATAATAGCAACTCTGCAATCGGTATGGTAATAGGATCGAAATGGAGCCGGTCTTTGAGAGGTATTTTATGGCACATTTCAAAGTCGCCGACAAAGACATCGATTTTCTTTCCATATTCTTGATCAAAATAGATTTGTCGACGCGTCCCATTCAGCAAGTTAAATTGCTTATTGGGTAGATATCCCACACTTTGGAAAAAGGCCTGTATCTTGCTGTATTCTAGCTTTTCAACGACGAAATCAATATCGGGATATTCACGAGTAAAGAAGCGTTGATGATCGGCGCTTTGTTCTCGAAATGCTAAACCGCCCACTACGCGCAGAAGAATGCCCTGTTCATGGGCAGCTTCAATGACTCGATGCATTTCCTCAACTATATCGGGATGAATCGTTACCACTTGATCCCTTGGTTTATCTCCCCTCCTTGAATTCGGGAGGGGAGATAATTTTGAGGATAAACTTACTCTACTGGGATTTCGGCCTGGACCTTGCTAAGGTCGATGCCGCTCCTCATGCGATAGGCACGGAAGCCAAAGTAGATGGCGGCCGCGAGCACATAATTCACAAGCATATAGATGACTGAATTCGTGTTCTTGATGCCAATGCCATACAAGCCATTTGGATCAATCAGCCACTGATAGAGTAGATAGATGAGGAAGCCACCGAAGATCGTACCGGCAACCGTGATCAGCGGAATGCCAAAGACGTTATATTTTGCAATCGGCGAAGCCTTATAAAGATCCGGCTTTCGATATGGAAGGATGATCGCTGCAATGGTTGTGCCAAGATATGTCACCGCGATGACAAGGGTGGAGCAGAGCGTCAATGCCTGGAAGCTAGCAATGTTGTAGGCAAAGAGGTACGCGACAACAAGCGAGGGAACAACCATTAGCAGAAGAGCATAGATTGGCGTGCCGGTACGCTCGTCCACTTCTGCGACTTTTTCAGGGAGCAGGCGATCGAACGCAGCAGCAAAGATGACGCGGGTGGAGGAAAGGAACACTGTGCCACTCCAACCAAACCACCACAGGCTCATCAACGCCACAATGATGAATTGGAGAACTCTATTAGTCGTCAGGAATGCGGCAAGCATGGCAGGATAAGGCCATACTGGCAACGCAGGAGCATCTGTTGTGTAACCCCAAGCGTAGTTCCACCACGCGCCACCTGCTTTAACATAGAAGTCCCAACCGATGGTCTTACTAATGGCAAAGAGCAGGAGGATACCCAAGAGGGTCGTTATGCCAAGAGCCCAGCCCATGCCAGAGATGTTGCGCTTGAAATCTGTCGCGCCGCGGACTTCACCATATAAGGTCGCGCCCCAGTTCGGCCACAAGTTGAAGAAGACCATATACGGCAAGACAAGGAAGATTGCCGCCAACGTTCCACCAGCGATAGGAGTTATTGCTCCTGCATCTGTGCCAAGATTGACTGTAGCATCATACACCCCCGGCTGCGCGCCAAACAGCGAAACCGCGTTGGTTTCCAGTCCTTTTTTGAACGCTTCGTTTGATCCTACCAACAGCATCACGATCACAATCAGCAGGCCAAGCATACCGCCATAGAAAGAAACTTTCTGAATGCGTGCGTAGGTTTTCATGCCTAATGCAATAAAGACGCTCACAACGGCGAGCGTAAGGAGGGAGGCAACAAACGCGCCAGTCTGCGTGCTGGCAAACCAAATGGCTAGATCCTTTGCGCCGAGAATACCAAGGATCGGCACAAGCACAATGTGGCGGAACATATCGCCATACAACGGCACCCACAACCACAGGATGAACCACCAACCCGTGACTGCGAGGATGAAGCCAATCGCGCCGCCAAGGATGCGGCTCTGCCAAACATAATCGCCGCCAGAGCGCGGCATGACGGCGATGAGTGCAGCATACACGACGACTTCAAAGAAGATGAATATCGCGCTGATGATCAGCGCTGGGATCATCCCGCCCTCGAAGTAGTACATCTGGCTAAAACTGTACAAGCCGAGGGTGATCAGGTTGATCGAGAACAACGCGTAGATGAACGCGTCAAAGACTGACCATGAACGCACAAGGCCAGTCGCCTTTCGGACAAACAGATTGGTCATAACACACTCCTCCTTTGGGTTTATTAGAACCCTCGCCCCTTGCCTCTCTCCTTGAGAAGCATCCCGTAAGTGACAGCGTGGGAGAGGGGTTGAGGTGAGGGAAGTTACCCTGTGGTCAAAACATAGTTCTCAATTTTGTTTTTGCCAAGCTTAATGATCGCTCCGAGCAAAACACCTTGTTCGTACATTGAACCTGGATTGATACATAATGTCTTACCAATACGGGAAGTGCCGCGACCTTCGTGAATGTGTCCGTGTAGACCAAGCAAGGGTTGCGTTTGTTCTATTGCCTTTCGTAAAGCAGTCGAGCCGACTGGCTTGAGCGATTGACCAGCCATCTTCGGCCTTAGATTCGCATCAAGTTCTGGAGCTTCGTCAAGGTTTGATTTATAAGGCGGAACATGGATGTTGAAGACCGCGTTACGCGGATCCTTCAATTTGGATATCATCGCCTCATACCGGACTTTGAGCTGATTCTCGTCCTCTTCACGCTCTGTATTCCAGGGAGTCTGGTTGCTCCAGCCTGAAGCAATCATTTCGTGGTGCGAATCAAGGGGGATGACCTGCCCTTCGGCCAGGACCACGCATCGGCTCGCCCGAACGATTTCGTCCACTTCAAAAGTATCATCGTTTCCAGGGCAACAATACACTTGCATGCCGGTACCATCCAGCTTTTTGTCGGCCAGCTCCATCCACTGCTGCACAACCTTCAACACTTCGGTGAGAAAGATCTCATGCACACGGTCTGGATTTTTTTCCAATTCGGTAATCTCATCTGGATTTGTGATGTAGGGATAATAACCACGGCTGCGGATGCGTTTGAGCATATCCTGCAACTCTTCTTCATTCGTGATATCAAACACCTGCTCCAGTAATATGATGCGATAGTTTTTTCCACCCTGATGGACAACTGGGACGACTGCCTTGCCAGTCATGTCACCGCCGAGGATGAGAAGATCGGCGTTGTAAAATTTCCCCGCATTCAAAAACTTGCTCCAGCAAATGTCCGAACCATGTACATCCGTAGCAAAGAAAATGGTCGTCACTGGGAAGAATCCTTCTCGCGTTGAGCGTCCTTCGACAAGCTTCCCCTGGACCGGATGGGAAAGCGCAAGGTGCAGGTAGGATCTTGTCGAAGCGTGGCTATTGGATTTTTTGCTTTAGCTAATTATACACTCGCTGGGAAATATAGGAACAGTTTTAATTATTAGAGCACGCCTCAAAAACTTATCTTCCAAATAACATAATCAGCCAGTATAAGCCAGCGGCGACCAATCCGCTGGCCGGGATAGTGATAAACCACGCCGTAATAATCTCTTCTGCTACACTCCAGCGAACCTTCCCAAAGCTCTCTGAAGAACCAACGCCAATGATCGCCGAACTGACCACCTGCGAGGTGCTAACAGGCAAGCCAAAAACAGAGGCAGCCAGGATCACAAAACCCGAGGTCAGTTGTGTGGAAAAACTGTGCAATGGACGGATCTTGTAAAATCTCCCTCCTAAAGTACGGATCAGCCGCCAGCCTCCAAGGGCAGTACCAAGACCTATCGCAGCCGCGCTGAGCGCGATCACCCAGGTTGGGATGCGAAACTCAGTGAGATAGCCACCGATCACGAGGCTCAGTGTGATAATACCCATCGTTTTTTGGGCATCGTTCGTTCCATGGCTGAATGCCATACCCACGGCTGTGACAAGCTGACCTCGTTTAAAGAAGCTATTAATGCTTGGAGTCGCATTCCGCACTAGGAAATAGATGAGGCGGGTAATGAGAAAGCCAAAAGCGAAACCAATAAGCGGTGAGGTGAATAAGGCGATCAATACCTTTTCCAGCCCTTGTAGCTTGATAGCTCCAAAGCCTGCCCCAGCCATTACCGCGCCCACCATCCCACCGATCAAAGCATGAGATGAACTACTAGGTATTCCCATGAACCATGTAATGAGATTCCATGAAATGGCACCAATCAAGCAGGCAATAATGACATTGATATTAATGGCATGCGATTGAACGACTTCTTCACCAATTGTCGTTGCCACGGTCACTCCAAACAAGAAGGGTCCTAGAAATTCTGCTATCGCAGTCAGCCCCAAGGCAGTTTGCGGACGGAAAGCCCGCGAGGAGATCATCGTAGCCACAATATTGCTGGAATCGTGGACTCCATTGAGGAAATCGAACAGCAACGCCAGCCCGATTACAACGTAAAGGTGCAGAGACATCGGGCCCTGTTATGTTTTCTTTACAACGATATCTGCAATCACGTTCGCAGCCTCGTCCCCGCGGTCCGCCGCATTCGAAAGATGGCGATAGACTTCGCGCATCTTCAACATTTCTACCACATGATGGAGGTCTTCCGGGCCGCTGAACAGGTTTGCAACGGCCTCACGATAAACCGCCTCCACTCTGTTCTCAAGTGCTTTGGCACGTTGGGCATGCTCAATCGCCACCCCAGGATTTTTCTTGAGGCGCATCACCGCCTGATGAATCTCCCAGCCTGCGTCCTTGAGCAGGGATGCTATTCGTAGCATATAGGGTGTCGGAGCTACATTAAGGATGCGCATCTCAACGACGGTCGTATCAGCATAGTCAATCATATCGTCGATCGAACGCGAGAGAGCAAAAATGTCTTCGCGGTCAAACGGCGTGACGAAAGTGCGGTTCAACTCGTCGATCAGGATACGGCGCACTTCATCCGCTTCTTTCTCCTTCATGGACAATTGCTCGGCAATCGCGGACTCAGGGGCTTCACAATATTTTGCCAAAAGTTTCAGCCCCTCGAACGTAATAGATGCCTGATCCTCAACAAGTTTATTGAAGACCTCTTCACGGCGTTTAAAAAATCCAAACATTGAACCTCATACTGGAATGGAAATTCGATGACAGGTATTTGTGCTAAACACAATAATACCACTTCGGTTTAATGTATGGTCTGTGTCAAGTTTCCTGTTTCTTTAAGTGTAAAAACCTCCGAAATCTCGGAGCCTTAGTATGGAAATATAAAGTTCTTGGCTAAATTTTAGAAGCTTATCTGTAGCTATACTATACCATCTGGCTCAGAAACACTTTGCAAAACATGGCCAGATGTTCTATCGTCAGTATTCAAAGCCACATCGGATAACGCAATTATTCCCACCAGTCGTTTATCCTTACGGCTTAGAATGGGCAATCTCCGAATCTGATTACTTTGCATGATCTGAGCGGCCTCGTCTACATCCTGGTCATCATAACAATAAATCACAGGTGCGGTCGCTAGTTGGCGACCTACTTTCGCATTTGGCTCTATGCCTACTGCAGTTGCCCGGATGATAATATCTCTGTCGCTCAGCATACCAGTTAAACGATCACCATCACAGACAGGCAGGATTCCGATATCATGATCCCGCATTTTCTGTGCGGCCGTCTGCAAGGTATCGTTAGGGTGAATGACTTCCACCCTATCTACCATAATCTCTCTTAGTTTCATGTTACCTCCTTTTACCTGCTACTTCATTGTCGACTCGGTCTTCTACTTCATGAATACCATATTCACCGGCACAGTGGGCACAACAGAAGAATTGGCCATTCGCTTCCATACCATGACCAATAATCCGGATGCCACAATTTGCACATTTTGGAGCAAGAGCATGGATGGCACACTCGAAGCTGTCGAACACATGAGTCACCCCATCCATCTTTATCTCAAATGATTTATCATACTCGTTGCCGCAAACCTCGCAGGTAATAGGGCTTTTACTCTCGGGGAGACCCGCGTTCATATCTTTTACTGCTTGCATCGTAAACCTCCTTTTGTTTATTCACATATTCATCTTATGACGTTATAGCCATAGTCCATCAGTTCAACCCCATTTTCTATGGTGAGCCCAAGCTTGGGACAATAAATCTTTCCCTTTTTGCCAAGCTAAGCGTATTTGTCTCTCACCTATTGCATCTTACGGCGTGCAGCTTGTGCCTTCTTTATATTCTCGCGTCGTGCACGTGTCTGAGCGGCTGTCGGTTTGGCGCGCTCAGGAACATTCCTTCTGGACTTGGCCTCGAAGCGGTCACCGCTTAAGTGGACCGGCTGTGATCCCAATTGTTCAACTACTTCACGAGCATCTCGTGTATCCGGAACAAGTTTGCCAGCCTCGATGTGAGCGTCCTCTTTGCCGATCAACCATTTGACCGTTGCCCAGGAACCGCTCGATCGCTTCCCAGCCACTCTTTGGACGTGTCCAGGTTCACCTACATCTTGCGTCCGATAAGTAGTGAATTCACCTTTTGGACGGACTTCAATGTGATAGTATTTTCCCTGACCTGTGCTGGCCGGTTTTTTCCGTTCACGACCTTCAGGTTGTGATTTAGAATGTTGCCCTGAAGACATGCTCTTCCATTCTGACTGAGCTTTCTTGATATTCTTTCTAGCAGCCCGCCGCTGTTTTTCTGTTGCCATAACTACCTTCTTTCATCAATCGCTTGGATGAATTTTTGTAGATCGACTTCATCCTTAATTTTGAACGCGTTATTAAGACCGGAACCGGTCTTCTTCTATCCTCTATAACGAGTATAAAAATGTGATGTTACGGTCTTTATTACATGAGGAATTTTTTTGAAGAAACAATGAATCACAGCAACCAATCTATTTCAATAAGAAAGTCATTGGCCCAGGCTTGGGATATTTACCGTGCAAGTATGTGGTTTTACACCAAAATTGTTTTAACGTTTTTCATAGCATGGATAATTCTTGAATTAGTTGTCTATTTAGCTCAGGATTTGGGACAAGTGTTCAACCTTGCTGTTCACTTGTTATTTCTTGTTATCTTCGCTGGCTTACAAGTTGGATTCATACGGATTTGTCTTGATGCTAATGCAGGATATACGCCTCATTACTCCCACTTGTTCGAGCACCTCAAGCAAGGATCAAAATTTCTTGTTGCACAATTGGCTTACGTCATTTTGGTTTTGATGGGGCTTGTGTTCCTGCTTATCCCAGGCGTGTATTTTGGTACATGTCATGCTTTTTATGGATTTATCCTCGCAGAGAACGAATTCGGTATCATTGAAAGCTTCTACGCCAGTGCAAATCTTACAAGAGGTGTGACTGGAAAACTATTTGGCTATTTCCTTTTGTTGACGTTACTCAACTTCTTCGGCGCAATGTGGCTGGGGTTAGGCCTGCTTGTGACAATTCCAGTTTCGGTTTTGACGATGGCATCTTTTTATCGAGACTTGAAATCTTCTTTGCTCTCTTCGAAGTAATATTTTAC
>WNGB01005272.1_pt1 | contig 19383 bp, 14 predicted proteins | sample 5400681 | NCBI WGS metagenome assembly WNGB01 (sample SAMN13153367, study PRJNA577476) | soil metagenome | isolation source: 115 cm soil or saprolite under grassland replicate 2 | place: USA:California | collected 2016-06-15
TGGGTGGCACGTTTCCGCAAGCGTTGAAAGACCTGTTTTTCGCCAAAGGCGCCGGCCTCTTTCCGTCGCCTCGGGAAATCCATTTTGATTGCAGTTGTCCTGATTGGGCGTCGATGTGTAAACACGTCGCCGCCGCCCTCTACGGCGTGGGTGCCCGATTCGATGAAGATCCGTCGCTATTTTTTACGCTGCGCGGCATCGCGATTGACGACATCATTACGCAGACCGTGGCCGACACGACCCAGACGTTGTTACGCAAGGCCGAGGGGCAGAGGGCAAACGTGCTGGAAGATGTCGACCTGGGCGATGTGTTCGGCATTCAGCTCGATGACCTCCAAACGCCTCGCCCCAATCTACCTCCCGTGCAGCCGAAACCGTCCACAAGGACGAAGAACGCCGCACAAACCCAGAAGACTGGTGCCGGCAAGACGAGCACACCAGCCGGCAAGAAGATAGCAGCGCAACGCCTCAGCACGCCACAGCACAAAGCGGTGCCCCCCGTGACCGCAGCCAGGCCTGTTGCTGCGCCGCCCAGCTCCCAGGGGACCATGCTGGAGGCGTTAGCCAAAGCTCTGGGGAAAACGCGCCAAGGTAAATCCCTCGAGCAGCTACAGGGCAGGTTGGGATGGACAAAAATACAGCTCCGCAATGCTATCAGTCGGGCAGACGCCAAAGGGTTAGTTGAAATGGTCACTCCCGGCGTCTATCGGCAGAAAGTTTGAGGCAACCTTTCTCGCTCCGGTAGACGCCATCACACCACGGGAGACATATGAGTCAGCAGGAATTAAGCGTGATTATCCGTCCTGACGGGCTGCTGTTGGAATGGACGGACACCACTGAGCATTACCCCGAACCAGCGCTGCATTTTCAGCAGGGGCTCTCTCGACGTTATCATACCGAACCTGACGCCTGGCTGCTGTTTTTGAGCTTTGCCGATCCGCACCTGCCCCTGGCGCCAGCGCTGGCTTTCTGGCGCGACCTGGCCTGCAGCTTTGCCGATAAACTGGTGCACCTGCCAGACCTGGAAGCCCTACGCGACCAGGCAACAGTGGTGCTGGAAGAGGACGAAGTCGAGTACTGGCTTGCCGTTGCACCGCTGTGTCCAGGGGCGGAATACCTCAATGCTCTCTTTGTGACGCGCCTCTGGGCAATGTTGCAAGACACGTTTCGTCGTCTTATTAAAACCTATGACGGGACAGTTGAAGCCTTTATTCACGCCTACAGTCCCACCCGGCAGCTGGCTGGGAGGATTTTTTTTCATCTGGTCGAAAACACGAAAGGCCCGGCGCCCTTTGCATTTCTGGTCACCTATGCGACGCGCCTGGGCGGTGATGGTACGTCCCGGCACCTGCCGCTGAAATATGCGCTGCAGGAATACGGTAACGATCGCGACAAGCTGCTAGAACTGCTGGGCACCGTCTATCGGGCAGCGCGCACCAGCACGCTTCTGCCGCCTTTACTGGAGAGTGGGGACATTTTCCATCCCTTAGGTTGGGAGCCGCAAACCGCCTACACCTTTCTCCAGGAAGTGCCGCTCTACGAGCAATCCGGCATTCTGTGTCGCATCCCGAACTGGTGGGGCGCGAAAGCCGCTGGCGCCAACCTGCGCGTCAACATCGGCACCGCGGCGCCAACGTTTGTCGGCATGGACGCCGTGATGGACTGTGCCCCAAGCCTCATGATCAACGGGGTACCAATTACTGCCGAAGAAGCCTGGCGCCTGTTACAAGAAAGCGAAGGGCTGGCGCTGATTAAGAACAAATGGGTGATGGTGGATAAAGCCAAACTCCAGCAAACCCTCGAAGCCTACGAGCAGGTACGCACGCTGTTGGAGGATGGTGGACTGACGCTGCGGGACGCGCTGGCTTTGCAGCTCTCCCTCACCAAACAGCTTGGAGACGAGCACGCGGGCGTGGACATCGGTGTCTCCTATGGCGTATGGCTTGAAGACATCACTCGCAAGTTGCTCAACCCCCAGCTAGTCACAGCGGTGGCGCCGGCCAGCACCTTCCGAGCGACCCTGCGCCCCTATCAGCAGGCCGGGCTAAACTGGTTGGGCTTTTTAGATTCTCTGAGGTTCGGAGCCTGCCTGGCCGACGACATGGGTCTGGGCAAAACCATCCAGTTACTGGCGTTTTTGAGCGTCAAGAAGCAGCAGAAGAGCACCAGTCTGCTGGTGGTGCCTGCCTCGCTGATTGCCAACTGGCGTAATGAAATCGACCGATTCTACCCAGAACTCGTCTATTACATCGCGCACCCCGGGAGCACGCCGGCCTCGCAGCAGGCGGCCTTGTCCACAGAAAGCTTAGCGCAGTACGACCTGGTCATCACCACCTACGCCATGGTGCAACGCTACGACGTGCTGCAGACCTTTCACTGGGACTACGTTATTCTTGACGAAGCGCAGGCGATCAAAAACCCCGGCACGCAACAGACGCGCGCCGTCAAAAAGCTGCATGCGGCCAACCGCATCGTCCTGACTGGCACGCCGGTGGAAAACCGTTTGTCCGACCTCTGGTCCCTGTTTGATTTTCTGAACCCCGGTCTGCTGGGCAACCTGAAGGAATTCAAAACCTTTGCCAAAAACCTGCCCGACGATCCGGCAGGCTATGGCCGTCTGCGCCAGGTGATTCGCCCGTACATCCTCAGGCGCCTGAAAACCGACTCCAGCATCATCAGTGACCTGCCGGACAAAGTGGAAATGAAAACCTTTGCGTCGCTGAGCAAAAAACAGATCGTCCTCTACAGAGAGCTGCTGGACGACCTCAAAGACTTCCTGGAACACAGCGAAGGCATCCAGCGCCGAGGCTTGATTCTTTCGTCGCTGATGAAATGCAAGCAGCTCTGCAATCATCCCGACCAGTTCCTGGGTACGGGAGGATTCGAGGAACAGCACAGCGGCAAATTCCAACGCCTCCGGGAACTCTGTGAGACGGTCCTGGAGAAACGTGAAAAAATGCTCGTGTTCACGCAATTCAGGGAAATCACCGCGGCTCTCCACGACTTCCTGGCTGGCATCTTTGGACGTGACGGCCTCGTCCTGCACGGCAGCGTGCCGGTGAAACAGCGTCAGGCGCTCATCGACGCCTTCCAGAAGCGAGACACCTACATCCCATTTATGGTGTTGTCGTTAAAAGCTGGTGGCGTCGGCCTAAACCTGACCGAAGCGAATCACGTCGTCCACTTTGATCGCTGGTGGAATCCGGCGGTGGAAAACCAGGCCACCGATCGAGCCTTCCGCATTGGTCAGAAGAAAAATGTCGTGGTGCACAAATTCATCACGCAGGGCACTATCGAAGAAAAAATCGATGTCATGCTGGAAGAAAAAACCCGCATGTCTGAGGAAGTGATAGCCTCTGGCGGTGAAGGGTGGATCACCGAACTGGACAACGACCAACTGCTGGACCTCTTCAGCCTCGGCCTCTCGTAAACGATGGGTGCACTGGTGCCCTCCAGGAGGCCAAGGACATCCAGCGCAGCGCACCGGCTGGGCAGCAACTGCTGCAACAGTTGGTTGTAACCGGACGTACCGCTGAGGAGCTTGCCCACCCCAGACGTCTTGAAACACACGGTACCCACACGGTATTGACGGGCTAAAGAACGAAGAAAATTTTTGTGACCTTTTTAGTTGGCTTGTGTATAATTGGTCGGCTATTATATTTTGTACTTCTTGACACAGAAAGATTCGTACATGAACAGAATTACCTACAAGGGATATGAGATAACCGCTGGTCCGATTTTTCTGCCAGAGTCTGGAAGATGGGACACAATTGTTTACATTTTGTCGGAGTGCAATCCAGAAGTAAAGAATATGACATTTACGGGTCCGTATACCTTCGAAACAGAAGATGAGGCGATCCAAGCTTGCTTTTACTTTGGGAGACAAATAATTGATAGTTACACACCGAATGGTTAGGAGTGGGGGGGATAAGGGGGGCATTATTGGCGTATAGGTAACCAGCCTTTATCAGGGAGATAAGACAATGCGCTGCCCAACATGTGACATGAAATTTGATCACCAATTTGATCTGAGGCAAGGCACTCATGTGGACTATCCCTGTCCCTGTGGTCAACTCCTTCAATGGGATTATCCTCTACAATCCATACGCTCTTCTGCAGTGAGCATTGGCCCACCCCAACCCTGCAAGCACACAGATCTCATTCGTCCTATAGCTCTCGCTCCCCTTCCTTGAGGGAGGGGACTTATTCCCGCCTTGGCAAGAGCAACCAGTACCTTGTTCTGCCGCTTATCATAGATGCCTTCCATAAAGGAGATGAGATGCGGGATTTTTTTAAGAAGTATTTTTAATCTTCTCTTCCTGGCCGTGGAGGCGTGCAGGGCGGGGAGGTATTGAAACTATGCACAACAAACGAAAAAATGTCATTAGAGACTGGTTAGGTGAGCTCAAAGCAAGTGTTGAAAAAGTCCTCGCCCTCTTCAACCAACCGGCCGAACCCGAGCGGTGGAAACCGGCATTGAATGATTTGTATTTTATAATAACGTTAGATGGAAATACGATGCAGCTCAAATGGCGAGAAAATCAATTTGATAAACTTTTTTGGGAATTCGGCAACTGCTTCAAAACCCGCCAAGAAGCTGAACAAGCCCGCGATGCCATTCAAGAAGTATTGGCTAAACTCAATAAAAATGTATGACTCTCAGCGATTTATCCGAAAAACAAAACAGTCGCTAGATCGTAAAAGTCTCGTAGCTATTTGCGCGGCCCTCGACGACCCACGTCGGTTGTGACAGGTCTCTGGCTTTCTGTCACGCTCTTTCAACACCATAGGCGCATACAACCAGGCCATACTGGCAACTGTCCGTTACAGGCAGACCACGACGCTCTTGACCTGTACGAGAGGAAGGGATACAAATGCCCTCTACGATCAGAAGAACCTCGGAGTCAGAGGGAAAAATTATGCAGCACGCACATCATGAGCATCACAGACTCTACGTGGGTATGCACGACGGGGTGTGTGCCCTGAATAGCACCGACGCGGGCAAGACGTGGCAACAAGGCCAGGTCACCCCGCTGGCCCATGCCGCAGCGCGCCTCAGCGGCAGCCCGACAGCACCGCAGCGCGCCTATCTCGCGGCGTATGAGGCAGGGGTGTATCGCACCGATGATGGGGGCCTGAGCTGGAGACGTCTGGCGTCCTATCCATCGGACTATGCGCACAGCGTCCTGGTGCATCCCCAGGACGCCCAGACCGTGTACGTTGGCAGCGAACCAGCGACCGTCTTTTGCTCCCATGATGGCGGGGAGAGATGGGAAGAATGTGCTGGCTTTCGGGCCGTGCCGGAGGCGCACCAGTGGTTTTTCCACGCCGAGACCAGGCATTCCCACGTGCGCGACTTGCGCATGGCCCCGCACGATCCCCGCTATTTGTATGCCGGGATTGAGGTAGGAGGTGTGGTCCGCTCCCGCGATGGCGGCGCCAGCTGGCAGCAGTTGCCTGGCACGCACGATGACATTCACTGTCTCAGCCTGAGTATGGCGCGACCGCAGACCGTGTACGTGGCCACTGCCAGAGGCCCCTATCGCAGTGACGATGAGGGACAGCACTGGGAACTCATCAACCAGGGTCTGCAACGCCCCTACACCTTGCACATTAGCGCGGCACCCGATGACGCCGACCTGGTCCTGGTCACCGTCTCCACGAATGCCCGACGACAACAGCCACAGCTCTATCGGTCTACGACAGGCGGCCAGGCGTGGCAGCACATGACGTCGGTGGGATCAGACAACGATATGGTGGTGGCCATCGATTGGGATCCCGGCGACCCGCAGCGTGTCTACGCAGGGACCGATAGCGGCACCATCTTCTGCAGCCACGACCGCGGCGTCTCGTGGGAGCCTTTGCCGATACGCCTGCCCACTATCGCCGTGGGGGCTCTGGTCGTTGGGCCGGTCTGACGCAGGCCAGGGCTCAGGCCGAAATGGAGGAGATTGCCCAGCAGGTGCTCCCCGCATAAGGGCGTCTGGATGGCGGCGTAGAGCTGTGCCTATCCGGCCAGGGCGTGTGGGGCACCGCTCGCGCTGGCCATGTCGCTGTGCCTGTTTCCCCTGACCGCCATACCGAAAACATTCCTCACTTTTTCCTCGCCTTTTCCTCAGGTCTTCCTCAAGACCTCTCATCCTTTCAGCTATATCATCTCTCCATAGGGAATGTGGCTCACCGCCCTTATCTTTTACGCTAGCAATGCCGATCAAGAACAGAGGAGAAGCCACGAGGCCTACCGCCGGGACTCTTTCCCCAAGGTCTGGGGACCGACTCCCAGCGTCGGGACGCCTATCAGGCCAGCCATGCCTGGCAGACGCCCGGGCTGGCGTCTGCGGCTCCGCCAGCGGTGTGCAGCTCGTCAGTTCGCGAGCCCCTGAAGACTGGACGAGATGGATCAGGTCTTATGTAGCTGAGGAGGAGGATCTATGACACCGAAAGCCAAGTTGCTGTCCACAGGAATGTATGTCCCCAAGAGTATCGTCAGTAATGCACTCCTCGCCGCCGTGATGGATACCAGCGATGCCTGGATTGTCCAGCGCACCGGCATTCGCACCCGCCACGTAATCCAGAATACCTACACAATGCTCCAGCAACTGGCCGCGACTCCCGATCGCGAGGCGTATCTGGCCACGGTGGACGATACGGGGGTCAACGGCACCATTGATGCAGACATGAGCACTGCCGACCTGGCCCTGGCAGCAACCAAGATGGCTCTCCAGAACGCCGCGATGACCCCCAAGGACCTGGACCTGATTATCCAGACCAGTGTGGTCCCGGATTACCTCTTTCCCGGGGTCGCCTGCGTGCTGGCACACAAACTCGGGCTCACCACCACTCCGACGTTCAGCCTGCAGCAGGGCTGTACCGGCTTTGTCTATGCCCTATCCATGGCGGAACAGTATATCAAAACGGGCACCTATCACACCGTCCTGGTCGTGGGCGCGGAAGTGCTCTCGGCCATTTGCGAATACACCACGCGGGGACGGGATATGGCGGTGCTCCTGGCCGACGGCGCTGGCGCTGCCATCGTCGTGTCCGCCGAGGCGGACGATCCCAGTGGCTGTCTGTCACATCACCTCCACACCGATGGCACGCTGCTGGACAAACTGTACACCGAGGCCTTTGGGACCACGACCTTTCCGCTGCTGCCGCGGCAGAAACGACGCGCCGATCGCGTCCGTCCCCATATGGTGGGCCGCGCCGTCTTCGCACAGGCTGTGCGCCGGGGCTGTGACGTTGTGCGTGAATGTCTTGAAGCCAACAAAGTCGTCCTGGAGGAGGTGGATCACTTCCTCTTCCATCAAGCGAATGCGCGGATTCTTGAGGCTATTGCTGAGACGTTGGGACTGCCTGAGGCCAAAGTCCATGTCAACATCGACACCTACGGCAATACCGGGTCGGCGTCCATCCCCATCCTCCTCCACGAAGCCGTCCAGGCACGGCGCATCAAGCGCGGTGATCTGTGTCTGCTAGCGGCCTTTGGGACAGGGTTTAGCTGGGGCGCCTCGCTGCTGCGCTGGTAAGCTACCAGAGAGGCCCGTGAATAACTGTGACATGGCGAGAGTGGCCATCCTAGGTACGGCATGACGATGATCACCACGACATCCGCTTAGGGGTAGTGTTCTAAAAGTGGAGCTGGCCACTTTCACACCGTCCGTCCAAAGGCATATCGGTTGACAAACAAGCCAATGACGATATCGTGCATCTGTATCGATTTAGAGAAGCAGATTTTAGAACACTACCTCTAACGGAACCGGAACGGGAGGATGCCTCCCGCAGGGGAGCAGTTACAAGCAATCGGATAGCCCCCATGTTGATGGTGACTCTGTCAGGGAGCGCTCCGTGACGACCTCCTGCACTGATCGTTGGTTTACCTGAAGCATGATCTGTCTCCCCACCTGCAGGCCGTCGAGGACCGCCGGTGCGAGGTACAGGACGAGCCTTTGCCCCTCGTGTGTCTGGAGCTTGAGCTGGTCTATCTGCCTGTCAACCGCCAGCACGGTCGCTGGCACTGTCCTATGGGCCGGATCACTCACCTTGATTTTTTCGGGGACCATCGCATGCACGGTTAAGGTGACGATAGGGCTGTCCTGGTGTCCCATAGAGGAGGGGGTTGGCGTGTCTGGCGACGCTACTGGCTGTACACGGGCGAGCAACCCGGCCGGGCTACTCGTCGTGGGGATAATCAAGGTCACACTCATGCAGACAACCAACGTCGCGACAAGCATAACGCGGAACGTGGAAGACATCATATATCCTCCTTACTACAATCGCAAAAGGTCTGGTGGGGGCCTGTGTACCCCGGGCCTAATCCGCAGATGGCTTCCCCCAGCGTCCTGTCCACGCGCTGGACACCAGACCTCTTGTCCTTAGGTCTCAGCAAAAAATATGCCAGAGCTCCACTACTGTGTCCTCTTAACTTGCGCACGTCGTCTTGAGGCCACAGGCCACCAGCGTGGGCACCTGTCGCCGTGCTGCACCTGCTTGCTATCCTTCGGCTCTCCTCTCCGGATGTTTTCTCAGTATGAGAGACATCTGGAAACATGATGACTCATTTTGAGCCCTAATCGGGCGTATATGCTGCATGCCTACTTTGCAACCAGGGCTTGCAACCTTTCCTGGTTTCTGCTACACCAGAGCACATTGTCGAGTGACCAGGCGATGGAGGATGCCTCTAAGGTTGAGACACGGTCCCCCAGAGGAGGAGCAAGCATGAAGCTACTGACAAAAGCGGTTGGTGTGAGTCTCATACTCGTGGTTGTCGCAGGTGTTGGGATCGCGGTGGCCCAGTCAAAAGGCACCATAAAAATTGTCACGAGTTGGCCGATGCAGGGGGCGATGATCCCCGAAGGCACGGCGATGAAGCAGGCGGTTGACCTGGCAGTGAAGCACTACGGTGGGGCAGTGGCCGGCATGAAGGTTGAGGTGGTCAATCGCGACGATGCCTCGCCAACGACGGGGAGCTGGGACGGCACCGTGGAAGCAGAAATTGCCCAGAAGGCGGTGGCGGATGCGGACGTTATGGTCTACCTGGGGACGTATAACAGCGGTGCCGCGAAAGTCAGCATGCCGATCACGAACAAGGCGGGGCTCGTGCAGCTGTCGCCAGCCAATACCTATCCAGGACTCACCAAGAAGGGGTTTGGGGCCGGGGAGCCGGCGGTGTATCGGCCATCGGGAAAAGTCAATTATTTCCGTCCGTTCCCGGCGGATGATATTCAGGGCGCAGCCGCGGCGGCCTGGGCGAAGTGCCTGGGATTTAAAAAAGTGTATGTCTTGGATGACCGCCAACTGTACGGCAAGGGCATTGCGGATGTCTTCGTCGCCAACGCGCGCAAGCTCGGCCTGGAGATCGCTGGGCATGATGGCATCGAGTCAGTGGACTTCGACTTCCGGGCCCTGCTGACCAAGGTCAAAGCCTCGGGGGCGGATCTGGTCTATGGCGGTTTTGTGATTGATTCTGGCGGGGTGCAGGTGCTCCAACAGATGAAGGCGTTGGGACTCTTCGACCAAAAGGTCAAATTTATGGGGCCAGACGGGCTCTATTCCCCGGCCATGATTGAGCAGGCCACCCCAGCGGCGGTGAACGACAACGCGTATATCACCTTCGCTGCCCTTCCACCCGATAAGCTCCCGACCGATGTCGGCAAGCGGTTTTACAAGGACTACATGGAGGCCTACAAGGCAGAACCGATTGGCTGGGCCATGTATGCCTACCAGTCCGCCATTGTCGCCCTTGAGGCCATCAAGCGCGCTGGCAAGAAGGAGCGTGCTGCTATCATGGAAGCGGTGCGCCAGACCAAGGATTTTGAGGGCGTCACTGGCAAGTTTAACTTTGATGAGAACGGCGACACGGACCGCACTGACATGGTGGGTTGGGCGGTCAAAGACGGGAAATTCGTCTACGCCGAGAGTATCAGCGCGGCCATGCAGTGCAAGTGAGGATGGCAGCATATAGGGAGTATGGAATGCGGAATGCGACACGGTGATGACGGCGCTTGAAGTTTTTAGCCAGCAGGTGATCAACGGCTTCACCACGGGGTCGTACCTGGCGCTCATTGCCCTGGGCTACACCATGGTCTATGGGCTCATCGAGCTGATCAACTTTGCGCATGGCGATATTTACGCCCTGGGCTTTTTTTTCTCCTTGACCTTGTTTACCTGGCTCGGCGTACCACGCACGCTGGTGGCGGCCTTGCCAGCCAGCACGCTCGTGTGGATGTTACCTGGGGTGATGCTCCTCACCATGGTGGGCACCGGCTTGGTCAACGTGAGCCTTGACCGTCTGGCCTACAAGCCGTTGCGGCGGGCTCCACGCATCGCGGCATTGATCACCGCGGTTGGGGCCTCCTTTGCACTCGAAAATATCATGCAGAACTGGTATGGACCGAGCCAGATTCTCTACCCCAACGTCTTCCCAGACATCAACCTTGCCAGGCTGACTCTTGGGTCGAGCACCAGTATCCTATTGACTACCAAGGACCTTTTTCTGTTTGGCGTCACCATGCCGATGCTGGGAGCGCTCATGTGGTTCGTGCGCTCGACGCGACTCGGGAAAGCGATTCGGGCCGTGGCGCAGGACCGTGAGGCTGCAGCCATGATGGGCGTGAACGTTGAACGGGTGATTGCCACCGCCTTTTTCCTCGGCGGTGCCCTGGCTGGGGCGGCGGGGATGGTGGTGGGACTCTACCTCAATACGGGGCGCTATCTTATGGGGTTTGACGTGGGCCTGAAAGCCTTTACGGCTGCCGTCTTAGGGGGTATTGGGAATCTGCCCGGAGCCGTCCTGGGAGGGTATGCCATCGGTTTTCTCGCGGCCTTCAGCGATCAGTACATCTCGTCTACCTGGACGCGCGCCGTGGTGTTCGCCATCCTCATTCTGGTGCTGGTCTTCCGCCCCTGGGGCCTCCTCGGCCAGCCGCCACCGGAGCGCTACTGATGCGCGCCCGCTGGCAGGCTCTGCCATTGCAACATCGGCAATATCTGGCTCGGAGTGCGGGCATTGGGGTACTCCTGGTGTTTCCCTTTGTGGATCTTATCTGCAATTTTCAACTCTTGAACGCGGTCACAGATGCCGCCGTGTTTGTCGTTCTGGCCCTGGGACTTAACATTGTGGTGGGCTATGCAGGGCTGTTAGACCTGGGGTACGCAGCGTTCTTTGCCATTGGCGCCTATACCACGGGGATCCTCACCTGGCCACCGCATGGCCTCGAACTCAACTTCTGGTGGGCGATGCTTTTGAGTGTCCCGGTTGCCGCCCTGTTTGGCGTGATTCTGGGAGCACCGACGCTGCGCGTGCGCGGTGATTATCTGGCTATTATTACGCTCGCCTTTGGCGAGATTGTACCGATTGCCTTTCGCAACCTGTGGCACATCGACATCCGTATTGGCGGCTGGACCCTGGTGGAAAAATTTAATTTGACCAATGGGCCCCAGGGGTTGAATCCAGTAGGGCGACCCCACCTGTTTGGCTACGAGTTCGGCTTTGAACCACTGCCCTGGTATTTTCTCATCCTCGCTGTTGGTTTTCTGGTCATTGTTACCAAATCTCGTCTCGAAAACTCGCGCTTGGGACGGGCCTGGATGGCGATACGCGAGGACGAGGTCGCCGCCGATTGCATGGGGGTTGACCCGATCAAGACCAAACTGTTAGCTTTTGCCCTGGGCGCCTCGTTTTCGGGGCTTGCCGGTGCCGTCTACGCCGCCAAGTTACAGGCCATTTTCCCAGAACTGTTTCGTTTTCAAGTGTCCATTATGCTGCTCTGTATTGTCATTATTGGAGGAATGGGCAACCTCAAGGGCGTCATCCTCGGCGGCATGTGTATTATGTTTTTTGATCGCGTTATTCTGGCGCAATCGACACAGTTGGTGCGTAGCCTCGGCAGGCTGGTAGGCAGTGAGATGCTAGCACGTGCCGATCTGTCCCTGTGGCGCTGGTTCTTTTTTGGGCTTACCCTGATCATTGTCATGGTGTTACGCCCCGAAGGGTTATGGCCCAGTGCACAGCGTGCTGCAGAACTGCACGCCAGTGAGGAGACAGCGTAATCGTGGCGCTCCTGGAAGCTCGTCAGATCGTCAAGCGTTTCGGTGGTCTCACGGCTCTGAACAATCTCGACTTCAGTCTCGAAGAAGGTATGATTGCCGGCCTGATTGGCCCCAATGGGGCTGGTAAGACGACTTTCTTCAACATGATCACGGGGTTATATCGCCCCAGTAGTGGTCGTCTCGTCTTCGCTGGCCGTGACATCACAGGCCGGCGCCCGAATCGTATTGCCCGCCTGGGCATCAGCCGCACCTTTCAGACCATCCGGCTGTTCAGTAACATGACAGTGCTGGACAACGTCCTCGTGGGGATGAACTGCCGCTTACGAGCGTCGTGGTTGGGGGCGATCGTGCGTCCGCCCTGGGTGGTGCGGGAGGAGCAGCAGGCACGTCGGCGGGCGCATGAGTTGCTGGAATACGTCGGACTGGGACATCGCGCCGGGCACCTGGCGCGGAATTTACCGTATGGGGACCAGCGCCTGCTGGAGATCGCTCGCGCCCTGGCCACCGAGCCCAAGCTGCTGCTGTTAGACGAGCCCTCGGCAGGCATGAACCCGCTCGAGACCGACGACCTGACGGCGTTCATTGCCCGGCTGCGGCGGGAGTTCGGGCTGAGCATTTTATTGATCGAGCATCATATGGAAGTGGTGATGGGCATTTCGGATCGGGTCACGGTGCTCAATTATGGCGCCAAACTCGCAGAAGGTGCGCCGCGTGCGATCCAGCGTGATCCGCAGGTGATTGAAGCCTATCTCGGCACAGGGGGAGCGCTCGACCTTGCTGGTTCTGCAGACAGTCCATAGTGCCTATGGTAATATCCGCGCCTTGCGTGGCATTTCCTTGTCGGTTGCACGCGGCGAGGTGGTCACGTTAATCGGCAGCAACGGCGCCGGCAAGACCACCACCCTGCGGACGATCATGGGACTCCTGGTGCCCCGTGCCGGGCAGATTCTGTTAGAGGGGCAACCTATCGCAGGTCTGGCGACCGATCGCATTGTGCGTCTGGGCATTGCCCAAGCCCCCGAGGGGCGACGCATTTTCCCGCGCATGAGCGTGCTGGAAAATCTGGAAATGGGGGCTTTTGCGCGGCGTGACCGGGAACAGATCCCGTCTGATTTAGAGCACGTGTTGACGCTTTTCCCGCGTCTGCGGGAGCGCTTGCGCCAACGGGCTGGAACGTTGTCCGGTGGTGAGCAACAGATGCTCGCCATGGGGCGTGCGTTGATGGCGCGTCCCAAAGTCTTATTGCTGGATGAGCCGTCCATGGGGTTGGCGCCGCTCTTTGTCGAGACCATTTTCAGCATCATTCGGACCATCAACGCTGAGGGCACGACGATCTTGCTCGTGGAACAAAATGCCCGGATGGCCTTGCAGGTGGCGCACCGTGGCTACGTTCTCCAGAGTGGCGAGATTGTGTTGCATGACACGGGGTCAGCGCTGCTGCGCAGCGACATTGTGCGCAAGTCATATCTGGGGGAGAAGTGAGAGTTATCATTCCCTCTCCCTCTGGAAGCGAGGGAGCATGAGAATCGGCTGGCGCTGCATCGTCTATGGTCTGCTACTCAGTGGGCTGCTGGGGGTCACTGCGCCAGCGCAGGAGCTTCCCATCTTTGACGCGCACATCCACTACAATCGGTCGGACTGGGACGTGCTTCCCCCAGGCCAGGTACTGGCAGTCCTCGATCAGGCTGGCGTGCAGCGGGCGTTAGTCTCCAGCACGCCTGATGACGGCACGGTGCAGCTGTATGAAGCAGCACCGCAGCGCATTGTCCCTTTCCTGCGCCCCTACCGTACTCGGGAAGACATGGGGAGTTGGCACAGCGACCCGGCGGTGCAAGCCTATGTGGAGGAACGGCTCAAACGTGGTATCTATAAGGGGATTGGGGAGTTCCATCTGTCCGCAACGTATGCCGATGCGCCAACGGTGCGCCGTTTCGCTGCGTTGGCGGCGCAACAACAGCTCTTTTTCCACGCCCATGTGGATGAGGCTACCATTGAAAAATTCCTGCACCTGTACCCGCAGGTGCGCATCCTGTGGGCCCACGCTGGGATGTCGGCGCCAGCGGCAACGGTAGGACGGCTTCTAGAGCAATCTGCCAATCTCTGGGTAGAACTCTCAATGCGCTTCGATATTGCCTCGGGCGACCGGCTCGACCCCGCCTGGCGTGCGGTCTTTTTACGCTACCCAGACCGCTTTATGGTGGGCACTGACACCTGGACCACCTCGCGCTGGAATGAGCTCGTGAGTGGGATGCAGATTATCCGCAGCTGGCTGGCCCAGCTTCCCCAGGAGGTCGCCGAACAGATTGCCTACCGGAATGCCGGGCGTCTCTTTGGCAATCCCTAATCTCGTCGGGCGGGGATCGTTACATCTCAGCCTTTTTTGTCTCAACCTCCACGCTCGCATATGTCATAGCATAGAGACCATAGTACAGCCCGCGCTGCTGCAGCAAGTCCGTATGCGTGCCGCTCTCCACCAGGCGTCCCTGATCAAGCACAATGATCCGGTTGGCGTGTTTCACCGTCGAGAGCCGATGGGCGATGATGAAAGCAGTGCGTCCACGTAAAAGAGTCGCCAGACCAGCCTGCACGAGGTGTTCAGTCTCGGCGTCGATGCTGGCAGTCGCTTCGTCGAGGATGAGGAGACATGGGTCAGCGAGGAGGGCACGCACGAAGCTGAGGAGTTGGCGTTGGCCGTGGCTGAGCAGGCTGCCGCGCTCGCGCACATTGGTGTCGTAGCCGTGTTCAAGACGCATGATGAAATCGTGCGCCCCCATAGCTTGCGCCGCGGCCACGACGGCAGTATCGCTGGCGGTAGGATTGCCATAGCGTAGGTTATCACGCACGGTGCCACTGAACAGAAAGGGCTCTTGCAGGACAACCCCAATCTGCCGGCGTAAATTTTCTTGCGAGAGCCGGCGGACATCAATCCCATCGATCAAGACCGCACCGCCGGTGACGTCATAGAACCGCGCCACCAGGTTGACCAGCGTCGTCTTCCCGGCACCGGTATGGCCCACAATGGCCAGGCTCTGTCCGGTGGGCACGTGCAAGGAGAAGTCCTGCAGGACGGGCGTGCCGGGATGGTAATGAAACGAGACGTGGCAAAACTCGACCTCCCCGCGCATGCGCCCCAGGGGCACTGGATGCGGGTCTTCGTGCATCTGAATCGCCGTATCCAGGATCTCGATAATGTGCTCGCCAGCCGCCATGGCCATTTGCAAGTTGTTCCAGCGGAAACCCAGGTCACGGATGGGTTCAAAGAAACGCTGGATGTACAGCACAAAGGCCACCAGGCTCCCAGCGCTGAGGTCACCTGCCAACACCATAGGGCCACCACAGACGACGACGAGCGCAATCCCTACCACACTGAGGAGTTCAATGCTGGGAAGGAGCGCGGCCGACAGTCGGGAGGACGATAAGTTGGCCATGAGATGGGTTTTGTTTAAACGCTCAAAATGCCGTAGATTAGCATCTTCACTGCCCAGGCTCTGAATCACCCGCACCCCGGAGATGTTTTCCTGAAGGCCAGCGTTAACCTGGGCCAGGGCCCTACGGACCTGCCCAAAGGCACGCCGAGCACGGTTGCGCCAGTAGAAAGTGATCAGCACCATGGGCGGCACGACGGTAAAGGTAATGAGAGTCAGCAGGGGATGCATGGACAGCATCACGACGAGAATCCCGCCCAGAGTCACGAAGTCGCCTATGGTCCCCAGCATGCCGGTTGTCAAAAGGTCTTGCAGATTGCCCACGTCGTTCTGGACCCGCGACATGAGACGCCCAATGGCATTGCGGTCGTAGAATGCCAGGTCGAGCCGCATGAGGTGCGTAAACAGGGCTTGCCGCAGATCGAGCAGGAGGCGCTGTGCCACGCGTTCTAAGATGAGAGCTTGCCGATATTGCATGATCCAGCCGAGCACAGCGTTGCTCGCATAGAAGCAGACGAGCGCCGTCAGCCCAGCCAGGTTACTAGTGGCGATATAGCGATCTAGACTGAGCTTGACCAGATACGGGGCAAGCAGATGACTGAGCGAGACCCCGAGCATACAAGCTGTGGCCAGGAGCAGGCGGCTGGCATACGGGGCCATAAATGGCCACAGACGCCGTATGACACGGGCGTCATAGACTTTCCCATAGCGTTTCTCTTCGGCAGCGGCACCTGGCGGCCTGGCCTCCAGCCCGCGCTGGCTGCGTTGATGCACCCTCATGGGGCAGGTACCTGGCGCACCCCGTGTGGGGAGGGAGGCTTGACCTGGTGTTGGTATCCGTTACGCGTGGCATCGAGCCAAAAATCTTCCTGATCACGGAGTTGCAGGTCGTAAATGCGCCGGTAGAGACCTGGCTGCACTACCAGCTCGTCGTGCGTGCCGTGCTGCACGATGCGCCCCTCTGCGAGCACCAAAATGGTGTCAGCATGCTTCAGGGTGCGCAGCCGCTGCGCAATGACAAACGTGGTGCGGCCGGCCATGAGCTCCGCGAGAGCTTGTTGAATGAGGTATTCGGTTGCCATGTCCACACTCGACGTCGCATCATCGAGGATGAGCAAACGCGGGTTGCGCGCAAAGGCCCGCGCAATCGCAATACGCTGGCGTTGTCCGCCTGACAACGTCACACCGCGCTCACCCACCCAGGTGTCATAGCCATGCGAGAATTGCATAATGAAGTCGTGAGCCCGCGCTGCTTGGGCGGCGGCCATCACCGTATCCAGCTCCAGGTCCTCGCGCCCGTAGGCAATGTTGTCGCGCAGAGTGGTGGAAAACAACAGCGTGTCTTGCATGACAATGCCGATATGCTGACGCAACGCCGTGAGTTGGTACGCCCGGATATCAACGCCATCTATCGTGATGCAACCACTGGTGACGTCATAAAAGCGCGGAATCAATTGGGCGATGGTGCTCTTCCCACTCCCGGTACTGCCCAGGAGGGCAATGATTTGGCCCGGCGCCGCACTGAAGGTAATGTCGTGCAGCACCGGGACAGCCGCACTGTAACGAAAGCTCACATGCTCGAACTGCACCCACCCGGTGAGATGAGGGATGTGACGAGCCTGCGGGGTATCCTGGACCTCTGGGACAGCATCGAGAATTTCAAAGAGGCGTGCCGCACCGGCCTGGCATAGGGAGGTCACACCCGTCAGCCAACTCAGACGCCGGATTGGCTGGGCGAGTTGCACCAGATAGCTCGTGGCAGCTACCAACGTGCCCAGGCTCATCGCTCCAGCGATGACCTGTCGGCCCCCAATATACAGCGTCAATGCGACTGCTAGTGACAGGAGGAGGGTCAGGAGCGGAAAGCTCAACGCTTCCTTGGCGGCGACGGCGATATGGGCCTGGGACAAAGCCTCTGCAGCCGCAACAAAGCCCTGCGTTTGCTGGCGCTCACGGGCAAAGGCTTTGACGACCCGAATCCCCGCGAGGCTTTCTTGCAGCACGACGGTCAGGCCACCGGTCTTCTCCTGCACCCACCGTTGCAGAGGCCGAAGCAGATAGCCGATGCCCAAGATCACGCCGAGAAAGAATGGCAGACTACCCAGCGTCAGAGCCGCCAGGCGCCAATCGAGCCAGGCCATGGCCACAATGGTCCCGGTGCCAGTCAAGGCCACGCTGAGCCCTGTAGGCCAGCCAAACTGGAAGAACAAACGGACCGCTTCGACATCAGCCGTAGCGCGTGACATGAGTTCCCCGGTCTGGGCGTGGTCGTGATAGGCAAAGCTCAAACGCTGGATCTGAGCGTACAAGAGATGGCGCAGACGGTAGGCGAGGTGCTGGGCCAGATGCGCCGTCAAATAGCTCTGCCCATAGGCGACCATCCCACGCACCAGCGTCACGGCAACGAGCAGAGCCCCCGCCCGATACAGGACATGCATTTGACGCTGGGCGAGACCATCATCGAGCACACCCTTGAGGAGCCAGGGCACAGCCAGACTCAACCCAACCACCGTGCTGGCACAGACCATGGCCACCATAAACAGCATTGGGGAAGCAATGTATAGGCGACCTAAGCGATAGAAGGTGTATAGCATAGCAATGTGGCGTGCTGGCTCCAGCGGTAGACGAGGATCAGTCGCCAGTGTGTTCCTCGTAATGGCCATCGACACTGGCGAGCCAGTGCAGAGCGTCCAGTCGGTGCGGATCAATATGGTGCATGCCTTTGGCATTCCAGCCAGCGCCAGCGGGTTGGAGCACCGGGCTTTCTCGCACTTCACGCTCGACATAGCGGGTCGTGGTCAGCGTCGTGATCTCAAAGGCACGGACCTGCTTGCCATAAAACGGGGCATCGTCCTGGGCGTAGCGGATAATGCGATCGCCAAGCACTGTCACCCGTCCACCTGGGCGGGCGCGATGCGCGTCATTTTGAATGAGCGGATTCTGGGGATGCGCCTGCCACGGCCCAAGGAGCGTATCGGCATAGTAGAGACACAGCGTATCGTGCTGGAAGGGCGTACTGCACACAAACATCCACCACTTCCCAGCCGCACGAAACAGCGATGGGTCAGCGTACTGCCCGGCGAGCACCTCGCCCACACACGCCCAGGTGGTTGGGAAGTCAACGGCTCTATAGACCCGAATAGCCTCAGCTTCCAGCGTCTCCGGCACCATATAATAAGCATCCTGCCACGCGAACACATAGGGGTACGACAAGTGAAAGGGTTCCTGCAGGACAACACGTGTATAGCGCCAGTGCCACCCATCGTGACTCGTGGCCAAGCCGATCACACCGCGCTGCCACTGGGCATGCATCACCTCGAAGAACATATACCAGGTCTGTTGCACCTGGAGCAGAAACGGATCGGCGACGAATGTAGCGGGAATATCGGTGACGTGGGCGGCAGTCAACACCGGGTTGTCCAGCACTCCCCTGGGAACCACACGCAATGGCGAGGACCCTGTGTAAATGCCAATAGACCAGATATCCTGCGCTGCCACTAATGGACCCTCACGCCACAAGCTCAGTATGCCACACTTGCACTCGCCGCTTGCACCAGACGGTCGATTTCCTCATCGGTAAAGCCAGCCATTTTGCGGGCTTCGCGGGAAATGCTGATCGACACCTGATCGGCTGCCCCATCTTGCCGGGCCCCACCGAAGTTGAACAGCTCATCAATGTGATGCTGAAAATCCAACGCCATTTGCCGACGTGCCGGGTCATCCTCGGTGAGCTTACGCATCCAGGTGCTGCCCATACGCACGTGCGTGATCTCATCGGCCAAGACAAAATCCACCGCCCGCTCAATAACGGGATCGCCGAGCTTTTTGGCGAGCTGAATCAGCTGCGCAAAGACGTCACAGGCCAGCCCTTCCAGCCCACGGTTGACTCCCGCCACACGCGCTGCCG
>WNGB01005273.1_pt1 | contig 19380 bp, 9 predicted proteins | sample 5400681 | NCBI WGS metagenome assembly WNGB01 (sample SAMN13153367, study PRJNA577476) | soil metagenome | isolation source: 115 cm soil or saprolite under grassland replicate 2 | place: USA:California | collected 2016-06-15
GACTTCTGGGGCAAGAACCGCGCGACCTCGGAGGCCGCGCAGGAGACTGCCATCGCGGCGCGCTTCGACCGCGACGTCGTCGCGGTGAGCACGGTGGTGAGCGTCGCCACGGCCTACTTCCTGGTCCTCACGTCGCAGGAACGCCTGAAGATCGCGCGCCAGAACGTCGCCGCCGCCGACCGCGTGCTCACCCTCATCAAGCAACGGTTCGATGCCGGGACCGCCTCGGCGCTCGAAGTCGCCCAGCAGGAAGCGCTGCTCGGCAGCCAGCGCGCCAACATTCCGGGACTCGATCTCACGCTGCGGCAGAACATGGCCACGCTCGCCGCGCTCGTTGGCCGCGCGCCCTCATTCGTGAAGGTGCGTGGCGGCAGTCTCTACAGCCTCAACATCCCGACGGTCACGGCGGGCCTGCCCTCGGAGCTCCTGATCCAGCGGCCCGATATTCGCGCCGCCGAAGCGCGGCTGGTCGCAAACGATGCCAGCGTCGTCGCGGCGCGCGCCGCCTTTTTCCCGAGCATCACGCTGACCGGCCAATACGGCATCACCAGCACGGCGCTCAAGAACCTGTTCACCCCGCAGGCGATCTTCTACCAGATCGCCGCCAACCTGACGCAGCCGGTGTTCGACGGCTTCCGGCTCGAAGGCGAGCTGGAGCAGGCCAAGGGCCGGCAGCTTGAGGCGCTCGGCAGCTATCGCAAGGCCATCGTGTTCGCCTTCGCCGATGTCGAGCGCGCGCTCATCGCGATGGCCGACTTCACCGAGCAGGAACGGCTGCAGCGGCAGGTGGTCGACAGCTCGCAGCGCGCCTTCGACATCGCCGAGCAACGGCTGCGCGAGGGCACCGTCGATCTGACCACGGTTCTCATCGCCCAGCAGGCCCTGTTCAATGCGCAGGACAACCTCGTCGTGGTGCGCCTCGGGCGCCTGCAGGCGGTGTTGAGCCTGTTCCAGGCGCTTGGCGGCAGCTGGCTGCCGCCGCCTCCAAAGAACGCAATGCGATGACCCGCTCGGGACGACGGATAGCCTTCGCCCTGGTCTGCCTCATCCTCGCGGCCGGCGTCGTCTACTATGCGGCGCCGTGGCAGGCCACCGAGCAGACTCCCGGCAAGAAGGGCAAAGGCAAGCGCGGCGGCGGACCGGCGCAAAGCGAGCCGGTGCCGGTACTCGTGATCGAGGCGCGCACCGCCGACGTGCCGGTCTATCTCGACGGTGTCGGCACCGCGAAGGCGCTCAATACCGTGACGGTGCGAGCGCAGGTCGAGGGCAAGCTCATCTCGGTGTCATTCACGGAAGGGCAGGACGTCCCCAAGGGGTTCGTGCTCGCCAAGATCGATCCGGCCACCTATCAGGCGATGTACGACCAGGCGGTGGCGAAGAAGGCGCAGGACGAGGCGACGCTTGCCAACGCCAAGCTCGATCTCGAACGTTACATCAAGCTCGCCGCCACCAACGCGGTGAACAAGCAGCAGGTCGATACCCAGCGCGCCCTGGTCGCCCAGCTCGAGGCGCAGATCAAGGGCGACCAGGCCGCGATCGACAATGCCCGCACCATCCTCTCCTACACCGACATCGTCGCCCCGATCGCCGGCAAGACCGGCATCCGGACGGTGGACGAGGGCAACATCGTGCGCGGCTCCGACCCCAACGGCATCGTGGTCATCACCCAGGTCAAGCCGATCAACGTGCTGTTCAACCTGCCGCAGCAGGAGCTGCCGCACCTCACCAAGGGCATGGCGGAAGGTCCGCTCCCGATCGACGCGCTCGGCCAGACCGGACGGACGGTGGACCGCGGCAAGGTGCTGGTCATCGACAACCAGGTCGACCAGACCACCGGCACCGTCAAGCTGAAGGCTGAATTCCCCAACGCCGACCTGCAGCTCTGGCCGGGCCAGTTCGTCAACGTGCGGCTGTTGATCGAGACCCTGTACAAGGTCGTGGTGGTGCCGACCGCGGCCATTCAGCGCGGCCCGACCGGCACCTATGTCTACGTGGTACAGACCGGCGAGGGCGGCGACCGCACCGTGACGGTACGCAACGTGCGGGTGAAGCTGCAGGACGACCAGCAGGCCGCGATCGAGGAGGGGCTGCGCTCCGGCGAGATCGTGGTCACCAGCGGCTTCGGCCGGCTGCGGGAAGGCGAACGGGTCAGCGTCGGCAGCGCCGAAGGCGGCGGTCAGGTCGACCCGGGCGGGAAGGGCAAAGGCAAGGGTAAGGGGAAGGGCAAGGGCCAGGCAAGCGGCATACGCGTCCAAACGTCGGGGGATTAGGCTCCCATCATGAGCGTGTCGTCGCCCTTCATCCATCGGCCGATCGCAACCTCGCTGCTCGGCATCGCGGTCATGCTCGGCGGCATCCTGGGCTACTGGCGGCTGCCGATCTCGTCGCTGCCGCAGGTCGACTTCCCGACCATCCAGGTCACCACCCAGCTCCCGGGCGCCAGCCCCGACACCATGGCCTCGCTGGTGACCGCGCCGCTCGAGCGCAGCTTCGGTCAGATCCCCTCGCTGCAGGTGATGACCTCGTCGAGCTCGTTCGGGATCAGCCAGGTCACGTTGCAATTCGAGCTCAACCGCGACATCGACTCCGCCGCCCAGGACGTGCAGGCCGCGATCAATTCCACCAGCGGACTGCCACGCAGCCTGCTGCTCTATCCGCCGGTCTACGCCAAGGTGAACCCGGCCGACGCGCCGATCGTGACCTTGGCGCTGACCTCTCCCACCATCTCGCTGCGGCAGCTCAGCGATCTCACCGACAGCATGCTGGCGCAGCGGCTGGCCGAGGTGTCGGGCGTTGGCCGCGTCACCATCCAGGGCGGCATCAAGCCCGCCATCCGCATCCAGGTCGATCTCTCGCGGCTCTCCAACTACGGCATCGGCCTCGATGACGTGCGCACCGCCGTCGTCGGCTCCAATTCGGCCGGGCCGAAGGGATCGCTCGACGGCGCCCACCAGTCCTACACCATCGCCGGCAACGACCAGCTGATGACGGCGGAGGGCTACCGCCAGATCGTGATCGCCTACCGCAACGGCGCGCCGGTGATGCTCAAGGACATTGCCGAGATCGTCGACGGGCTCGAGAACAACAAGGTTGGCGGCTGGTACCAGGGCCGGCCCGCGATCGTGGTCGACATCCAGCGCCAGCCCGGCGCCAACGTGATCGAGACCGTCGAGCGCATCCGGCGGGAGATTCCGCGCCTGCAGCTCCAGTTCCCGGCCGACGCCACGGTGACGGTGGTGCACGACGCCACCACCACCATCCGCGCTTCCGTGCACGACGTGCAGTTCACGCTGGTCCTGAGCGTCGGGCTCGTGATCCTGGTCGTGCTGATGTTCCTGCGCACGATCCGCGCCACCATCATCGCCGGCGTCGCCTTGCCGCTGTCGCTGATCGCGACCTTCGGGATCATGTGGTTCTGCGACTTCTCCCTCGACAACCTGTCGCTGATGGCGCTCACCATCGGCACCGGCTTCGTGGTCGACGACGCGATCGTGATGATCGAGAACATCGTGCGGCACATGGAGGAGGGTCAGGATCCGTTCGAGGCGGCGCTCGAGGGCGCGCGCGAGATCGGCTTCACCGTGATCTCGCTCACGGTCTCGCTGATCGCCGTGTTCATTCCGCTGCTGTTCATGAGCGGCATCGTCGGCCGCATGTTCCGCGAGTTCGCGCTCACGCTGACGATAGCGGTGGTGACCTCGGCGATCGTGTCGCTCACCCTCACCCCGATGATGTGCAGCCGCATGCTCAGGTACAACGTCGGCGGGCACGAAAACTTCATGACCCGGGGGTTCAACCGGGCGGTCGACTGGACGATCGAGCAGTATCGGCGCAGCCTCGAATGGGTGCTGCGCTACGAGAGCCTGACCCTGATCGTGACGTTCGGCACGCTGGCGGCGACCGTCTGGCTCTATCTCATCATTCCGAAGGGGTTCCTGCCGTTGCAGGACACCGGGCTCATCTTCGGCGTGATGGAAGGCGGCGAAGAGGTATCGTTCGTCGAAATGCAGCGGCTGCGCGCCGCGGTGGAAACCGAGATCCGCAAGGAGCCCGCCGTGGTGGGCGTGGTCTCGGTGGTCGGCGTGACGCCGATGAACGCCACTCCCAACGCCGGCCGGCTCGCGATCACGCTCAAGCCCCGCAATGAGCGCAAGGACACGGTCGCCCCGATCATCGAGCGCTTGAAGCGGCTGGTCGCCCCGATCCCGGGTGTGGTGGTCTGGTTCCAGCCGGTGCAGGACATCCAGATTTCGACGCGGGTGAGCCGCGCGCAGTTCCAGTACACGCTGACCGGCGCCGATGCCCACGACGTCAGCGAGTGGGCCGACAAGCTCGCCACCGCGCTGCAGGGATCGCCGGTGCTGCGCGACATCGCGTCCGAAGCCCAGGATGAGGGGCTGCGGATGAACATCGTGGTCGACCGCGAGCTGGCCGGCCGCCTGGGCGTGTCGCTGCAGAACGTCAACGACGTCCTCAACAACGCCTTCGGGCAGCGGCAGATTTCCACGATCTACGCGCAGTCGAACCAGTATCGCGTGATCCTGGAGGCCAAGCCGGAGTATCAGCTCGACCCGAGCTCACTGTCGAAGCTTTACGTCCTGGGCACCGGCGGCGCCCAGGTGCCGCTGTCCGCCGTGGCGCGCTTCGAGCACACCACCGCCCCGCTCGTGATCGCCCACCAGGAGCAGTTCCCCTCGGTCACGGTCAGCTTCAACCTGGCGCCGCATGCGGCGCTGAGCGACGCGGTCACGGCGATTACCGCCGCCGAGCGCGAGATCGGCATGCCGACCTCGGTGATCGGCAGCTATTCGGGCGATGCCGCCGAGTTCGCCAAGTCGCTCGAGAACGAGCCCTGGCTGATCCTGGCCGCCGCGATCACGATCTATATCGTCCTCGGCGTGCTGTACGAGAGCTTCATTCATCCGCTCACGATCCTGTCGACACTGCCGTCGGCCGGCGTCGGCGCGCTGCTCGCCCTGATGGTTTTTCGGCACGACCTGTCGATCATCGCGCTCATCGGCATCGTGCTGTTGATGGGCATCGTGAAGAAGAACGCGATCATGATGATCGACTTCGCGCTCGAAGCCGAGCGCGGCGAGGGTCTGGCGCCGCGCGACGCGATCGTGAAGGCCTGCCTGCTGCGCTTCCGCCCGATCATGATGACCACGCTGGCGGCGCTGTTCGGCGCGATCCCGCTGGCGGTCGAAAGCGGCACCGGCTCCGAGCTGCGCAATCCGCTCGGCATCACCATCATCGGCGGCCTGCTGCTGAGCCAGTTGCTCACGCTCTACACCACGCCGGTCATCTACCTGCAGATGGAGCGCGTGCGGCTGTGGATGGTCGGCCGCCAGCAGCGCGAGGTGCAGCAGGAGCTCGACCTGCCGCTGCGGCCGGACCCCTCGCAACGGGCGCCGGCGGAGTAGGCCTCGATGCTTTCCTTCCTTCCCGCACGATGGGTCTCTCCGCTCCCCTCCCCCCGCGTCGCGAAGCGGAGCGGTGGGGAGGGGGAAGGGGTGGGGGGCTGCGGGTGTGGCGCCGTTCGTGTGAAACGTGCAACCGCCCACCCCAACCCTCCCCACCGCTCGCGAGTGCTCGCGGGGGGAGGGCGCGCACCGAGCTTGCGGCTCGCGCATGATTCAAACCGCAGCAGTGATCGAGGGTGCGCGCGATGAACATCAGCGAACCCGCCATCCGCCGGCCGATCGGCACCACGCTGCTCGCCATCGGGCTGTTCCTGGTGGGCGCGGTGGCCTACGCGTTCCTGCCGGTCGCCAACATGCCGACCGTCGATTTCCCGACCATCTCGGTGACTGCAAGCCGTCCCGGCACCGACCCGGAGACCATGGCGGCGACGATCGCGGCGCCGCTCGAACGCCGGCTTGGAGAAATTCCCGGCCTGCTGGAGATGACGTCGCGCAGCTCGCTCGGAAACGCCCGCATCTCGCTCCAGTTCGACCTCAAGCGCAGCATCGACGGCGCCGCGCGCGACGTGCAGAGCGCGATCAACGCGGCGCTGACTGATCTGCCCGGCGACCTGCCGTCGCCGCCGTCGTTCCGCAAGGCCAATCCGAACGCGGTGCCGATCATGATCCTGGCGCTGGTCTCGAACACGATTCCGGCGAGCCAGCTCTACGACTATGCCGACAGCGTGGTCGCCCAGCGCCTGTCCCAGATCGAAGGGGTTGCCGACGTCACCGTCAGCGGCGCCGAGCAACCGGCGATCCGCGTCCGCGTCAATCCGATCGCCCTCGCCTCCATGGGCCTGTCGATGGAGGACGTGCGGCAGACGATCGCCAACGCCAATTCGCAGTCGCCGCTCGGCGTGTTCGACGGCCAGGGCCGCGCCGTCACCATCGGCACCAACGATCAGCTGCGCACCGCATCGCAATACGACTCGCTGGTGGTGCGCGCCAGCAACGGCAACGTGGTCAAGCTCTCTGCCGTCGCCTCGATTCAGCCCGGCGTGCGCAACAGCCGCTCCTACGGCTGGTACAACCGCCAGCCCTCGGTGCTGCTGGTGATGAACAAGTCGCTCGATGCCAACGTCATCGAGACCGCCGACCGCATCCGCGCCATCATCCCGGACATCAAGCGCTTCATCCCCTCCGACATCGAAGTCGTGGTGGCATCCGACCGCACCCAGATGATCCGCGCCAGCGTCGCCGACATGCAGCTGACGCTGCTGGCCGCGATCGCGCTGGTGATGCTGGTGGTGTTCGTGTTCCTGCGGCGGGCCGCCACCACCATCGCTGCCGGCGTGACGGTGCCGCTCGCGCTTGCCGGCACCTGTGCGATGATGTGGTGCGCGGGCTTTTCCATCGACAATCTCTCGCTGATGGCGCTCGCCTGCTCGGTCGGCTTCGTGGTCGACGACGCGATCGTCATGATCGAGAACTGCTTCCGCAATCTCGAGAAGGGCATGGCGCCGATGCAGGCGGCGCTCGAAGGCGCGCGCCAGATCGGATTCACCGTCGTGTCGATCAGCGTATCGCTGGTCGCCGCCTTCGTCCCGCTCCTGTTCATGAGCGGCGTCGTCGGCCGCGTCTTTCGCGAGTTCTCGCTGACGCTGGCCTTTGCGATCGCGGTGTCCACCGTGGTGTCGCTGACGGTCACCCCGATGATCTGCGCGCACTTCGTGCGCCGGCCGGTGAGCACGACGGCGACGTGGTTCGACCGCGCGGTCGAACGTGTCATGAGCTGGCTCAGCGGACACTACGAGCGCAGCCTCAAGGTGGTGCTGCAGCACAACGCCCTCACCGTGATCATCCTGCTGGGCGTCCTCGGGCTGACCTGCGTGCTCTATGCCACCGCCCGCAAGGATTACTTCCCGCAGGATGACACCGGGCTGATGTATGGCTTCACGGCAGCCTCGACCGATACCTCGTTCGAGACGATGTACGAGCTGCAGCAGCGCGCCGCCGAGATCGTGATCAGTGATCCGGCGGTCGAAGGCGTCGGGTCGTCGATCGGGCAATCGTCGTTCAATGCGTCGTCGAACCGCGGGCAGCTCTTCATCAGCCTCAAGCCGCTGTCCGAGCGCAAGGTCACGATCTGGGAGGTGAGGGACCGGTTGCGGCCGCAGCTCGACCGCATTCCCGGCCTGTCCACGTTCCTGTTCGTGCCGGCCGATATCCGGACCGGCGCACGCTCGTCCGATTCAGCCTACCAGTACACGATCTGGAGTCCGTCCTATCAGGAAATGGCGGAATGGGCGCCCAAGCTCTACGACAAGCTGCGCACGCTGCCCCAGCTGGTCGACATTTCCACCGACCGCGATCGCAGCGGGCTGCAGGTCAACATCGTCGCCGACCGGCTCGCCGCCGCGCGGCTCGGCGTGCGTATCCAGGACATCGACACCGCGCTCAACAATGCCTTCGGGCAGCGTCAGATTTCCACCCTCTACAGCCAGCGCAACCAGTACCGCGTCATTCTCGAGACCGATCCGCAGTTCCAGCGCGATCCCAAGGATCTTTCCCGCATCTACGTTCCCGGTGCCGGCGGCGTCCAGGTTCCGCTCAACGCGGTGACGACGATCCGGCGCGGATTGCAGCCGCTCGTGGTCAACCATCAGGGCCAGTTTCCCTCCGCCACGGTCTCCTTCGGTCCGGCCAAGGACGTGAGCATCGACGAGGCGACGCAGGCGGTCGACCGGGCGGTCGCCGAGCTGCACTTGCCGGAGACGCTGCACGCCGAATACCAGGGCGACGCGCGCGCCTATCGGCAGTCGATCGGCGCGCAGCCGATCCTGATCATCGCGGCGCTGATCGCGGTCTACATCGTGCTCGGCGTGCTCTACGAGAGCCTCGCCCACCCGCTCACCATCATCTCCACCCTGCCCTCGGCCGGGCTCGGCGCGCTGCTGGCGCTGAAAGCGTTCCAGGCCGACCTGACCCTGATCGCCTTCATCGGCATCATCCTGCTGATCGGCATCGTGAAGAAGAACGGCATCATGATGGTCGACTTCGCGCTCGAGGCCGAGCGCAAGCACGGGCTCGCGCCGCCGCAGGCGATCTTCGAGGCCTGCCGCGAGCGCTTCCGTCCGATCATGATGACGACGCTCGCGGCGTTCCTGGGCGCGCTGCCGCTGGTGGTCGCGACCGGCGCCGGCTCGGAGCTGCGCCGGCCGCTCGGCATCACCATCGTGGGCGGCCTGTTGGTGTCGCAGCTGCTCACGCTCTACACCACGCCGGTGATCTACCTGCTGCTCGACCGGCTGCACCACCGCATGCTCGGCCGGAGCGCCGCGGCCCGCGAGCGCGGCACGCTCTGGCGCAACCTGGTGCGCGCGTTCCGGGGGTAGGGCCTGCGACGGTCGGTCGTCCGCAAGCTGAAGACGAGGACGAGAGAAGCAACCCCTCCGTGGTGGCTGGTCTGCGTGGCGGTCCTGCCCTCGGCGCCCCCTCAGTCCTTGTATTCGTCAGGCTTGGTCTCGGGCATGCAGGCGTACAGCAGGGCCATGCCGACAGCGATGCCCGCCGCCATGGACACGAGCGCCGCAAAGTCTCCGAACCGGTGGGCCACAAATCCGAAGACACCGGCGCTGACGGCGGCGGAAGCGCCGGTGAGTGCGCCGAAGAATCCCTGGGCCAGGTTGAAGCGCCCGGTCCCGCTCGTGAGGTCGGTGATCACCAGAATGGTCAGGACGGTGATGATCGCGCCGGTCACGCCATCCAGGATCTGGATCGCCAGCATGGCGACCGGATTGCCGGTCGCCGCGAACAGCAGCGCCCGCAGGACGGCGAAGCCGAAGCCGGCCAGCAGCAGAATCTTGCGGCCCCGCAGCTCCGACCAGTAGCCGATCCAAGGCGCGAGCACCGCGACGACCAGCTGCGGCACAATCAGCAGCCCGGCCATGTAGAGCGGGCTCATCCCATCGGCTCCATGCACCAGGTTCTGCCCGACCACCGGCAGCAAGGACGAATTGAAGAACTGGAACAGCATCAGGCAGACCGCGAAGACCAGCAGATCGCGGTTCTTGAGCAGGTCGAAAATCCGCGCCAAGTCAAAGCTGTGGTCGCGCTTCCTGGCATTGCGCGCGCGGACGTAGTCGATCTCGTCGGCGCGGATGCGCGAGAGCGCGATCAATGTCGGAATGCACAACAACGCCGCGATCAAGAAAATGGCGTTGTTGGAGACGTAGCTCGCCACCGCGCCGGTGACCGCCGCAGTGAGAGCATTGCCGGCGGCCGCAAACCGGAAGTTCCGTCCGATGCGCGCCGACATGCCTTGCCGACCGGTCAAGCCGAGGCTGATCGCCGCCACCGCCGGCCCCAGCATTCCTCCGGTCATGCCGTGCAGCGTCGCCGCCGCGAATACCAGGGTGTAACTCGGCCAGAGCGCCAGAATAAGCGCGGCGGCCGAAATCATCAGCACGCCGACGGCGGTCAGGCCGCGTTTCCAGCGCACCGCGTCAGCGAGCGCGCCGCCCGGGATCTGGGCAGCAACCCCAACCAGTCCGCCGACCGCCATCACCAGGCCGACGTCCTGCTTCGACCACCCGAGGTTCGCGAGATAGAATGCCAGGAACGCACCGAAGCTGACCTGCACGTCGGCGAGAAAGAAATTCGTCCAGTCGAGGCCGCGACGGCTCTGATCCGAGATCCTGCGGTCGAGCGATCGTCGCCGCTGGCGATGTTCCGAAATCAGCCGCCGGGACCGGGAGGGGAAATCGGAGGAAAATTTCGACCTGAGGCTGCTCCCCCAACGCCAGGGGGCGGATAACTTTGCCTCGGAGTTCATACTCATGGACCACGGACCGCACGGGCTTCCCCGAAGGGAACACTTTCCCGGCAGCCATGTTCCACGGAAGTGGAGGGCCTCCGGTCAGGCGTGCGGACCGCAGCTCACTTGCCCTGCTTGACCACGATCTCGTCGTAGAGCTTCTGCCACTTGTCGCCCTGATCGAGGATCTGCGCCGGGTCGATGACGTTGAACGCCACGTCGAGCGGCTTGACCTTCATGTTGGTCGGCGTGAAGTCGCGGTCGAGCAGCACGCGCTGCGCGTCCGACAGCATAAAGTCGAGAAACAGCACCGCGCCGTGCGGATGCGGCGGGCGCCGCATGATGCCGGTGCCGAGGAAGCGCGCGAAGCCCGGCGGCAGCACGTACCAGTCGAGCGGCGCGCCGCTGTTCTTGAGCTGCTCGGCCTTGTAGTGATAGAGCGTCAGCGCGTACGGCACCTCGCGAGACACCACCAGGTTGGCGAGCAGCGTGTGGCCCTTGCGCACCGACAGCCCGTTGATGCGCACCATGTCGCGGAAGAGCTTGACGGTCCTCTCCTCGCCCAGCGTGTTGGCGAGCGCGCCGAACCACACCGCATCGTCGGCCTCGATGCCGAGCTTGCCCTTCCACTTGGGATCGAGCAGGTCCTCGTAGGTCTTGGGCGCGTCCTGCTTCTTGATCAGATCGGTGTTGTAGCCGGCCGAGATGATGTTGAGCCGGTCGCCGACCCATTCGCGGTGCGGGCGCAGCGCCGCCGGCACGATGTCGGCGAGGTGCGGCGACTTGACCTCGACCAGGAGCTTCTCGCGGTGGAGCGATTCCATCTCGACCGCGCTGGTCTCGATCGCGTCGACCTCGTAACGGCCGCCACGATACTCCACCATGGCGCGCTGCAGGATGCTCTCCGAGCTCGACCGCCAGAACTGCAGCTTGACGCCGTACCGTTTCTCGAACGCGGCAATGAGCGCCTTCTGGTCGTCGACCGTGACCGACGAGTACACGGTGACCACGCCCTCTTTCTTGGCGCCCGCGATCAGCCGCTCGGTGCGGTCGGCGCCGGTATAGCTGGCGAGCTCCGCGAGCGTCGGCGACACCTGCTGGGCGAGCGCGGGCGATGCGAGCGGCGCCAGCAGGCATGCCGACAACGCGATACGACGAAGCATGGACGTTCTCCCAATGACGGCGCCAGGTTGTAGCCCGATACGTGTTGGCCGCGAGGATGGGGCAGCGCGTCTTGATTGGCAAGCAGCACCGCAACGGACAAGAGCGGACACGGAGGCAACACAACTCTTGACCCGTCATCCTGAGGTGCGAGCGGCGCAGGCACTTGCCTGCGCCCGAGCCTCGAAGGATGCGGCCCGGTTCGCGGCAAGACCGAGGCCGTCGCCCTTCGAGGCCCTCGCTTCGCTCGGGCGCCTCAGGGTGACGGGGATGGAGCAGTGCACGCCCAAACAAAACCGGCGCCGATCGTAGGATCGGCGCCGGCGAATCTCGTGACTGCGGTGGAACGTTACGCCGACTTCGCGAGCTTCGGCGGCAGGTCCGGCAGCTCCTGCGCATAGGCCTGGTCCATGCGCGGGGTCAGCCCGTGCTTGGCGAGCTCGTCGGCGAAGATCTTGCGCACCACCGGCGCCTCGTCGGCATAGTCGATCTGGTCGCCGCCGATGCGCCGGCTGATCCACGCCTTGGGCACGCCCTGCGCGTTGCGGATCGACACCACCTCGTGCTTGAGCGCGAGATAGCGTGCCGGCGTGGTGCCGCTATTGAAGTGCTGATGGAACCACATGTTCGGCGGCACGATCAGGGTGCCGACCTCCCACTCGTAGCGCTTGGGCTCCTCGCCCTCCGGCCACATCAGCGAATAGCCTTCGCCCGACAGGATGATCACGTAGGCGCCCGGCCCGTGCGCATGGCCCTTCTTGTAGGTGCCGACCGGGAACTGCGAGATGTGGCTGTTCATCGAGCCCTTGGCCATGGTGAAGCGGATGTGGCCGCCGCCGGCGCCGCGCTCCTTGGCGCTGATCAGCGGCAGGTTGATCGCGTCCGCCACGAAGTTGGTCTGCAGCAGGAGGCCCTTCTGCTCGCCCTTGGCGCTGAAATAGTCCGGCTCGCCGTTGAAACGGTTCTTGAAGTCGTGGTCGCAGTTGAAGATGAAATCGAGATCCTCGTAGAGGTTCACGACCGGCGGCGCGTTGGTGACGCCGACGTAGCGCGCGGCCTGGGTGCCCGAGCCGTTGAAGTGCTGGTGCCAGGCGTTGAGCGGGATCGCGAACAGGGCGCCCGCCTTCCACTCGAAGGTGATGCGCTTGCCCTCGTTGTTCCACACCGTGGTGGAGCCGCGGCCCTCGAGGATCAGGATCATCTCTTCGTAGAGCTGGCGATGCGGCTCGAGCTTCTTGCCGGGCGGGATCTCCATCACGTAGCTGTCGTTGGAGACGCGCGAGGCGTCGTGGTTGACGAACACGGCGTTGCCGCCGCGCCGCGCCCACGGCTTCAGGTCGACGGTGCGCAGGTTGCGCACGTAGAGCGCCGGGATGATGTCGAGACCTTCAGCCTTCACCCAGCGGGTATATGGCGTCTCTTTTTCGGTCGCGAATTTTTTCGCCAGGTCTTCCGAGGCGAGGGCTTCCTTGGCCATGCGATGCTCCTTCCAATCTTAGTCTTGAGTCCTTCAAACGCGCCGGCGCTAGTGCGGCCGGCCCTCCATCGTGCTCTCCGCCGTCATCTTGGGCGGCATGTCGGACGGAATGGCGACGCACTTGTCCGCCTTCATGCGCACGTAGATCACGTCGCCGGTCGGCGTCCGCAGCGAGGGATGCGCCCGCGCTTGCAGCACAACATCGCCCACCTTGACGTGGAAATCCAGATACTCGCCCAGGAAATCCTTGTTGTGAACGGTGGCCCGGATGACGTTCTCGCCTTCGCCGCCGGTCGGCTCCTGTTCGGACAGCTCGACGTCCTCGGGGCGCACCGACACGATCACGGTGCCGTTCTTGGTGATGCCCTCGCCGGCATGCGCCTTGATCTCGCCCATCGCCGAGCTGACCAGGCAGCGCCCGTGACCAGCATCGACCGCCGTCACGGTGCCGCCGACGAAATTGGTGGTGCCCACGAAGTCGGCGACGAACGGGCTGTTCGGCGTCTCGTAGATCTGCCGCGGCGTCCCGACCTGCTTGATGAAGCCGTCGCTCATGACCGCGATCTCGTGCGACAGCGCGAGCGCCTCGCTCTGGTCATGGGTGACGTAGACGGTGGTCAGGTTGAGTTCACGCTGCAGCCGCTTGAGCTCGGTGCGCATGCGGTCGCGCAGCTTGGCGTCGAGGTTGGACAGCGGCTCATCGAGGAGCAGAAGCTGCGGCTCCATCACCAGGGCGCGCGCGAGCGCAAGCCGCTGTTGCTGGCCGCCGGAGAGCTTGGTGGCCTCGCGGTCGACCAGATGATCGAGCTGCACCGCGGTGAGCACGCGCATCACCCGCTCGCGCATCTCCTTGCGGTTGACCCGGCGGACCTCGAGCGGGAATGCGACGTTCTGAAACACGTTCATGTGCGGCCAGATCGCGTAGGACTGAAAAACCATGCCGAAATTGCGCTTGTTGGGCGCGATGAACACGCCGCGGCTCGACGAATAGACCACGCGGCCGGCGACCTCGATCTCGCCCGCGGTCGGCCGCTCGAGCCCCGCGATCGAGCGCAAGGTCGTGGTCTTGCCGCAGCCGGACGGTCCGAGCAGCGTGAACAGCTTGCCCTCCGGGACCTCGAACGAGACGTCCTGCGCGGCCTTGACCACGGCGCCGTGCTCGCTCGCGTATTCGGTGTACAGCGATTTGACCCTCAGCACGTTGGTCCCCTCTGGCTTTCTTCTCGTACCATCTGCACCAATCTCTCCTTGTCATGCGCGGGCTTGACCCGCGCATCCATCGTCTTGCGAAGAAGGCTGGATTGCCGGGTCAAGCCCGGCAATGACAAACGAGAGATTTGGCTCAGGCCGACCATCTTTTAGTGTTCCGATATTCCGAACCGCTTGCCGACCAGCTGCGCGATCATCACCAGGCAGAACAAGAGAATGATCAGCATCACGCCGAGCGCGGAGAGCTCGACATATTGCCCGTTCTGCCAGAGTTCCCAGATCATGATCGACACGACTTCGGTCCCCGGACTGTACAGCAGGATCGAGCTCGACAATTCGCGGATCGAGACGATCAGCACATAGATCCAGCCGGCGAGCAGGCCGGGCTTGAGCAGCGGCAGCACGATGCGCCAGAACGTCATGCCCCAGGACGCCCCGTTCATGGCGGCCGATTCCTCGAGCTCCTTGTGGATCTGCAGCATCGAGGTCGAGACGTAGCGCGTGCCGTACGGGAGGAACCGGGTCACGTAGGCAATCAGCATGATCCAGATCGTGCCGTAGACGCCGATGTCGATGTAGAGGTAGCAGATCATGATCGACAGCCCGAGCACGAGGCCGGGAAACACCAGCGGCATCGAGGCGAGATTGTCGAGCACCCAGCGGCCCGGGATCTTGGTGCGCACGATCACCCACGAGATCACGGCGCCGACCAGCATCACGATGGTGGTGGTCAGGAACGACAGGAACAGGCTGTTGCGCACCGTCGACCAGAACTGCGGATAGTCGAGCACGGTGCGGTAGGAATCGAGCGTGACGCGCTGGAACGCGGCCCAGGACGGCGGGCTGTAGAAGCGCTGCAGCGACGACCACACCAGCACCAGGAACGGCAGCAGCACGATGACGACGAAATAGAGGATGAACAGGCCGGCCGTGAAATAGCGCCAGTTGCCGAGGTCGACGGTGCGCGGGCGGAAACCCTTACCGGTGACGGTCGAGAACCGCGACGAGTGATAGGCGAGCCGCGACTGCATGTAGATGCCGACGCAGGTGATCAGCAGCAGCGTGATCGCGTAGGCGGCGGCGAGCCCGATCTGGCTCGGATACTGGTGGATCGCCTGGTAGATCGCCGAGGTGTAGACCTGGATGCCGACCGGCAGGCCCAGCAGCGCCGGCACTTCGAACGACTCGAGCGCGCGCACCAGGAGGATCAGCAGCGATCCGGCCGCCGCCGGCCAAGCGAGCTTGAGCGTGATCCTCCAGGCGATCTGCAGGATCGAGGCCCCGCTCATCAGTGCCGACTCCTCGAGCGAAGGATCCATCGACCGGAACGCAGCCGTCATCAACAGGAACGCCATCGGCGAATAGTGCAGGCCCTCGACGAAGATCATCCCGCTCATCGTGTAGATGTCGACGTAGACGTAGTCGGAGGGCATGTCGAACAGGGACTGCATCCACGGCAGGTCGAACAGCCCGCGCAATCCGGCGTTAAGGATGCCGATCTTCGGCGACGCCAGCAGGATCCACGACACCGTGAACAGGATGCCGGGGATCACCAGCGGGATGATCGAGAGCGCGAAGAACAGGCGCTTGAACGGCGTGTTGGTGCGCTCGTTCATCCAGGCGAGCGAGGTGCCGAGGCAGAGCGAGAAGATCGAGGTGCCGATCGCGAACTGGACCGAGTTGAAGAACAGCCGGAAGGTCTCGGCGCTGAAATACGCGGTGCGGAAGTTCTCGAGCGTGAAGACGGCCGGCCGGCTCGCGGTCTGCGGCGTGAGGAAGCTCTGCCACAACAAAAAGACCAGCGGGACCAGCGACAGCCAGCACACTAGCAGGATCGGGATGCCGATCAGCACCCATTTGGAGTCAAGGCTCCACCGGGACGCACTCCCGGCATCCGGCAAGCGAGAAACGCGTGTCACTGCGTCAGCCATGGTCCCGGCGGCTCATCGTCCCACTAGTGTCCCGATTCCGAAGTTCGCCCACACTCGCGGCACACTCTCATGCGAACTTCGGAATCAAGGGACACTAGCAACTCTATGACTTTTAGTGCCCCTTTGAACCCGAAGTTCGCAGTTGGACTCGCGGCACCGGTGTTGCGAACTTCGGGTTCGGGGCACTGCGTATCAGCTCTTATGACGCGGCGCTGCGTGGGCCGTATCATGATCATGGTGATCGCCATGATCGTGATGATGGTGGTCGTGATGCTTGTGGTCGTGGCCATGATCATGGTCGTGATCATGCTCATGGTGATGAATCCGCTGATGCGGCCGGCCGCCCTGCGGACTTTCGCTGAACACCAGCGACTTGATGGTGACCGGCACCGTGTAGGACGGCATGCGGATGCGGCCGAGATCGATGTAATCGAAGTCGCGCAGCATCACCCCATCAATGGCCAGGATTTCGCTCTCGACCAGCAGCTCCTCGCGCAGGATCGCGCCCAGCGTCTGCGCGATGTCGCCGTCGAGCATGATGTAGACCGGCTTCCGGCGCTCGATCGTGTTGGCGAGGCCGTGGCGGATGCCCTCCGCAAACGCCGCGATGCGCTCGTAGGACGGCGCGCCCTGCCAGCGCAGCGCCAGCGCCACCTCGCCCTCCCCTTCGATCAGGTCGAACGACGTGAAGTGCGCCTTGATCGCCTTGGCCAGCGCGCCGGAGTCGATCACGTCGCTGCATTCGTAGTTCGGCTGCAGCACCTGCAAATTTCGGCGCGGCAGCAGCTCGCCCGGTTTGGAGATGTAGCTGGTGTTCCCGGAGAGCTGCACGCTGTACTCACTTGCGCCAAGCGCGGTCGCGCGGATGCACTCACCCGCCGGCAGGAACGGCCACGGCAGCGCGCCGGCGTCGACCCGGCGGCGAATGGCCGCTCCGAGCCGCCGGCCCATGTCGCCGAAGTCGCGGGTCTCGCGTTCGTACACGTATTCGCCGACGCCACCCGAGAACATCATGCCGTCGATGCGGCCGAACTCGAGGATCGGGTCGGTGAGGTAGAGATGCTCGACCGCGTGCGACATCGGCCGCTGCGTGAGCGCGGCCACCAGCTCGTCCGCCATGGTCTCGGCGACCTTATCGAGCAGCTTGACGTCGATCACGTCGCCCTTGTGCCAGTCGAAGCCGGCCTGGCGCGCGTGATAGCGGCCGGCCGGGTCGAGCCGCACGATCGTGCCCGTCTCGTCGACCACCTGCAGCCGGCCGCCGACATGGAACGCCGCGGTCGCGATCACGTGGCCCTTCTCGACCAGCGCGAGCTTGGTGGTGCCGCCGCCGATGTCGACGTTGAGGATGCGCTTGTCCTCATCGTGCGAGACCTTCGAGGCGCCCGAGCCGTAGGCCGCCAGCATCGATTCCATGTGATGGCCGGCGGTGGCGCAGACAAACTCGCCGCCTTGTTCGGAGAGGATGCGCGCGATCGCGGCGGCGTTCTCGCGCCGCAGCGCCTCGCCGGTCAGGATCACCGCGCCGGTATCGATCTGGTCGGGATGCAGCTTGGCGGCCGCGTAGGCCTCGTCGATGATCTTGCCGAGCCCGGCCTCGTCGATCAGCTCTTCGCTCTGGTAGGGCGTCAGCGCGTTCGGCGACTGGTAGAGCGTTTCCCGTGAAACCACGTAATAGCGGCTGGTGAGGTCCTCGCCATAGCGGCGGAGATTGATGCGGGAAAAGATCACCTGCGTGCCGGCCGATCCGATGTCGATGCCGACGCTGACCAGCGTCACATGGTCCTGCAGCCAGATCGGGTTCTGCTCGAGCGGGCCGTCCTCGTCGAACTCGAAATGATCGTGATCGTGATCGGAGTACTCGTCGTGCTCGTGAACGATATTCTCGCCGTAGAGATGGTCGGTGAGGCTGTGCCCTCCCTGTGGTTTCTTGTCTTCGGCGTCGGCCATCTCGTTCTGCTCCTCAGCGGTTCATGGCGCGCCCGGCCGGCGGCCGGACACAGCCGCACCCGCCGAACGCCCCATTCGGCACGGGCCAGCATTCTGGGTGGAAGGGGTTCGGGTCGGCGGGTTCGACCGGGGACTTGCCAAATACACAAGCCATTTCAATGAGATCGCGTCGAACCACAGCCGTTCGAGACGATCAGTTTCCACCCTGACCGGCGTTCTCGAGCCCGACTATCGTTATCGGACATTTCATATAAGGCAGAGCCGATCCCGGTCAAACGGCGTTCGCGCGCGGGGGTTGCAGGGGTGCACAGCTTCGGGTCGTAGCCCGGATGGAGCGCAGCGAAATCCGGGGCCGTCCTTTCCACGCCTCTCCATCAGGTTTCGCCGCACGACCGTCCCGGATTTCGCTCACGCCCCGCCACGCAAACCTCCCATCGAACCGCTTTCCGGAAAAACGAGAGAAAAATCCCGGCGGGAATCCCGCCGGGTAAGTGTGCTTGGAGGTTCGATTGCGGTGGAGGTGTTCGATTAGTTGCCGGTGGCGAAGCTGCGCTGAGCGCGGAACACGACCGATACCATGCCCTGGTCCTTCGGCGAGTAGGCGCCGGTCGGACGCAGGCCCTGGGCCTTCGACAGGGTTATCGTGGTCCCGTCGAACGCCGTGTCGATTTGGGTGTAGAGCACGTCAACCGCCAGCCGGAAGCCGGGTACCGGGTACCAGTCGGTGTGCGAGCCCACGGACCAGAATTTGAACCCCGGATCGCAAGCCGTCGCGGCCGAGACCGTGAAGTTTTGTGCACCGCCGCCGTTGGCGCCGCAGAACCAGCGGCTGTTGATGACGGTGTCGCTGTAGCTGATCTCCGTGTAGGTCCCGTACACGGTGGTCGAGAAGTTCGGCAGCCAGAAGTGCTCGAAGCCCGCACCCGCCGACCACGCCGTGGTCAGCTCGAACTGGCTGCCGTTGACGTAGACCGCGTCGGTGATGATGCCGACCGCAACCTGGTTGCCGCCGGCGAATCGGCCGGGGCTGTTCAGGTTGCTGCCGCCCGCGTAGGCGGAGGCACCAACGCCGTAGTTGAAGTAGCCGCCGAAGTGATCGCCGGGACCAAACCAGGGCGCCTTGATGTCGATGCCGGACAGCACCGCCCAACCCCAGTCGTCATCTGCATGATTACACCAGGTGGTGCCGGACTGCAGAGCGCACGGTGCGCTCGGCACGTAACCGGGGAAGGCCCCGCCGGAGCCGTAGTACGTGTGATGGATCGGGTTGCCGATCGCCGACACGCCCAACCGGCCCCAGGCCTGGTTGACCGCGAAGTTCACCCACGGATTGGGATACTGCGCACCGTGGCTGGTATCGGCCGGGTTGCTGCCGAGCGTAATGCCGCCGTTCGACAGGTTGGCGACCGTCTTCACGCGCCGATCGTCGGC
>WNGB01005276.1_pt1 | contig 19375 bp, 14 predicted proteins | sample 5400681 | NCBI WGS metagenome assembly WNGB01 (sample SAMN13153367, study PRJNA577476) | soil metagenome | isolation source: 115 cm soil or saprolite under grassland replicate 2 | place: USA:California | collected 2016-06-15
CGGAGCTGGAGCGGCTCGATCGCTACTTCGCGAGCGTCTTGGCGGACAAGACCGATCCTGACGACGTGCGCACCATCACCGCGTTGCACGAGCGGCGGCGGGCGGAGGAGATGCGCCGCCATCAGGTGATGGCGATCGTGCATCCGCTCCAGCTCAGCGACGCGCAGGTCCTGATGCAGCGCGTCGAGTGGGAGATCCGGTCCAAGCGCGGCGTGCGCGCCCGGTTCGCGGCGCAGCGGCCGATCGCCGGATCGGCGACGTGGATTCTCGCCTGCCCGCAGTGCGGCCGTCCGCCGAAGGAGCTGGTGGTCTGCGTGCACGAGGTCCTCACCCCCCGGCCCCCTCTCCGTTCCGGAGAGGGGGAGCACAAGCAGGGGCATTGCGTCTGTGAGACTTGCGCCACGCGCTGTTCCGTGTGCGCGTCGGACTTCTGTGCCGATCACGGCATCGCCAGCTGCCGCGTGGACGAGCAGCCCGCCTGCGAACAGCACGCGCGCATGTGCCCGTCGTGCCGCATGGCGCACTGCTCGACGCATGAAGGCATCTGTGCAGAAGGCGAGCACCCGGCGTGTTCCGCGTGTCTGGAGGCGTGCGGCAGTTGCGGCCGGATCGTTTGCAATCGCCATTCGGAGCAGAGCCGGGCCGACGCGCCCAAGGGGAGCCGCCGATTGTGCGCGGCGTGTCTGCGCTATTGCGAGGGGGGCACCAACGAGCCAGTGGGCGTGGACGAGGTGGCGCAGTGCGCGAGCTGCGGCCGATCGGTCTGCACCGCGCACCAGGCCGTGTGTGCCGTGGACGAACAGATTCAGTGCTCCAGGCACCTGCGCCGGGCTGACGAGTCGGGCCGGCTCGTGTGCGAACAACATCGCGCGACGTGCGTGGCCGAACCGGAGGCCGTCTTCGCAGCGGACGAGGTGAGCGCCTGTCCTGTGTGCGGCAAGACGGCGTGCGCTCAGCATCAGGGAGCGTGCGGGTGCGTGGTGACGCACTAGGCTCCGCCAAAAGCAGGTCCTTCGCTTCGCTCAGTATGACAAGCGCTCGCCGGCTTTCTTGTTTGGATTCACAGGCTAAAGCCTGTGGATTCCGACGCAAACTCTCTCAGTCTCTCGAGCACTCGCGTCCAAGTGATTCTTCCCGCGTTCGTTTGATACGCTCCAACTCACATTGAACTCACATCGTGCTGTCGCGAGCGGCAGCGCGTGTGGGGTCTCGCGTCTTGGCCTTCGGGATTACCGCGGTTCGCAGCCACGAGGTGCTGGTGTGGCGAAACCGGTAAACGCGGAGGTCTCACACATCTCTGGACGAAAGTCCTTGCGGGTTCGAGTCCCGCCACCAGCACCCTCGCTCACCCATTGACTCGGCGATGCTCCTCGCTGATGTTTGCATACGTGTGAGATCTCTGCGTAGCCAGTTTCGCTACGTAAGAAAGCCGGAGAGCGAAAGCTCGCCGGCTTTCTTGTTTCCGCGGCGACTGCTTGATCGCAAGCTTGGCCGAGCGTACTATGGGCCTATGGGTTATTCCGGAAGGTTCGCAATGCAAAGCGAATTGCGAGAGCTGAACGAGCGGAACTACGCGCGCTTGGAAGCCAAACTCGATCGGCTGATCGACGAGGTGCGATCTGAGATGCGCCTTGATCAGGTACGCGGTCAGATGCGGGCGGGCTTCGATACGCTGGAGGGGACTCTCAAGGGATTTGAGAGCCGGATGACGATCCGCTTCTTCGTTTACTTCATGTCGCAGAGTGTGCTCACCGCGGCGACTATCCTCTGGATGATAGGAATCCTGCGGTAAGGTCCGTGCCCTGAAGGGCCGGCTCGGCGAAGGCTTCAGCCCCTCACTGGGCGAAAGCCCTTGTGGGTTCGAGTCCCACCACCAGCATCCTCGCTCACCATTGACTCGGCCACGTACTCGGCCGATGTTTGAAATACTTGTGGGGTCACCGCGTAGCCAGTTTCGCTACGTAAGAAAGCCGGGGAGCGCGAGCTCGCCGGCTTTCGACTTTGTAGGCGATCAGCACCCCGTTGGGAGAAGACGCTAGGACTTAGGATCCACTATGCAGTTTATTGATACGGACGGCCGCCTAGCGTATCGTATGATCTACCGGCATCTACCTGTGGAGCTCGTGTGCCGGTTACAGCGAAGTTATCGCGCAGGTTTTACGAGAAGTTTGGTGACGACATCGCCAACGAGCTCGTGGATTGGTTCAACATGGTTGATGCGACGTACCGATCAGAGCTGCGGGAACTGAACGAGTTCAATTATGCCCGTTTTGACTCAAAACTCGAGCAGCGGATTGCCGAGTTAAAGGCGGAATTCAAGACTCGCATCGCCGAACTGGAGACGCATCTCACCAAGCGGATGTTCGGATTCTGGGTTGCTCAGACCGCAACAAATCTTGCCTTTCTTTTTGGAGTATTGAAACTCCTCCATTAGATCTGGATTCACAGGCTGTGGATTCCGACGCGAGCTCTCTCAGTCTCTCGAGCACTCGCGTCCAAGTGATTCTTCCCGCGTTCGTTTGATACCTCCAACTCAAATTCTCCTCGCATCGTGCTGTCGCGAGTGGCAGCGCGTGCGGGGTCTAGCGTCTTGGCCTTCGGGATTGCCAGGGTTCGTAGCCATGAGGTGCTGGTGTGGCGAAACTGGTAAACGCAGAAACCTTTCACGTTTCTGGGCTAACGCCCTTGTGGGTTCGAATCCCATCACCAGCACCCTCGCTTCCCTATTGACTCGGCGGATTCCGGTGCCGATGTTTTGAATACGTGAAAGGTTTCCGCGTAGCCGGTTTCGCTACGTAAGAAAGCCGGGGAGCGAGAGCTCTCCGGCTTTCTTGTTTGGATTCACAGGCTAAAGCCTGCGCTCGGCAAACATTGTCCTTAAGGACAGTGTCAGCCGAGCACACCCTTCAGGGTGTGGATTCCGACGCGAGCTCCCGCAGCCTCTCCAGCACCTTCACCATCGCCCACGTATCCCGCTCACAGTAATTGAGCAGATCCTTCCGCACTCGGGTTTGCTCCTCCGGCGCAATCTTGCCCGCCACAAACAGCAGCCGAGCGATTTCCACGCTTGCCACGAGCCCGTCAACGATCACGAGATCGTCGTAGGTCAGCTCCGGGACCAGCGGGTGCAGCACGTACTTGAGACTGAAGCTGCCGAGGAAGTCCGGGTGGTAGACATTCTCCCGAACCACCGGCAATAGATCCACCAACTTCCCCTCGAGCGCCTCCAGCTCAGCGCGCAATTCCGGCACCGCTTCCTGCAGTCCCCGGATGCGCGTCTTCTCGAAGGACGAGTACATCGCCACCTTCTCGGCGTTCTTGGTGGCTTCGACCATGGCGCGCGCCAGGTCCGGCCGGCAGTCCTTCGGGCCCTCCGCCAGGTACTCGGCGTGCGTGTATGTCCCGTCGCCGTTCGCTTCGTGATAGCTGAACTGCGCCGGCGCCTGCTCCCACGGCGCCATGCCCGGCCACACGGGGACGGCGCGCATGATGGTTTCGAAGTCGAGAAACCCCAGCTTGCAATCGAACGGTTCAAGAGCCGGTCCAAGTGTGGCTTCAACGACGAGCCGGTCCGCTTTCATCGCGCGGATCTGGCGCTTCTGCGTGACGTTGAGCTTCTGCGTGGCGGGAAGGTCGGAGATCCGGTTCACGCCGGTCAGCAGGAAGTCGCAGCCCTTCTTGGGTCCGATGTTGTAGAGCCGCATGATGTGATCGGGATCTTGGGGCCAGCAGCGCGCCATGAACGGACACTCGTGCGGCTCGTGGCACTGCCGCCCGATCGGCACATCGGGCAGCGGGCCGTCGAGCATTGCGAGCTGCGCGTCGATTTCCCAGCCGACTTTGTTGAGGAGCGGCTGCACCGCCGCGGTCACATCGGTGCGCTGGAACAGATTGTCGAGATCAGGGAAGTGACACTCCCGATTCAGATGCATCACGTCCACACCCGTGATCCTGACTCCAGACTCCTGAAGCACATGCACCTGCACGGCGGCGTCGGGAAGGTGCTCCTCTTTCTGTGAGGACGACGACTTCACCTCGGTGAGGTGGTAGCCGCCCTCCTGTGGCGTAAGGACGTCGACGGCGACGAATGTGTTGTCGGCGAGGAAGCTGGCTTCGAAGATCGCCGGCGCGCCGGCGGCGATCAGTTTGCGGGTGAGGGCGACCCGTTCGGCGACGGCGGTGTGTGGCAGGTCCACGAGCTTGCCCCCGGGGAACGTGAGACGTGCCAACGTGCCGACCTGTGTCCCTTGATCAAAGCGGTCCTGTAGGACCTTGTCGGGTTGGAGCTCTACCGCGAGGGGTTCGTGCACGCGCCACCAGAGGAGCTTGTGGCATTGGACGCCGGCGGTGTAACGGGACTTGGAGAGGCTGTGCGACATGGATCAGAATGTGCAGGCGCGCTGAGACGGCGCAATCGGTGAAAGCGCTATCGAGGTACCTTCAGCGCTTCTCCCGTGGATGTCATCGCTCCTTCGCTAAGAAGGTCGGTGAAGGCGTTCTCATAGGATTGGCGCGGACAAAAGTCCGAATCCTCGCCCATTGGTAGAGTGTGGGGCATCGTCCAGCCCACTAGCAGCAACCCTGCGCGGCCTATGCGCCGCCTATGACCAAGGAGGATTCCATGACGACCAAGCAACAAGAGATCATCAACGCCTTCAACGAATACATTCGCGCGAGCGGCACCAGCTACAACGCGTGGTATTTCGGTGTGGCTGCCGATCCGCGAGAACGGCTTTTCAACGATCATGCGGTCAACGAGCGGACAGACCCCTGGATCTACGATACGTGCTCGTCCTCGAAGGAGGCTCGTGAGGTTGAGCAGCACTTCATTGCCCAAGGGACTCGAGGGGGACCTGGTGGTGGTGACGCCAGCACGAAGTCCGTCTACGCGTACAGAATCGCCCCCCACACGGTAGAGTGAGGTAACCGACTGTTCCGTCCCCGCTGCGGCGACGCATGGGCGGGGCGCAGGTTTGCCTGTGCCCGCCCTGCCGTCCGCTGTCGCAACCACCCACCCAGCATGCGGTTATGGAGCCTTCTCCAACTCGCTGGACAAAGTGATGCATTCTCGCCCATAGGTAGATTGTGGGGCACCACGCTCCGCACCGCCAACGCGGCCTACGTGCCGCCAACGACAAAGGAGGTTGTATGTTCCAGGACACCCGCTTGTTAACCGAGATCGAGCGCCAGCAGAAGCAGATCGACCAGCTCGGCGACGATTTCGATTTCCCACTCTTCAACTCCAGGCGCGCCCTCGAATCTCAGCGCCGCAGCGGATACAGAAACACCGCAGCCGCCGCCCGAGAGATCGTGGATAACGCGATCGAAGCTGGCGCAGCGAAGGTGCACGTGATCCTCGGCCGCCCCTCTCAAACGGACCGAAAGCAGTACCAGCGTAAGGACGCGGTCACTTCGGTGGCCTTCATCGACAACGGTTCGGGAATGCTTCCCAAGATGGCTCGCTTTGCGCTGTCCTGGGGTGGCGGCACTCACTTCGACGATCCTCAGTTCATCGGTAAGTTTGGTTTTGGACTGCCGAATGCGTCTATCAATCAGACGAGACGCGTCGAGGTGTACACGCGGACCGGCGCGTCAGAGCCGTTCATGAAGGCGTGGCTCGACATCAGTGACTACTCGGGTGAGAGCGCCAAGCAGTCGGTGCCACCTCCCGAGCGGTCTGAGCTACCACAGTTCGTGAAGAGCTACCTCGATCGCAACAACTGGACCCTCGAGCATGGTACCATCGTGGTCTGGGTCGAGCCGGATCGTCTGTCTTACAACAGCGGTGCACAGCTAAAGGAGCACTTGCTCGACGACTTCGGTGCAACCTACCGCTATTTGGTCAAGAACTTCGAGTTGCTGATTGAGGGTGTGCGGGTCCAGATGGTTGACCCGTTGTTCCTCGAGCCGGCCGGTCGCTACTACCGGAAGCCGGACGAGGGCGGCGCGATTCTCGCTTACGACGAGGGGCCGTGGTCGGTCCGTTACTACCGCGACCCGGAGACCGGCGAGAAGCACTTCGGGAAGGTCACGGACCCTGGGCAGTTGGACGACCCGAATCTGCTCGGCGCGGGAGCCATCCACGTACGGGTCGCACGGTTCCCCTTGGGCTTTGCCGTGGGTGCGGAAAGGGAGAACGGTGTCGAACCCATTGACGAATTTTCCAAGGCCCGTTTCGAGATCCGCAAGAGCCGACGCGGGATGGCTTTCGTTCGCGCCGCACGCGAGATCGAGACGGTAGATATTTTTCCCCGCCGCCCGAGCGACGTGGCCAGCGGTCTAGGTGACTGGCCTCTCTTGCAGAGCTATGCCTACCACTGGGGCATCGAGGTTCGGTTTCAGCCCGCACTCGATGAGGTCTTCGGGATCACGAACGACAAACAAACGGTTCGCCCGATGGAGGATTTGTGGCGACTTCTTGCCTCCGAGGGGATTGACGCGCTTGTCCACCGCGAGCAGAACACGCACGCAAAGGAGCGCAGGGAAGCGAAGGAGGAACGGCTGCGTGCAAGCCTCAAACCTGTCGACGCTCAGCCGTCGCCGGCTGAGCGGGCGGCGCAGGCTGCCGACGTCTCCATCGGCGAACTGCCTGCCGTTCCCGAAGCAGAGAAGAGGGAGGCCAATCTCTATCTCGACCGCAAGGTCCAGGAGCTCGCCACAGCCACGCAGCAGTCGGTCGCGGAGGCGCGGGAGGCGTACGTTGCGCAGCAGAAGATTCAGCACTACAGGGTCGACTACGTGGACGACCTGAACGGACCATTTTATACCCCAAGGTGGGAGGGGACTCAGGTGGTAGTGCTCATCAACAAGTGCCATCCGTTCTTCGAGCTGGTCTACGGCACCCTCCTCGAAGTGCAAGGTGGCAAAGTAGCGAAGGAGGCGGTGGATGTGCTCCTTATCGCGCTGGCAAGGGAGGAGCTGAAGACGACAAACCCCGAGACCCGCGAGTTCTACCGAGCCCAGCGGGTGGAGCGGTGGTCGCCATTCCTCGCGAGTGCCCTTCGGACACTCAGCCAGGAGTTCCCACAGTCGGAATCGGAGGCCGAAGGTGAAGGTGAAGTAGCTGCTTAACACGGCGACCAGGTGAGGGCGGTGGGCCGATTCCCCCTACGTCGGCTCGCTACCCTCCGGCCTGCGGCCAGAGTTGACTTCCGAGGTCGCCTGGTCTACGCTGAAGTTACAACTGAAGGCGGTGCAGTGCGGCCTATGAGCCGCCACGACCCCTGTGTACTGCATTCGGCCTTCTCAACGCGCCATCGTGGCGCACGAACAGGCCGTTTTGCACACACAGAGAGGTCAAGGCTCACATGGCTACCACTGTACCGTTTTTGTTTTTGGATGGTCCCACCGACGAGCAGTTGCTCACCGCAGCACTGGCCGGCGATTCAGCGGCGTGGACCCTGCTGGTTCAACGGTTCCGACCCTACCTCGAAGCAATTGTTCGACGCCGCGCCTGGGATCTGGCGCGCGACCTGCGGGACGAAATCATCATCGAGATCTGGGCCGCCGCGTTCCTGCGTGGCGCGCCTGCCTTCGATCCCGGGACAACGCTAGCGCGCGATCACGTCTCGTCATTCGTCAGGGAGTCGGTCGATGGAGTGCGGGCCGCCTACCGCGCACCGGGAGCGCGCAGTCGCCCCCGCGATGCCAATCGCGGACGGAAACGCTCGCTTTCGACCCGAGACGTTGAGCTGCCCGTCGTCCTCAGTCTCGATCAGCTGCCGGAGTTGGAGCAGCCCGAAGCGCTGAGCCAGTGGGATCAAACCGACCGCGGCATCGACATTGACCGGGCGCAAGCCCTGGCGGCGCCTGACGTGGCGCTGGCCATCGATTTGATCCGCCACTGGAGCGTCACGTTCGAGGAGGCGGCGCTCATGATGGGCCTCACCCGGGCGACACTGCTGCGGCGCCTTGCGCGGCTTGGCCGGCGTTTGCGCGTCGCCTGACCCGTATCGAGCTGGTCTCGCTTACCACCGGCGAGACCAGTTCGGTGAACAGAGGACCGTCTTCTCCTGCTACCGGCGGGAGAGCGACCCGCGCGCCGTGCCGCACAGGGTATGCCAAGCTATGCGCCACCACCGCGGCCTGCACCGCGGGGTTGTCGACCCGTCTCGCCAGCCACCGTTCGAGCCAGAACTCGGCGATCCGCGCGCTGGTGTTCGGCCGGCGGGGAATGAGCGGCATCGCCCGTGCAGCCCGCCCCACCAGGACGTCACGGAAGTTCCGCGCAATGGGCACAGCATAAATGATCCGCGGACTGCCGTGCTGTAGTAGCACATCCGAAGGAAGGCCGAGCAGGTCGAGCGCGCTCCGCACCTTTCGCAACTTAGGGTTCACACCCTCCCCGAAGATGCTGTTCACCGGACGCCCCGGTACCTGCCTTGCCAAAGCGATTTCCAGCTTTTCCATCGTGTCCCGGGAGAAATGGAAGGACCCGAAGCCAGCGGTCCTACCGACCGGCGTGAATACGAGTTCTTCACCCGCTCGGCCACCGGCACGTTCTGCAGACATCCGCAGGCGGTTGTACTGGCTCGAGGCCACGCCGTACAGAGAGGTCGTGCCGAGGAACGCCAAGTTTGGCCGCCGACGGATCGGCCGGCCAGCCATGGAAGAGGCGATGATACTCGCGACTCCCTTGTACCGGTTGTTGTACGCAGCCGCGACCTCGGGGCTAGCCATGAGCAGACCAACGAGCTTCCCGCCAAGCACCGCGTTATATGGTGCCACCGCGCCGCAGATCGTGATATCCATCATGTCGACGCCCACGTGCGCTGCTTTCACATACCGTAACACGGTCGCGATCGCTTGCGCCGCCGCCGGCTGAGCCAGCGCCCGCTCGAGCGCCGGCGCCGTAGGCTGTCGGAAACCCGCGGCAAGGAGGGACCGACGCGCTTGGAGGAGCTCCGCCAGGTGCTCGGCCCGCTTCGCTCGGAATAGGTGCGCCCGCGCCTCGGCCTTCCAGTCCGTTTGCCGCCCTTTCTGAACCGCCGCCTTGTGCACCTGGCGAGCCGGATAGAGCCGATGCACGCGCCGTTCGTCAGCTGCGAGGCTTCTCAAACGGAGAACGACGCCCTTACTCGGACGTGCTAGGTCGCCACTGCCCACAACACCCTCAGAGCGGAAATCGACCACGTAGATGTCGGCAATCAACTTTGTGAGGGAAGACCTAAGCCAGCGCGCCCAGCCGACTGTCGGCTTTGCCCGAAGAGCTGCGAGGAATTCTTCGGTACGCCACCCAATCCAGCGATCCCGAGGTGCAAGCTGCACAATGGAGCTCCCCAGGGCCCCTATGCCAAGTACAGGATGGTTCGGAGCTGCGCGGTCCCGCACCAGGAACCACACTTTTCGCCCGGGCGTGCTCAGGTACGTCGTGTTCCAGGTGTGCCGGAAGTACCTCCAAACATCGAGCAACCGCAGCCCAGTGAACTGGCAGACAGCGTGCGGGGCGACGACCTCGAGGTAGGGGTCGATACTCTTCCGAAGAGCAGCGAGGCGAGCAGGGCCAGGAGGCAGCGTCGCGGCCTTGTGCAGCGCGTCTCCGAGCTCCCGCCCGTCGCGCATCAACGTGAAGATGGACCGCCATTCTCCTTTGTGGAGCCGCCTTCGCTCCATCTCACGAACGAATCGGCGCACCGATGGCTGACACAGCTGTGCATCGCGCTCAATGAGGTGGGCGGCTCTGATCTGAGCCTTCCGCGCCTCGACCGAGCCTTCGTCATCCAGGGGCGGCGCGACCTCGATCCACTTCGGTGAGAGTCGAAGCCGCCAGCCTTGCGCACGTAGATCGCACAGGATCGAGGCACATAGGGCAGTGTGGAGGCTTACAGTCGTGGGCAGCCGTTCAGCCAAATCACTAGCAGCGCTGCGAATTCGCGCGATAGCCTGAGCGCTGGCGCCGTCCACACTTAGGCTCGCGAGACGGCGGACGCAATCCCGGAGAAGTCGTCGTGCCCCAGCATGGGCAAGGACGCTGGGACGAACAGCGGACCAAGCGTCGGCTGCGTTCATCACATCTTCCGTTCCAGAAAGGCTGCGAGCGAATCTCCCCAGTTCGATCTATGCCGCTCGAGACATGCTTGCTCCGCCGGACCCTCTGCACCAAGCTCAGCACGGGCAGCGGCGAGGATGAGACACTCCAAAGCGTAGCGAACGTGTTCGTTGTGACCTTCAAGTGCCGGCGAATAGATCCGTTCAAAGAACGGGTGATTCATATTGATCGTGACCGACAACTTCCCATTAACCTCGGCCACGTCGAAGAACGCCCGGCCGCGCAACTTTGCCGTCAGGATGACATACGAGCGCCTGGGCAGGGGACGAGGCCAACACTCTTGCGGACGAGCGGGCGGCAGCAAAACATCTTGGCGCGTTGCTACTTGCGTCGCCCGACTTGGGGCTGAACGCTTTAGGGACTCGAATGCGGCGCGAACTCGGCTGTTGAGAGTACGGGCAGCACTCTCTAGATCGGGCGACAGCATCGCCTGCAACTGCGGTGTCGGGGCCACTCCTTGCTTGCTGTGAGTCACGCCGAAGAACTCGTCAAGCTCAGGATCGAAGCACACCTCGCACCGCCACCAATCGTCGTAGTTCTCTTTCCGCTTGGAGCCCATCAGCTGCCAACCATAGTCGACCTCTCGGCCCGCCCGAACGAATGAGGCACCGGCACCCCCGACAATTCCACGGTCTCGCTTTTCCTCAACGCTCAGGTCCTGCCATAGCGCCACCGGTAGTTCGGTAAACCGCACCGAGATCTTTGCCGTCCCGCGACCTGCGGGCGACGCCACCTCATATGCCAGTACTGACCCGAACGACACTGCCCCGCCCTCTCCGGTGTCAGGGCGGCAGAAGAGCGGGTCAACGGGGGCGACAGTTTCATCATTCACGGAGATTCTCAGGCCGCGCCAGATCAAATGGCGATACATACGACCGAGCGGACGCCGCATCCGCTGGGCAACAGTCGTTGTTCTTCGAAACGCTAGCCGATCGCAGCGGCTCCACACCACGAGTGTACCCGTTTCACTCGCCAGCGAATCCGCCCATGCAGGTAGGCGGCGGTGCACAGGCCGCGGGACGTGGCGAAGTTCCCGCCGAGCAACCTCATCGACATCGAGATAGGTGAAGAGGACGGACCCGCGACTGCGCCAGGTGTACAGCTCGACTCGCCGCGATTGGCTTACCGAACTGTTCGGGAGGCCCATCCCGAATCGACCCAAGCCTTGCCGATTCCCGAATCGCTCTGTGCCACCGAATTGCAACGCGGTCCACAGAGTGTCACGATTCATACCCTCGCCATTGTCGAGGACCGCGATCGCAACGTCCGACTCAGCGGCAACGCGCGCTTTCTTGCCTGGACCTTCCCGTACGAACACACGGACGTCACTAGCCCCAGCCTGAATCGAATTGTCGATGAGTTCGGCCACCGCGTTGGCGACGCCCCGATATCCGGTATCCCGGGTGGCGAGGATGAACTGGTGATCTGCAACGAGTAGGCGCCGTGCTCCCATGATGCGGTGGGTCCCCCCTGGTGGTCATGTGACGAGGGCAACGGCGAAAGGCAGCTAGGCGCCGAGGCTTGACAAGAAGATAACGCACCTACCGCCCGTGTGCAGCTCGGCGGGCCGCGCACGTGCGTGCTGACGAAGCGTGCCCGCCCGCGACGTCTCCAGCGTCTGCTCGAACTCCGCCGCGTCGCGCATGACTGTCTCCACCGGAAGGGATGGCAGTTGTTATAACAGTTGTTATAGCTGATATTGACAATGTGTCGCACCGCCCTATCATAGTATTCGAATGACTCGACCCTTGAACCCTTCGTTAGTTCGGGACCGTTTGGGCCTCACCCAAGAGCAGATGGCGCGACTTCTGGGTGTCTCCTTCGCCAGCGTGAACCGTTGGGAAGGCGGGCATTCGAGCCCGATGGGGCCAACGCGCGAACTGTACCTCGCGCTCGATGCAGCAATGCGGGCACCCAATGCCCCCTCTACAATTCTCAAGGCTGCAGATAACCAACGAGGTGTATTCCTCTACAGACTATTCCGCCTAGCCTACGGGCCAGGTGCAAGGAGGGTTGGATGAAAGGGCTGCAGATTCTGAACCTTCGCAAGCTTAGCAGTGGAGGCAATGGGGACCTGTTCCTCGGGCAGCGAAGCGACAACGGAGAACTTGTTGTCGTGAAATTCTTGCGCGACGTGACTCCTCATGGGCGTCGAGTGTTCGCCCGTGAGGTGCGGATTCTGAAGGCACAGCGCCGCTACGTCATCTCAATCATCTTTGCTCGTCTTGACGTCGAGCGTCCTTTTTATGTAATGCCTTACCTTCCAGGTGGTTCACTGACCCGCTGGGCTGGAAAACTCACGGAACCCCAACTGCTGAGCGTCGCTTTCGAGATCGCCACAGCAATCGCTGCGTTGCATGGATCGTGGATTTCTCACGGCGACATCAAACCCGACAACGTTCTACTCGACCAGGACGGTCATCTGCGAGTGAGCGATCCCCTCGGCAACGGTCTTGGTTGTACCATGCTAATCTCTGAGAACTGCGGAGGTACACCAGGTTATTGGGCACCAGAAGTTCAGGCGGGTCAGCCGATCACGCAGGCGGCGGATGTGCATTCGTTCGGGGCAACGATCTATCACCTCCTAACAGGCTTGACACCACGTGATGGCGAACGCCTCGACTTGATCGCAGACAAGGTTGGCAGTTCACCTAAGGCTCGCGAGATCATTGCCGCGTGCTGCCAGCAAAAGCCAGACGCCAGGCCAAAAATCGGCGATGTTCTCCGGATGCTCCGAGGCGACACATGGGCGGCAATTCGTGACGAACGGCAGAGACTTCGTGAGGGCCTGACTGCACTGGGTTGGACAGCAGCGCTCGTTGTAGGGGCCGGCGTGCTTGCGAGGGCACTCAAGGAATAGTACTCATCTGGCGCCTGTCAGAGATGAAGGAAAACAACTAGGTAATCGGCGCTGCCATCACGCCGCCGCGTTCACGACATTCGGCCCCTCACGCGCCGGCGTCTCACCATCACCTGTCGCCGGCTGGACCCGAGTCCTGAACGGTCCCAGCACATCCCGGCCGCTGCCCCACGCCTCCCTAAACGGGGCGTATCACCAAACCGGTACCGCTCGTTACAGCTCAGGGCAGTAGCGCGAAATCAGCAAGCGTGTGAGCTGCTCGCCCCGAAGTGCGAGCCGTTCCACGATGTCCCGTCGCATCGGAGAAAAGTCAGTAGGGTATCCGAGAACCTCTTCCCGGCGGACAAGGCCAGCCAACTGGTACGGAAGAGCGTTGTCGATCTGGCCGAGGTACGGAAGAACGAAACCTCGCAACCGTCCCTGCGAGGCGTGATCGTGAAGGCGGGTGAGCGCGGCGTCGTGATTCTTCCGAAAAACGGTCTCGAACGACCGTTCCATCCGCGACGGCCACCAGTAAGGATAGGAGTCGCCCGAGAACTGACCATAGCCTGCGTCGCATGAAACGATATAGCATGGGTTGAACGTGTTGTACGCGAAGGCCTCCGATCGGCCGGGCTCCATACAGGTGATGCCAAGATTATCATAGACGCCCCCGTCCGTGAGCACGACGCGATGCGTAGCTTCAGTCCCGTCTCGCGCCACAAACCGAAGGGCCTCATCAAAAGCCGGGAGAAGAACGGGAAAGGCTGCTGACGCGGCTACTGCGTGAGCGACCTTCACCTCATTGTCGACGAGTCGTCCAAACCGCCACGCGCCGGATTCTCTACTCCCGAAACGGAAGGCAGTGCCGGTGCTAAGCTCGCAGGCGCCCAAGACTACCTCCAGTCCGTCCCGTCTCGCGTCGCTAAGCCTGCCGTCGCCCAGCACTCGGGTGAGAGCTCGTTCGAAGGCAACCACTCGGCTGAATCGACGTCGAATGGGCGGGCGAAGGCGCTCACTCCAAGGTCTTTTACCGAGTGCCCTCGTCCAGACCAACTTCTCCACGACGCCCGCCAAGAGACGCAGCCCAGTCGCGCCGATGGCACCCACACCGCTCGCAACAATCCAGGGAAGTGACGCAAGAAACGTGGGTGAGAGCAGTTCAACCGCGATTCTCCGCACCAACCCCCTGACCAGGAAGTCCGTGACTCGAGCTTCGAAGGCTTCAAACCCGGCATCGCCATACGCGTACATCGCGGCAATGACAGCCCCGCCAGAGACGCCCGACACAACCTGGACACGTCGCAGGATGCCTCGGTCCTTGAGGGCTCGGAAACAACCAAGGTGAAAAGCGATCGCCCTTGACCCTCCCCCGGACAGTGCCAAGCCAATGTCGCGCCGAGCTGGCTTCGGCATCAACACTGTGGCACGAAGGCTAATTGGCCGTCGGACTGTTCGTTGGGCACGCAGGAAGATGAGATCACTCTGTTTGAAGACATACACGCCCAACTGCGCGATCCGCCCCGCTGGAGTGGTGCCGACGATCATGAGGAGGGGCTTGCGACTGGAGGGACACGACAGAGTCAGCAAGCTGGCCATGCCGTCTATGTCGGTGGAGCTGGGAACGGGAAGTGAGCCGGGATGCGTGTGCCACATTCCCACGTACTGAACGGAGCCACGTGTGCGGGTTCGCTTCTCTTCGTTTGCCTCAGCCACCCCCTCCGTGCCACAAATGAAGTAATACGCGCTGGCGTCACTGTCGGGCGGCGGCCCAAGTACCTCACTTATCCAAATCACACGGCTAGCATCGTCCCGCTCGCCGAATAATAGCCCGCCGGTCTCGTGGCTGAAACTGCTCGCTCGCTCGGAACGAGCTATCCAGCCAACGATGTCCCTCCACGCGGGACCCGAGACGCGTATCTGGTAGCCACTGTGCGGATCGTCAAAGACTTTATCTCGCTCCCAGGAGAACGAAGCGAGTCGTGACTCGCCTTCCGGCACATCGGCATGAGGCTGGGCGACGCTGTGAGCGAAGGCTGTATACGTCTGATTCGTGCGAAGGTCGTTGACGGCCAGATTCAGGAGCGTGCCGGCTAGCGAGAACGTGTCAGCTGCGGAACCAACGAACGTGCTCTCGGAGCACCCGGGTTCGGGCTGGAAAACCACATGTCGCGCCTCCGACGGCCAGAATTCGTCGGCGAACCCCTTCAGTTCGAGCCGGTCGCACGTCGCGAGTTTCGCTTCGCGGAGCGCGTCGACAACGCCACCGGAATGCTTCGCTGTGGAAACGACGACCAGTCCTCGATCAGCGTTGTGCCCTACCACAACCGAAACAACGGGAGCTAGCCGTGTGCCCCGACGCCGCAGTTCCAACTTGTCGATCACGGCTCGGGAGGCTGATGCATCGACGACGACATCAGCTCCGTCAGTCCAGTCATTCTGCCCTAAGGGGTCGTTGAGGAGGTCCGTCGTCTCCGATCTGATTTCCAAATCAGGGCGAATCCCCTTGAGGCGGGTGGCGAGCACCGCGACCTTAGGAAATCCGATGTCCGACTCCGCATAAGGCTGGCGGGCTAAGACGCCAGGCGCGACGACACCACTGTCGTGCAGGACGAGTTTGCGCACTCCAGCGCGAACAAGAAACTCCGCGATACACGCCCCCAGAGCACCACATCCCCACAAAGACGCGGTCTTGCCTCTGAACCACGACACTGGTGTGTTCTCGTCGCGCCTCGTGACGATCTCCGGTCGGTCGTCTCGGACCGAGCACCACGAAACGTCAACGGCATCCAGCCACTCAAGCATCAACCGTTCGACATCCTCGCCGATGGCTCGAATCGCCTCGTTGGAGCTAAACCTCTCCAGAGTCAGCCTCAGCCCATCGGCCATGCTGGCCTTGATCAACCAAGCAGTGAGGTGCTGGAGACGCTCCTGACTTCCGCGAACCCCGCGCATAGGAGTCCCGATGACGACGAGGAGGGGATCGCCTTTGGGGGCTTTCTGCGCAGCGATAGCTAAAGCCAGTAGCAGAAGCTTTCGGTCAACTCCCCTCGCCTCGACCTCGTCTAACAGCTCCTTTCCCTTGGTAGGGAACTCCCACGGCATTTCTTGAGAAAGGAGGATGGCTGCACCGACAGGCGCCGGCACTTTCTCCGCGAGTATATCAGACCAACCAACGATGTCTACACGCTTCTCCGAAGCTTGAAGCAGGTGAGCGAAGCCGAGCCACGCTCCCACCCGTGGGGGCGGTGCGTTCGCACGTGGGATGACGAGGAGGTCGTTCTGTACGTATATCGCTGGCGGGTGCAGAGGGGCGCCAACTGGGTCAAGTTGACCGATGGCGCCCATTCGCAACCAGAGTTCGAGGCGAGCCAGGAGACCAAACATGCCATCGCTGGGATCCCACTCTGTGGCTGGGGCCTGGTACAAACACAGGTGGCGACGCCACTGGACGTGGGGGTGGCCGGCAAAGCGACTATGTGAAACCCAGATCGACGGAACTCGGAAGGGAAAGCCGTGCGGGATGTATATCCTAAACTGCTCCCTCGCGCGAAGAGCGACGCCACCCTCCGCAAGACGGATATCTCGACAATCGACGGAGATGAGTATCGATAACTGCTGTGCGGGATCGGCAGGCTCCCTTACCTCAAGTATCTCGACGACCCCGACGGACGCGGCCTCGATTTCCCGCAGCTGCTCAAGCGCTAACGCCTCACCCTCGCTTAGCGCCATTCACCGAAACCGACCCGGTCCTTAGGGGCCTCCGTACCGCCCCTCCCGCGTTCGACCGCGGTAGCAAGGGCTGTCTTCGCCGCAGCACCTGTATGCGCAGCACTGGCGAGGCGAACGTAGGTCAGGCCTTGAGTCCCCATCGCGAACACAATCGGTTTCGGGTTTGTCTTGCTGGGGTGTTCCTGAGTGCACATGAAGCCGTCGGGGGCAAGGCCTTCGTACCGCGCCTTCGCTTTCGCATGCGGTGGGTTGTCGCCTGGCTTGTTCAACGCTGGCACCGGCTCGCAACTGGCTACGATATGACCGGGCGTCCCAGCGTGATTCTCAATCGCGTCAAGGATATCCTGTTTTAGCGTCTCTTCCTCTACGCCTTCGTCCTGCCAGTACATGACCGACTTGGAACAGTGGTGTGGGGCGAGAAACACGTTCCAAACTAGGTCCTCAGCTGCCGACACGTCGAAGATCCTCTTGACGGTCGGATACGACAGATCGCCGAGCAGCAGCGCTTGGCCGACTTTGCCGTTTCCAATCAAGCGGACCTGCAACCCTAGGCTGGCCTCGTTGCGCTCCCCTGCTGCGTCGTCTTTGAACGGTGCATGTACGAATGCTCGAAACTGTGTGCCGCGCTCCACACCGTCGAGCTTGGTCACTGCGTTACCCGGCACTGTGAGCAGTTCCTTGGGGAAACCCGCAAACTCTTCCTCCTGAAGCAGGTCGTCGGATCCTACGATCCGAACGCGGTCGCCGGCACCGGCCGCGCCACCGATTTGAATCGTCTTCTTTAGTCGACGCTCTGCTTCCTTCTTGAACGCGACGGCGTCGTCCGACAAGTCGTTCTTGTACTCTCTGAACACTCGTGGGGTGAACCAGAGCTCGCCGATGTGAACCTCCTTAAGGAGGCGCGCGAAACCTCGACAATGGTCCTGGTCAGGGTGGGTTAGACCGAAGGCGGACAGGTATGGCTTCCCACTCACCTTGGGCAGGAGAGCGATCAGCTCATCGATGACCGGGGCATGGGGGTCACCATCTTCGTCCGCTGAGTCCAGGTGATTGAGGTCCACCTGGAACGTGACATCTGCTCCGATGACTACTGTCGTGGAGTCACCGTTGCCCACGGGCCAGAAGATGAAGCCCTGATTCGGACGTTGTGTATTCATGAGAACCTCGTTGGACAGCGCCAGCGCGTGGCATGTTGAAGCAACAGAAACTTGGCGCGCCACAAGTTACCGTCTTCAAATCTAAACCCACTCTGATGGTTGCGATGATTCTCAGGACCTCAGCCTAGTTCTCCACGGTGTGCCATTGGCAACGATCACCGCAACAAGACACCAAACTCGAGCGGGCGCCTCGGTGTGGGGGAAACCCCACCGCGTGTGAACGGTATCGCACCTGCTTGGCGTTGTCCTTCGCCCGCGCGTTTGGGTCGACGGCGCATTAAATGACCTGAACGAGTTTCACCGTCTGCCGCAAATTCGCCCGTTCATGCCGCAAATTCGCCCTAACCGACCATGTGATCGAGGTGCTTTCTAGAAAGCACCTTCTACCGGGGGTCTTATGGCCATTCCAGTTTCGCCACCGTACACGGGATTCAGGTTCCTTGGGAATACTTCGCCGTCCAAAAAAGAAGTTCACGATTTGAACAAGAAGACAGCAAACTGCCAAATCAACGAGATCAGGAACGCCGTGAGATTTGTTCCCGATACGCTTGCTCAGGCACATAGTGAAGGCTACGACAACTGCAATTACTGCATTGGCGGATCAACAAGGTAACGGACTTGAATCGAGGGTTCTTTTATGACCAAGCGAGCCGTCTTTCACGTCACTCAAAACAAGCAGAGCGGTAAATGGCAGGTAAAAGAAGAAGGGCACCCACAGGCCGAAAGCACCCATCGGACGCAAGAGTCGGCCATTGATTCGGCGAAACGATCGGCCAAGTCGGAAACGTTGGGCCAAGTCAAAATTCACGGTCGTGACAACAAGATTCGGACCGAGTACACGTACGGGAAGGACCCTTACCCACCCAAAGGGTAAGCGCCCGGGCTCCTTGACACGTCGAGACACGTCACCGTCCACAAAACAACAAGGCGCGGCAGGTGACCATCCACCTACCGCGCCTACAGCCTAGGGCTGCCCAGATCAAAACACACCGACGATGATCATCTCGTACGGAAGCTGCGCATCGAATCGCTTCGTTCCGTTGTTCTGGACCAGTGTGAGCACCTTGTTCAGACTGATCCGTGGGATCCCGAGCACGCGCAGCCGATCACCCGCCGAAGCGTTCTGAATGGCGTTCACTGCTCGTGTTCCTTGCACGAAGATCATCCGCCTGAGACCATCCGCCACTTCCTCGTCGTTCGCGTTCAGCACTCGGGCCAACACGACGAAGCCGTCCTGAACGGCCGTTGGAGCAGTCGCCAGCTCGATCCGAAACTCGACGTAGTTGTAAAAGAGTTTCTTTGATCGGATGGAGATCGACGTCTTCGCCGCTTTGATCGTGACCCGGTTGCCGTCGTAGTAGGGGAACGCGACATCCGCCGTATAGGGAGTGTAGCCGGCCACCGGAATGAACGATGCCCCAAGATCGAGCTGGCCCACGCGGCTGACCGGGTGAATCTCAAATGAATGATCCGGATTGGTGTTGTCTGGGAGAAAGGGGTCCTTCTTACTCCCCTGCGTTTGGCGTGTTGAAGGATGCTCGAACCACAGCCGCCACGCGCCCCGGATCGCCAACACGCCATTGCTGTGCTCGTGTTGCT
>WNGB01016173.1_pt1 | contig 19373 bp, 18 predicted proteins | sample 5400681 | NCBI WGS metagenome assembly WNGB01 (sample SAMN13153367, study PRJNA577476) | soil metagenome | isolation source: 115 cm soil or saprolite under grassland replicate 2 | place: USA:California | collected 2016-06-15
CGCCCCAGCCCCCGCCTCCCCCCGTGGCGGACGACCCCCTGTACGTCGCCGGGCGCGACGCGACCGAGCGGGGCGACCTGGATCGCGCGGCAGCCGCGTACCGCGACCTGCTCGCGCGGGAGCCGGGGCATGTGAAAGCGCGCAACAACCTGGCGCTCATCCTCGACTCGCGCGGCGACCGGGACGGGGCGCTCGCGGAACTGGACCGCGCGCTGGAAGCCGAGCCCGAGAACCCAGCCCTGCTGGTGAATCGCGCCGCGGTGCTGGGAGCGATGGGGCGCTACGCCGCCGCACAGCAGGACCTCCTGCGGGTGTTGCGCAGCGACCCCGCGAGCGTCGAAGCGCTCTTCAATTTGGGTATCGTGCTGACGCGGCGGGGCCTGTGGGCGGGGGCGGTCGCGAACCTGAAGCGCGCCGTCGAGATCGATCCCCGCCGCGCCGCTGCATGGTTCTACCTCGGAGACGCCCTGAATCACCTCGACGACCTCACCGGCGCGTTGGCCGCGTTGGAGCGCGCCGTGGAGCTGCAGCCCGCGCACGCCAAAGCGCTCTACGGCATCGGGAAAGTGCTCGACCGCCTGAACCGGCCCGACGAGGCCACGGTGATGTACCGCCGCTCCCGGGAGGCCGCCGGCAGGTGATCCGCGTGGTCGTGGACGATCTGGGGGGCCTCCACGCCGATGCCCTCGTCCGTCCCGCCACGACCCGCCTCGATCCTACCGCCGCCGCGCTGCGCCGCGTCGAAACCCTGGGGGGCGCCGAGTTCCAGAAGGGGCTGCGGCTCACGCGCGAGCTAGCGGTGGGAGCCGCGGTGGTGACGGCGGCAGGGGGCGACTTGCCGGCGGAATACGTGATCCACGCCGTCATCCGCAGCGACACCGAGCCCGTCACGCGCGCCGGCGTGGCGCGCGCCTGGCTTTCGGCCCTGCACCAGGCGCAGGAGTGGCAGTTCACCCATCTCAGCGTCCCGCCGCTCGGCACCGGCGCGGGCAACCTCACCATCGAGGACGCGGCTGAAATCATGGCGACCGTGCTGCACGCCCATCTCGGGACCGCGACGTTCCCCGCCGACGTATCTTTCGTCGTCGAGACGCCGGAGGAACGCGAGGTGTTCGAGGCTGCGCTGCAGCGGTGACGCGACGCCACTGGGCCGCCGGCATCCTGGCGGCGTGGGTGCTGTCGGTGGGGTGGCTGGTCAAGCGGGAAGTGTTTCGCTCGACCGGCGCGCGCCTCGCCGAGGCGGCGCTGTCGGTCTCCCCAGGCGCCATGTTCTACCGCCTGGACCTCGGGGGGCAGCAGCTCGGCTTCGCCTCCAGCACCATCGACACGGTCCCCGACTCGATCCGCGTCGAGGACCTGCTCGTCCTGGACGTGCCCGCCCTCGGCAAGCTGCACCGCACGTCGGCCCGGAGCGTCGCGCTCCTCACCCGGGCGCTGCGCCTCGAACGCGTGGAGGTCTTGTTCGACGGCGACCTGGGCCGGTTCGCGGCACGCGGCGTGGTGCTGGGCGACTCGGTGCTCCGCGTCGCGATCGTGTCGGACGCCGATTCCCAGATCACGCGCATCGGCCTCGCGGGCCCGATCACGTTGCCGACGCTGTTGCCGCTGCGGCTCGCCTTCGGCGGGGAGCTGCGGCCGGGGCGCACGTACACGACGCGGCTGTTCGATCCGATGCTCCTCGCCGAGCGAGACGTCACGGTGCGCGTGGCCGCCGAATCCACTCTCGTCGTCGCCGACAGTGCCACCCTGGATTCCACGACCATGGCCTGGGTCGCCGTGCGGTTCGACACCGTGCGGGCCTTCCGGATCGATCAGGAGGCGAACGGCGTTCAGATGAGCAGCTGGATCGACGCGCAGGGGCGTCTGGTGCGCACCAGCAGCCCGGTCGGGTTCACCATGGATCGGTCGGCGTTCGAGCTGGCGTACGAGAACTTCAAGCACCGCGACACGGCGCGGGTGGCCCTGGGCAGCTCGGCGCCCCCGGAGGGAGACATCGTTGCGGTCACAGCCCTGGCAGCTGGCGGGCGGCTCGAGCCCGCCGGGCTCGCGCACTTCCGTGTTCGGCTGTCCGGCGTGGATCTCGCCGGCTTCGATTTGACCGGCGGGCGCCAGCGCGTCGACGGCGACGTCCTCGAGGTGACGCGTGAGGGCCCGGCTGCTCTGCGCCCCGTATACATGTTGCCCGGTGGAGGTCGTGACACCGCAGTCGCGCGCTGGCTCGAGCCCGAGCCGCTCATCCAGAGCCGCGATCCGCGCATCGTGGCGGAGGCGCGCCGCATCGTGGGAACGCGCGACCGGAACCGCAGCCGCGCCGCCGAGCTGCTGACCCACTGGGTGTACCAGAACGTGCGCAAGGAGCCGGCGGTCAGCGTCCCGAGCGCCGTACAGGTGCTTGAGGCGCGCCGGGGTGATTGCAACGAGCACACCGCCTTGTACGTGGCTCTGGCGCGGTCGGTCGGACTGCCCGCGCGCACCGCCGCCGGACTCGTCTACCTGAACGGCCGTTTCTATTACCACGCCTGGCCGGAAGTGTATCTCGGCGGCTGGGTGGCGGTGGACCCGATGTTCGACCAGTTCCCCGCCGACGCCGCGCACCTGCGGTTCACCGTCGGCGGGCTGGCGCGCCAGGTCGAGCTCGTCCGCCTGGTCGGCCGCCTGAAGCTCGAGGTGCTATGATCCGGCTGGAGAACCTCACCAAGCTGTACGGCAGCTTCGTCGCCGTGGACGACATCTCGCTGCACGTGCCGCGCGGCGTCCTGTACGGCTGCCTGGGCCCCAACGGCGCCGGCAAGACGACCACGCTGCGGATGATCGCGGGGATCCTGCGGCCGTCGAACGGCCGCGTCCTCCTGGGCGGGGACGACGTCCACGACAATCCCATGGTCGCCAAGCGGCGGCTCGGCTTCATTCCCGACCGGCCCTTCGTGTACGACAAGCTCACCGGCGCCGAGTTCCTGCGGTTCGTGGCGGGGCTGTACGGCCAGGAGGGCGAGGCGGTCGACCGGCGCATCGCCGAGCTGCTCGAGGTGTTCGAGCTAACGAGCTGGAAAGACGAGCTGGTCGAGGCCTACAGCCACGGGATGCGGCAGAAGTTGATCATCTCGAGCGCGCTGATCCACCGGCCGGAGGTGATCGTCGTGGACGAGCCGATGGTCGGGCTGGACCCCAAGGCGGCGCGGCTCCTCAAGGACATCTTCCACCAGTTCGTGCAAAAGGGCGGCACCGTGCTGATGAGCACGCACACCCTCGAGGTGGCGGAGGCGATGTGCGACCAGGTGGCCATCATCCAGCACGGCAAGATCGTCGCGGCGGGAACGGTGGCGGAGCTGCGGCGCCAGCACCAGGCCGACGCCAGTCTGGAGGAGCTGTTCCTGAAGCTCACCGGCGGCGCGCACGCCCGACAGCTGGCCGAGGTCCTGGGAGACGGGCCGTGAAGCAGCCATCGCTGTGGCACGTGCTGCAGCCCAAGTGGCGTACCGCCCTGCAGCGACTGCGCGAGGAGCGCTCCGGCGGGGGCGCGAAGCTCGTCATCCTGACGGTCGTGGGCCTGGTCTTCTGGCTCGCGGTGTTCGGGGTGCTCTATCGCATGCTGAAGTACTTCCGCGGCGTCGAGGACCTGGGCCCGCTGCTCGCCGGCAAACTGCTGGGCCTGGCGCTGCTGTCGTTCGTCTCGATCCTGGTCCTCTCGAACGTGATCACGGCGTTGTCGAGCTTCTTCCTCGCCAAGGACTTGGACCTCCTCGTCTCGGCGCCCGTGGATTGGCTGCGGCTCTACCTCGCCAAGCTGGGGGAGACGCTGCTCCATTCGTCGTGGATGGTGGCGCTGATGACCGTGCCCATCATCGCCGCGTTCGGCGTCATCTACCACGGCGGCGTGCTGTTCTACGGGTACGCGACGTTGATCCTCGTGCCCCTGCTCGTGCTTCCCGCCGTCGTGGGCAGCGCGGCCACGTTGATCCTGGTGAACGTGTTCCCCGCCCGGCGGACGCGGGATCTCCTGTCCATCATCGCGCTGGGGGCGGCGGGCGGGGTCATTCTGCTCTTCCGGCTGATTCGCCCCGAGCAGCTCGCGCGCCCCGAGGGCTTTCGCAACCTGCTCGATTTCATCACGCTGCTGCGGGCGCCGACGTCGCCCTTCCTCCCCAGCGAGTGGGCGAGCCGGGCGATCATGAACTACCTGCGGGGCATCGCCGACCCGTTGCCCGTCATCCTGCTGTGGACGACGGCGGCCGCGTTCGTGGTGTTCGGCGCGGTGTTGCACCGGGCGCTGTTCCCGCAGGGCTACACGAAGGCACAAGAAGGCGCCGAGCGGTTCGTGCGCGGGACGTTCTGGCGGTGGACCGTGGGCGGCCTGCTGCGGCCGCTGCCCGTGGCGAAGCGGGAGTTCGTGCTGAAGGACATCAAGTTGTTCTTCCGCGACACCACCCAGTGGAGCCAGCTCATCCTACTCGCGGTGCTCGTCGTGGTGTACATCTACAACATCAAGGCGCTGCCGCTGTTTCGCGGCGAGCAAATCCCGTTCTTCTACGTGACCCTCGTGAGCTTCCTCAACCTGGGGTTGTCCGGCTTTGTGCTCGCGTCGATCGCGGCCCGCTTCATTTTTCCCGCCGTCTCCCTCGAGGGGCGGCAGATGTGGCTGCTGCGCTCCTCGCCGCTCGACCTCAGGGCGCTCTTGTGGTCGAAGTACTGGGTGGGCACCGTGCCCCTGCTCGTCCTCGCGCTGCTGCTCACCGGCCTCACCAACATCCTGCTCCGGGCATCCCCGTTCATGATGACGGTGAGTCTCGCGACGATCTGCGGCCTGACGCTCGCGATCAGCGCCATGGCGCTCGGCTTCGGTGCGCTGTACCCGCAGTTCGAGACGGAAAACGCGGCCCAGATCCCCACGTCGTTCGGGGGCCTGGTGTTCATGATGGCCACGATCGCCCTGCTGGCGCTGGTGATCGTGATCCTGGCGCGGCCCGTGATGGTGTACGTGCAGGCGGTGAACGCCGGGCAGCCGGTCCACGTGGATCCCTACATGGTCGGGGCGTTCACCGTGGCCGCGCTCGTGTGCGCCGCGGCCACGGTGATCCCACTGCGGGTCGGCCTCCGCAAGATGGAGAGCTTCGAGTTCTAGTCCCCCCCCTCTAGCGCCAGTTCAAGCCGCCGACGATCTGAAACGAGCTACCGTTGCCGAGGATGAACTTGGCTTCGACGTAGGGACGGGTCCGGCCGCGACGGCCCTCGAGGCCCGTGAGCAGGTTGAGGTTCGTGTCGCCGGCGCTGTTGCCGCCCGCACTCGCGTGCGAGTAGTTGAGCCCGCCCCCTACGTACCAGGCGCCGTAGCGCGTCGGAGGCCGGTACTTCAAGTCCGCGTTCAGCGCCCACAGCGACCCGCCCGATACGAAGTAGTAGTCGAACGTGGGGTAGAGGTCGAGTTGCGGCGTCAGGGGCCAGGAGAGCTGGGCCCCGATCAGCAGCTCGTCCACGTCGAAGTTGTAGCCCAGGTGCCCGCCGTAGCTGGGTCCGGCGACCGCGGCGGCCCGGCGGCGCGCGCGCCGCTGAGCATCCGCCGGCGACGCGACGACCGCGACGAGGAGGAGCCCCAGCGCGACCCGCAGAAGGATGGCTTTCACGACCCGTTGCCTCGGTTCAAGGGATGCAGACTGATAGGAAACGGCGCCGGGAAATGCAAGAGGCGGCTACGCTGCGATCCGCGTGCCGCACCGGGCGCAATAGCGCGCGTCCACTTCGAGCGCGCTGCCGCAGCGCGCGCAATACGCCGGTGCCGTCCCCAGGCGCCGGCCGCAGGTCGAGCAGAACACGGCGTCGGGTTCAGGGCGGGGCCCATCCACCGGACAAGGTGCGCTGTGCGCGGTAAGCGGTACGCGGGTAGGCGGCTCCCGCGCACCACGCACTGCGGACCGCGCACCTTCGCCCCGCAGCGCTGCCAGCGCTTCCGCCGAGTACTTCACCCGCAGCGCGTCGTAGTCCGCGTCCGAGAGCTTCCCCGTCGCGCGGTCGAACTCGATCTCCTTGAGGGCGCGCAGCGCGACGGCGTGGGGGCTCAAGTCGTCCGCGGGATCCTCGCCCTCGTCCCCCGCCGGCTCGGCGTCGGGGGCAGGAGCCAGGTCAGGCCGAAAGATGGGCCGCAGCACGAAGTACATCGCGCCCGCGGCGAGCAGGGTGCCGAGAATCAACTCCAGCATGGCGGGGGCGGCGACGCTAGCCGCGGAACCGCTCGAGCTCGTGCTGCAGCCGCTCGAGCTCCGCGGGGGTCGGCGCCGCAACGTCGGCAGCGGCTACGGAACGGGTCCAGCGCCGCAACGCGCGGAACAGGAACCCGCCCGCCACCAGCACGACGAGCGACGGCACGAAGTACGCGGCGAGGTTGAAACCTCGCTTGGGCGGCGCCATCAGCGCCTGCTGGCCGTACTCGGCGACGAACGCGTCGATGATGTCCTGAGCGGTCTTTCCCTGCTGGGCGAGCGCCACCACCTGGCGGTGCAACGCAGGGCTGTATGTGCAGTTGAAGTCGGTCGTGCGACAGGTGTAGATGTCGAGCCCACAGCCGCAGCTGCATCGCAGGCGTTTCTCGATCAGTTGCAGCGCGGCGTCGTTGTCCGCGGCCGTGACAGGGGTCATCGAGCGTCCCGCACGCTGCGGGTCCCACACTTTGCCGGCGGGGCCGGAGCCGGCGAGAGAATCCTGAACCGTTACACGACGCCACGACGCCACGACGCCAAGCAGGCTCGTCGCGCTGATTGTCAAGAAGTCGCGTCGATCCACGTGCAACGTGGCGTCTTGGCGTCGTGGCGTCATGCCTCACGCTCCAGTTTCACCACATATCCCGCCTGCGTGCGCCGCACCGCCGGCGCACCCCCGCCGGGCCAGAGCACGATGAGCCCGCCCAGCACCAGCACGTACCCACCGAACCACACCCACCAAACGAGCGGGTTGATCGTGAAGCGGTAGACCGCTTGCTCCGTGCCGTTCACCAGGCCGCCGAGCACCACGTACAGATCCTCGCGCAGCCCGCTCTTGATGCCCACCTCGGTCGAGGGCTCGAAGGTCGGCCGGCCGAGGCCGTCCACGTGCTGGCGCTTCTCGGTCTTCAAGAGGCCGGCAGGCTTGCCGTCGCGCCGCACCTCGACCAGGGCCGCGGTCACCTGGCGGTTCAGCGCGTCGTACTGCGAGATGCCGAGGTGGGTGAAGGTGTAGACGTGGCCGTAGGGGCTCCGCAGCGTCGCCGACTCACCGGGCCGCAGCGTCGCCTGCGTCTCCGTCTTGAAGGCCATCCCCGCAAAGGCGATGAACAGCAGCACGATGCCGGTGTGGACGATGTAGCCGCCATAGCGGCGGCGGTTGTGCGCCACGAGCCGGACGCAGGCGAGCGCCAGCGGCTCGCCGTATTGCCGGTGGCGCGCCCCCGCGCCCCGGCCGAACTCCTGGGCCACGGTCGCCGTGACGAAGCCCCCCAGCGCGATCGCCATCAGCGCGCCCACGTCGCGCATCCCCGCTACGAGCAAGATGAGGAAGACGAACATGCCGGTCGTCGCGGGGACGGCGAACTGCCGTCGCAGGTTGGGCACCGAGGCGCGACGCCAGGCGATCAGCGGGCCGACCCCGGTGAGCGCCAAGAGGGCGAGGCCCAGGGGCACGTTCACCTGGTTGAAGAATGGGGGTCCCACCGTCACCTTGGTCCCCTGCACCAGCTCGGAGAGGATCGGAAACAACGTGCCCCACAGTACCGAGAAGGCGATGCCGATGAACAGCAGGTTGTTGAACAGGAAGCTCGCTTCGCGGCTCACCATTGACTCGAGCGTCGCCTCCGCCTCGAGCAGGGGCAGTCGGGTCGCGTACAGGCCGAAGCTGGCCGCGGCCGCCAGGACAAGGAAGCCGAGGAAGAAGTAGCCGACGCCCGACTGCGTGAACGAGTGCACGCTCGAAATCACGCCGGACCGCGTGATGAACGTGCCGAAGATCGACAGGAGCCAGGAGCCGAGGATCAGCGCGAGGTTCCATTTCTTCAGCATCCCCCGCTTCTCCTGGACCATCACCGAGTGGAGGAACGCCGTCATCGTGAGCCAGGGGAGCAGCGCGGCGTTCTCGACGGGGTCCCACGCCCAATAGCCCCCCCAGCCCAGCTCCACGTACGCCCACCACATCCCGATCAGCAGGCCGATCGACAGGAAGAGCCACGACACCAGCGTCCACTTACGGATCGCCACCAGCCAGTCGGTGTCGAGCTTCTTCGACACGAGGGCCGCGATGGCGAACGCGAACGGGATGGTGATCGAGATGTAGCCGAGGTACAGCATCGGGGGGTGGAAAACCATCCCCGGGTTCTGGAGCTGGGGGTTCATCCCTCGCCCGTCCACCGGCGTGTAGGCCAGGCGCTCGAACGGGTTCGCGGCGAAGAGCAGCACCATCACGAAGAAGGTCGCGACGAGGCAGGTCACCCCGGCGACGTACGGCAGGTACGCGCGATGGCGGCGGCCCGTGAGCGCTTGCGCGAGCGCCGCGAACAGGCTGAGCACCGTGGCCCAGAAGAGCAGGCTGCCCTTCTGACCGGCATACAGCGCCGACCAGAGATAGAAAGTCGGAAGATTCCGACTCGTGTAGGCGGCGACGTATTCGAGGTTGAAGTCGTGGCGGAAGATCGCGATCTCGAGGCACACCACCGCGACGACCAGGGCACCGAACAGCGCGAACACGGCGTGGCGAGCGCTCTGCTGCAAGTCGGCGCGCTGCTGTAGGCCCCCGGCAAAGCCGGTGACCGCGCCCCACAGGCCCACCAGAAACGCGAGCCAGAGGGCGAGATGGCCGAGCAAGGGCATTTAGGCCTTGGGAACCGCTTCGTAGCGCGACCCGCACTTCGCGAGCACGTCGGTCGCGTAGATCACGCCGTCCTTCTGCAGCCGGCCCTCGACCACCACCTCCACCGAATCGGTAAAGGTGTCGGGGGGAAGCCCGCGGAAGACCACGGGATAGGTGACGGTGCCGTCGGTGATGCGGAACCGCAGGATTTGGCTCGCGGTCTCCCGCTCGACCGAGCCCGGGACGACGCGCGCTCCCACCTTCATGCCCAGGTCGTAAAACGACGGATCGGCGGAGGACTTCTGCGCCAACTCGCTCGGCGTGAGGAAGTACTGGCCGGTTTCCTTGATCCCCGAGGCCATCAGATACCCCACGGACCCGACGATCAAGACCGCTCCGAGCGCGAACTTCGTGCCGGCGTTCATCTTCCTATTATACCATGGCGCCCTTGGCCTGCTCCAGCGCCCAGCGCACGGCATCCGCTGGGCTGTCCACCCGTGCCATGTCCACCGCGGCCTTGAAGGAATCGTGCAGCCCGACAATCGGTTTGCCGATCCGCTGGGCGAGGGCTACCTCCGACAGGGTCCCCGCACCGCCGCCGATCGCGATCAGTGCCTGCGCCACCTGTACGACCAGGGCGTTCCGCATCTCGCCCATCCGCGTCGTAAGCGGGACATCGATGTACGCGTTCGCCGCCGCCGGGTCGGCGCCCGGGAGGATGCCGACGGTGATCCCACCCGCGGCTTTGGCGCCGTTTGCAACGGCCTCCATCACGCCACCCAGCCCGCCGCACACCACGATCGCGCCCTGCTCGGCGAGCAGCCGGCCGACCGTCGCGGCCCACGCCGCTTCCTCGGGCGTGCACGTGCTGCCGCCGATGACCGAGATGATGGGCTTCATCGCCTAGTTCTCCCACCGGCGACGGCCCAGTGCAACGCCGTGTCGACGGCGCGGTGCCAGTCGGCCTCGCGCGCCCGCAGCGCCGGCCCCCCCCCCCCCCCCCCCCCCAAGGTCCGGCCGGCGAGGAACTGGTGGCCGCTGTTCCACAGGCCGGCGCCGAGCCCCGCGAGGCCGGCGGCGCCCAATGCCGTCGTCTCGACCACGTCGGGGCGCGCCACGGGCACGCCGAGGAGGTCCGCCTGGAACTGCATCAGCCAGTCGTTGGTGGCGGCGCCGCCGTCCACCTGGAGCGCGGCAAGGCGGAGCTTGGCGTCGGCGAGCATTGCGTCGAGCACGTCCTTGGTGCTGAAGGCCATCGCCTCGAGTGCCGCGCGGACGAGGTGGGCGCGCCGGGTCCCGCGCGTGAGCCCCACGATGGTGCCGCGGGCGTTCGGCTCCCAATGGGGCGCGCCCAGCCCTACGAAGGCGGGCACGAAGGACACGCCGCCCGTGTCGGGCACGTCGGTGGCGAGGTGCTCCGACTCGGCGGCATTGGCGATCAGGCCGAGGCCGTCGCGCAGCCACTGGATCGCGGCGCCGGCGATGAAGACGCTGCCCTCGAGCGCGAACACCGGCTCGCCCCGCGGCCCGCACACCAGCGTCGTGAGCAGGCCGTGCTTCGAGACCGCGCGCCGCTTGCCGGTATGGAGGAGCAGAAAGGCGCCGGTGCCGTAGGTATTCTTCGCCTGCCCCGCTTCCCAGCAGCCCTGTCCGAACAGCGCCGCCTGCTGGTCTCCGGCGATGCCGGCGATCGGCATCTCGCTGCCGAAGTGCTCCGCCTCGCACACGCCGAACACGCCGCTCGAGCTCCGCACCTCGGGCAGCGCGTCGCGCGGCACGTCGAACAGGGCGAGGAGGTCGTCGTCCCAGGCCCGTCGGCCGATGTCGTACAGCATGGTTCGCGACGCGTTGGTGTGGTCGGTCGCAAAGGTCTTGCCGTTCGTCAGGCGCGCCAGCAGCCAGGCGTCCACCGTCCCGAACACCGCCTCGCCCGCCTCCGCGCGGCGGCGCAGGCCGGGAACGTGCTCCAGCAGCCACTCGATCTTGGTGGCGGAGAAGTAGGGATCGAGTACGAGACCGGTGCGCTCGCGGATCAGCCCCGTCTTGCGCTGTTTCGCGAGCTGGGCGCAGCGCGCCGCGGTGCGCCGGTCCTGCCACACGATCGCGCGGTGGATCGGGCGGCCGGTGTCGCGCTCCCACACGCACACGGTCTCCCGCTGATTCGTGATACCGAGGGCGGTGGGCACCACGCGCGCCTGCCCGATCGCTTCGCGCGCCGCCTCCACGGTGACGCGCAGGATCTCCTCGGCGTCATGCTCCACTTCCCCGGGCGCCGGAAAGTGCTGGGTGAACTCGCGATAGCCGCGGCCGAGCAGACGCCCGTCGGCGGCCACGACGAGCGCGGTCGAGCCGGTCGTGCCCTGGTCGAGGGCGAGGACGGCGGTCATGCGGGCGCAGGATCGGTGCCGAACGGCGGCTGCACGATCCCCCGGTCCGTGAGGTACCCGGTCACGTAGCGCGCGGGCGTCACGTCGAACGCCGGGTTCAAGGCCGCCACGCCCGCGGGCGCCACGGCGCGGCCGGCCACGGTCGTCACTTCCTCGGGCGGGCGCTGCTCGATGGGGATGAGGTCGCCCTCGGCGAGGGTGGCATCCACGGTGGACCAAGGCGCCGCGCAGTACAGCGGGACGCCGTGGTGGCGGGCCAGCACCGCGAGGCCGTAGGTGCCGATCTTGTTCGCGAAGTCGCCGTTTGCGCAGATGCGGTCGGCGCCCACGAGCGTCACGTCCACTTGCGCCTGGCGCATCAACGCACCGGCCGCGGCGTCGGCGATGAGCGTGCACGGGACGCCCGAGTGCTGCAGTTCCCAGGCGGTGATGCGCGCACCCTGCAGCACGGGCCGCGTCTCGCCCACGTAGACGTGCACGCGCCGCCCCTGCTCGTGGGCGAGGTAAATGGGAGCGAGCGCGGTGCCGATTCCCCCGGTCGCGAGCGCGCCCGCGTTGCAGTGCGTGAGCACCTTGGCGCCGTCAGGCACCAGCGGCAGCCCATACTCGCCGATGCGCCGGCACATCGCGCGGTCCTCTTCCCAGATCGCCGTCGCCTCCGCCTGCAGCCGCTCCCACAGGGCAGACCCTGCCTCGTCCGCCGCCGCGGTGGTCGCGGCGCGGGCCATCCGCTCCAGCGCCCAACGCAGGTTGACCCCGGTTGGGCGCGCCGCCGCCAGCAGCTGCACGAGCTGCTCTACCCGCGCCAGGAACGGCTCGCGCGCCGCCCCGCGCAGCTCGCGCGTGCCGGCGACGAGTCCCATCGCCGCCGCGATCCCGATGAGCGGGGCGCCGCGCACCTGGAGCCGTCGGATCGCGTCGGCGACACCCTCCGCCGTTCCGATCTCCAGGTACACCTCCTCGCCGGGCAAGCGGCGCTGGTCGAGCAGCCGAACGTCGCCGGACGGCGTCCATGAGATGGCCTGGATAGGCATGGTGGCTGAACCTAATGCGGGGACATGCAAAGACTAGACGCACCGACGCACCGTCCGTGCGTCTAGCTTTTGCATACCCTGGCTTTAGGATTGTCGTATGACCTACCAGACCTTGCTCTTCGATATCCGCGACGGGATTGCGTTTATCACGATCAACCGCCCCGACAAGCTGAACGCGCTCAACGATCAAGTCATGGCGGAGTTGGCCGACGCTGCCGAGCGCATCGCCACCACGCCGGAGATCAAGGGCGCCATTCTCACCGGCGCCGGCCCCAAGGCCTTCGTGGCCGGGGCGGACATCGGCGACCTCGCCAAGCAGGGGCCGTTCGACGGGAAGGCGCGGGCGTTACGTGGCCAGGCGGTGCTCCGTCGCCTCGAAACGTGCGGCAAGCCGGTGATCGCCGCCGTCAACGGGTTCGCGCTCGGCGGGGGCTGCGAGCTGGCCATGGCGTGTCACCTCCGCGTGGCGAGCGAGACCGCGCGGTTCGGCCAACCGGAGGTGAAGCTGGGGATCGCTCCCGGGTACGGCGGCACGCAACGGCTGCCACGCCTAGTCGGCAAGGGCGTCGCCCTGGAGCTCATCCTCACGGGCGAGCCCATCGACGCCCGGGAGGCCCACCGCATCGGTCTCGTCAACAGGGTCGTCCCCGCGGCCGAGCTGCTCGCGGAATCCGAGAAGCTGCTCCGGGGTATCCTGGCGATGGGCCCGCTGGCGGTGCGCCTCGCGCTGGAGGCCGTGGACCAAGGGCTCGAGATGACCCTCGATGAGGGCCTCCTGCTCGAGGCCAATCACTTCGGCTTGCTCGCCGCCACGCAGGACACAAAGGAAGGACTGACGGCATTCCTGGAAAAGCGTTCCGCCAGGTTTCAGGGGCGCTGATCTTCCTCGCAGCGTGCCTCGAGGAGCGGCCCCGCCCCGGCCCCCCGCTGCTGACGTTCACCCTGGACCGTGACACGGTCCGCTCCACGACCCCGCCCGACACGCTTTTGGCGACGGTGCGCACCGAGGATTCGGATGGCATCGATTCGGTTTGGGTCACCGTGGACGCGGTGACCGAGAGTGCGGACGGGGGCTTGGACCGGGTTTTCAGTGCCCAGTTCCGGTTTGCCATCGGCGGGGGCAAGACCGCCGGGACGCAGATCCCGGTCCAAATGCGGGTGCGGGACAGCGCTGGATTTCAGGCCACCCGGGACAGCTTTGTGGTAGTGGTGCCGTGACCCCAACGACTTAAGTAAGTGTTGACAGGACAATGACTTCGGGGTTATTTTAGACGTGCGTTTTTCATGACCGATCGACCCAAGCGCGGCCGGCCCGTCGCGGTCGGCGAAGCGCTCAAGAGCTACCTGGCGCGGGCCGGGCTCGCCACGCGGGTGGGACAGGCGCAGGCAGTGCCCGAGTGGCCGCGCCTGGTCGGCCCCCAAATCGCGGCCGTCGCTACGCCCGAAAGCGTGGCGCCCGATGGCACTCTGTTCGTGCGCGTGGCGACGAGCGCATGGATGACCGAGCTGCAATTGATGACGCCGGAGATCCTGGCTCGGGTGAACGCGGGCCGCGGCGCCGGCCGCATCACCACGATACGCTGGCTTCTCGCACGCTAGGAACGCATGCCCAAGAAGAAACCGGCTCCGCGCCCGCCCAAGGGCAAAGGCAACGGGGACTATCAGGCCGATTCGATCCAGGTCCTGAAGGGCCTCGAGGCCGTGCGCCGCCGCCCCGCGATGTACATCGGCTCGGTCTCGGCCCGCGGGCTGCACCACCTCGTGTACGAGGTCGTGGACAACTCGGTGGACGAGGCCCTGGCCGGCTACTGCACGCAGATAGACGTCACGATCCACGCCGACAACGCCGTGACCGTGGTGGACAACGGCCGCGGCATCCCCGTGGACATCCACAAGACGGAGAAGAAGCCGGGCGTGGAGGTGGCGCTCACGGTCCTGCACGCCGGCGGCAAGTTCGATAAGAGCACGTACAAGGTGTCGGGCGGGCTCCACGGCGTGGGGGTGTCGGTGGTGAACGCCCTGTCGGAGCAGCTCGAGGTGTGGGTGGACCGCGACGGCCAGCGCCACCACATGGCGTTCGAGCGCGGCGATACGAAGAAGAAGCTGGAGGTCACCGGCAAGGCCAAGGGCACGGGCACGACGGTTTGGTTCAAGCCCGACACGAAGATCTTCACCGAGACGCGCTTCGACTATGCCACGGTGGCCAACCGGCTGCGCGAGCTGGCGTTTCTGAACAAGGGCCTGACGATCACGCTTACGGACGAGCGGAAGGGTCAGGCGAAGAAGGAGACCTTCGTTTACAAGGGCGGGCTGGCCGAGTTCGTGAAATGGCTGATCGGGAACCGCCGGCCGCTGCACGCCAAACCGATCACCTTCGAGGCGACGCGGGAGGGCGTCGCCGTTGAGGGCGCGGTGCAATACGACGACCAGTACAGCGAAAACACCTTCACCTTCGTCAACAACATCAACACGCACGAAGGCGGCACCCACCTCACGGGCTTCAAGTCGGCGCTCACCCGCACGATCAACGAGTGGGCCAAGAAGGACGGGCTCCTGAAGAAGGAAGAGTTCACCCTGACGGGGGATGACGTGCGGGAGGGCTTGAACTGCGTGCTGCACGTGAAGGTGAAAAACCCGCAGTTCGAGGGGCAGACCAAGACGAAGCTCGGCAACTCCGAGGTCGAAGGCTTGGTGAAGAGCGTCGTCAACGAAGCGCTGGGCGAGTTCTTCGACAAGAACCCGAGCGTGGCCCGGGCGATCATCGCGAAGGCCGTCGGCGCGGCGCGTGCCCGCGAGGCGGCCCGCAAGGCCCGCGAGCTGGTCCGCAAGAAAAGCGGGCTCGATGGCGGCCTCCTCCCGGGCAAGCTCGCCGACTGTTCGCTCACCGACCCGAAGCTGTGCGAGCTGTACCTCGTCGAGGGCGACTCGGCGGGCGGCTCCGCCAAACAGGGCCGCGACCGCAGCTTCCAGGCGATCCTGCCCCTGCGCGGCAAGATCCTCAACGTCCAGAAGGCGCGCATCGACAAGGTGCTCTCGAACGAGGAAATCCGGACGATCATCACGGCGCTGGGGACCGGCGTGCGCGAGGACTTCAACGTCGCCGAGGCGCGGTACCACAAGATCATCATCATGACCGACGCCGACGTGGACGGCGCCCACATCCGCACCCTGCTCCTCACCCTGTTCTACAAGGAGATGAAGGAGCTGATCGACATCGGCTACATCTACATCGCACAACCGCCGCTCTTCCGGGTCGCCAAGGGCAAAGAGGAGTTCTACGCCTACGACGAGAAGGAGCGCGACGGGTACGTCAAACGCCTCTCCAACGGGGCCGAGGGCCGGGGGAACATCCTGATCCAGCGCTACAAGGGCCTGGGCGAGATGAACCCCGACCAGCTGCGCGACACGACCATGGATCCCGCGAAGCGCACCCTCCTCAAGGTGACCATGGAAGACGCGCTCGAGGCCTCGCAGCTGTTCGAGACCCTGATGGGCGACGAGGTGGAGCCGCGGCGCAAGTTCATCGAAGAAAACGCCAAGTTCGTGCGGAACCTGGACGTCTGAGGTGTGACCCCGGTCACCTGTGGCGCGGCCGCAGCACGTGATCCTGCTTGACTTTGGAACCTCCCCGCACCCATCCTGTACCCACGTACTGAAGACAGTTGTTGGAGGCCCCGTTGCGCCCGCGATCGGCCAACGGGGCCTCGTGCATTTTAGGAGGGTGGGCACGTGATGGACGGGAGAACGCTCCTCGAAAGTCTCGACGTCGGCGTCGTGGCGATCGCCCCGGACTGGACGATCGTCGAATGGACGCCGGCGGCCGCCCGCCTGACCGGCCTGGCGGCTGACCACGTCCTGGGCAGGGGATTCTGGGTCGCCTTCCCCACCGCCAAGGGGACGCACGTCGAGCGCGTGCTGCAAGAGGTGCTGTTCGACGGGATCCCGCGCGCCTATTTGACGCCATCCGGCACCCCGACCTTCCAGGGCGTCGTGCTGGAGACGCGCGTGACGCGCGGGCCGCGCAACCACCTCGTCCTCCTGCTGCGTGAGGCGCGGGCGGAGATCAGCCCCGCGTCGCAAGCCGGGCACCTCCTCGACGCGTTCGAGCAGGATCGGGCGTTCTACCGTCAGCTGTTCGACGGCCTGCCCATCCCGGCGCTCGTGTTGAGCGTCGACGGTCAGATTCTCGAGGCGAACCCCCAGGCCACCGAGCTGCTCGGCGCGACCTCCGCCGACGCGCTGCGGGGCTGCGCGCTGGGCGACTGGACGGCCGCGTCGCTGCGTCCCGCCTTCGCCGGGGCGCTGCGCGACGCGCTGCGCCAGCGGCAACGCTTCCACCTCGCCATCGAGTTCGGCGGCGAGCCGGTGCGCGAAGTAGAGGCGGTCATCGAGAACGTGGGCCCCACGGGTGCGAGAGGCGTGCCCAAGCTGCTGTTCCTGGCGGTGGACGTGTCCCGCGAAGTGTTGCTGCAGCGGAAGCTGATGCAGACCGACCGGCTGTCGCAGCTCGGGGCCCTCGTCTCCGGCGTGGCGCACGAGCTCAACAACCCCCTCGCCGCGATCGCCGCCTTCGCCGAGGTGCTCGCGGTGGACGCCAAGACGCCGGACCTCAAGGAAAGCGCGGATATCATCCATCTCGAGGCCATGCGCGCGGGGCGGGTGATCCAGACCCTGCTCGACTTCGCCCGCCAGCGCCCGCAGGTACGCCAGCCCGTGGACCTGAAGGAGATCGGCGAGCGGGTGCTCGCCCTCCAGCGCAGCGCGCTCAAGAAGGCGCGCATCCAGACCACGCTGGCCGTGGCCGACGACGTGCCCACCGTGCTCGGCGATCCGCAGGAGCTCCAGCAGGTGCTCCTCAACGCGGTGGTCAACGCCGTCCAGGCGATCGAGATCGGTGATCGCCCCGGACGCATCACGATCGCCGCGCAGCGCACCGAGGGGCACGTCGTGCTGTCCATCGAGGATACGGGCCCCGGTGTACCCGCCGAGATCCTGGACCGCGTGTTCGAGCCGTTCTTCACGACCAAAGGGGACAAGGGGACGGGGCTCGGCCTGGCGATCAGCTTGGGCATCGTGAAGGCGATGGGCGGGCGGCTGTGGATCCAGAACGTCGACGGCAGCGGCGCGCGCCTGGTGATGGAGCTCCCCGCCGAGCCGCTCGCGCCGCGCGTCACGCCGCAGGCGGGCGTCCGCCCCGCCGCCCGGCCGCTCTCGGTGCTGATCGTCGAGGACGAGGAGAGCGTGCGCCGCGCGATGATCCGGATGGCCGAGCGGCTGGGCCACCGCGTGACGAGCGCCGCCAAGTTCGGCGACGCCGTGGGCCAGCTGCAGGATGCCGCGGAGCGCTACGACGCGCTGATCGTGGACGTGCACCTCGATGAGGCGCACACCGGCTTCGAGCTGTTCGAGGAGCTGCTGCAGGAGGGGCGCGGACGCGAGCGCCGTGTCGTGTTCACCACCGGCGACTCGATCTCGAGCCAGACCCGCGACCGCCTGCAACGCTCCGAGCGGCCGGTGCTTCGCAAGCCGTTCAACCTCGAGGAGCTGCGCGAGATGCTGGACCGGGTGGGCGCGGCGGCGAGCTGAGCTCTTCGACGCCGGCCCGCGTCACCCGGTGCGACACCATCGGTAGCGGTTTCTCCGTCAGCTTGTCGCCGATCACAATCGCCTGATCGAGCGCGTCGCAGCCGCGGCGCACGCCGTCGGCGTCCTTCGCGAACACGGACGCGATCGGCTCCCCGTCCAGCACCTTGTCCCCCGGCTTCACCGTGATCACGAACCCGACGGTGGGATCGATCGGATCGTCCACCGTGCGGCGCCCACCCCCCATCGCGACGATGGCCCGCCCGATGGCGCGCGGCTCGACCCGCTGCACGACCCCGGTCCGCGGCGCGGCATAGACCTCGACGGCCTGCGCCTGCGGCAGCACGGCGGGGTCCTCCACGGCCTTGGGGTTGCCGCCCTGCGCTTCGATGATCTGCTCGAACTTCTCGGCGGCGAGCCCCGAATCGATCGCCGTCTCGAGCTTCTTGCGCGCCTTCTTGGTGGTCGTCTCGACGCCCGCCGCCAGCAGCATTTCCACGCCCAGCGCGTAGGTGACCTCGAGTAGGTCGGGCGGGCCCTCGCCGCGCAGGGCGAGGATCGCCTCTTCCGTCTCGAGCACGTTACCGCACGCCCGGCCGAGCGGACGGTCCATGGCGGTCAACAGCGCGACGGTCGGGCAGCCCCGGTCCTCCCCCAGCGCGATCATGGTGCGGGCGAGCTCGAGCCCCCGGTCGAGCTCGGGCAGGAAGGCTCCCGAACCGCGCTTCACGTCGAGCACGAGCCCGTTCAAGCCTTCCGCGAGCTTCTTGGACATGATGCTCGCCGCGATGAGGGGGATCGACTCGACGGTCGCGGTCACGTCGCGCAGCGCGTACAGGCGCCGGTCGGCGGGCGCGATCTCGCCCGTCTGGCCCATGAGCACGCAGCCGAGCTTCTGGACCTGGGTCTTGGCTTCGGCGAGCGTCAGGTCGGTGCGGAAGCCGGGAATCGCTTCGAGCTTGTCGAGCGTGCCGCCGGTATGGCCGAGGCCGCGTCCCGACATCATCGGCACGGCGACGCCGCAGGCCGCGACCAGGGGCCCGAGGACGAGCGACACCTTGTCGCCCACGCCGCCCGTCGAGTGTTTGTCGATGCGGGGCGTGGCCCAGCCGTCGAAGGCGAGCCGCTGGCCCGACGCCAGCATGGCGTCGGTGAGCGCGGCGAGCTCCGTGCGCTCGAGGCCGCGCAGGAACACGGCCATCAGCAGCGCGGCCATCTGGTAGTCGGGGATGCGGCCGCCCGTGTATTCGGCGACGAGCGCCGACCATTCTTCCGGTGTGAGCGTGCCGCCGTCGCGCTTGCGCTCGATCAGGGGTACAACGATCATTCAGCCGCCACCTCCAACCCGGAGCTGTTCATGCGCCTCCCCGCCCTCCTCGTCGCGCTCGCGGTCGCGGCCGGCTCGTCCCCGCTCGCCGCGCAGACCGCCGCGGGGCACGTCGCGTTGGGCGACAGCGCGCACCCCCTGCTCCACCCCGATGTGGCGCTGCGGCACTACCAGGCGGCCCTGGCGCTCGATTCGCTGAGCTACGAGGCCAACTGGAAGGCCGCGCGGGCGATCGCCGAC
>WNGB01005279.1_pt1 | contig 19370 bp, 17 predicted proteins | sample 5400681 | NCBI WGS metagenome assembly WNGB01 (sample SAMN13153367, study PRJNA577476) | soil metagenome | isolation source: 115 cm soil or saprolite under grassland replicate 2 | place: USA:California | collected 2016-06-15
GCGGCCACGACGAGGACGTCGGCGAGGTGGGCGTCGGGGACGAAGAGCTTGGTGCCGGAGAGCACGAACCCGCCGTCGGCGGCGCGCGCGGTCGTGGTCACCCCCGCCGCGTCCCAGCGGACGTTCGGCTCGGTCCAGGCGAGCGTGGCCTTGGCCTCGCCGGTGGCGATGCGCGAGAGCCACTCCTTCTTCTGGGCCGCCGACCCCGATTCCAGGATCGCCAGACCGCCGAGAATGGTCGTCGCCAGGAAGGGGCCGGGCATGACGACGCGCCCCATCTCCTCCATGAGCACGACCAGATCGACGAAGCCGAGACCGGCGCCGCCGTACTCCTCGGGATAGACGAGGCCGAGCCACCCCTGCTCCGCGAGCTTCGTCCAGAACTCGTCGGTGACGCCGGCCGGCTCTTCCATCCGCGCCCGGACGAAGGTCGACGTGCATTCGTTCTCGAAGAACTTCCGCGCGGTGGCGCGGAGCATTTCCTGTTCCTGGCTGAATCCGAAATCCATCGATCAGACCTTTCGTCGGCTCGCCTTGGACGGCGGGGCCCCAGCCCCGCGACGTCCTGCGGCTCGCACTTCAGTCCTTGGGGAGTCCGAGGATACGTTCGGCGATGATGTTCTTCTGGATCTCCGTCGTGCCGCCCTCGATCGAGTTGGCGCGGGATCGGAGGAAGGTGTGCTGCCAGAGCCCGCCCTCGACGGCCCACTCGGAGCCGCGCATGAGCTGCGCGTACGGCCCCTCGATCTCCATGGCGAGCTCCTGGAGCCGCTGGTGAGTGTCCACCCAGCCCATCTTGCCCGTGGAGGCCTCCGGACCCGGGATCTCGCCGCGCAGCAACCGCGTGATCGCGCGCGCGCCCGTGTATTTCAGGCACTCCGTGTCGATCCACAGTTGGGCGATCTTCTGCCGCATGACCGGATCCTTCACGACGACCCGGCCGTGCTTTTCCATCCGCCGCGCGAGCTCGACGAGACCGTCGAGGGCGATGCGCAGGCGCACCTGCAGGCCGAAGCCCAGCGCTAGCCGCTCGTACATGAGCGTCGTGAGGCCGACCGACCAGCCGTTGTTCACCCCACCGAGGACGTGGGACTCGTGCAGCCGCACGTTGTCGAAGAACACCTCGTTGAACTCGGCGTCGCCGGTGATCTGGCGAAGGGGCTTGACGGTCACCCCGGGAAGCTTCATGTCGAGGAGGAAGTACGTGATGCCCTTGTGCTTGGGCGCGCTCGGATCCGTCCGCGCCAGCAGCATCATGAAGTCCGCGATGTGAGCGAGGGACGTCCACACCTTCTGGCCGTTGATGACCCAGTGGTCGCCGTCCTTCACCGCGCGGGTCTGGAGCGAGGCCAGATCCGATCCGGCGTTGGGCTCGGAGTAGCCCTGGCACCAGATCTCCTCGCACGACAGGATCTTGGCCGGATACCGTTGCTTCTGCTCCTCGGTGCCGTAGGCGACGATCGTCGGTCCCGCCATGCCGACGCCGAGGATGTTGAGGATCGGCGGCGCCTTGGCGAAGGCCATCTCTTGATGGAGGATCATCTCCTCGACGAACGTCAGGCCGCGGCCGCCGTAGTCCTTCGGCCAGGTCAGGCCGATGAAGCCCGCGTCGTAGAGCTTGCGCTGCCAGTCGCGCAGGATGTCGTAGGCCTCGGGCCGCGGCACGTCGGCGGTGGCGGCGACCCGGCTCGTCCAGTCGGTCGGGATGTTGGCCTCGAGCCAGTGGCGAACCCGCTCGCGGAACGCTTCCTGCTCGGCCGTCAGAGTGAAATCCACTTATTTGCCTCCCGAGGCGGGCGACGACGCTGAATGGTGGTTCATTGTAGGAACGCCCCTATGTGAAGTCAAGGTTATACTCCCCATCCATGGCCACGATCTCACTCCCACGCTTGCGCGCGCGCATCGAAGCGCTCGCGCGATTCGGCGCGCTGCCCGGAGGCGGCGTCACGCGTTCGGCATGGAGCCGCCCGCACGAAGAGGCGCGCACCTGGCTGCTCGACGAGATGCGCGCGGCCGGCCTCGAGCCCTGGGTCGACGCCGCGGGCAACGTGTTCGGCGGGCTCGGCCTGCGCGAGCTCGACGCCGGACGGCCGGCGGTTCTCACCGGGTCGCACATCGACACCGTTCCCGAAGGCGGCATCCTCGACGGCGCGCTCGGCGTGCTCGCGGGCCTCGAGGCGTTGCACGTGATCCAGGAGACGGGCGCCGCGCACACGCGCCCGCTCGCCGTCGCGGCGTGGAGCGACGAGGAGGGCCGGTACGGCAGCCTCTTCGGCTCACGCGCCTTCTGCGGCATGCTCGAGGTCGCGCGCCTGTCCGAGATGGCCGCCGCCGACGGCGAGCGGCTCGTGGACGCCATGGCCCGCGCCGGCTTCGACGCTCTCCGCGCTCCCGAGGCGCAGGCGCCGGCCGGTGCCTGCGCGGCGTACGTCGAGCTGCACATCGAGCAAGGGCCACGTCTCGAGGAAGCGGGCGTCCCCATCGGCGTCGTGGAAGCGATCGTGGGCGTCCGGCGCACGCGCGTGATCTTCATCGGGCAAGCCGACCACGCGGGCACGACGCCCATGGAGCGCCGGCGCGACGGCTTTCTCGCCGCCGCGGAGTTCGCGCTCAAGGCGCGCGACCTCGTGGTCAAGCGCGGCAGCGGTCGCAGCGTGACGAACTTCGGCGTGGTCCACGTGCATCCCGGCGTCAGCAACATCGTGCCCGCGCGCGGCGAGCTGGTCCACGAGATGCGCGAGCCCGATCCCGCCGTCCTCGACCGGCTGGCCCGCGAGTGCGCGGCGCTGGCCCGGCGCGTGGCGAAGCGCCGTCAGGTCCAGGTCGAGTTCCGGCCGCTGTCGGCCACGGCGCCCGCGCCGTGCGCCCCGCGCGTGCAGGCGATCATCGAGACCGCCGCCGGCGAGCTCGGCCTCGGCACTCAGCGCCTGCATTCCGCGGCCGGTCACGACGCGCAGAATCTCGCCGCGATCACGGACGCGGGCATGATCTTCATCCCGTCCAAGGGCGGCCGGAGCCACCGCGTCGACGAGATGAGCGACTGGGAGGCCATCGAGCGCGGCGGCAACGTCCTGCTCCACACGCTGCTCGCGCTCGCGAATTAGCCTCGCGAGGAAGACATTCCCGTCACACCCGAGGAGCGTGCCCTTCTTGACGCTCGGCTGGCCGATCTCGAAGCGAATCCCGGAGACCAGAGTCCCTGGTCGGAAGTTAGAGCCCGCCTAGAGCAACGGCCTCGTTGACGTTTCCGGTCCTCCTCCGTCGGGCAGCGGAGCTCGACTTGGTGGCGATCGAGGATTCGTATGACCGTCAGCGTCGAGACCTCGGTCGTGAGTTTCGAGAAGCGGTCGATCAGGCGATCGCGCACATCGCAGAAAACCCGCTCGCGTACCTCGAACGCTACCGTGGAGCGCGCCGTAGTTGCGGTGGGTACGCGTGCCCGGTATCGTCCAGTGTCGTGAACGGATCGGCGCGCGTGCGCCTGCTCTCGCGGCTCGGCTTGGCCGGCGCGATCAGTCTCCTGGCCGGATGCGGCTGGAACGGCCCGCAGACCAGCCTCGTGCCGGTCTCCGACTTCGCCCGCGACATCCTCCACGTGTACGCCATCATCACGTGGGCGGCGATCGTCATCGCCGCCGTCGTCGTCGCTGTGCTGGGCTGGGTCCTGCTACGCTTCCGCGCTCGCCCGGACGCGGCCTTGCCGCCGCAGATCCGCGGGCACTCTCTTCTCGAGATCGGCTGGACGATCGCCCCCGCCCTCGTCCTGCTCGTCATCGCGATCCCGACCATCCACGTCGTGTTCCGGACGCAGAGCGCGCCGCCGGCGGGCGCGCTCGAGGTGATCGTGCGGGGCAAACAGTGGTGGTGGGAGTTCTCCTATCCGGCGTACCAGATCACGACGGCGAACGAGCTGCACCTGCCCGTGGGACGGCCGGCCGTTCTCCGGCTGGAGGGGACCGACGTCATTCACAGCTTCTGGGTTCCCCAGCTCGGCGGCAAGCGGGACGTCATCCCCGGCCGTCACAACCAGCTCTCGTTCACGCCGGACACGCCGGGGACGTACCTGGGCCAGTGCGCCGAGTTCTGCGGCACCTCGCACGCCAACATGCTCGTGCGCCTGATCGTCGAGCCTACGGACACGTTCGAGCGCTGGATGGCGTCGGAGCGCGCGCCCGCCGTGCAGCCCCAGAGCGGACCCGCGGCCGACGGCGCCGCGTTGTTCGCGGCGAGCGCGTGCGTCGGCTGTCACACCGTTCGCGGAGTGTCGAGCGGCGTCATCGGCCCGGACCTCACCCACTTCGGCCGGCGCGCCACGCTCGGGGCGGGCATGCTCCCCAACACCACCGACAACGTCACCGCGTGGATCCTCGATCCGCCCCGCATCAAGCCCGGCGTGAAGATGCCGGCGCTGGGCCTCAGCGAGACCCAGGCGCGCACGATCGCCGCTTACCTGCTCAGCCTCAGGTGACCGTGGCCACCCGCGCGCTCGACCTCCCGCACGCGCACGTGGCCGCCGAGGCGACCGGGCTCTGGAGCTGGGTCACCACGGTCGATCACAAGCGCATCGGCATCCTCTACGGCGTCACCGCGTTCGGCTTCTTCCTGCTCGGCGGGATCGAAGCCCTGATCATTCGCCTGCAGCTCGCGCGCCCGGGGAACACGCTGGTGGGGGCCGACACCTTCAACGCGCTCTTCACCATGCACGGCACGACGATGGTGTTCCTCGCGATCATGCCGTTCGGCTCCGCCTTCTTCAATTACATGGTCCCGCTGATGATCGGCGCCCGCGACGTGGCGTTTCCGCGGCTCAACGCGCTCTCGTACTGGATCTTCCTGGCCGGCGGGCTCTTCCTCAACGCGAGCCTCCTCATCGGCGCCCCACCCGACACCGGCTGGTTCGGGTACGCGAACCTCACCACGCGGCCGTTCTCGCCGGGGCTGAACGTGGACTTCTGGCTGCTGAGCCTGCAGATCCTCGGCGCCTCCTCGATCATCGCCGCGATCAACTTCATCGTGACGATCGTCAACATGCGCCCGCCCGGCATGACGCTCATGCGCATGCCCGTGTTCGTGTGGATGACGCTGGTCGTGCAGTTCCTCGTCATCCTCGCCTTCCCGGCGGTGACGGTGGGGCTGATCTTCCTCATGTTCGACCGGTTCTTCGGCACGCACTTCTACGACGTGGCGGCGGGCGCCGATCTGCATCTCTGGCAGCACCTGTTCTGGATCTTCGGCCACCCCGAGGTCTACATCCTGATCCTGCCCGCCTTCGGGATCGTCTCCGAGGTGCTGCCCGTGTTCGCCCGCAAGCCGCTGTTCGGAGCGCCCGTCGTGATCTACTCGGGCGTCCTCATCGGCTTCTTCGGGTTCGGCGTGTGGAGCCATCACATGTTCGCGGCGGGCATGGGTCCGGTGGCCGACTCCGCGTTCGCGATCATGACCATGCTGATCGCCATTCCCACGGGCGTGAAGATCTTCAACTGGCTGGCCACGCTCTGGGGCGGCAGCATCCGGGGCACGCCCGCGCTGCATTTCGCGGTGGGCCTCATCGCCACCTTCACCATCGGCGGGCTGTCCGGGATCATGCACTCCTCCCCGCCCGTCGATCTCCAGCAGACGGACAGCTACTTCGTCGTCGCCCACCTGCACTACGTCCTCATCGGGGGCAGCCTGTTCGGGCTGCTGGCCGGCGCGCACTACTGGTGGCCGAAGATCACCGGACGCCTGCTCGACGAGCGGCTGGGACGGCTCACCTTCTGGCTCGTCTTCGTGGGCTTCAACGTGGCCTTCTTCCCCCAGCACTACCTCGGCGCGATGGGCATGCCGCGCCGGATCTACACCTACCCGGCGTCGACGGGGTGGGCGCCCTGGAACTTGCTCTCCACCGTGGGCGCCTTCGGCATCGGCCTCGGGATCCTGCTCTTCATCGTCGACGCGGCCCGCTCGCTTCGCCGCGGCCCCCGCGCCCCGGCCGATCCCTGGGACGGGCGCACGCTCGAGTGGCGCACGTCGTCGCCGCCGCCGCCGCACGACTTCGACACGATCCCCCCCGTCTACGGACGCGACACGTTCTGGCGCGAGAAGCACGGCGACGCGCAGGGTCGCAAGCCGGCCCCGCTGCCGCCGGCGCCCGACCCGCACGGGATCCATCTGCCCGCACCGTCCCACTGGCCCGTCGTGGTCGCGCTGGGCGCCGGCCTCGCGGCGGTCGGTGCGCTCACCCACCTCGCCCTCGTCCTCCTGGGCGCGGTCGTGCTCCTGTACGGCGCCTTCCGCTTCGCGTTCGAGCACCATCGTGATCCCGCCCACGCCGACCAGACGGGGACCGCGGGGATCGATCACCGCAAGATGGCGATCTGGGCGTTTCTCGGCTCCGAGTGCATGCTCTTCGGCACGCTGATCGCGACCTACCTGGTCTACAAGGGGCGGAGCGTCACGGGACCGCATCCCCACGAGATCCTCAACATCCCGCTGACGACGCTCAGCACGTTCGATCTCCTGATGTCGAGCCTGCTCATGGTCCTCGCCCTCGCCGCCGTCCAGCGCGGCGACCGCGGGCAGGCCCGCCTGTGGCTGCTCGGCACCGCGGTGCTCGGGCTGATCTTCCTGGGCTTCCAGGCCTACGAGTTCACGCACTTCGTCCGCGAGGGGCTCACGCTCCAGCAGAACCTGTTCGGCTCGACCTTCTTCGTCCTCACCGGATTTCACGGCGGTCACGTCGCCCTCGGCGTCCTCTGGCTCCTGACGCTGTGGGTCCTCGACCTCCGCGGAGGGCTGTCGACGGTCGACGCCGTGAAGGTCGAGATCGCGGGACTCTACTGGCACTTCGTCGACGTCGTGTGGATCGCGATCTTCACGCTGGTCTATCTCGTGCCATGAGCGCCGCGTCGACGCCCCCGACCCCGTCGCCGGCCACGGACGCCGCCGCTCGCGAGCACGCCTCCGTCGCGGCCTACGTCAAGGTCGCGGTGATCCTCACGCTGATCACGGCGATGGAGTTCTCCGCCATCTACATCCGCCAGCTCACACCGATCCTGATCCCGCTCCTGCTCGTCATGTCGGCCGCGAAGTTCGCCCTGGTCGTGCTGTTCTTCATGCACCTGCGCTACGACTCCCGGGCGCTGTCCTTCGTCTTCGCCGGCTCGCTCACCATCGCGACGGCCATCGCGCTGGCCCTGATCGCGCTGACGGGGCAGCTCCTGCACTTCCGGCGATGACGGGCGGAATCCACCTCGACGTCGTGATCGGCGCCGCGGCGGCGGCGGGCGTGTACTTCGCCGCCTGGCGCGCCGCGGGTGAGCGCATCCGTCCGGCGCGCGCGGGAGCGTTCGTGGGCGCCCTGGCGGCGTTGCTCGTCGCGCTGAATGGTCCCGTCCACGATCTCGCCGAGCGCGCGCTGTTCAGCGCTCACATGGTCCAGCACCTGCTGCTCACGCTCGTCGTGCCACCGCTGCTGCTCGCCGGGATACCGGCCTTCATGGCCGATGCGCTCCTGGCGCCGTTGCTGGCGCGGTCCGCGTCGCGCGCGGCGCTGCGCACGCTCACGCGCCCGGTGCCCGCGCTCGGCATCTACGCGGTCGTCCTGTTCGTCTGGCATCTGCCCGGGCCCTATGACGCGGCCCTCCGGTCGCACGCGATCCACATCGCGGAGCACGCATGCCTCGTGGGCGCCGCGCTCGTCGCGTGGTGGCCCGTCGCGAGCCCTTCGCGCGGTCTGCCGTCGCTGCCGTACGCCGCGCGGATCCTCTATCTGTTCGTCTTCGGCATACCGATGACGATCGTGGCGGCGCTGATCACCGGGGCCGAGCAGTCGCTCTATACTTTTTACACGACCGCACCGCGGGTCAGCGCGTTGACGCCCCTGGCCGATCAGCGCCTCGGCGGGGTCCTCATGTGGGTGCCCGCGGGGCTCGTCCCGCTGCTGGCGTTCACCGCCGTCTTCTTCCGCTGGGCCGCCTCGGAGGCCGAGGACGAGAGCCGCATGCCCAAAGTAGGCGGCGGGATACCCACGCCCGGCCGCTAACCCGCGCCCGGGGTGTATCCTCGGTGGCACCCGCCTTGCACTCCTCCGCGCCAGCCGCCACACAGGGCGGGCGCAGGAGGAAACGATGGCTGATGTGCAAGAAAGTGGTCCGGTGAGAGTGCAATTTCTACCCGTCGGACGTACCCGTCGGGAGTGGATGTGGAAAGCGCGCGACGAGAGCAACACCATCACGATCTCGGGTCAGCGCTTCGACTCCCTGAGCGATGCCGTGCGTGACGCGCGCGAACAGATCGACGGCCTGACATCGGACGACGATCCGGAGGACGACGACCCGTTCGCCGCATGAGGGGGGCACCGCCCCCTCCCGTCGGCCTCCGTCCATCCCACCCTGCCTTCCGTCCGTCCTCGGTCTGTTATCATGATCCGCCATGAACATCTGTGTCGTGGGGACGGGGTATGTCGGGCTGGTCACGGGCGCCGTGTTCGCCGACCTCGGCAACGACGTGGTCTGCATGGACAACGTGCCCGAGAAAGTGACGGCGCTCAAGGCCGGGCGCATTCCGATCTACGAGCCGGGGCTCGAGGAGATGGTCGCGCGGAACATGGCCGATGGCCGCCTGGCCTTCACCACCGATCTGGCCACGGCCGTCCAGCGCTCCGTCATCGTGTTCATCACGGTCGGCACGCCGCCCAAGAAGGACGGGGAGACGGATCTCGGCGCGGTCGAGGACGTGGCCCGCGAGATCGGGCGGGCGATGGAGCGCTATACCGTCATCGTCAACAAGTCGACGGTGCCCGTGGGGACCGGCGAGTTCGTCCGCGACGTGATCGAGCGAAACCGCCGGCAGCCGGTGCCGTTCGACGTGGTGTCCAATCCGGAGTTCCTGCGCGAGGGATCGGCGATCGAGGATACGCTCCGTCCCGATCGCATCGTGATCGGAGCGCCGAACCAGCAGGTGGCGATGACGCTCCTGGAGCTCTACGCCCCGCTCGAGCGGCCGATGATCATCACCGACGTTCCCTCCGCCGAGATGATCAAGTACGCCTCCAACGCCTTCCTCGTCACCAAGATCTCGTTCGCCAACGCCATCGCCAACATCTGTGAGCTGGCGGGGGCCGACGTCACCCAGGTCGTGAAGGGCATGGGGCTGGACGCCCGGATCGGGCCCGCGTTCCTGCAGGCGGGGCTCGGGTACGGGGGCAGCTGCTTTCCCAAGGACGCCGACTCGCTGATCCACACCGCCGCCGATCTCGGGTACGACTTCACCCTGCTGCGCGCCGTCGTCGACGTCAATCGCGAGCGCGCGGGGCAGCTGCTCGCCAGGATCGAGAAGGTCCTGTCCCCGCTCGACGACAAGGTAATCGCCGTCCTCGGTCTCGCCTTCAAGCCCAACACCGATGACATGCGCGAGGCCAAGAGCATCGAGGTCGTGTGTCGGCTCGTCGAGCTCGGCGCCACCGTCCGCGTGTACGACCCGGTGGCCATGCCGAATTCCTGTCGCGTCCTGCCCGCGGCCGTCACCTACTGCGAGTCGTCGCACCAGGCGGCCGACGGCGCCGACGCGGTGGCCCTGCTGACGGAATGGAACGAGTTCAAGCTGCTCAACCTCGAGCGCCTGCGCGCGACGATGCGCCGTCCCGTCGTCTTCGACGGCCGAAACCTCTGGGAGCCCGAGCGGATGCGACGCCTGGGCTTCGAGTACTATTCGGTCGGCCGGCGGCCGGTTCTCCCGTCGTAACGGCCCTCACCCGAGCTGCGAGGTACGTCTGATGCGCGTCCTGGTCACCGGAGGCGCCGGCTTCATCGGCTCGCATCTGTGCGACTTCTTCGCGCGGGCGGGGCACGATGTCGTCTGCATGGACAACTTCGTGACGGGATCCCCGGACAACATCGCCCACCTGCACGGTCACCCTCGGTTCACCTTCGTCCGCCACAACGTGACCGAGTACATCGAGATCACCGGTGGGGTCGATTGGGTGCTGAACTTCGCCAGCCCGGCCTCGCCGCGCGACTACCTCGAGCTGCCGATCCAGACCCTCAAGGTGGGCGCGATGGGGACGCATCGCACGCTGGGCCTGGCCAAGGCCAAGGGCGCGCGGTTCCTGCTCGCCTCGACCTCCGAGGTCTACGGCGATCCGCTCGTGCATCCGCAGCGGGAGGATTACTGGGGCAACGTCAATCCCGTGGGACCGCGCGGCGTCTACGACGAGGCCAAACGGTTCGCCGAGGCGCTGACCATGGCCTACCACCGGTATCACGGCCTCGATACCCGGATCGTCCGGATCTTCAACACCTTCGGGCCCCGGATGCGGGCCAACGACGGCCGGGCCATTCCCGCTTTCGTGACCCAGGCGCTCGCGGGCCGGCCGATCACGGTGTTCGGCGACGGATCCCAGACGCGGTCCTTTCAGTACATCGATGACCTCGTCGACGGCATTCACCGGCTGATGCAGGTCTCCGTGAACGAGCCCGTGAACATCGGGAACCCCCAGGAGATGACGCTCATGGAGCTGGCCAAGCGCATCGTGCGATTGACGGGCTCCGGGAGCGAGATCGCGTTCGCGCCGCTGCCCGAGGACGATCCCAAGGTCCGCCAGCCCGACATCACACGTGCGCGCACGCTGCTGGGCTGGGAACCGCGCGTGGACACCGACGAGGGGCTGCGGCTGACGATCGACTGGTTCAAGATGAGAGGCCGGACATGAGAGTGCTGGTCACCGGAGGCGCGGGCTTCATCGGATCGCACGTCGTCGAGCGGCTGCTCGCCGATGGTCACGAGGTGAGCGTGGTCGACAACTGCAGCGCGGGTCGACCGTCCTACGTCGCCGGGGCCGCCATGCTGCACGTGTGCGATCTCCGCAGCCCGCGACTGGAGGCCGTGTTCGCCGACGCCCGTCCGCAGGCCGTCGTGCACGTGGCCGCCCAGGCCTCCGTCGGCCGCTCCGTCACGGATCCCGTCGTGGACGCGAGCGTCAACATCCTCGGGACGCTGGGGCTGCTCACCGCGTGCCGGCGCTGGGGCGTCACCCGCGTCGTCTACACTTCGACAGGTGGGGCGGCCTACGGCGATACCGAGGTCATGCCGACGCCGGAGGATCACCCGACGAACGCGACGTCGCCCTACGGCGTCTCCAAGGTCGCCGCCGAGCGGTACCTCGAGTGCTGGGCGGGCCTGACGGGTCTGTCGGCGCTGACGTTCAGGCTGGCCAACGTCTACGGGCCGCGACAGAATCCGCGCGGCGAGGCCGGGGTGATCGCGATCTTCGTGTACCGGCTGCTGCGCGGCGAGGGCTGCGTCATCAACGGCGACGGCGGGCAGACCCGGGACTACGTCTTCGTCGGCGACGTCGCCGAGGCCATCGCTCGTAGCCTCGAGCGCCCGGAGACGCGGGGCGTGGTCAACATCGGCACCGGACTGGAGACGTCCGTCAACGAGGTGTACGAGCGTCTGGCCCGGGCGATCGGCATCGACTGCCCGGCCACGCATGCCCCCGCCAAGCCGGGCGAGCAGCGACGCAGTGTCCTCGACCCGACGCGCGCGAAGATGCTGCTGGGCTGGACCCCGACCGTCTCGCTCGACGACGGACTCCAGCGTACGGTCGCGGCGTTCCGAGCCGAGGTTTCTAAGTGAAGGGAGGAGGACCGCGGTGATCGACGAAGAGCTCAAGGCCATTCTGGTGTGTCCGGCCTGCAAGGGAGACCTGATCTTCGAGGAAACCCGGATCATCTGCCCGGCCTGCCGCAAGGCCTATCCCATCCGCGATGGGATCCCCGTCATGCTGATCGACGAAGCGCAGCCCTGGACGCCGGGCAGCTGATCACGGCCGCGTGACCGCGCCGACCCAGGCCGTGATCCTGGCCGGCGGACAGGGCACCCGGCTCCGGCCGTTGACCCTGGCCCGCGCCAAGCCGGTGGTGCCGCTCCTCAACCGGCCGTTTCTCGCGTACCAGCTGGCCCTGCTCCGCCGTCACGGGGTCACCGACGTGATCCTGTCCTGCTCCTATCGCGTGGACGACGTCGAGGCCGCGCTGGGCGACGGCCACGAGCTGGGGGTCGGCCTGCGCTACGTCGTCGAGAAGGAGCCGCTGGGGACCGGCGGCGGCGTCCGCAACGCGGCCGATCTGACGTCGGGACAGGTGTTCGTCCTGAACGGCGACGTCCTCACCGACGTCGACCTCACGGCGATGCGTCGCGTCCACGAGGCGCGGGGATCGCGCACGACGATCTACCTCACGCCTGTCGACGACCCTCGCGCCTACGGGCTCGTGGAGACCGACGCCGAGGACCGCCTCCTGCGGTTCCGGGAGAAGCCGGGCCCCGACGAGGCGATCACGACCAACATGATCAATGCCGGTGTCTACCTGCTCGACGCCGCCCTGCTCCGGCGCATGCCGGCGGATCGCCCCGTCTCGATCGAGCGCGAGTTCTTTCCCGCCCTGATCGACGACGGCGTGCCGTGCTTCGGCTGGTCGCTCCCCGCGTACTGGCGCGACATCGGCAACCCGGCGGCGTATCGCGCGGCCCAGATCGACCTGCTCCGCGAGCGCGTGCAGACCCCGCTCGCGCCCCCGGGTGAGGCCCGCGACGGCGGCTGGGTCGCCCCCGAGGCGCGCATCGCGTCCGGGGCGCGTCTCGTCGGGCCCTGCGTCGTGGCCGGCCGCGCCCGCCTCGCCGCCGGCTGTGAGGTGGGTCCGCTCACCGTGCTCGGCGAGGGCTGCTCCGTGGCCGAGGGCGCACGCATCGAGGGCTCGGTGCTGTGGGAGCGCGTCGACGTCGGCGCCGCCGCGGTGCTGCGCGGCTGCGTGATCGGCGCCGACGCACGCATCGGGGCCGGCGCCATCATCGGGCCCGACGCCGTGATCGAATCGGGCGCCGTCATTGCGCCCGGCACGACCGTTTCGTAGTGTCTCAGTTCGAAACTATGGCGACCCAATCGCCGCCGATCCACCGGGCGGGTGGGGCGGGTGGGGCCTTGGGAAACCCGATCGGACTGTCTGGCCCACCGCCCCCCTGTCGGTTGCCGGTACGCCTGTCACGACGTAAGACGACGGGTTTCCCAAGGCCCCACCCACCCCGCCCGCCCTCTCCGCGGTGCTCAAGGTCGGATCGACGACTCGAGTGGCGAGGTTCTCGTGCGCGACCTGAAGAGATTGCGTGCCCCCAACCTTCCTACGACACGCTGGCTTGAGTTCGGCCGTGATCGTCGGTCAATTCCCCGAGAGTCCTTCGATGCACGACTCTGCGGCCCGAGCGCCGCGTGGAGGGCGGGGGAGACGGGTGGGCCTTCGGAAACCCGTCATAGTACGTAGTGACAGGCGTCCCGCTGACCGACATTCAGGCGGACTGCTAGACGGTCCGATCGGGTTTCCGAAGGCCCACCCGTCTCTCCCGCCCGGCGAACGGGCAGTTAGGATTCGAACTGAGACACTACCGACCGTTTCCGCATAGAAGTCTCCCTCGGTGCGGAGTGTTACACTCAGATGATGGCCTTGGCTCGCATTCGGAATTTCTCGATCGTGGCCCACATCGATCACGGCAAGTCGACACTGGCGGATCGTCTCCTGTCGCTCACGGGAACCATGGACGCCAAGAAGGCCGTGGATCAGGTCCTCGACTCCATGGACCTCGAGCGCGAGCGAGGCATCACGATCAAGGCGCACACCGTGCGGCTGCTCTACCGGGCACGGGACGGCCACGAGTACACGCTGAACCTCATCGACACTCCGGGGCACGTCGATTTCTCCTACGAGGTCTCGCGAGCGCTGGCCGCCTGCGAGGGCGCGTTGCTCATCGTCGACGCCGCGCAGGGCATCGAGGCGCAGACGCTGGCCAACTTCTATCTGGCCGCCGACGCCAACCTGACGATCGTGCCCATCCTCAACAAGATCGACCTGCCGGCCGCCGACGTCGAGGGCACGCGGAGCCAGATCACGGAACTGCTCGACCTCGACGGCGACGAGGCGCTGGCCATCTCGGCCAAGCACGGCACCGGCGTGCTCGACGTGCTCGAGGCCATCGTCGCGCGCATCCCCCCGCCCCAGGGCGACCCCGACGCGCCCCTGAAGGCGCTCGTCTTCGACTCGTTCTACGACTCGTACCAGGGCGTCGTGCTACGCGTCCGGCTCGTTGACGGGCGCGTGCGCGTGGGCACGCGCATTCTGTTGATGTCGAACGGGCGGAGCTACGACGTGCAGCAGGTGGGCGTGTTCTCGCCGGACATGCGGCCGGTGGAGGAGCTGTCGGCGGGCCAGGTCGGCTTCATCACCGCCTCCATCAAGCGGGTGGCCGACGCCAAGGTCGGCGAGACGATCACCGAGGCCCTGCGACCCGCGGCGGAGGCCTTTCCCGGGTACCGCGACGCCAAGCCGATGGTCTTCGCCGGGCTCTACCCGATCGAGGACACCGAGTACGAGGGGCTGCGCGACGCGCTCGAGAAGCTGCGGCTGAACGACCCCGCTTTCAACTTCGAGCCCGAGACGTCGCTCGCCCTGGGCTACGGGTTCCGTTGCGGCTTCCTGGGCATGCTGCACATGGAGATCGTGCAGGAGCGGCTGGAGCGCGAGTTCGACCTCTCGCTGATCGTGACGGCGCCGAGCGTGCAGTACAAGATCCTCACCACCGCCGGCGAGCTGCTCGACATCGACAACCCGTCGAAGCTGCCCACGCCCGACCGCATCGAGCAGATGGAGGAGCCGTACGTCCGCTCCTCCGTCTACGTGCCGACCGAGTTCATGACGGCCATCTACAAGCTGGCGCAGGAGAAGCGCGGCGAGCACAAGTCGCTCGAGTATCTCGGCAAGCGGGTGCACATCCGCTTCGACTTCCCGCTCGCCGAGATCGTCGTGGACTTCTACGACAAGCTGAAGTCGATCTCCAAGGGCTACGCGTCCTTCGATTACGAGCTCTCCGACTTCCGCCCCTCGGACCTCGTCAAGCTCGACATCCTGCTCAACGGCGACCCCGTCGACGCGCTCAGCATCATCGTCCACCGCGACAAGGCCTACGAGAAGGGCAAGGCCCTGGTGGAAAAGCTGCGGGCCGTGATCCCGCGCCAGCTCTACGAGGTCGCGATCCAGGCCGCCATCGGCAGTCGCGTGATCGCGCGCGAGACGGTCAAGGCCATGGGCAAGAACGTCACCGCCAAGTGCTACGGCGGCGACATCACGCGCAAGCGCAAACTCCTCGAGCGGCAGAAGGAAGGAAAGAAGCGCATGAAGCAAGTGGGTCGGGTGGAAGTGCCCCAGGAGGCCTTCCTGACGGTGCTGAGGAGCTGATGACGGAAGAACACAAGATCGAGTTCGAACGGCTCGGCGACAAGACCACCCTGACCTCGGGGACGAAGATGAGCGAGCCGCCGCCGTCGTCGTCGCGGGCGCTGGAGGCCACGCCGCGCCGGAAGTCGCTGGTTCGCGAGTACGGCGAAGCCATCGTCATCGCGATCCTGCTCGCCCTGGTGATCCGCACGTTGGTCGTCCAGGCGTTCACCATCCCCTCCGGCTCGATGATGGACACTCTCCTGGTGGGCGACTACATCCTGGTGAACAAGTTCCTGTACGGACCGGAGGTGCCGTTCGCGGAGTGGCGCCTGCCCGGCCTGCGCGAGCCGCACCGGGGCGACATCATCGTGTTCAAGTATCCCCAGGACGAGAAGCGTGACTTCATCAAGCGTATCATCGGCACGCCGGGCGACGTGGTGCAGGTCCGGGGCGACCAGGTCTACGTCAACAGCACGGCCTTGACGGAGCCCTACGTGAAGCACACGAACCCGTCGCCCGCCCACGGCGGCTCGGCGTACTGCGGGTATGCGTACGGCTGCGAGGCGACCCGGGTCCCCGCCGATTCGTACTTCGTCATGGGTGACAACCGGGACAATTCCCAGGACAGCCGCTACTGGGGATTCGTCCGGCGCGATCGGATCAAGGGCAAGGCGTTCCTGATCTACTGGTCGTGGGACAGCGATCGCCATTGGCTCCGGTGGTGGCGACTCGGCCACTACATTCCCTGAGCCTCGGAGGGGGCTTCGCCCCCCTTCCGACAGTCGTCACGCGCCTGCCGGCGCGTTCCTCCTTGCCTCCCCCCAGCAACAGGATTGCGCGGGCGAAGCCCGCGCTCGAACGTGGCCACGCTGATGGGTGAGGCTCACACGAATACCGTGCTCGCGTCGCCGGCATTGGGACCGCTGGCCGACGTCGTTCCGACGGGTCGATCGGTCGGGGTGTATGTGCATGTGCCGTTTTGTACGCGGCGGTGTGAGTATTGCTCGTTCAACACGGCGCCGATGGCGGATCGTGCCGGCGTGACCCGGTACGTCGCGGCGGTGCGGCGTGAGATCGAGCTGGTCTCGGGGGCGCCGTGGGCGCGGGGGCTGGGCGTCGCCACGGTGTTCTTCGGGGGCGGCACGCCGTCGTTGCTCGAGCCGGGAGAGCTCGCGACGATCGTCGACGCGCTGCGCGCGGCATTGGCGCTCGACGCCGACGCCGAGGTCACGGTCGAGTGCAATCCCGAGAGCGTGACCCGCGCGAAGCTCGCGGACTACCGGAGCGCGGGGGTGACGCGGATCAGCCTCGGCGTGCAATCGCTCGACGACGCCGTGCTCGCCGCCATCGGCCGCCTGCACACCGCGGCGGAGGCGCGACGCGCGTTCGACGCCGCGCGCGGTGCCGGCTTCTCGAACATCAGCGTCGACCTGATCTATGGGCTGCCCGGCCTCACGGCGGACGGCTGGCGATCCACGGTGGACGGCCTGGCGGCCTGGGAACCCGAGCATCTCTCGGCGTACGGGCTCACCCTCGATCCCGGGAGCGTCTGGGGCTCGACCGGGGTCGCGGGCCTCCCCCCGGAGGAGACCGTCGTCGCCCATTACTGGACCATGGTCGAGCGCGCCGCGGCGCGAGGGTACGAGCACTACGAGATCTCGAACTATGCACGTCCGGGCTTCCGGTCGCGTCACAATCAGGTGTACTGGCGACGCGGCGAGTATCTGGCGCTCGGTCCGGGCGCCGCGGGATTCGTCGGAAATCTGAGATATGGCAACATCAAGCCGGTCGGCCGCTACGTGCAGGGGCTCGACGACGGCCGGCTGCCGATCGACACGTCCGAGCGCCTCGATACGCGGCAGGTGCTCGCCGAGGCGCTCATTCTCGGGCTGCGGACCGCCGACGGAGTCGCGAGCTCGCTGCTGGCCGACCGCGTCGCCGACGATGCCGTCTTGCGACGGCGCCTGGCGAGCTGGCGGGAGCGGGGCCTCCTCGTGGACGACCGCACGCGGACCCGACTGAGCGACGCCGGCTTCCTCCTCTCCGACGCGCTCTTCGTCGAGCTCCTGTAGAAGCCGATGAAAAGGGCCCATCTGCTTCGTTGGCTCAGTCGCCCCTCCTTCGCCGCCTCGCAGCTGGACCCTTTTGATCGGCCTCTCGTTCCTTGACTTGTCGATGGGCGGTTGCTAGAAGCAGAGCGATGGATGCGCGGCATCGGGATGTTCTGATCGCGTTGATCCGGGAGTACATCGACTCGGCGGAGCCCGTCGGCTCGCGGGTCCTCGTCAAGCGATACTTCAAGAGCCTGTCGCCGGCGACGATCCGCAACGTGATGGCCGACCTCGAGGACATGGGGTATCTCGCGCAGCCGCACACCAGCGCGGGCCGCGTGCCGACCGACAAGGCCTACCGGTTCTACGTCGAGTCGTTCCCCCCGCCGTCGCCCGCCGGAGCCCGTCCGAGCGAGCCGGCGCCGAGACGGTCGGGCCTCGAGAGCTTCATGGAGAAGGCGTCCACCCATCTCTCGACCGCCACGCGCATGACGGGGCTGCTCCTGGCGCCACCCCTCAAGTGGACGACGCTGGCTCGCGTGGAGCTGATCCCCCTCGCCGAGGACCGGGCGCTGGCCGTCCTGGTGACCGATGCCGGCTGGATCACCGCGCGCGCGATCACCCTGGACCCCCCGCTCATGGCCGACGATCTCCGCAAGATCGGACGCGAGCTGACGCGGCGGTTTCGCGGACGCACGGTCGAGGAGATCGTCGAGATGGAGAAGAGTCCGGACGATCCCCTCGACGAGCTGCACACCCGCGCGTGGGACGTCACCGAGCAGATCCTGGCTCTCTTGCGCGGCCGCACGCTCTACATCAGCGGGGCCATCAACATGCTGGACCATCCCGAGTTCTGGGACATCGAGACGACACGGACCCTGCTGCGGACGTTCGAGCACAAGGATCGGCTCGCTGATCTCATGGCCGCGCTGGCCGAGGACGCGGGGGTGCGCGTGACCATCGGCGAGGAGAATCCGTACGCCGAGATGCGCGAATGCACGCTGATCACCTCGACCTACATGTATCGCGATCAGGTCCTCGGAATTCTCGGCATCGTGGGACCGCGCCGGCTGCCCTACCCCGACGTCATCAACGTCGTCGAGGAGACCGCCCGGACCGTCACCGAGGCCCTCTCGAGGGTGCGCCAGGATCTCTATCTGCCCTCGTGAGCCCTCCGCACGCGAGGGGAGCGCCCTCCGGCTGCTATAATTTGGGGTATGAGTGACGGACGCGACGAGAGCCAGTGGACCCCCGAAACGATGCCCGACGAGGGCGCGCGCGACGCGGGTCAGGCCGCGCCGCAGCGGAGCGGGACGACGGAAGAGGTCGAGGAGCTCAAGCGGCAGCTCGACGACAAGCAGGACCGCCTGCTGCGAGCGCTTGCCGAGGTGGACAACGTCAAGCGCCGCACCCAGCGCGAGCGTGACGAGTACGTCCGCTACGCCAACGAGAGCCTGATCCGCGAGCTCCTGCCCGCCCTCGACAACTTCGACCGGGCGCTGGAAGCCGCGCGCGGGGCGCGGGAGGCGGCCAAGGTCGTCGAGGGCATCACGCTCATTCAGCGCGAGCTCCTGAGGGTGCTCGAGCGCGTGGGGGTCACGCGCTACTCCGCTCTCGGCGAGCGCTTCGACCCGAACCGTCACGAGGCCACCGGGCGCACGGTCAGCGCCGAGCAGCCGCCCGACACGATCGTCGCCGAGCTCGCCCCGGGCTACCTGCTCAATGGTCGCATGCTGCGCCCGGCCCAGGTAGTGGTCGCCGCGGCTCCTGACGAAGACGCGGCGTAGTCCCGACTCGATGGCGCGCGACTACTACGAGATCCTGGGGGTGACGCGCGAAGCCGCGGATACGGATATCAAGCGGGCGTACCGGCAGCTGGCGATGCAGTTCCATCCCGACCGCAACCCCGGCGACAAGCAGGCCGAGGAGCGGTTCAAGTCGGTGAACGAGGCCTACACGGTGCTCTCCGATCCCGACAAACGCGCGCAGTACGACCGCTTCGGGACGGTGGGCGGCGGCGCCGGCTTCGGCGACACGGGGTTCGGGACGATCTTCGAGGATATCTTCGAGAACCTCT
>WNGB01005281.1_pt1 | contig 19364 bp, 22 predicted proteins | sample 5400681 | NCBI WGS metagenome assembly WNGB01 (sample SAMN13153367, study PRJNA577476) | soil metagenome | isolation source: 115 cm soil or saprolite under grassland replicate 2 | place: USA:California | collected 2016-06-15
GATCACGTCATCCCGGGCGGCGCCGATGAAGCAACCGCGCGGGATGCGCTCGAGCGGACATTGCGGTGGCTGGAACGCTGCAAGAAGCGGCACGCGGAGCTGCGAACCGCCGAGCAAACGCTCTGGCCCATCATCCAGGGTGGGACGCTGGCGGCGCTGAGGACTGAAAGTCTCGATCGGATCCTGGAGATGGGTCCATGGACGGGCGTCGCGATCGGCGGGCTGTCGGTGGGCGAGCCCAAGGACAAGATGTACCAAACGATCGACGTGCTGGAGGCGCGGCTGCCCGCTACACTGCCCCGTTATCTTATGGGCGTCGGGTTTCCCGCAGACCTGGTAGCGGCGGTGGAGCGCGGCGTCGATCTGTTCGACTGCGTCGCGCCGACGCGCGGCGGGCGCAACGGCTCGGCGTTCACGCCGGAAGGAACGCTGAACATCCGGAATGCCGCCTACCGCACGGACGATGGGGCACTGGACCCGAGCTGTGACTGTGAGACGTGTACGACGTATTCGCGCGGATACTTGCGCCATCTGTTCGTCGCCGGCGAGCTGCTCGGCCTGCGGCTGCTGTCGCTGCACAACGTGCGGTATCTGATCCGCCTCGCGGCGGAAATGCGCGCCGCCATTCAGCGGGGCGGCGACGCATTCGCCACCTGGGCCGATGACTGGCGCCGCCGCTATCAACACACAGGAGTCGCATGACCACGGCATCGTTGTTTCTGCTGGTCTTCGCTCCCTCGGGCCAGGGCGGCCCGGGGCTGAGCGCCTTCATCATTCAGATCGCGCTGTTCATCGGGATCTTCTACTTCCTCCTGATCCGGCCGCAGCGCCGCCAGGCGGAACAGCACAAGCAGCTGCTCGCGTCGCTGCAGCGCGGCGACCAGGTCGTCACGTCGAGCGGCATCGTGGGCGAGGTCGTGCACATCAAGGACGATCAAGTCACGGTGCGCAGCGGCGAAGCGAAGTTCGTGATCCTGCGCTCCGGCATCACCAGCATCACCAACCGCACCGCGGTCGAGGCGAAACCGGCGTGACGGTTCGCATGCTCCACCTGCTGGGCTCACCCGTGCTGCGGCAGAAGTCGGCCGCGGTACCTGCCGTGGATGACGCCGTGCGCCGGCTCGTGGACGATCTCCTCGAAACGATGCGCGCCGCCAAGGGCGTCGGTCTCGCCGCCAACCAGATCGGCGTCGCCCGCCGCGTCGCCGTGGTCGACATCGGCGTGGATCCGCCCCCACTCGTCCTCATCAATCCCGTCATCGTCGAACGCGGCGACGAGGAGGAAGCGGCCGAGGAGGGATGCCTGTCGATTCCCGAGATCTTCGGCGAGGTCACGCGTTCCGCCCGGGTCGTCGTCGAGGCGCTGGATCAGGACGGCAACCGCTCGCGGGTCGAAGCACACGGGTACAAGGCGCGCGCGATTCAGCACGAGATCGATCATCTCGACGGCATCCTGTTCCTCGATCATCTCAGCGCGGTGAAGCGCAGCCTGCTGCTGTCGAAATGGAAGAAGTCGCGCAAAGGACAGAGCGGGTATCTCAAGGAGGTTACGCCGGAGCCGGCAGGTGAGCTGTAAGTGCGCGTCGCCTTCTTTGGGACGCCCGACTTTGCCGTCCCCTCTCTGCGCGCGCTCGTGGGAGAAGGATTCGACGTCGTCGCCGTCGTCACCCAACCCGATGCGCCGCAGGGCCGCTCGCGCTCGACGCTGATTCCTCCCGCAGTGAAGGTCGCGGCCGACGCCGAAGATCTCCTTCTTCTGCAACCGGAACGGCCGACCGACGGCGCGTTTCTCACACAGCTGCGCGAGCTGAAGCCCGATATCGGCGTGGTCGTGGCCTACGGCCACATCCTCAAGCCGGCGCTGCTGGCACTGCCGCCGCGCGGCATGGTCAACGTGCATCCGTCGCTCCTGCCCGCCCTGCGCGGCGCCGCGCCCGTCGAGTGGGCCATCATCCGCGGTCACGACACGACCGGCGTCACGATCATGCAGCTCGACGCCGGGATGGATTCCGGCCCCATTCTGCATCAGCTCCCCCATCACATCGATCCGGACGTGACCGCGGGTGAGCTCTCGGCACATCTCGCCGAGATGGGTGCGCAGGCACTGATCGAAACGCTGGCGCTGCTCGAGCAAAGCAATCCGCCGCCCGCGCCCGTCCCGCAGAACGAGGCCCGCGCGACGCTCGCGCCCAAGCTCACCCGCGAGACCGCGCGGATCGATTGGACGAAAGACGCACGCTCGATCGACTGCCTGATTCGTGGCCTGGATCCACGGCCCGGGGCCTGGACCCAGCTCGAGGGAGTGGAGATCAAGCTCTTCGCCCCGAAAGTCATGGACCCCGGGACCGGCAGCCCCGGTGAGGTGCTGTCGGTCGACAGCTCGCTCGTGATCGCCACCGGTTCCTCCAAACACCGGGGCGGCGGCACGATCCAGATCTTCGAAGTGCAGCCCGCGGGGAAGGAGCGGATGCCGGCGAAGGACTGGCTGCGCGGCGCCCGGTTGAAGCCAGGCGCGACGTTCACGTGAGAGCGCCGCTGCCTCGGCTGCACGCGATCACGGACGAGCGGATCGCGCGCCGGCGGGACATTGGCGAAGTGGCGAAAGCACTCGCCGACGGTGGCGGTTCTGATCTGGCGTTCCATGCCCGTGGGCGAGAGCTCACCGGCCTCGAGCATTACAGCCTTGCAGTCCAACTTTCCAACCTTCCCCCGTTCCTGTTTGTGAACGACCGTCTCGACGTCGCGCTCGCCGTTCCAACCGCCGGCGTGCAGCTCGGCCACGGCAGTCTGCCCGTCAGCGCCGCGCGCGCGCTCAACCAGCTTTGGTGGATCGGCAAATCGGTTCACGACTTGGCGGAAGCCGACGCCGCAAGGACGGAGGGGGCCGACTATCTTGTGGTAGGGCCGGTATTCGCCACCGCGTCGCACCCTGGCCGCACGCCACTTGGCCTGGCCACACTGCGGCAGATCGTGTCAGCCGCCGCTGAGCTTCCGGTGATTGCGATCGGCGGGATCACGGTCGAGCGGGTGCGCGAGGTGCGCGGGACTGGCGCCTACGGGGTGGCGGCGATTCGAGCACTGTGGGACGACGCCGAGCCGGCCGCGGCTGCGAGGAGGATGCGGGAGTGGATGTCGTAATCAACGGAGAGCGCAAGCAAGTCACGCCGGGCGCGACACTGCTCGAGGTGCTGAGCCAACTCGAGCTCGATCCGCGCGCCGTCGTGGTCGAGCACAATCGCAAGATCGTACGGCGACCCGCGCTCGGAGACGTCACGGTGACCGAGGGCGACGCCATCGAGCTGGTGCACTTTGTAGGCGGCGGCTAAGAGGCTAAGAGGCTAAGCATGACGACTGCAGTTGAAGCAATTCGCGACGAGCCGCTGACGATCGGCGGGCGCACGTTCCAGTCGCGCCTCATGGTCGGGACGGGGAAGTATCCCGACATGGACACGATGGTGCGCGCGATCGACGCCTCGGGCGCCGAGGTCGTGACCGTCGCGGTGCGCCGCGTGAATCTCGACCGCTCCAAGGAATCGAGCGTGCTGCACTTCCTCGATCCCAAGAAGATCTTCCTGCTCGCCAACACCGCCGGTTGCTACACCGCCGCGGACGCGATCCGCTACGCGCGGCTCGCGCGTGAGGCGGGTTTCAACGACTTCGTGAAGCTCGAGGTGATCGGCGACGAAGAGACGCTGCTGCCCGACGTCGCAGGACTGCTCGAGGCTGCCAAGGTGCTGGTACAGGAAGGGTTCAAGGTGCTGGCGTACACGAACGAGGACCTCGTGACGGCGCTGCGGCTCGAGGATGCGGGTTGCGCCGCCGTCATGCCGCTCGCCTCGCCGATCGGGAGCGGGCTTGGTCTGCTGAACCCGTTCAGCGTCCGCACGATCAAGCGGCGGCTCCACGTGCCGGTGATCGTCGATGCGGGCGTCGGCACCGCGTCCGACGCGTGCGTCACGATGGAGCAAGGCGTGGATGGGATCCTCATGAACACCGCCATCGCGGCCGCGCAGGATCCCGTCGCCATGGCGCAGGCGATGCGCCTGGCGACGCTCGCGGGGCGCGCCGCCTTCCTCGCCGGCCGCATGCCGCGCCGCGACGTCGCGATGCCGTCTTCCCCCACCACGGGGATGCTGGATTAAGGAAGCAACGGCCGCGCGTCGAGCGGCGCTCGAGATTCTCCGCGCGGTCCGAGCGGGAGCGCCATTGGCTGACGCGCGCGACCGCCACCTCACCGGGCTCGCCGAGCGCGACCGGCGCCTCGCCTACGAGCTGTCGGCGGGCGTGCTCCGGCGCCAGCGCGAGCTGGACACCGCACTCGAGCTCGATCGCGCCGATCCCCGCCTCCACGACGTGCTGCGCCTCGGCGCCTATCAGCTCCGCTGGTTGACGCGCGTGCCGTCACATGCCGCAGTATCGACGTCCGTTGAACTTGCCAGAGAGACGGTGGGCGAAGGGGTTACGGGGTATGTGAACCATGCGCTGCGGAAGCTATCTGCTATCGGGTATCGGGTATCGGGCGACGGCCAATCGCATCCGGACTGGCTGGTCGCTCGTTGGCAATCACGATTTGGGCAAGATGAAACTGCGCGACTAATCGATTGGAACGACACGAAGCCAGACCTGATTCTTCAGCCAGCGCGCTGGGACGAAGCAACATTACTTCAGCGGCTCGGTGACGTGGGAATTGGAGCAGAGCGTGCACCATTCGCCACGGGAATTCGCCTTCGCCCGATAGCCGATAGCCGATACCCGATAGCCAAGGATCTCCCTGGCTTCACCGAAGGCGCATTCATCGTCCAAGACCCCGCCCATGCGCTCGTTGTACGCTTTGCCGCGATCCCACGGGGCGCACTGGTGTACGACGCCTGCGCCGCACCCGGTGGAAAAGCGGTCGCCCTCGAGGTGGCGGGAGCGCGGTTGCTCGCCGGTGATGCACGCCACGAGCGCATCGGTCGGCTCGCCGACACCACACGGCGCGCGGGAGTGGCGATTCAGTGCGTCGCCGCCAATCTTGAGGCGGCGCCGCTGCGAGCAGGGAGCATCGCCGCCGTCCTGGTGGACGCGCCCTGCAGCGCGACAGGCACGATGCGGCGCCATCCCGATGCGCGCTGGCGCCTGAACCCGACGGTGTTCGCGCGCGCGGCGGGGCGGCAGGCGCGGCTGCTCGCGGCAGCGGCCACGCTCGTGCGGCCGGGTGGACTGCTCATTTATGCGACTTGCTCGCTCGAGCCGGAGGAGAATGAACACGTGGTGGAGAGTTTTTTAAAACAGAACCCGGAATTCACGCGGTCGCCTCGCCCTGACGCGGTCGCCGCGGATCTGCTCACCGCAGCCGGCGACTTCCGGTCGCTGCCGCAGCGTCACGGCATCGACGGCGCGTACGCAGCGCGCCTAGCGCGCGGAGGGGCGCGCTGATGCGGGTTCGGCGCCACTTCGACTCGTTTCAGGACGTCCGCGTCGACGCCCGAACCTGGAAGTGGATCGGACTCGGCGCCGGGATGGTGCTCGCGGGCTACCTGACCGCGTACCTGATTCTCTTCCCCGCCCCCATTCTGCCCGGCCACCAATCGGTACCGCGCGTGCTCGGTCTGACAGTTGCGGAAGCGCAGGCGGAGATTCAGAAATCGAAGCTGCAGGTCACCGAAGGCGGCGCCGAGCCGCATCCGACGGCGCCGGCGGGCATCGTGGTGTGGCAGGATCCACCGCCCGGCGTCATCGCCCCCGAAGGCACAAAGATCACCCTGGTGTCGAGCTCCGGGCCGCCCAAGATTCCGGTACCGGACGTCGCGAATCTCGACGGCGGGCTCGCGCAGTCGCTGATCGCCGCCGCCGGATTGGTCGCGAGCCAGGTGGAATCGGTCCAGGCCGCCGCGCCGACCGGGCTGGCGATGCTCACGCGACCCCCCGCGGGAACCGTGTTGCCACCCGGTGCCAGCGTGACCGTCGTCATCAGCCGCGGGGCGCCGACGATCCCGATTCCCGATCTCCTCGGCATGGCATCGGCCGACGCGCGCACCAGACTGGAGACGGAAGGCTTGCAGCTCGGCACGGTGACACGGCGGCGCACATCGGACGGCTCGCCCGGTACGGTGGTGGCGCAGAGTCCCGCGGCGGGGACGCTGGCGGCGCCCGGCACGGTCGTGGACATCGTCGTCGCCCGGAGTCCGCAATGACGAACGGGATCCGCATCGCGCCGAGCGTCCTCTCCGCCGATCTCGCGCGCCTCAAAGAGCAGGTCGCGCAAGTTTTGGATGCGGGGGGGGGGGCCGATTGGCTGCATGTGGATGTGATGGACGGGCGCTTCGTGCCGAACATCACCTTCGGCGCCAACATGATCGAGACGCTCCGCAAGCTCACCGAGAAGCCGATCGACGTCCACTTGATGGTCGTCGAGCCCGAGAATTACATCGAATCGTTCGCGGCCGCCGGCGCGTCGGTGTTCACGTTTCACCCTGAGGCCACGATTCACGTGCAACGGCAGCTCGACGCGGTGAAGAAACAAGGCATGATGGCCGGGCTCGCGCTCAATCCCGGTACGCCGCTCGCGCACGCCGAGGAAGTGGTGCGCGATCTCGATTTGCTGCTGATCATGACCGTGAATCCAGGCTTCGGCGGTCAGAGTTACCTTCCCGGATCAAGCGAGAAGATTCGGCGTTCCCGCGCACTGCTCACGGCGCACGGCACACGTTGTTTTTTGGAGGTTGACGGCGGGATTACGAAACAGACGATCGCCGCGGCACATGAGGCCGGCGCCGATACGTTCGTGGCCGGCAACGCGATCTTCGCGGGCACCGACCCGGCGCGTGAGGTGCAGGAGCTGCGCCGCCGCTGCATGGTGACCGCATGACCAATCGCCAGCAATGGACGTTGATCGCCGGGCTGGCAACGACGGCCGTGTTCGGCGTGGCGCTCGCCATCAAGCTGCGCCCGCAGCTGAATCTGCTGGAAATCGGATCCACCGCGCCGTCGTTCCGCGCGACGGATCTGCGCACGAGCCGCCCGGCATCGCTCGCGGACTACCGCGGTAAAGTCGTGCTGCTCAACATTTGGGCGACGTGGTGCCCGCCATGCCGCGCCGAGATGCCCTCGATGGAAAAGCTGCACAAGAAGCTCGCCGGTACCGAGTTTCGCATCGCCGCGGTGAGTGTCGACGGCGACGCGTTCTATCCTGAAAAGGAGCAGAATGGTCCGGCCCAAATCATGGCGTTCGCGAACGACCTGGGACTCACGTTCGACATCCTCCACGACCCGAGTGGCGCGATCCGGCAGTCGTACGACATCTTCGGCGTGCCGGAGAGTTATCTGATCGACCGGGACGGCATGATCGTAAAGCGCGTCATCGGGGCCGCCAATTGGGAAGATCCGGTCAACGAAATGCTGATCCGACGCCTGCTGAGCGAGCACTAGCGTGTTCCAGGGAATCACGCGCAACTGGCCCATCAAGGGTGCGGCGCTGTTTCTGGCCCTGATGCTGTACGTCGCTGTGCAGCTGCAGCAGCCCATCACGACGAGCTTCGATGTAACGCTGAATGTGCAGCTGCCGCCGGGACGCGCGCTGCTGCAGAAGCCGCCCAAAGTCCGCGTCCAGATCTCCGGCAAGGGGAGTCAGATCTTGAAGCTGCGCTCGCTGGCGGGTGACATCACGCGCCGCGTGCCCGACACGCTGACCACCTCGAGCTGGTCCATCCACCTCGATCCGGCCGAAGTGGAGCTTTCCCTCCCCAAGGGCGCCGACGTGCGCGTCATGGAGGTGCGGCCGAGCGAGATCACGTTGGCGCTCGACAGCGTGACCCGCAAAGAGGTGCGCATCGTCTCGCTCGTCACGGTGACGCCCGAGTCCGGTCAGGTGCTGCACGGCGGCCTCTCGATGACCCCGACCACGGTACGTCTCGTCGGCCCCGAGAAAAGCCTGGCCAGCATCGATTCCGTGACCACGGTGGCGATGGAGATCACGAACGTTTCGGGCGAGTTCACGCGCAATGTGCCGATCGACACGATGCCGCTGGGCATCGTACGCCTCTCGCCCAAGCAGGTGACCGTGATGGGCGATATGGGCCGCATCGCCGAACGCTCATTCGGCGGAATCCCGGTGGAGACGGGCGCGGGCGCGATCACGAGTTTCATCGTCACGCCGGCACGCGTCTCGGTCGCGGTCCGGGGTCCCGAAGAGCGGGTGCAGACGCTGACGCGCGACTCCCTCCGCGTCGTCGCCCACATCACGGGGACGACCGCGGGCGTCGGGGTCGCGCGGATCACGGTCATCGCGCCGCGCGGCATCACCGCCCGCGCCATTCCCGATTCTGTCACGCTGAAGCGGCGTGCCGCGCCCGCTCCGCCGCCCCCCGCCCGCCGCCCCACCCGCCGGCCCAGCAGTGGCTGACGCGGTCCTCGGCATCGAGACGTCGTGCGACGAAACCTCTGCGGCCGTGCTGGTCGGGGGTGAGCTCGCGAGTCTCGTCATCCTGTCGCAGGACATTCACAAAGTCTTCGGCGGCGTGGTCCCCGAGCTCGCGAGCCGCGCGCACCTCACCGCTCTGCCGGCGGTCGTGGATCGCGCGCTCGCGGAGGCGGGCCTCGCACCATCCGCGATCGACGCCGTGGCGGTGACCGCCGGTCCGGGGCTCGCGGGCGCGTTGCTCGTCGGTGTGGTGTACGCCAAATCGTTCGCCTATGCGGGCGAGCGCGCGCTGATCGGCGTGCATCACATGGAGGGGCACCTCTTTGCTCCGGCGGTAGAAGACCGCGACCTCGCTCCTCCCTTCGTTGCGCTCTTGGTGTCGGGTGGGCACACGCTGCTGCTCGACGTGCCCGCGTGGGGCCGCTACCGGCTGCTCGGCGAGACGCGCGATGACGCAGCCGGTGAAGCGTTCGACAAAGTCGCCGCGCTCCTCGGCCTCGGCTATCCGGGCGGCCCCGCGATCGAGCAGCTGGCCCGCACGGGCGATCCCGGTCGTTTTAACTTCCCGCGCCCGATGATGGCCGACGGGTTCGAGTTTTCGTTCTCCGGCCTGAAGACGGCGGTGCTGCACGCCGTGCGGGCGTCGGACGATCTCGATCGCGACCGGGCGCACCTCGCGCGCGGCTTTCAGGACGCCGTGCTCGACGTGCTGGTCACGAAGCTCGAGCGCGCGGTGCGCGCCACCGGCTATGGGACTGCGGTCCTGGGAGGCGGCGTCGCATGCAGCAAGGCGCTGTCGGCCCGGGCGGCCGAGCGTCTCAGGGGCCTCGCGCGCGTCGCCGTCGCGAGCCCGCGGCTCAATACCGACAACGCCGCCATGATCGCGCGCGCCGGCTGGCACCGGCTGCGCCTCGGCGAGCGCAGCGACTGGACCCTGGACGCCCGCGCCGATCTTCCGCTCCCCGGACTCGAACCCGTTGAGATGACGACATGACCGTATATCCGTTCGCGCTCCATCTGGGTCCGATCGAGCTCACCGGCTATGGACTGATGATGATGGTGGCCTTCTTGATGGCGGGCTGGGCGATCCAGCTCGACCTGCGTGCGCGCGGGCTCGACGAGGACTACGCCGCCGACATCATCATCGCCGGCGTCGTGGGCGGCCTGGTCGGCGCCAAGCTGTGGTACGTCTTCCTGACCCACGACGCCGCTATGCTGTTTCGGCGCGGCGGCTTCGTCTGGTACGGTGGCTTTGTCGGAGCGACGGCCGGCATCCTGCTGAACGGTTGGCGGCGGCGTGTTCCCCCCCGCTTCACCGCCGAGATCTGCGCCGCGCCGCTCGCGCTCGGCTACGCCCTGGGCCGGGTCGGCTGCTTCCTCGTCAACGACGACTACGGCATCCCGACGAGCCTGGCATGGGGGATGAAGTTTCCGAACGGCTTACCGGCGACGACTGTCGGCAATCTGCAGGCGACGGGCGTCCACTTTCCGGCGATGACCGATCCGAATCTCGTGGTCGCGGTGCACCCAACCCAGATCTACGAGACGGCCGCCATGCTCCTCGTGTTCTGGTGGCTGTGGCGTCGCCGCGACCACGGGCATGCCATCGGCTGGCTGTTCGCCTGGTATCTCGTGTTTGCCGGGGCGGAACGGTTTCTCGTGGAGCTGGTGCGCGCGAAAGACGACCGGTTGCTCGGGCCGTTTACGCTGGCACAGGGGATGAGCGTTGTACTGATCGGGGTGGGGGCGGCGCTGCTCTCCAAGTGGTGGGTGCCGGCGGGACCGCAGCCGCTACCCGAATCACTACGACCGAAGGAGGTCGCGCTCCGAGGGAGCGCCCCCCGCTGAGGCCTTCGGCCGCATCGCCCAGACCGCCGCCACGATCGCCAGGAGCAGCAGCAGCCCCTGCACGATGAGCGATTCCAGCGTGGGGTAGATACCGAGGACGGGGACGCGGGGCGCGCTTTCGATCACGGTCAACGGCAGGACCTGCGCCCCTTGCAGCTCCGCAATTCCCTTCCCCGCAAACACGAACGCCATGTAATACAGCATCACGCCGGTGACCGCGAAGAACGGCTTCATCGCCACCCGCAGCCCCAGTTGATTGATGAGCAGATAGAGCGCGACCAGCCCCACGGCCCCGACCGCGATGCCCACAACGACCGGCACACCGCTCGCTCCCGCCGACGAGAACAGGGCCTTGTAGAACAAGATCGTCTCGAATCCCTCGCGGTAGACCGCGAGGAACGCGACCGCGCTCAACGCGACACCCGAGCCTGAGGAGAGCGCGCTCTGCATCTTCCCGCGGACGAACGCAGTCCACTTGGCGGCTTCGATCTTGGACAACAACCAGTAGCTCACATAAAAGAGGACAGCGGCGGCGAGCAGCATCGTGCCGCCTTCGATGATGTCCTTCCCCCCCGGTGTCACCTGGAACAACAGCTCGACCAGCCCCCACGTCAGGAGGCTCGCGGCGACCGCCAGCCAGGCGCCCCGCGCCACATCGCGACGCCGCTCGGGTGCACCCGCCTTGGCAAGGAACGTCATCAGCGCCGCGACGATCAGGATCGCTTCGAATCCCTCGCGCAGCAGCAAGAAGAACGACGCGACGAACAGACTCATCCCCGACGGCCGATCCGCCACCACGCGTTCGGCCCGCTCGAGCCCCGCGAGCAACCGTTCGCGAATCGTATTGCGCTCAGCCTCGTCGGCTTTGACCGCGCGCGTGCGCAGCCACGCAAAATTCCCCTCGAGCTCGCTCGCGAGACCGGCGTTCTTGGCGCGAATGGACGTCTCCACCTGCTCGAACGTCATGTACGCGTCGACCGCGACCTTGTCCGATCGCTTTGCGAGAGCGGAATCGATCTGACGGCGCACCGCGGCGAAAATGGCGGCCGTCGCCGATCCCCCGTACTGCAGGGCGGCGACGTACGAGGCGACGGCCCAGCGGTCCTCGGCCGGCAGGTCTTCAGCGAATTCCGGCATTGCGGTACCGGGAGTACCGACAGCGATCCGGCGATAGATGTCGAGCAGCGACATGTCGCCCATCACCGAGTGGTCCATCAGGTTCGCGGGTGGCGGCCCCTCGAGCGATTTCGCCTTGGGTCCGTCGCCCCGTCCCGTTTCTCCGTGACAGGCCACGCAGCGCTCATGGAAAACCACGGCGCCGCGCGCGAGCGATGGCGGATTGGCGGGTAACGGCTCGACGACTTTGGGCCCGCCGGCGGCGAGGGTGATGCGCGCCACCAGGCTGTCGGTTACGCGGCTGACTGAGTCCGGAGGGGCAAGCGAGTCCAGCATCTGGACGAGGCGCGCCAGAGTGCGTTGGGTGCTGGCCCGCGCGGCGACGGGGAGCCCTGCGACGTCGTACTGCGCCTGCTGAATGAAGAGCTTGGCCTCCTCCACTTCCTCGGGCTGCGTGATTTCGCCACCGCCCGGGATCACGCCGAGGGCGTACTCTTTGGCGGCCAGCGAAGCGGCGGCCACCACACGCCGCGCCAGGGCCAAAGAATCAGTCGCCTGCCCTGCGAGTGGCTGTGCAAGGCAGGCGGCAAGAAGACAGGCGACTTTAGCGAACCGCACGCCGCAAAGTAGAGTAATTTTGTCGGGAATTCAATCTGTTGACAGCACTGCGATTGCGACGGCCGCCTCGTGCGTGTGGGAGAGAGACAGCAACACGCGCTTGATTCGCAGCTCTTTGGCGCGGCTGGCGGCCAGCCCGGTCAGCGCGACGTCGGGGCGCCCGTCGGGCGCGCGGGTGACCTCGATATCGCGCCAGCCGATCCCGCGTGCCGCCTCACTCCCCTGCAGCGCTTTGTAGACCGCCTCTTTCGCCGCCAGACGGACGGCGACGTGCTCGGCCGGATCGGGTCGCGACCGGCAGTACTCGGCCTCGCCGGGTGTGAGCAGTCGATCGAAGACATGCGCGCCTTTGTCGGCGAGCATCGCGCGCGCGCGCGACACCTCGACGAGGTCCACCCCGACGCCGACCGCGCTCATGGCGCCCTGCGCGCGACGAAGAGCCGCCGCCGGTAGCGGTGACCGTCAACGTCCACCACGATGATGTATGCCCCGTTGACCACGCGCCGCGCTCCCCCAGCCATTGTGAGGTCCCAAACATATTCGTTCGTGGGCGCGGGCACCGTGGTCTGATACAGCCGCTCGCCCGTAAAACTGAAGACGGATAGGCGTGCGTCACCGGTGGCTGCGGGCCACGAGATCACGACCTGATTGCTCCGCACCGGGTTTTCGGAGACCTCGGCGCCCGCCGCGGCGGCAAGCGAGAGGAACGCCGTGCTCGCGTCGGTCGCGAAGCCGACGGCATCCACCCACCAGGTGAAGTGTTGCGCGATGAACCGCACGCGGGCGCCACGATGGTTCGCCGCCTGCGGCAGGTCCGCACGCATCGGGTACCAGCTTGGTCCGTCGCCGATGATCACGGCGACGTCGCTCCACGTCGCCCCGGAATCGGCGGAGAGCTGGATGATGCCGCGCTGCGCCGGTGTGAAGCTCGAACCGTAGTGCCGCGTCCACAGCTGCAGCCAGACGACCGTCCGGCCGCGCAAGTCGACGACCGGGGAGGTCAGCGTGTCGGTGCCCGTCCCCACACTTGCCCACGAGTAGTTGCCCGCGACGCGCACCGAATCTCGCGACCAGCCACCGTTCCATCCGCCGTCCAGCGGCTCGGCACCGGCGAGCGATACCAGCTCGGCGGTGATCGGCGTTCCCTCGGCCTGCAGGGCGCGCACGGCGTCGAGCCGCAGATCCGTGCGCCACACCGTCTGCAGCGTGCCGCGGCGTAGCGAGTCGGTCTGCGAGCTGCGGGAGGTGAACGCGCCCGTGGCGGTGCGCACCGCCAACAGCGGCCGCGGGTCGGCGGCGTCGAGACTCAACCACGAATCGGGCCACAGCGACACGAATCGTGGCGGCGCGGGCACGGCGCCCGTCACACCTGGCGCGTGCGCGAGATCGCCGGATGCGCCGATCAGGGCGCGCGCAAACGGGAGATTGTCGCGGAACACGCGCTCGACCAGCGCGCTGTCGTCGGGAAACTCGAACCCGTAGTAGGCGCCGTTCACGCAGCAGCCGCTCGTCAATTCGGTCGTAAACGCGATCGTCCCGTACGTGCGGTAGGCCCAGTCGGTGTATTCGCCGTTCGTCGTGTAGAGATTCCAGCCAGGACCGGGATGATAGTGGTCCACCGTCGATTCCGGGACGCTGTCGGTCACGGCGGGCACGAGATCGGTCCCGGCGAGCGCTTGAAAGCGCGGTAAATCGGGCGCCAACTCGCCGGCCCGAAATCCCCACGGATACAGCACGAGCCCCGTGTAGCTGTGATAGGAAAGGGAGACCACAGGCGGATGCGCGGCATGAAACGCCATCACCGCCTGCGTCTCCCGCTCGGACGCAGGCGTAGTTCCCCGATACGTCTCCGCGTTCGGGCTTCCGCTCGACCCGACGTCATCCACGCCCCAGAAGGCGGAGTAGTTCCGGTTTGGATCCACGCCGTACGTGCCGTCGGTGTTCGGACGGCGGTTCTTACGCCAATACCGTTCGGTCGTGAAGGTGTACTGGTATCCGTCCGGGTTCTCGACCGGAATCACCCAGACGTCGTGCGCCGCGATGAGTGCGCCTCCGGAATCAGCCAGCCAGCGAATCAGTTTCATGGCGACGGCGGTCGAGATCCATTCGCGCGCGTGATGCGTGCCGAGAAACAGCACGTTGGGTCGAGTCGGTGCATCGCCCGGCGGCCCGAGCTTCACGGCGAGAATCGGCCGGCCCTCGTATGACGCACCGACCGAATCGACATGGATCAGCGTATCGGACGTTGTCCAGCCGGCCAGGGTGGCGCGAATGCCGTTGCTCGGATTGTCGAATGAGTGGAACGAATGGAACGTGTCGGCGGCGGCTCCCGCCGTCACGCGCGCCACGCTGAGTGCCCGCGTCCGGAAGCCGTGCTGGGCGAGCTGCAATTCCGTTTCGGGCGACACGACGATCACCGCGCGCTGCGCTCCGTCGATCGTTCGTACGTCGGCGACCTCGAACCCGAGGCGCGCGAGCGAATCGAGACTCGCGCGGCCGGAGATCGGCACTTCGACGACGCGAAGTTGTGCCGGGGCCGCGGCGGCCCCGCACATGAGGAGCACTAGAAGCCCAGCTGTGCCGCAAGCCACGCGGGAGCCGGCACATAGCCGCCCAACATCAGGCCAAGCCACAAGAGCAAGACGCCAAGCGGTAGCCAGACAGCGATCGCGGGCCAGAGCGAGTGCCGCCAGGCAGCGAGCGTATCGATCTCCGGACTCCAGCGCTCGCGCTCGGCGTCGACTTCCGCTTCGAGCGCCAGCCATGCGGCTTCCAGCCGTCGGGCGACGGTGCGCAGCGCTTCCTGCCACGTCGCGTGGGCATCCTTCTCGAGTACCGAGGCGTCGCCCGCGCGCGCCGCGGCCGATTCGAGCTCGTCCAGGGCGGCCACAAACGTCCCGCCGCCCGCCCCCAGCCGCGCCCCGATCGCCCGCTTCTCGGCGTTGCTGAGCAGATGCCGGCGCAAGCGGCGGCGCGGCATGCGCACCTGGCGCGCGGTGCGCGTAATCTCCGCGTCGAGCGCAGCGGCCACCCGGATTGCCGCGCGCCGCACCGCGTGGTCCCACGCGGCGGCCCACGCCCGCCGGCCGGTCATCTCGAGGACACGGGCGCGCTCGTGTCCGTCGGTGTCGCGCGTCGCGGTGGCGCGCCCTTCACCGCCGAGCTCGAGCACGCGGGTCGCCAGCTCCTCGCGGATGTCGTCGAGCGGCACCCACGGATCGAGCAGGCGCCGCGGGACGATGATGCGCCCGAGCGACGGCGCCAGCTCGGGCACGCGCAGCGGCATGAGCAGCTTCAGGGGTGGATTCATGGCGACTCGCCGCGCGACACGCGGGCCGGGCGGCCCGTCCGCTTTTCGTACGCCTCAGTGAAATACGGGAGCGATTCGGGAAGAAACGCCTGGCGCGGCAAGCCCGTTGCTACGATGGCCCGCTCGATGTCCTGCGGCGGTCCTTCGACTTCGAGCAATACATCCATCGCCGGATACCATTCCAGGCGCAGCGTCGCCTCGCCCAGCCGGTACTGCTCCACGGAGCGATCGATCCGGAGCACGGTCTTGTAGCCGAGCCGGCGGAGCACGACGAGTACCGCGCGTGGATCGTCCACGCGCGACTCCCATTCCTCGCGATGTCGGTAGCCGTCCCGCTTTGCGACGGGCCCCTTCCAGCCGAGCACGCCCCACTCGGCGGACCGGTCGGCCGGGTGGTACACGCGCAGTCGCACGACTTCGTCGCGTTTGCGGAGGCGCTCCTTCCGATCGAAGCGGCGGTCGAGCATCGCGCCCCGGTACACGAGCCCAGCGCCGGCGGCGATCAACGCGTGCCGGAGTGCGTCCGGGTCTTCCACCCGGGCCTTGAGCTCGAGCTCATCGCGAACTGCCGTCACGAGAACAGGGCGCGCAGCACCGCTTGGGTGTCGCCGAGATCCGCAAAGACGTGGGTCGCGCCGGCCGCGTGGAGGGCGGGGACATCGTAGAACCCGGTGGCCACCGCGACCGACCGCGCGCCCATCGGCTTGCAGCAGGCGACGTCGTCGGGCGTATCACCGACGATCACGATGTCCCCGCCGCTGAACGGCCGGCCGGTGCGCTGCGCCGCACGCCGCGCGGCAACGGCGGGCAGATCGGGACGGTGATGCGAATCCGAGCCGAACGCGCCGACCACGAACCGGGCGGGATCCAGGCCTGCCGACCGCAGCTTCAACGCCGCGCCGTGCTCGACATTGCCGGTGAGCAGTCCGACGAGCGCGCGGCCGTCCGCTTCATACGGCTCCAGCGCGCCGAGCAGCTCCTTGATGCCGGGATAGATCTTGGTGGCCTGCGTCGGTTTTTCGAGCTCCGCGGTCAGCAATTCGACGTAGCGACGGCACACCGCTGTGACGCGATCGTCCGAGCGCGCGTCGGGATGTCCGGCCAACTCGAGCAGCTCGCGCACGATCTGCGGATCGGTCTTGCCGTCGAAGCGATATCCATCGATCGGCCCCGCGGTGCCCATTTCATCGAGCAGAGCCCGGTGAATGGCGCGCCGGCCAGCACCCGCCGTCCATAGGAGGGTTCCGTCAATGTCGAATAGGATCAAACGCATGGCAATAAATGTAAGGGCGCAGCATGCTGCGCCCCTACATACGTCTCACCCCGACGAGATTCTCCCGCAGCCGCACCATCCGCGGCTCATCACCGAACAGGTTGTCCCCCCCCACACCACCCCGAGACAGCGCGGCGTGCACGATGCGTCCCGCTCCGGCCCAGAGCGCGACGTGCGATACGCGGCCCCGTTCCGCGAAGAACAGCAGATCCCCCGCCTCGTAGCCCGCGCCGTCCGGCGCCATCGCGATCTCCTGCCCCTGGCCGAACTGCTGATCGCTGTCGCGCGGGAGCGCGACGCCGCGGGCTGCGTAGACGGCCTGCGCGAGCCCGGAGCAATCGATGCCCCATTCGGTGCGGCCGCCCCAGAGATAGGGCGCGCCGGCATACCACTTCTGCGCCAGCTCCGGCAGCGCGAGGTGGCGTGCCTCAACGCGCAGTTCCTGCTCGCGACGAATATTTCCAGCCGCCACCGCGCCGCGCTGGCCATCCGCCAGCTCCACGACGCCGCGGCGGAACGCGACGCGCGCGCCGGTCGGCAGGCGGCGCCGTCCCTCGGTCGTCAGGATATCGGCGCTGAGCGAGCGGGCGGTGGCGCGTTCCTCCCAGTCTTCGGCCCAATCCGTGGGGCCGGTCGCGACGTAGCCCGCATGGAGCCACGCGATATAGCCGTCGGGCGCGCGGATCCGCAACCACTCCTCCCGCCGTTCCAGTACGTCGAGCACTTCGCCGTGCAGTACCTCATTCACGCGGGCCGCCGAGATCTTCGGCTCGCTCTGCAATGGCGCGAGCGCCGCGGTCACGATCGCGGCGGGATCGCCGACCGCATCCGGAATTAGCTGGACCTTGTCGACCAGCTCTTGCTCGTTGGCGAGCCGTCGCAGCGCATCGCGGGCATCACGGCTCGAGGTGATGCCCGCGATGCCTTTCGGCAGCAGCGACACCTCGAAGACGCCGAGCCGTCCGTCAGGCACCCATTTGCGGCGAATGTCGTCGACCGCGCGCTCGACCTTATCCATGTTGGACCGCGCGCTCGACGGCCTCGGGCACAACGAGAGCCGCAATGGCATCGACCTGCAGCGGTGATTTGGGCTTCGTGGTCGCCGTGCTCACCGCGAAGATCACATCGCCGTCGAACAGCGTGCCGTACGGGGTGATGCGGCGCGCGAGCGCGTCGCTGCCCGACTGCGCCAGCGCCTGCAGCTGCACGCGGTCGAGATCGGCATTGGTGGCGATGACGGCGAGCGTGGTATTCCGATTCAGCCGGGCGGGGTCGCCGAGCGGCGCGCCGCCCTCGGCAAGGTAGCGCAAGCTGTCGACCCGGCCACCGATGATCTCGCCGCGCGCGTTCCGAACGTCGCCGATGGCATTGACCACGACGAGCGCGGATACGATCACATCCCCGAATTGCGCCGCCCACGAACCCAACCCCGCGGGAATCATGTTTTCGAGCCCGGCGGCCTTGCCGCACGTGGCTCCGCGGCCCACGCCCACGCGCCCCTCGGCGAAGTCGGCGGTCGCGTTGTCGCACGCCCGATATGCATCGTCGGGGCTGGGCCAACCCAGCGGCTTCCCAGCATTGCCGAGATCGAAGATGACGGCCGATGGAACGATGGGAATCGTCCCCTTATCCCCAACCTCTAGCCCCCGACCCCTTTCACGCAGCCAGCGCATGACGCCGTCTGCGGCGCCGAGACCCAGCGCCGACCCGCCCGTGAACAGGATGGCGTCGATCCGCTCGACCAGGTGGCGCGGATCCATCACGTCGAGCTCGCGGGTGCCGGTCGCGCGGCCGCGCACGCAGACGGCCGCGCGCATCCCCGTCTCCGGCGCGAGCACTACGGTACACCCGGTGCCATGCGCTTCGATCGTCGTGTGTCCGACGGTAATACCGGAGACGGCTGCGAGATTCGTGCGCGACGTGCTCATTGACGCGCCAAGATAACGTCAGCAACGTTGACGGCCATGACTGCCCCCAAAATGCCCCCCCCCGCGGACCGCACGACCGTGCTCGTGGTGGACGATGAGGATGGCATCAGGCAAGCGCTGACGCGCTTTCTCTCACGCCTGGGCTATCACGTACAAGCGGCCGCGAACGCCACCGAGGCGCTGCAGCTGCTCTCGGCGCACCATCCGCAGGCGATGCTGTGCGATATCCGAATGCCCGAAACCAGCGGGGTGGAGCTGCTCCCCAAGGTGCTCGCCCAGGACCCCGACCTCGCGGTCGTCATGCTAACGGCGATCGACGAGCCGCGCACCGCGATCGAATGCCTGAAGCTCGGCGCCTACGATTATCTCATCAAGCCGGTGGACCTCGAAGAGTTGGAACTGTCGTTGCAGCATGCATTGCGGCAGCGCCAGCTGGAAGTGGACCGGCGCGAGCTCGAGCAGTGGCTGGCGCGCGAAGTCGCAGTGCGGACGCGCGAGCTCGAAGATCGCTCGCTGGCGATCGAAGAAGTGGCGCTGGATGCGCTCGCGGCCGCGAAAGACTGGGAGGGGACGGACGCGGCGTTGAGCAAGCTGGCCAAGGAGCTCGGCGCGCCGCGCGAGGAGCTGGCGCTGGAATTGAAACGACGGCGGGCGGGAGCTTAGGCCTTCGCGGCTTTCGCTTTTTCCTCGCAGGCCTTGCAGCGCGTCACGCCACGGAACGTGCAGATCAAACAGATGAACGTGCCGCAGTCCGAACAGGGATAGCCCTCCGATGCCCGCTCTTCATTCCCGCAGGACCGGCACTGCATCCCGTCGTGTTCTTTGAGCTTCGGCTTTTCCATAGCCTCAAGATAGCACTTCTTCAAGGAG
>WNGB01005282.1_pt1 | contig 19363 bp, 14 predicted proteins | sample 5400681 | NCBI WGS metagenome assembly WNGB01 (sample SAMN13153367, study PRJNA577476) | soil metagenome | isolation source: 115 cm soil or saprolite under grassland replicate 2 | place: USA:California | collected 2016-06-15
CGCTCGACGCCACGTCGACCCTGGGAATCGTCACACAGGCCCGGGAGCTGGCGCACGCCCGTGCGGCGACGCCGGACCTGCTGGACGACTACGCCGCAGGCCTGCCCCTGACCATGCTGCCGGTCAGCCTGCTGTCCGGCGCCATCCTGAACCCGGCGTGAGGAGGCGGGACCGTGCCGCTGCGCTACGACCTGTTCTACCGGCTCGAGCCGCGCCGCCCGTTCGGCGACCTGGACGCCGGGTTCCACGCCGCGGTGAGCGACCCGCTGTGGTTCCTCGCGCGGCAGTGGCAGCTCGGCGAGCACCAGGGCGAGGACGCCGGCTCACCGGTCCAGATCAGCTATTCCGCAACCCAGGTGCCGATCGACCCGTACGACGGGGATCCGGCCCTTGATCCACAGGTCACCCCGCCCGAGGTCATCGTCGAGGCGGAGCCGGACGACTGGTGGACCACCGGGCGGCGGATCCGCCTCGGCCTGGCCGCCGTCGGCCTGCTGCCAGCCGGGCTGACCCCGGAGCAGGACGCCGCCCTGCGGCTCGGCGACCTCGCCCCGCCGTACGACGGCTTCTCCGGTGGCGTCGACGGGCTCGCCTGCTACCGGGCCCGGGCGGAGCTCGGCCTGCCGGACACGCTGTTCGCCGAGGTGCCCGGCCGGGTGGCCGCCGACCTGTGGGACCCGGCCGAGCTGGCCTACACGGCGTCCTTCAGCACCGGGCAGGGCACCGGACCGGTGCTGAATATCCCGCGGCACGACGGCGGCGACATGGACTGGTACTCGGTCCGATCGGACAGCAATGCGGCCTTGCCGGCCGGCGCCGCCGTCACGCTGTCGGCCGATGTGCTGCCCAACCATCTGCGCTACCCGGGCGCGCCGCAACCCCGATGGTGGCAGATCGAGGACGCCAAGGTCGACGTCGGCGGCTTCCCGCCGGACCGCAGCCACCTGGCGACCATGCTGCTCATCGACCTCGTGGTGTCGCACGCGGACGACTGGTTCAGCTTCCCCGTCGCGGGGACGGCCGGCACGGTGCTGTCGCTCGGCTCGGTGCGGATCCGCGACAGTTTCGACGATGTCCTCGACGCGGTCTCCCCCACCGACTGGACGATGTTCGACGTCAGCGGCTTGCCCGGCTCGACGCTCGTGCTCTGGCCGACCGTGGCCACGCCACTCGCCGGCCAGGTGCTCGACGACATCGTGCTCGGGGTGGACGAGGACGCGAATCTGCTCTGGGCGATCGAGCGCCGAGTTGGCGCCCGCGAGCTCGCCCCGCCGCCAGCCCAGGCAGTAGACCCCGGGCCAGCACCGACCGGGCAGCTCGCCGCCGACGTGCGGAGGGTCTACGCCTACCAGCCGTCCAGTTCGGTGCCTGCGTACTGGCATCCCTACGAGATCCACGAGATCGATGGGCGCCGGCGGTTCGTGCAGAGCCGGCTGGCCGACCTGCGAACCCGCCCCCCGACGCTAATGCCTGCCCCGGTGAGCGACCTGCTCGCCGATCCCATGGCCCCCGTTGCCGGGCCGGTGCACCAGATCGAGCCAGCGACGGTCCCAGTCACAGGGCTGCGCCTGGAGCGCCGGTACGTCCTAGGCCGAGGCAGCGACGGAACACCACGGCTGTGGCGGCAACGCCGCCGATTGCCGCTGCTGACGCCGCCGGTGTCCGGACTGCGCTTCGACATTCTGGAACAGCAAGACCAGCTGAGCTAGGAACTGGCGGAGCCTGGGACGTGCCAGAAGCCTGGCTGTTCTGTGAACTGCAGCAATGCACAGGGGTCAGCGGTAGGCCATGATGATCAGCAATGTCCCTTTCGCCTGCTCTACCTGATCCTGGTCCTGTGCATGCCGAAAATCCTGTCCACGGTTTTGATCAGCAGGATTGCCAGCGCCTTGTAACGGTCCTCTGGGGTCGGCACTTTCTCACCTGCAGCCTCAATGCGAAGGCGGACTCTCACTTCGGAATAGCTCTTACGACGAGTTCGCACTGGCTCAGTGCGCGGGCTGTCAGTGCTGCCCGGCCCACGGTCCCACGCCAGCCACGCGGTCCACCGAGATGTGGGTGATGTATCCGGGTGGGGGGTTATCCATCGGCGGGAAGCGGACCTCAGGACCGAGGTAGGTGTGAGCGAGTTGCTGAAGGAGCTCGGCAGCTCCTCCCTCGGTAATGCGCGCCGACCCATAGACGACGAGGTACTCGTTGAGGCCCATAGCGTTACGCGTGTCGGTTTCGATCGAGAGGGCGACGCGGCTGTCGTTACGGATATTGCGCACCTTGCGATGCTCGGGAAGATGGGCGGCCACGATCTCGTCGCCATCAAGACCGACCCACACCACGGTCACCTGGGGACTGCCGTCGGGGTTCAAGGTCACCAGGTGAGCCAAGGCCGGGGAGTCGAGCACAGCCCTGGCGCTGTCGGGCAGAGACGTCGTCATGACGTCACGCTAGCAGCGCGGGAGTTGTACTCGAAGGCGCCCGCGCGCTCCTGCTCCTCGGTGAGGGCGACGTCGAAGTCGGCGTTGAAGTCGCTTCCGAATGAGGGTCTTGTGACTGGTCATTCTTTTCTCTCCATTCTTGAGTTTTTGTTTGCCATAACGGCCCGGCGTGGCCGGTGCCGTCCATCACTGTGCCTGCCGTCACAGCTGGCGTGGCGCGCGTCACGGCCGCGGTCAGCGTAGGGACGCCGGCGCCTCGGGCGGCTGGCAACGCCGCATTCTGCGGCTCAACCTCCATGATTGCCTCCGTGGTCAGTCATGGCGTTCTCTGGTTCGCGGGTGGTGAGGTTGGGGGCCCTGCGAGCAGGCCGGCCGGGTGGCCCCTGAGCACGCCGGTCGAGGTGGTCGGTCAGCGCGCCGAGAGTGCTGTCCCAGTCGCGGGCCAGCGCGGCCAGGAACTGCTGCGCCACCTGCATCGGCGCCGACCGCAGCCGGTAGCGCACCCGGCGCCGCTCTCCCGGCTCGACCGTCACCAGGCGGGCCTGGGCCAGCAGGGCCAGATCTGCCAGGTGAACCCGAACACCCTCGGCTCCTCCACCCGCTCCACGCACATCTCGGCCGTGTGCCCGCTCGCCCAGCTCATCCGGGCCGCCCCGCCCGGGTGCAGGTCGATCGTGGCCTCATCACCGAGGCAGGCGCTCAGCCCCTCGGCCGTGGTGAGCGCGGCCCACACCTTCTCTGGCGGGTGAGCGACCTCCAGGGTGCGCTCGATGCGGTCGGGAAAAGCCATGTCGCACTCCAGCATGTGGCAACCGTACGGTTGCCGCATTATGGCAACCGTACGGTTGCGTCAAGACTGTGCCCGGGAGCCGTCGGCTCAGGCCCGGCCGGCGATCTCGCCCGGCCTGCCGCTCCTCCTAGTTCAGGGAATGCCGATGAGCGGGTGGGCCTGGGACCCACGAGGATTGACGCGGGCGGGTGGCTGTAGAAAGCTTCGCCTGGGAGGGTAATTGCAGCATTGGTCTCCCTGGAATGCTGCCATGATTATGCCTGCCGGCGTACCGGCGAAAGGAGACGTTGTAATGGATGGACCCTCGTACCCTGTCAGTTTCGCGGTCGACTACCCCGACCGGGAACTTGACCGCGTGACCAGTTTCCTCCGTATCTTCACGGCCATCCCCATCGCGATCGTCCTGGGTGCGGTTGCGGGCGGCACCTGGCAGTGGAGCTACAGCAACGGAGCCACCGGGGCAGCCGCCGGCGCCGGCGGCCTGCTGTTCTTCGGCCCGCTGCTCATGATCTTGTTCCGGCAGAAGTACCCGCGCTGGTGGTTCGACTGGAACCTCGAGCTACAGCGGTTCAGCAACCGGGTCCTGATCTACCTGGCCCTGATGGACGACAAGTACCCGTCCACCGATGACCACCAATCGGTCCACCTCGACTACCGGTACCCGGACGCCGCCCGCGACCTGAACCGGTGGCTCCCACTGGTCAAATGGCTGCTGGCCATCCCGCACTACATCGTGCTGTTCTTCCTGGACATCGCGGCGCTGGTGGTCGTGATCGCGGCGTGGTTCGCGATCCTGTTCACCGGCCGCTACCCCCGCGGCCTGTTCGACTTCCTGGAAGGGCTGGTGCGCTGGCACAACCGCGTCATCGGCTACGCAGTGACCCTGGTCACCGACGTATATCCGCCGTTCCGGCTCGCGCCCTGAGGCCTGGCTGGGCCGCGCCGTGAATGCTGGAAACCGCCTAGGCGCTCATCCACGCGTTAGTGCCTCGTCCAGGAAGGTTGGGTAGGTAGTCAGTTCGGCGAATCCGATCGAGCTGTGATGCCGCGGCATCGCTGGTGGGTCAGGAGGGTTGGACGGACCCGGTGCCCTCGGGCACACTGGCGCGGTGCCCACCGTGTACAAGAGTTCGCGCCGCCGGCTCGCGGTGCGGCAGTGGTGTTCGGATGCTTTGGCGCGGGTCGACTTCCCACTCACGGATGCGACGGTGGACACCAGTGTCGGCCGGGTAGCGCTCGTGTCGGCCGGACGCCGGGGGCCGCGGGTCGTCGTGGTGCCTGGCACCGGCTCCAACGCCGCGGTGGCCCTGCCGTGGCTGCGGGCGCTGTCGGCGCGCTGGGCGACCACGGTGGTGGATCTGCCCGGTCAGCCGGGACTCAGCGACCCGCACCGGCCTCGGCGGGGCAGGGTGGCCTGGTACGGCCGGGTACTGGATGAGGTCCTGACGGTCGCGGACCTGGACCGGGTTGTGCTGGTGGGCAATTCGCTGGGAGCGGCGGTGGCCCTGGTCGCCGACTCACCCCGGATCGCGGCGCGGGCGCTTGTCTCGCCCGCCGGTCTCATCCGTCTCACGGTGGACCCGACTCTGGCGCTGGCTTCGGCCTTGTGGCTGCTGCGTCCCACAGCCGAACACACCCGCTGCATGCTCCGGTTGTTCGTCGCCCCCGGTGAGGACCCGCCCGAGACCGAAGTGGAATGGATGACCCTCATGGCCGCCAGTTGCCGCACCACCCTGGCCCCGCCGCCCCTGCCAGCCGAACTGCTGGCCCGCCGCGCCGACCGGCCCTGCGTAGTCGGGGTGGGAGAGCATGACCGGTTCCTCCCACCTCGGCGACTGGCACCGGCACTGCGTCGGACCATGGACCTCGACCTGCGGATCCTCCCCGGCATGGGCCACCTGACCACCCCGGGTCACCTCGACGATGTGGTGTCACTGGTAGCCGAGGTCGCCGATCAGCCCACCGGCTAACAACATCACCGGGCGACAGCACCGGACGCATTCCGTGGTGTTGACACCGGTGTCCGGTCAGGCTACGTACGGTAGGTAATCCGGTAGCCGGATCTTCGACGGCCGCGAGCTGCACGTGCCAGATCACTAGCAGCACCACCCCCACCCGGGCGGGCCCGCACGCAGCTGATCCACCGGTGATCAGATACTCGCTGATTCCGGTTGGATGACTCGGCTACTGGCCGTACCGGCCAGTGTGATCCACGCAATCGCCGCTGCTGAGCGGGCAGCCCCAGGGGTATGGTCTGCGCATGCGGCGCATCCGCGCGGTGCTGATCGACATCGATGGCGTGCTGACCGTGTCATGGCAGCCGCTGCCCGGGGCGGTCGCGGCGCTGAAGCGGCTGCGCGGGGACGGGTACCCGGTGGCGCTGGTCACCAACACCACCTCCCGCACCCGGGCATCGATCGCGGGCGCGCTGGCTGCGGCGGGCTTCCCGGTCACCGCCGGCGACGTCCTCACCGCCCCGGTCATCGCGGCCGCTTACCTGCGCGAGCACTACCCTGGGGCGCGGTGCCTGCTGCTCAGCAGCGGCGACATCGGGGAAGACCTGGCCGGGCTGACCCTGGCCTGCGGCAGCGACCCGGCACCGGCGGACGTGGTCCTGCTCGGCGGGGCCGGGCCGGAGTTCAGCTACCAGGCGCTCAACCAGGTATTCGGGCACCTGCAGCGCGGCGCGAGGCTGGTCGCCATGCACCGCGGGCTGTACTGGCGCACCAGCGAGGGCCTGCAACTGGATGCCGGCGCGTTCCTGGCTGGCCTGGAGCAGGCGGTCGGCGCCGAGGCCGACGTCGTGGGCAAGCCCGCCGCGGCGTTCTTCGCGGCCGCGCTCGCGCACCTGGAGGCCGACCCGGCACACACGATGATGATCGGCGACGACATCGAAACCGACGTGCTCGCCGCGCAGCAGCACGGGCTCACCGGGGTGCTGGTCAAGACCGGCAAGTACCTCCCCCGCACCCACCACCGCGCCAGCGGCACGCCCCACCACGTCCTGGACTCCTTCGCCGACCTGCCAGCCCTGCTCGAACAACTCACCTGAACGCCACACCCGCCACCCAGCCCCCGGGCCCAGCCGGGATTCGCGCATCTGCCGTGAGTGTGCCAGGACACCGCACTCACATGACCGCGGTGGTATTGCCGGGGAAGGGACCTGGCTGGTCAATGGGATTGGCCGCGCCTGTTACCGAGCCCTCGCAATTGGCCGCGTTACCAGTCATCGCTGTGAGCCGGGCCGGTAAAGCTGATGCGAACGGGTCGCCTGGGCCTGGTGTGAGCGTTACACATCAGCCTGTCCCGGCAGCTCAGGGTGCCAGGCGGTACTGAGTGCTCATGCCGCGGCCCGGGCGGACCCATTCAGGGGCTTCTTGCTGACGGCCGGGCGCCAGTGCCAGGCATGGCTTGCCGAACCCTTGCGGCCCGTCGGTGGCCCATGGTTGCGTGAGAGTGAACGGGCGAGGCAAGCGGCTGCCAGCGGAAACCGGGGGAACCGATGAGCAGGCTACGAAGGATCGCGGAGATTCCGGCTGGGAGCAGGACCAAGTGGCTTGTCGTGGGTTTCTGGGTGGTCGTGGTCGTGGTCGCTTTCCCACTGTCGTCAAAGCTCACTGGTGCTGAGAAGAACGACGCGAAGGCATGGCTGCCCGCCAACGCAGAATCGACGAAGGTCCTGGACCTGCAGGCACACTTCCAGTCACCCAACATCTACCCTGCTGTGGTCGTCTACGAGCGGGCTTCGGGGCTGACCGCCGCGGACCGGGCCAAGGCAGCCACTGACGCCAGGAGCTTCGCGAGGATCCACGGGGTGGTCGCGGGCCAGGTGACAGGGCCGATCCCAGCGGCCGACGGCAAGGCCATCCAGACCATCCTTGCTGTCAACCTGGGCAAGCAAGGCTGGAACGGCGCAGCGGCGGCCGCCGACTCCATCCGCGCGATCACCTCGTCGAGCGCGAACGGCCTGGCCTCCCACATCACCGGCCCGCTCGGGTACGCGGCCGACAACAGCAAGGTGTTCAAGGGCATCGACAGCACACTGCTGTACTCCGCCCTGGCGGTCGTCATCGTGATCTTGCTGATCACCTACCGGAGCCCGGTGCTGTGGCTGCTGCCGGTGATCTCGTCCGGGGTCGCGCTGATCACCGCACAGGCGGTGATCTACCTCCTCGCGGCGCACGCTGGCCTGACGGTCAACGCGCAGAGCGCTGGCATCCTGGATGTGCTGGTGTTCGGGGCTAGCACCGATTATGCGCTGCTGATTGTCGCGCGCTACCGGGAGGAACTTCGCCGCCACGACCGCCGTCACGCGGCGATGGCGGAAGCGCTGCGGCGCGCGGGCCCGGCGATCATCGCCAGCGCTTCCGCCGTCATCGTGGCCCTGCTGACGCTGTTCTTCGCGGACCTGCAGTCGACCAAAGACCTGGGGCCGGTGCTGGCGATCGGCGTTGCGGTGGGCATGTTCTCCATGCTCACCCTGCTGCCGGCCCTGCTGGTGGCCTTCCCGCGCGGGGTTTTCTGGCCGTATCGGCCCAGCTACGGCTCGGCCGAGCCGACAACCAGGGGGGTGTGGGCGCGGGTCGGGTGGCGCATCGCGCCCCGGCCGCGGATTGTATGGATCACAACCGCCGTGATCCTCGGCGTCCTGGCGCTGGGGCTGACCGGGCTGAAGGCCCATGGCCTGACCAACGCGCAAGGCTTCCGCGGGCACCCCGATTCGGTGACCGGTGAGACGGTGCTCGCCGCCCACTTCCCGGCCGGCGATGGCCAGCCCGTCATCGTCATCGGCAGCCAGAGCGCGGCGGCCCCCCTGCGGGCCGCCTTCGCCGCCACCCGGGGAATCGCCCGGGTGACCCCGCCGGCCGCCCGGGCGGGTCACGCCTACCTGGAGGGGACGCTGACCACGCCGCCCGACAGCCAGGCCGCCTACACCACCATCGACCGGGTCCGGGCTGCGGTGCACGCCGTTCCTGGTGCCGACGCCCAGGTGGGCGGCACCACTGCGATCAACCTGGACGTGGCACGCGCCTCCGCGCACGACCGTAACCTGATCATCCCGCTCATCCTCGTCGTGGTCCTGATCATCCTCGCGCTGCTGCTGCGGGCGGTGGTGGCGCCACTGATCCTGACCGCCACGGTGGTGCTCTCCTTCGCTGCCGCCCTGGGTGTCAGCGCGTTCTTCTTCAACCACGTGTTCGGGTTCGGCGGGGCCGATACCGCGTTCCCGTTGTTCGTCTTCGTGTTCCTGGTCGCCCTCGGCATCGACTACAACATCTTCCTGATGACCCGGGTCCGGGAAGAGGCCGGCAAGTACGACGCCCGGCACGGCGCGATCACCGGGCTGTCCGCGACCGGCGGGGTGATCACCTCAGCCGGGTTCGTGCTCGCCGGCACGTTCGCCGTCCTCGCCACGATCCCGGCCACCTTCTTGACCGAGCTGGGCTTCGCGGTCGCGCTCGGCATCCTGCTCGACACCATCATCGTGCGGTCCGTGCTGGTCACCGCGCTCAACCTGGACATCGGCCGGTGGATGTGGTGGCCCAGCAGGCTGGCTCACAAACCCGACCCGGCCCCAGCCGAACTCGGCGAAGAACGCGCCCGGGCGCTGACCGCCGACTGACCTGGCTGGCCCGGGCGCAGCTGGACGCCGCGGGAAAACGATTGACTTCCCTAACGGCCCCGCAGGCTGACCCCGCCAGCGCAAGGCAGGCGGCGAGTCTGCGGAGCCTGGGCGCCATGGTGTCCGATGTCCGGGCCTGTCTGGGCCTGAGGGATTCCGTCTGGATTGACGAGTGTTCGCGCTCGCCCACGACGGTCCGGCTACCAAAGGCCCCAGCGGGTCATCGCCGGTGAGGAGCCGACCAGGACCTCCAGTTCCGGCGGCAGCCGGTCGCGGGCGAGCATGAAGGCGGTCAGCCGGGCGTGGCCCTCCAGCACCACCAGGTCGCCGCCGGGCCCGGTTGTGACCAGGATCAGCGGCGGGAACCGGGCCCCGTCGGCGACCGCCTGCGCCATGCCCAGCGCCCAGTCGCTGGGCACCCTGAACGGGGCCACACCGGCGCGGATGCGCGGGGCGGCGTCGACCGCCAGGCGGGTGCCGCCCGATAGCTCGACCCAGTAGTCGTAGTCGATATAACGGACGCTGGCGAGCTCGGCCGAGGTGATGGCCATCCACTGCCAGCGGACGTCGTCCGGGAAGCCGTCGAACAGCTCGGTGCGGTTGCCGTAGCCGCGATGGCGGGTCAGCAGCCGCAGGCGTGCCTGGTTCTCGGCGTCGTCGTCGAGGTCGGGGTCGGTGATGACGCGCTCGGATAGGCGGGCCTGTTCTAGGTGCGCCCGGAGGTCGTCCCGGGAGCGGGCCGCGGGCAACTCGGTGCGCAAGAACAGCGCGACCATCTCCGCTTCGCTGCTTGGCCGCAGCCGCCGCATACCCAGCACCTCGCTAGTGTCCGCAGCGGTGTCGTCAATCCAGGTCCGGCAGGGACAGGTCCGCACGGCACGTCACGAGACCTTATGTGACCCGGCGCGAGTGGTGGCCTTCGATTGTCGGTGTCGGTGGTTGCGGTTTGGCTTTTCGGTGGGCGGGGTTTCCTGGCCGGAATCATGCGAGCCCGGCTTGCCAGCGGCGGATGTCGGCGGCCAGGCGCAGGGCGCGCTGGATGGCGGGGAAGGGTCTCGCCGCGGAAGAAGACGTTGTCATCCCAGAAGTCGCCGTGTACCAGCTGCCGCGGCAGCCCGGCCACCAGGCCGGCCTCGCCGGCTGACACCAGGTCGGCGAGACGCCCGGCCTGGCCGGCCATGCGCCGCTCGGCCGGCGGCGGATGCCAGCTCCTGATCCCGGCCCGGACGGTAAGCGAGTCCGCCGCAAAGTGCGCGGTCAGACCAAGACCGAGGTACGGGGCAACTGGCTCAGCGGCTCCGGCAGGGTGCCGTTGTAACGATCGACCCGCCGCTAGGGCGGGCCGCGGCGGGAACCTCGGTCCTGGCGGCCGGGGCCTCGGTCAGCGCAGGCCGGTGACCGTTTCCGCTGCAGCCGCGAAGGCCGGATCGCCGGTGGCCGCGAGCCCCCGCTGGCAGGCCTCGACGAGCTTGACTTGGTGCGGGTCCAGGCTGCGCACGGCCGCCTCGGCCAGCTCACCGCCGGGCGGGTTGGCCGGGTGGGGCTCGTCCACCGGTTCGACGCCGGCGTACAGCGCAGCGTGTTCGGCATGCACCTGGGCCAGTGCGGCGGTGGCCGCCGTGGCCGGGATGTGGCCGAGGAGGATCTCGACGGCCATCGCGCCGGTGACGCCGTGCAGATGGAGAATGTTAGGCCGGGCCAGGTAGCGGCGGGCGCCGTCGGCCGCAGCGCGGACGACGGCAGTCCGGGGGTCATCGGCGGGGCTCTGCGCCCCGGCAGGCTCGCCGGCATGGTGGCGGGCCGCCCAGTAGCCGAGGGCCCTGGCCAGCTCCGCGCGCCGCGGCGGGGTGTCGGCCGCGTCAATGGCCCGCACGGCATGGGCGGTCCTGATGGCGCCGTGAAACAGCGCGGTACGCAGCGCCGGCATCAGCCGCGGCACCCACATCCCGACCACGCCCGCCCATCCCTCGTCGTCAATGGCCCGGGCGAAGTACCCGATCCACTCCGGGAGACGGTCGTACGCCCCGAGGGCTTGCCGCCACTCGAAGCCGGCAGACGCCACTGGTTCGATACTCGCGCCGCCCGCCCGGGCGAACCGGCGTGCCCAGCTGTCGATGTCGTCGGCGCAGTCGAGCATGGCCAGCGCTTCGCAGGCCATGGCGCCGTGATTGACAAAGCCGTTCGGCAGCTCGAAGCTGGCGCCCGCCATCCGCTCGAACGCCTCGTCCAGGGCCGGGGTGGTGTCGGTCATGTCGTCCTCTTCTCCGGATGATACGGCCGCGCCCGGACCCGGCCGGCCGCCGCCTGGCGAGCCCGCGGGCATCCCGGTGTCAGCCCGCCCGCTCTGCACCCGGCTCTCGACGACGAGTTCCAGCCCGCTAGGCATGCCATGCCTCTACCCCGCTCAGGGTCTTGCCGAGACGGTCCATCGCAATTGCGAGGTCCTAGCCCAGGGTCTGCCCCTGTTAGATTCCGCACATGCCCCACTCCGGGGCACGTGAGTCGGTGTTGTCTCGGACAGTGCGCATATTCAGGGCTTTCACCCTGGATGAGACGATGCTGGGCGCTTCCCAGATCGCACCGGGCGGGCTACATCCAGCAACTGCACCACCGCTGGTGGCACCGTCCGCCTTCGGCGCCGTATGGATGGCCTGGTAGAGCGACGTCGCCTTTGGCGAAGGCATGGCCATCTCCAGGGGAGCCAGCGGCCCGGTTCCGTGCGAAAGTAGTTGCATGCGGAAATACGTCATCATGGGCATCCAGGGCAGCGGCAAGGGAACTCACGCGAAGATGCTCGCCGCGGAGTTCGACCTCGAGCACATCGCTGTCGGGGACATCTTCCGGTGGAACGTGCAGCATCACACGAAGCTCGGCGCGCAGATCAGGCGAACGATGGCGGCGGGATTGCTGGTCGGCGACGACCTCGTCGAGGCCGTCGTGGGGGTACGGCTCACCGAGCACGACTGGAACTACGGCTTCATCATCGACGGCTTCCCGCGCAACGAGCGGCAGGCGGAGTTCTTCCTGGAGAGCTACGACCTCGACGGGGTGATCCACCTCGACCTGCCCGACAGCGAGGTGGCGCGCAGGGTGCTCGCGCGGCGGCTGTGCGCGAACTGCGGGATGGACTACAGCCTGATCGACAACAGCCCGGCCAACGAGGGGAGGTGCGACGCCTGCGGCGGTGAGCTGATCAGGCGCGAGGATGACACCGAGGAGGCGCTTGCCGTCCGGCTCCGCGAATACCATGAGAAAACCAATCCCGTGCTCGACATCTTCCGCCGCAAGGAGTACGTCATCACGGTGGACTCCCGGCCACCCAGAGAGCAGGTCCAGCAGGCCATCCGGGAAAACCTCGGGCTGCCGCCCTCCCGCCTGGCGGCGGCGGGCAGCCAGGTTGGTGCGCGGTAGCGAGCGCTGGCCGCCAAGCGGGTCCTGATCGCCGCTTCGCGCCCAGCCCCGGCTGCGATTCGCGAGCCAGCTACCCAGTCCCGGGTTCTGGCGTTCTTACTGACGTCGAGTCGGCGGACGGGTGGACGGCCGATCGCGGCGATGAGCGATTCGTTGTTACCTCGTGCAACTCGAACTCTGACAGCGCAGTGTGGGACGTGTGCGGGTAGGACCAGCTTGCTATCTCCACGCGGCGGCCCATGTCTGGCCGGGACGCCTCGTCTATACCCGATTGTTGCCGCTGGTGGGACGATGACAGTGCGGCGGGTTCCGCCGTGGCGCGGGGTTGGCGCTGTCGATGGGGGTCCAAATGCTGGAAGACCTTGACCCGGCCGAGACCCGCGAGTGGGTGGATGCGCTTGATTCGGTCATGGCGTTCGAGGGCGCCGACCGCACGTTCTTCCTGCTCGACGAGGTTATCGCGGAGGCCCGCCGGAAGGGCGCGCTGGTCCCGTACAGCGCCACCACGCCGTACGTGAACACCATCGCGCCCAATAAGGAAGACCGGCTGGACCCGCGGGAGTTGGCTCTCGACCACCGCATCCGGTCGCTCATCCGGTGGAACGCGCTGGCGATCGTCCTGCGCGCCAACAAGGAGTCCTCCGAGCTCGGCGGCCACATCGCCAGCTTCCAGTCCGCGGCGACCCTCTACGATGTCGGCTTCCAGCACTTTTTTCACGCCCCGGACGACCAGCACGGCGGTGACCTGCTGTTCATCCAGGGCCATTCCTCGCCGGGCATCTATGCCCGCTCCTTCGTGGAGGGGCGGCTCACCGAGGATCAGCTGAAGAAGTTCCGCATGGAGGTCGATGGCGGCGGCCTCGCGTCCTACCCTCACCCGTGGCTGATGCCGGAGTACTGGCAGATGCCGACGGTGTCGATGGGCCTCGGCCCGATCATGGCCATCTATCAGGCCCGCTTCCTCAAGTACCTCGCGAGCCGTGGCCTGGCGGACACCTCCAGGCGCAAGGTCTGGGCTTTCCTCGGCGACGGCGAGACCGACGAGCCGGAGTCGCTGGGCGCCATCTCGATGGCCAGCCGGGAGAAGCTGGACAACCTCATTTTCGTGATCAACTGCAACCTGCAGCGACTCGACGGCCCGGTCCGCGGCAACGGCAAGATCATCCAGGAGCTGGAAGGCGTCTTCCGCGGCGCAGGCTGGAATGTGATCAAGACTGTGTGGGGCAGCGGCTGGGACCCGCTCATCGCCCGCGACTCCACCGGCCTGCTCCTGCGGCGGATGGAGGAGTGTGTCGACGGCGAGTACCAGGACTTCAAGTCCAAAGACGGCGGGTACGTCCGGGAGAAGTTCTTCGGCAAGTACCCGGAACTGCTCGAGATGGTTGCCGGCATGACCGACGACGAGATCTGGGCACTCAACCGCGGCGGCCACGACCCGAACAAGATCTACGCCGCGTACTCGGCGGCCCTGCGTACCACCGGCCAGCCCACGGTCATCCTCGCCAAGACTGTGAAGGGCTACGGCATGGGGGAGTCCGGCGAGGGCCAGAACATCACCCACCAGCAGAAGCACATGGCTGATGCCGCGCTGGCGCGGTTCCGTGACCGATTCGGCCTTCCTCTCACCAACGAGCAGCTGGCCGAGCTGCCGTTTCTGCGTTTCCCCGACGACAGCCCGGAGATGGCATACCTGCGCGAGCAGCGCGCCGCCCTTGGCGGTTTCCTGCCGGCCCGGCGGAGCCGGTCGACCGAGTCGCTGGCGGTGCCCGAGCTCAGCGCCTTTGGCGGCCAGCTCGCCGGCACGCCGGGCCGCGAGATCTCCACGACCATGGCGTTCGTCCGGATCCTCAACACGCTGCTGCGCGATAAGAAGATCGGCAAGCGGGTAGTCCCGATCGTTGCGGACGAGTCCCGGACGTTCGGGATGGAGGGCATGTTCCGCCAGTTCGGCATCTACAGCCAGGCCGGGCAGCTGTACCGGCCCGAGGACGCCAACCAGCTCATGTTCTACCGCGAGGCACCGGATGGCCAGATGCTCCAGGAGGGCATCAACGAGGCCGGCGCGATGTCGTCATGGATCGCCGCAGCGACGGCTTACAGCACGAGCAACGTGCCGATGATCCCCTTCTACATCTTCTACTCGATGTTCGGCTTCCAGCGGGTCATGGACCTGGCCTGGGCAGCCGGTGACTCGCGGGCCCGTGGCTTCCTGCTCGGCGGGACATCCGGCCGGACCACGCTCAACGGCGAGGGGCTGCAGCATGAGGACGGGCACAGCCACGTGCTCTCCGCGGTGATCCCCAACTGCGTGTCCTACGACCCCACGTACTCCTACGAGGTCGCCGTCATCATCCAGGAAGGCCTGCGGCGGATGTTCACCGAGCAGGAGGACGTCTACTTCTACATCACCCTGATGAACGAGAACTACGAGCACCCGGCGCTGCCCGCGGGCGCCGAGACCGGGATCCTCAAGGGGATGTACCTGCTCCGGGAAGGCACCGCAGCCGGCGGCCAACGTCGGGCGTCCGGCCGTAAAGGCAAGGCGACCGGCGGGAAAGGCAGGGCAGCCGACGTCGAACCGGGCGGTCTGCGGGTCCAGTTGCTCGGCAGTGGGACCATCCTTCGGGAGGTGCTCGCCGCGGCCGACCTGCTGGCCGCCGATTACGGCGTCATCGCGGATGTGTGGAGCGTGCCGAGTTTCACCGAGCTGCGGCGCGACGGGCTCGCGGCCGAGCGATGGAACATGCTCCACCCGACGGAGCCGCAGCGGCGCAGCTATGTCGAGACCTGTCTCGCTGAGCGGCAGGGCCCGGTGATCGCCGCGACCGACTACATCAAGACCTTCGCCGACCAGATCCGCCCCTTCGTGCGGCAGCGCTACCGGGTCCTGGGCACCGATGGCTTCGGGAGGTCGGACTACCGCCGGAACCTGCGCCGCTTCTTCGAGGTCGACCGGCACTACGTCGCCCTCGCCGCCCTGGTCTCACTTGCTGAGGACGGGACAATCCCAACAGCCACGGTCGCTGATGCGATCTCGCGATACGCAATCGATACCGACAAGCCAGATCCGACCACGGTATGAGCTGACACCACAGCACCAAGAGGAAGACGCTACCGGCATCGCCGCCAAGGGGAGCAACCGTGCCCGCTGCAACTGAAGTCAGCGTTCCCGACCTCGGTGACTTCACCGACGTGCCGGTCATTGAGATTCATGTCGCAGCCGGCGATGTCGTCGGCGAGGAAGATCCGCTGATCACGCTGGAGTCGGACAAGGCGACCATGGACGTCCCCTCGCCCGCAGCCGGGACCGTGCGCGAACTCCGGGTCGAGATCGGCGACCGGGTCGAGAAAGGGTCGCTCATCCTTCTCCTGGACACCGACAGCGCGCTCACTCAGCCGCCACCGCTGACCGATCAGCAGGAGCCGCCGGACCAGGAGGCTCCCGACCCGGTCGCCGCGGCGCAGGAGCCTGCCCGCCGATCCGCCGCGGTTGTCCCGCCACCAGCAACACAGACCAGCGCGCCAGTGACCGCCGTCGAGCCCGGGCCGCGGGCCGACTTCGACGCCGTGCACGCAGGCCCTGGCGTGCGCCGGCTGGCCCGCGAGCTCGGCGTGGACCTCACCGCGGTGTCTGGGACCGGCCCGAAAGGCCGCATCACCAAGGACGACCTGCTCGCAGGCGTCCGCGGGCCAGTTGCCACGACGACCGGTGCCACGCCCAGCGCGCAAGGTGCGGGCATCCCGGAGATCCCTGCGCAGGACTTCTCGAAGTTCGGCCCAGTGGAGATCCGGCCGCTGTCGCGTATTCAGCGGCTGTCAGGCCCGCAGCTGCACCGGTCGTGGCTCAACATCCCGCACGTCACCCACAACGACGAGGCGGACATCACCGACCTAGACGCCTACCGCAGAGAACTCGACACTGCCGCCAAAACCGAGGGCTACCGGGTCACGTTGCTTGCCTTCCTCATTAAGGCATCAGTCTCGGGGCTCCGGGAGTTCCCCAAGTTCAACAGCTCCCTGACGGCGGAGAAGGACGCGCTCATCTACAAGAGCTACTACCACATCGGCGTCGCGGTGGACACTCCGGACGGCCTGGTGGTCCCGGTGATCCGCGACGTTGACCGCAAGGGCATCCGGGAAATAAGCCAGGAGCTCGGTACGGTCTCGGCGAAGGCGCGAGACGGCAAGCTCGGCGTGGCCGACCTGCAGGGCGGCTGCTTCACTATCTCCAGCCTCGGCGGCATCGGCGGCACCAGCTTCACGCCGATCATCAACGCCCCGGAGGTGGCGCTCCTCGGCGTGGTGCGCTCCAAGACCGCCCCCGTGTGGGACGGGACGGCGTTCGTGCCGCGACTGATGCTGCCAGTGTCGCTTTCCTACGATCACCGGGTCATTGACGGTGCTCTGGCAGCCCGTTTCGCCCGGCACCTATGCCACCTGCTCGAAGACATCCGCCGGCTCGTGCTCTAACCTCCCCGACCCGCTGACGGTCTCAGCAGCCACTTTCGATCCTTGGAGCCTGACGTGGACATTCGAATCCCGGATATCGGCGACTTCCGGGATGTGCCCGTCATCGAGGTGCACGTGGCCCCCGGCGACGTCGTGGCACCCGAGGACCCGGTCATCACGCTCGAGTCCGACAAGGCGACGATGGACATTCCCGCACCGGCCGCCGGCACTGTCGGTGAGGTCATCGTCCGCGTCGGCGACCGTGTCAGCGAGGGTGATCTCATCATGCAGCTCGAGGACGAGCCAGCCTCAGCCGGCCCGGCCAGCCCGGCGCGGGAGAGGATTACCGGCGACGCCGCCCCGGTACCGGTTGACCCGCCCGCTTACGGCTCGCAAAGCGGCGTGTACGAGGTGATAGAGGTCGCGGTTCCCGACATCGGCGATTTCGCCGACGTGCCGGTCATCGAGGTGCATGTCGGCGCGGGAGACGAGGTGGTTGCCGAGGATCCGCTCATCACGCTCGAGTCCGACAAGGCGACGATGGATATCCCGGCACCAGTGGCCGGAACCGTCGCCGGCGTCCGGATAGCTGTGGGTGACCGCGTCTCCGCCGGTCACATCATCGTGGACCTGCGGACAGGCGAGAAGCTCGAGCCGGAGTCGGCAGCGCCAGCCGCTCCGGCTGTGAGTGCCGCCCGCGCGCCCGCGCCCGCTGGCGGGCCGGGAAGGGCACAGGGTGAGGTCACTGCGGAAGTGCTCGTCCTCGGTGCCGGGCCGGGCGGCTACTCGGCGGCATTCCGGGCTGCTGACCTCGGCAAAAAGGTTGTGATGGTCGACCGCTGGCCGGCGCTCGGCGGGGTCTGCCTCAATGTCGGCTGCATCCCGTCCAAGGCCCTCCTGCACGCCGCCAAGGTCATCGCCGAGACCAAGGAGATGAGCGAGCACGGCGTCGTGTTCAGCACGCCTGGGATCGACGTCGACAAGCTGCGGGCCTGGAAGGACAGCGTGGTCCGGCGGCTCACCGGCGGTCTTGCCGGGTTGGCCAAGCAGCGCAAGGTCACCACGATCCGGGGCTACGGCCGCTTCACCTCGCCACACCAGCTCCAGGTCGAGCTCGCCGAGGGCGACTCCACGACCGTCGGCTTCGAGCAGGCGATCATCGCGGCAGGCTCCGAGCCGCTGACGCTGCCGTTTATCCCGCGCGGCGACCCACGGGTGCTCGACTCCACTGGTGCGCTGCAACTCGATGGCGTGCCGCAGCGGCTGCTCGTGCTGGGCGGCGGCATCATCGGCCTGGAAATGGCGACTGTCTACCACGAGCTCGGCGCGAAGGTCACGATCGCCGAAATGATGGACCAGCTCATTCCCGGCGCAGACAAGGACCTGGTCAACCCGCTCGCCAAGCGGGTCACCAGGCGGTACGAGAACATTTACCTCAAGACGAAGGTGACGGACGTCCAGGCTCGGCCCGAGGGCCTCGCCGTGAGTTTCGACGGCTCGAAGGCACCGGCAGCCGAAACCTTCGACAGGATCCTCGTCGCCGTGGGCCGTCGGCCCAACGGCACGCTGATCGGTGCCGAGAACGCGGGCGTCGCGGTCGACGACCGCGGCTTCTTCCCGGTCGACAAGCAGCTGCGGACTAACGTGGCGCATATCTTCGCCATCGGTGATGTCATAGGTCAGCCGATGCTGGCGCACAAGGCCATGCACGAGGGGAAAGTCGCCGCAGAAGTGACAGCCGGCAAGAACAGTTTCTTCGACGCTCGGGTGATCCCCTCGGTCGCCTACACCGATCCCGAGGTCGCCTGGGCCGGGATGACCGAGAACGAGGCGAAGGCCGCCGGCATCACGTACGGCAAGGGCGTCTTTCCCTGGGCAGCCAGCGGCCGTTCCCTCTCGCTCGGCCGTGACGAGGGCATGACGAAGCTGCTATTCGACGAGACCACCGGACGCGTCATCGGCTGTGGCATCGTCGGGCCTTCCGCTGGCGACCTCATCGCCGAGGCAGCGCTGGCGATCGAGATGGGCGCCGACGCGGCCGACATCGGCTTGACAATCCACCCGCACCCGACGCTGTCAGAGACCATCGGAATGGCCGCGGAGGCGTTCGAAGGCACGATCACCGACCTGTACCTCCCGAAGCGGAGATAGCCGCCGGCACGGCCTCGTATCAGGCAGCCCGTACGGAGACTTCGATGCGCCTGGTGGCTGGGCCTGGAGGCTATCGCCGCCACCGAGGCTGCCATCAGCCGCCCACCCTCCGCGGCGCGCCCCGTGCCGCGGGCGCTGCAGAACGCTCCCCCGGGCTGGTCCAAGGTTGGCGTCGGGCTACATCGATCGAGAGCATAACGCTGAGTGAGCGCGAAGGCCCGGGAACGCGCGCCGAGCCGCCGATATGCGTGGCTCTGACCATCGACGGGCACAGCTACGTTGGTGTTCCAGATCGGGCATTATGCGCTCCCGCCAGGAGTACCTTCCTGTTCGGTGGATGCATCGATAGGGGGAGGGCCGATGACGAACGCCGAGGAGATCCGAGACGTTCAGCGAGCGACGTGGGCCGGGCTCTCTGCGGGCTGGGAGAAGTGGGACTCGGTCATCATGGATCAGCTGGGCCCGGTCGGCGCAGCGATTATCGAGCGTCTCGACATCGCTGAAGAT